>UMKR01057510.1_pt1 | contig 19308 bp, 21 predicted proteins | sample 1966361 | NCBI WGS metagenome assembly UMKR01 (sample SAMEA4836181, study PRJEB28245) | human gut metagenome | biome: gut microbiome; material: fecal sample | place: Denmark | collected 2008 | reverse complement strand
GTAAAATATGTAACAATTGATATCGTATATCCATATATTCCTATTCCTTCTGAGCCTAAGACTCTTGATAAATAGGGAGTTGTTATTATTGGTAATATTATTGTTAATATTTGATATATTAAATTATAGATATAGTTTGCAGTTATTTTCTTTTTATCTTCCACATTTATTCTCTCCCTTATTTTAATATATCTATTAATTTATAATAAGTATATTTTAAATATTCTTTCATTGGCATTTTTAATTCAATAATTACTTTTAAGTTAAAATAATCTCTTAGCTCATTTAATTTTTTTATTATATTCTTCTTTTCATTTTTATTAATATTTAACTTATCTATCATTCTTCTAGAATTTGTGTAATAATTAAAAATCACTTTTGAAAATATCAATTTATAAGTTGTTTCCTGATATGTTATTTTTAATAAGTTCACTGTTTCAAATATTTTTTTAGTATTTACATTTTTCGAAATAGAATTTACATTATCTCTATTAGCATAATAAAATATTTTGTCCGTGTAATAAAAATTTTTACACTTATTTAGATATTTATATGTTGTATAATAATCTTCATAATTTGAATAACTGCAAAAATCTTCATTAGACATTTTTTCCCTTACGAATATTTTGCTCCATAATGCTCCTGCAAGATCATTTTTATTCATCATTGTAATATTTTGCATTCCTAATGGTACATCTTTCTTAAAAAAAGCATTCACTATGTATTCCTGATTTTCAATTTTTCGTATAAAATTAAAAATTAATATATCAAATTTATTTTTACTATATATGTTATTAATATCATTTAATACATTATTGTTAGGCAAAAAATCGTCACTATCAATAAAAAATAATAATTCACCATTTGCATTTTGAAAACCAACCCTTCTTGCATTTCCTGGTCCACTATTTCTAATTGTTATACATTTTATTCTTTTGTCTTTTTCAATATATTTATTTATAATTAATATGCTATTATCATTCGAACCATCATTAACTAATATTACTTCAAAGTTTGTGTAATTTTGACTTAATATTGAATCTAACAATTTTTCAATGTATTGCTCTGAATTATATACAGGTATTATTAAACTAATTTTACACATTTTTCTCTCCTATTACATCTTTTAACCCTTTTATAAATAATTCCCTATGTGCCTCACATTCGATTATATTTAGTATTTTTAGCAGATTCTTTTTGTTATATCGTTTTAAATAATATCTTTTTTTTGAAATTTTATTCATTATCCTTTTCAGTATTGTTGGTTTGCTTACTATTGCTAAATATTGATTTATATATTCATTTGCAAATTTTTCATATTGTGCATTTATAAATTTAGGTGATTTTATTTTTTCTTTTCTATCCCAAAATTCATCAAGAATATTTGGATTTTCAGATATTTTAATTAATCCATCATGTTTTTCTATTGGTATATACTTTACTTTCATTTCCTGCTTGCTTATATCTAATTCTACCAACAATGCTGAATTCCAAAATTCATCATTCACACCATTATCAAATATAAAATTACCTTGTCCATATAATATCTTCCCATTTCTGTAATCCTCCTCTGCTCCTATGCAATGACTATGTTGTGTTATTACTAAGTCTGCTCCACTATCCACAAACATTCTACATATTCTTTGACAATTTGGTGAAGGATATCTATAAAATTCTTTTCCTCCATGAAAAACCACTATTAGATAATCACATTTTTCTTTAGATTTTTTTATCTCAAAATAATTTTTTATTTCGTTTAAAGGGTTAGCTCCTTTGGTTGATGATGTTGCTACAGAAAATTCGTTCTCACATACATTATATATTCCTATCCTTATGTTTCCATCTTCTACATAATACACCTCATATTCCTTTTCTGAATTTTCAATTATTCCAGTATATGGTATATCATTTTCATCTAATAATCTTATTGTATTTTCCAATCCTTCTTGTCCATGATCTAATATGTGATTATTAGACAATAAAATTAAATTTGGCTTTAATGACTTTATACCATTAATAGTATTTGAATTAGCTTGTAATATTGCCCCATTTTTATCTATTTTGTTATCATTTTCTCCTAATGGACATTCTAAATTAAAAATTCTAAATTCAGCTTTATTCCATATATTAGAAAATTCTTTATCAAAACAATTAATAAAATCTTTTCTTGCAAATCTATCTTTATTATTTTCTGTAGGTACTAAATCACCTGCTACTAATATCTTCATTTTTTTCTCCTTTTTTAGGTAGTTCTATCCAACTTCCCAAAATATTATCCCATTTTTCTGGTGTAAATTCTTCAAAACCACATCCTGGGAAGAATGTTAACTCTCCAAAATATATTTTTCCCTTTACCTCATAAAAATCAACTCGCACAAATGGTATTTCTTGTGATAATTTTTCTGCTAATTTAATCATATTATCATAATTTTTTGGTTTATCCAATACAATATTTGAATTAGAATAATGTCTTTCAAAATGCATTTTATTCCATTTTAAATCATAAAAGTCGACATTTAATCCATCTTTACTTCTTCTATTTAGACACACAAATGAACATTTCACTTTACCATTAAAACACATAAATTTGTAATCCACTAAATCTTCGTTTTCATCATCTTCTAGTAATTTTTCAATTATTATTCTAGGCTTTACATTTTTATACGGCCATTCTCTTCCAGAATAATAATAATTATTTCTTAATGAATTTTCCAATTTAGACTTAGCGTTATCCATATCTAATTTTCCTTTATCTTTACAAATAACAACTCCGCCTGAATCATGTGTACATTTCATTACAAATTTTTCAGGTAGTTCATCAAAATTTATATCGTCAAATCTTTCGTATATTCCTAATGTAGGAATAATAAATTCATCTCCTATTATATTAGAAACATATTTTTTAGCTTCATATTTATCAACCATTTGTGTATATTTTGGATTTCTATCATACAATTTCAACCACTGCAATTTTTCATTAAATGTTTGTGGATTTTTCAAATTCAACTTTTTTTTCAATCTTTTATGATACATTAATTTAATATACATCTTATCTGATAATATTTTTATAAAAAAATTTTTATTTTTCATTTTTACCCCTTCTTCATTTTAATATAAAATATGAAACTATTTAATATTTGTTTTCTCATATATTTTGACATAACAAAGCTTATAAGTAGTGATATGATTGCTTTTATATATTTTTTTTGTCTTTTTCTTTCAAAGGCTTCATCGTATAATTTTATAGCTTTTAAATATTTTTCTTTTTTTATGTTTGCAAGTTCTTCTTCAACTTGTTCGCATATATTTGTATCAGATAATTTTCCCTTGGAATAATTTTTTTGTATACAATATTGCGTTATCTTCTGCCTTATAATCTTTGACTCACTCGACTTACAAGGTAAGCGATATTTTAGTAAATAATCTGGCATATTTTCCACTCTATATCCATTTTCTAATAATCTGCAAGTAAAATCATAGTCTTGTGAGTATTTTAGGTTTCTGTACATTACCTTTTTAAATACTTCTGTTTTTCCAAAAAATGTTGGATGATTTAGTACATTAACATATTTCATAATATTTTTTAATTTACAATACTCTGTTGGTATTTTTCCTCTTTTATATAAAATATTTGATTTATAATCCATATATGTAATGTTTGTTCCAAACAAATCTACGTTTGGATTTTTAATGGCAAATTTTAGTTGCTTTTCTAATCTATCAAATTCTGCAATATCATCTGAATCCATTCTTGCAATATATTTAGTATCTACTAATTCAATTCCTTTATTTAGTGCCATCGGTAACCCAAGATTTTCTTCGTTTATTACATAACGTATTCTATCATCATTTTGAGCATATTTCTTAATTGTTTCTATAATTGCCTTATTTTGAGAATTATCTATAATAATTAAAACTTTGATATCTTTTAACGTTTGATTTATAATTGAATTCAAAGCATCTTTAAATATTCCTTCTTCTTCATTATATGTTGTCATTAAAACTGTTACCATATTCTTCATTTTTCGTCCCTTTCTTTTGTAATCTCGGATAAGTTCGAATACAGAACTATTATAGAATTTATCATAATGTTAATTCCTATAACTTCACCTTTAAACTCTAACAACATCAAGAATATAAATATTGCAATTTTTTCTATATCATTTTTATTTAATAAAACCATCTGTAAAATAAAACTTAAAATTGTTCCAATTATTCCAAAATAGAATACTTTTCTATAATACCCAACATCAGTATTCATATAATAAGCTTTTATTCCTTCATTTTCTACTGTATATTTTCCATCTCCAACAATCAAGGTTTTTATAGAAAAATTTCTATCATACATTTTTATTAATTTATCTGTTGATGATGTTGTTACACCTTTTCCTGAAAAAATATTGTTGACTAGTTCAAACGCATATGAATACATTTTTGAAAATTTTTCATTTTTTGATGTTATAGCATATATTATTGACATTGTTAAGCAAACTGCTAACATGAAACTTATGATAATTAATATATTTTTTTTATTAAGCTTCGAAATTATTTCTTTTCGTCTTTTTATCAACTTAAAAATAACTATAAAAAGTACGAATGGTAGTGCAACAAATCCAGTTCTTCCTGCAAAAAAAGTACCTGAATACATTAATAGAAACATTAATATTTTCAACGCTTTGTTTTGAAACAATGTATTGTATTTTGTAATATATAATATGGCTGCCAATCCATATGCTGATGATAATGCGAAAAATCCAGATGACGCAATTGCTATTCCCCTATATCCAGAATACTTTATATTATTAAATATCATACTTTCGGTTCTAAAAATATTAAATAATTTTGAGAAATCTGGAAATATAAAAAATACCCACTGTAGAATACTTTGAATTATAAAAGATATTATAATGTAATTTACTAATTCTGTTTTTCTATTTTTATATTTGAAGTATCCTATTAACTCATATCCAATAGCAATAGTTATATACAAATGAATAAGCGTCTTTATATATGTATAATCTAAGCTTTGATTAATAATTAATACTATAATTGACCATATAGTTAGCACAATCATACATATTACTAATCTAAATACATTTCTATTTTTTATTGTTTTAATTATGTAATTTCTGTATTCTTTATTTACAATAATAAATACAGTTAAAATAAAACCTACAATTACGGCAGAATCAATTACAGAATATATTCTAAAAGCAAATATATACATAAACGTTAATAGTATTAGTAATTTATCTTTTTTCATTTAAAAAATCTTTCCTTCCATTATTCATATATTTATATACTGTTTTTATTTTTAATTTTTTGCCAAAATTATTTCTATTCTTTATAATATACATAATTATTTGTATAAAATTGAACTTCCCGAAAATACGAGTAAGTAATGCACCTTTATCAAAAAAATATTTTTCGTCATATCCTTTAAACCACGTTGATTGGCTTTTTGGTATTGTTAAAATAGTTTTCGGCGATGTATAAACCTTCATACCAGAGCTTATGCAATCATATATAAATATGCTGTCTTCTCCAGAACCATATTTTGTTCCTCCGCCAAATAGCAAATTAAAATATATATTTTTCTTCTTTATACTATCTAGTTTTACAGCTATTCTTACAGCACCATATCTTAGGCAGTTATATTTATGCACTCTTTTAGTAGATTTTATTTCATATCTCTTTCTATTATCCTCATTTTTTACATTAAATATTATCATATCAGCATCACAATTTTTAGCAAATTCCTTTTCAATAATATCTTTGTATCCATCTACATAAATTATATCTTCGTCAGCAAATAAGACAATATCAGCATTTGCCCTCATTAATGCATTATTTCTGTTAAGTCCAACACCTTTTTCACAAAAACTCAAAAAACTTATATCATGGTTATTATATCTAACCTTTTCAATATAATTTTCTTCACATTGATTTGAAACAATCGCATCTGTTTGTATATTCATTTTTTTTAACAATTTATGATTTTTTTGATTCATTGCTGCAACTAAAACTTGAATTTTCATCAATCATTACACCTCTACTTTATATGTAATACTTTTATCATTCCCCACCAGCAAATGTGAAAAACTGAGCGAAATACTGATAAATGTTCTATTTCTCTATATAGTTGCCAATGATATTTTACCAAACTAAGTTTATTGCTAGATATAGAATTACTACGTATTCTATATTCCATTAAAATATCCGGCATACCATATATGTATTTTTCTTTTTTTAATATTTGAAGCCATAAGGCATCATCATTTCTTTTACGTATATTTGGAACTTCAAATTTTCCTAGCTTTTCAACATTATACATAACTGTTGAATTTCCGACTGGGCAATCAAGTAAAATTCTGTTATAATCTGCTCTTTTCTTTACTTTTATAACTTTATTAAGCTTGTTTCCTTCTTCATCAATTTGCTCATATTCTGTACATGTAAAATTATAATTGTTTTTATTCATAAATTCTAATTGTTTCTCAAGTTTATCTTTTTTCCATAAGTCATCACTATCTAGAAAAGACATATAGCTTCCTCTTGCTTTTTTCATTGCCTCTGTTCTAGCAACAGCTGCGCCACTATTATTTTCAAGTCTGTGATACTTAATTCTATTATCTTTATATTTAGATACAACTTCTTCAGTATTATCTTTTGAACAATCATCTACAATTATTAATTCCCAATTTTCATATGTTTGAGCTATAACCGATTCTATTGTCTTTCCAATAAACTTTGCACAGTTGTATGTTGGCATAATTATTGATACCAATTTATCTTCCATAATTAATCTTCCTTATATTATATAATTTACAAATTTAAAATACTGTTTTAAAACATACTTTTATATCTTCTATAATATTAAATTTCTTTATGTACTCTAAATTCCATTTCATCTTTTCAGGTAATATTCTTTGTACATAAATATCGTCAACTTTTTCGCCTTTATTTAAATATTGGCTTATCATTTCATCTTCATCTTTGTACTCAATACTTGCTCTTGATGAAATTCCTGCTGGCATAAGCAAAGTTGCTTTCATTTCGTCTGTATATTTGTTTACGTACTTTTCAACTTCTGGTCTTGTTCCTACAAATGACATCTCACCTTTTAGAACATTTATAAGTTGTGGGAATTCATCTAATCTGCATTTACGTATTTTACTTCCAACTCTTGTTATTCTTGGATCTTCGCCAATAGTAACTAAAGCTCCATTTTTATCTGCATCCTGTACCATTGTTCTAAATTTAAATATTCTAAATTTTTTACCATATTTAGTTATTCTCTCTTGCCTATAAAATACCGGACCTTTTGAATCAATTTTTATTGCTATTGCTAAAATAAGCATAATAGGAGATAAGATAATTAATAAAATTAATGATACTATAATATCAAATAATCTCTTTGCTATAAGGCTTATTTTTTTATGTGAAAGAATACTACAATATTCTTTCACTTTTTCATTTTTCATATTTTCTGGCAAGTTTTCATATTTTTTTAATATCATTTTGTATATTCTCCAACAATCTCTTTAAAGTTTTCTATAATATATTCAACTTGTTCATCAGTTAATTTACTATATAGTGGTAAAGTAATTTCATTTTTATAGAAATCGTATGCATTAGGGTAATTTGCAATGTCAAATCCTAGCTTTTTGTAAGCTGTTAGCATTGGTAATGGCTTATAATGTACATTACATGCTATTCCTCTTTCTGCCATTTTTATAATAATTTCATTTCTTTGTTTTTCATCAATACCTTTTATTTTTGTAAAATATAAATGTCCTGATGATCTATGATTTTCATCTTTATGGTTTAATATCATAATTGGTAAATCTTTAAAAGCCTCATTATATTTTGATATAATTTGGTGTCTTCTTTCTACTAGTTTTGGATATCTTGCAATTTGTGCTAGCCCTATCCCTGCCATTATATCAGTCATATTACATTTATAATATGTATCAACAATATCATATTCCCATGCACCTAGTGCATTTTTATGTAGTGCATCTTTTGTTTGTCCATGTAAAGATAATAATTGATATTGTTTGTAGATTGCCTCATTGTCTAATCCCTCTTTGCTTTTCCAAACTGCAGCGCCACCTTCTCCTGTTGTTAGATTTTTAACTGCATGAAATGAAAATGTTGTAAAATCCGCAAATTCTCCTGACATCTTTCCATCTTTTTTAGCACCAAATCCATGTGCACTATCTGCAACTACAATTATTCTGTTATATATTTTTTGTATATCATTATTTGCCTTAAATAACTTTTTCTTTTCCTCTACAATTTTAAATATTTTGTCATAATCACACAAAATTCCAGCCACATCTACAGGTATAATTACTTTTGTTTTTTCTGTAATTGCACTTGCTAATTTTTCATAATCCATTTCAAAAGAATCTTTTTGTGTATCTACTAATACAATTTTTGCTCCTACATGAGCTATAGGACTTGCTGAAGCTGTATATGTATAACTTGATGTTATTACTTCATCTTCCTCACCTATTCCTAATATTCTTAATGTTAATTCTAAAGAAGCTGTTGCAGAATTTAAACATACAGCCTTTTCTGTATTACATAATTGTGCTATTTCTCTTTCAAATTGTTTTGTCTTTGGGCCTGTTGTAATCCATCCTGATTTTAAAGCATCTATAACACTTTGTATTTCATCTTCACCTATATCTGGTGGAGAAAATGGTATGTTCATTTTCATCTATTTTCCCTCTTTCTTATCTTTTACAGACTTCTCTTGTTTTTCTTCCTTATATGTTGGCACAATTTTCTTTATATTATGCTTTATTTCTTTAATAGAAATATCTTCATTTTCTATTGTTTCCTTGCATATTTCTAACTTATTTTCTATGTCCTTCATAGTTATTTTAGATGGTTTTGCAATAAAAATCTTGTTGTGTTTTGTGCTTTGTAATCCTTCCTCTGCCATTAATATTTCTTCATATAGTTTTTCTCCAGGTCTAAGTCCAGTAATTTCTATTGGTATATCAACATTAGGTTCTAGTCCTGATAATTTTATAAGACTTACTGCTAAATCATATATTTTTACAGGTTCTCCCATATCTAAAACAAAGATTTCTCCACCTTCTGCATATGTAATAGCCTGTAGTACAAGTTGTACTGCTTCTGGTATTGTCATAAAAAATCTAGTAATTTCTTTATGAGTTACAGTAACAGGTCCTCCTTTAGCTATTTGTTTTTTAAATAATGGAACAACAGATCCATTACTTCCTAAAACATTTCCAAATCTAACTGCTACATATTCTGTTTTACTAACTTTATTTTTTGCTTGTATAATCATTTCACATAGTCTTTTGGTTGCACCCATTACATTTGTTGGATTAACCGCTTTATCCGTAGATATTAAAACAAATCTTTTAACATTGTACTTATCACAACAATTTACAACATTGTATGTTCCAAATACATTGTTTTTTATTGCTTCTAATGGGCTAAATTCCATTAAAGGTACATGTTTATGAGCTGCTGCATGAAATACTAAGTATGGACGATGTTTTTCAAATACACTTTCCATTCTATTTTTATCTCTAACACTCGCAATAATTGCATCTATTTTTATATTTTTATAATTAGCTTTTAATTCAAGTTCAATATCATACAAACTATTTTCATAAATATCTATTAGTACCATTTCTTTTGGTTCAAATTTTGCAATCTGTCTGCATAACTCAGATCCTATCGATCCTCCGGCACCTGTTATCATAATAACATTATTTTTAATTAAACCCTCAATATTGCTATTATCTAGCACAATAGGTTCTCTACCTAATACGTCTTCTATTTCAACATCTCTTAAGCTCTGCATAATATTTTTTTCATTAATAAGATCTTGTATTCCCGGTAATATTCTTAATTTAACACCTGTTTCTTGACATATAGCTAAAATTTCTTTTCTATCTTTTGCAGAAATATTTGAAATTGCAAAGAATATAATATCTATTTTTCTCTCTTTGCATATTTTAATAATTTCATCTCTTCCACCTAAGATTTTAACACCGCTAATCTTCAAATCTTTCTTTTGTTGATTATCATCTATTATTCCAACAAGATTATATTTGCTCATTAGATTTGCTTTTATATTCTTTATTACGTCTGTTCCTGCATCGCCAGCTCCGATTATAAGTAATCTTTTTCTTTCTTCTTCAGGCTTTATTGTAATTTTATTTGTCATAATGAATCTTATTATAACTCTATATGACACCAAAATTATTGAAGTAAAAATACCAGCTAGTAAGTTTTCATTAGCTGACAAAATGTCTAAATTAAAAATAATTCCTATAATTGAAACAACATTACTAGATACCATACAAGCTAACGCATAACTAAAATATTCTTTTGCACCTTCATACATTGTGATGTTTTTATACACTTCAAATAAATTTAAAAATATTTGATATACTATTATGGATATTAAAATTGAATTAATTAATTGGTTCTTTGTAAATTCATTAATAATCTCATAGGACTCGTTTAAAAATATTTGAGTCAAGAAATATGAAATTGCAATAGATATAACATCTATTAAAAGTAAAATTAACTTTGTATATTTTTCCACTGACTTTAATGTTTTCATTTTTTCCCCATTCTATTTTTTTACATTATATATTTAATTTTAATTTTTTTCAACATTACTATTTTGTTTTCTCTATATAATTCCAAGAATCTCTGCACATATCTTCTAATGTTTTATTAGCTTCCCATCCTAATTCTTCTTTTGCTTTTTGAGGATCAGCATAACATGTTGCAATATCCCCTGCTCTTCTTGGAGCTATCTTATATTGAACCTTTTTTCCTGTTGTCTTTTCAAATGCTTTAACCATGTCTAATACGCTATATCCTGTACCCGTTCCTAAGTTGTATATATATAATCCTTTTCCTTCTTTATTCAACTTTTCAAGAGCATTTACATGACCTTTTGCCAAGTCTACAACATGAATATAATCTCTTACTCCTGTTCCATCTGGTGTATCATAATCATTACCAAACACTGATAATTCTTTTAATTGTCCATTTGCTACTCTTACTATATATGGCATTAAATTATTTGGTATCCCTTTTGGTTCTTCTCCTATTAAACCACTTTCATGAGATCCTACTGGATTAAAATATCTTAGTATACATATATCCCAAGTATTATCTGATGTATATATATCTTTTAATATTTGCTCTATAAATAATTTAGTAGTTCCATAAGGATTTGTTGTTCCCCCAACTTTGCAATCCTCTGTTAGAGGTATTTTTTCAGGATTACCATATACTGTTGCCGATGAACTAAATATGAACTTCTTACAATTATATTTTCTCATTGTATCTAACAATACAAGTGCTCCTGATATATTGTTTGTATAATACTCTATCGGTTTTTGAACAGACTCACCTACTGCTTTATACCCTGCAAAATTTAATACAGCTTCTATTTCATTTTCTTCAAATACCTTTTCTAGCTTTTTTCTATCTAGATAATCCATTTCATAAAATTTGAAACTTTTTCCTGTAATTTGTTTTATTTTATCTAGTACCTCTGGTTTACTATTTGAAAAATTATCTATAATAATAATTTCTTTTCCTTTATTCAATAATTCAACTGCAGTATGACTTCCTATATATCCTGCACCACCTGGTAATAAAACTGCCATTTTGCTTTTCCTCCATTCATTTCAAACATTGTCTTCCGTAAATATTTTTCCATTTATTTGATATTCTAACACAAATATCTGCAGCGTTCAATAAAAATGATAATATTATTACAATATTATTTATTTTTATCCTATTTTCTTATTAATTAAGTTTATTATATCTTAGTATTCTAACATTTTCGACATTATCTCAAATTTTCCCTCTTTTATAAAAAAATATTGACAATTATTATTTTTTAGATTATATTATAATCGTAATTGGAAATTTTAGGTAATTAATTCGTAATTTGTCGAATTACATTTCATTAAAAAGAGTTTTATTTCACTGTTTTATGTGGGGGAAAATATATGTTAAATTTTGGTTTATGTGATGACAGTCAGTCTGCCATTACAAGGTTGTCAAGAATGCTAGATTCTATTATCATGCAAAACAACCTGGATGGTCAGATTGTTTTTTCGGCACAAAATCCTACAGATTTATTAAAATATATAAAAGAAAATTCTGTTCACGTGGTTATTTTAGATATAGACCTAAACAACGAAATGTCTGGATTAAAACTTGCAGAAGCAATACGCAAGTACAACAAAAGTATATATATAATTTTTATTACTGGACATCTTGAATTTGGGTTAGTAGCTTATAAATATAAAACATTTGACTATATTGCAAAACCTCTCACTCTTGAAAGATTGCAAGAAACAATACTAAGATTATTTGATGATGTTTCTAACAATAACCCTAAATATATAAGGCTTAATCATAATAAAACAATTATCCCTGAAAATTCCGTTAACTTTATTCAAAAAGACGGTATGAAATTGGTTTTTACTACGGATACACGAAAATATGAAGTATATAACTCTTTCAATAAGATAGAAGCAATATTGCCTAAGCAATTTGTTAGATGCCACAAATCTTACATCGTAAACTTAGACAAAATAGATAATATTAATATTTCTACCAATACAATTTCTTTTGATAATAATGAGAAATGCTATATTGGTCCAAAATACAAAAATAATTTTATGGAGGTTTTTAACAATGGAAATTTTACAAACAATCTGGACAGCATTAACAACGCCAAAAGAAGGATTAATAAATATAATTAGTATACCTTTAGCCTTTCTAGATGCTTACATAGGAATGATATTCTTTTCTACATGTTTAAATATAAAATCTAGTCGTAAACAAAAAATAATATACGTATGTACATTTTCTGTATTAGCTTTAATTATTAATATGGTTCTACCTAATTTATATTCAACTTTTGTACGTATGATTTTATGGCCAATTTTAGTAATACTTATACTAAAGACATCTGTTTTAAAAGGTATATTATCAGAAGTTGTTGTTCTTGCAATAACTTCATGTTTAGAATTTATTTCTACTAGAGTAGTGTTTGGAATATTCCATGTAACTACAAATGAAATAATGTTAATTCCTATTTATAGATTTTCTATCATATTGAGTATATATTTAGTTATATGGCTTTTAGCAATTGCTATTAAATATTTTAAGATAAATATAAAAATATTTGATGAAATGCCAACTAAAACAAAACTATTATTACTAGCAAATATCTTGTTAATGGCAGTAGTAATTGCAATGCAATTTTATTTAATTTATTTCTATATTGACATTATGCCAGCATTTATTACTTTTATCAGTATATTAGGTTTACTAGCATATTTCTCAATTAGTATCTACAGTATTATTAATTCATCTAAACTCGAAATTACTGCAAGAGATCTAGAAGGTGCAAATTTAACAATTCACTCTTTACGTGTTCTACACGATACAGTTAGAACTTTCAAGCATGATTTTGATAATATAGTAAATGGTATTGGTGGATATGTTAGAAATAATGATATGGAAGGCTTAACAAAATATTATGATCAATTATTACAAGATTGCAATAAAACAAATAACCTTTATTCACTAAATCCAGATGTTATTAATCATCCTGCTATTTATAATATTTTAGCAACTAAATACTATGTTGCAGATGAATTAAATGTTCAAATTAATCTAGATATTTTCTTAGATCTAAAAGAAATTGAAAAGTATATGAAAATTTATGAATTCACTAGAATTCTTGGTATACTATTAGATAATGCAATTGAAGCCGCAAAAGAATGTGATGAAAAAATAATCAATGTTACATTTAGAAAAGAAGAAAGTAGACATAGAATACTTGTTATTATTGAAAACACATATGTAAATAAAGATGTTAATATAGATCAAATATTTGAGAAAGGTATTTCAAGTAAACAAGGTAACTCAGGTTTAGGCTTATGGAAAATTAGACAAATTTTAAAGAAAAATAATAATTTAAATTTATTTACTACTAAAAACAATGAATTCTTTAAACAACAATTTGAAATTTATTATTAATATAAATAAACGGTTTCTAAAAAGAAACCGTTTATTTTCTATGCAAAGAATAATGTTTTATCCGAACTTTAATTTTAGTCTTTTTTTATTAATGATGCAGGCATTTTTGGTTGATGTAATAGTCCCATTATGATACATGTTGTATTTGTTGCTTTTGCATATCTCTCTGCAATTTTTGCTATAAATTTTAACATAATAATTCCTCCCCTATTATCTCAATTTATAATAAAGCATTGCCGGCTAATGCTATTATTAACTTAGTTTGTTTGTTGTACTTGTTGTGCTTCTTTTAGATATTCTTCATATCCATATTTGTTATTTGTAAGTTTGTATGCAACTCTTGTTATTGTTATTGTTTGTATAATTACTCCTATAATTAGTATATTTGAGATTGTATTATCTTTAATTATTAGAGATACTGCTAATGTTAACACCAATGTAATATATGACATTATTTTTTTATTTTTTCTTTCTTTTTTGCTTATAATTGGTACATTTTCCGTGTCAGCTGGTGCATATAAGCCAACCATAAATATGCCAAATATTAATGCTACAGCTACTAAAATATATCTTTCTATGTCTCCAATTACTATACTTTTACTTAAAAATATATTTCCATAATAGAATAAACTTGTACCTATAATGCAACCTAAATGGCTCTTCAAATGAAATCCTCCAGAAGCTGCCCTATATGGTATTATTGCAATATATGCAAATAACATATACCAGCCTATTCCAAGTAAAATGCTTATTCCAAATATGATAAATAACTTTGGTATTTCTCCTATTATTAGTTGTATTCCATACAGTATAACTTCTGCTTTTTCATCATCTATTTCAGGCATATTTTTTCGTATCATTTTTACAATATAACTACATATTTTATCTACTAATTTATCTATCATTTGATCACCTCATTTGATCTATTTATATATTACATCTTAAATTTCGACTTTTTTCATTTTGTTTATTAAAACGCAAAAAAACTATATGAAAAGTTTATTTCTATATTTTCATATAGTTTTTTCTTGTTTCATAAATTTTATATTTTTACTTTAATCCAAACTAAAAAGAGAAAGTATTTTAAAAAAATACCTTCTCTTAATATTCATTATATTCTTATTTTAAATTTCTTTTAATTTGTTATGTTTAATGAATCCTACAATTGATCCACCTATTAATAATACAATAACAGAAATTAGTCCAATTCCAAAACCTGTTTGTGGTATTACTCCACCTGCTGTAGTATTGTCCTTTTTAGTTGTATTTCCTCCTGTTGTAGTGTTATCTTTTTTAGTTGTATCTCCTTTTGAATTATTTCCATTTTGTCCATTATTGCCTGATGTTGAAGCTGCTGTTACTGTAACAGTACAACTTGCTTTTTTCTTTCCATCCTGTGAAGTTACTGTAATAATAGTAGCACCAACTTTTTTTGGTGTAACTTTTCCATTATTATCTACAGTCGCTACACTTGTATCACTAGAACTCCATGTTACAATTTTATTTGTAGTTGTTGTAGGGTTAAATGTTGGAGTAAGTGTTAAAGTTTTTCCAATTTCAATTGTTCTAGTTTTTGGTAATGAAATACTGTCTAAAGCTATTTCTGCCTCTAAATTATCTACTAATATACATCCATAAATGTTTTTAAGATTATTTCCTGAAAAGTAGATCCACATATAATATAAACCACTATCTGGCGCGGCTATAGGATGTTGAGGTTCTCCATATCCACCCATTCCAGCAAAAGAATCATACCCATTCCAAAAATGCCATCCTGTCCACCTTGTTTCAGGTACAGTTGTCTTTATCATATTTTCGAGCTCCATAAAATCTCCATTTTCAGCTTTAATCTCCTTATATTTATTTATAAGAGCTTGATCAGTTATCTTTTCATATTGGTAATATGCCTTACTATTACTAGCACATCTTAACGCAATTTGAACATAATCATCAACTCCTTTAAATTCTTTTCCATTCTTTAAAACAGTATAATTTGAAACTCTCAAATATGGCATTTTTAAATCAATGGCATACGATTGTAAAGATATAGTATCTGTTGTTTTATCTTTTATTGTAATGTAACCTTTATCACTAGCATTTATAACTTTTCTTAGATCACTAGTAGTGGTCATTATATCAACCACAGCTGTAGTTTCTGTATAGTCTGTTATTAAATGCCATGTTCCTACTTGTGCAGCAGCTGTTGATGTAAGTCCAAATTCATATTCATGTGTAGTATCCAAAGTTAAGCCACTGAAGTTATATTTTACACTTCCATTATTTGAATAGAAATTTCTTGTTACGCTAACATCTGCCGCATTAGAAAAACTTGGTACAAAAAATATCAATGCTCCTACCATCAATGCCATCATAAAATATTTGACTTTTGTCATTTTTTTATCCCCTTTCGTCCTTAGAATATAATATAACTAATTTATATCACTAATATTTTATAAAGTAAAGTTTTTTTCTTTTTTTTATAGATTTTTTTAATATAAAAGTAAATTCCACTTTTGACTGAATTTACTTTTATCTTTAACCTTTTATAATTTTTCTCATTATTTTACATTATTGTACAAAAACTAAAAAAGAGATATAAGTACTTTTTATACTTATATCTCTATATCTTCAATAATTTTCCAACTTCCAATTTTTTCTGGTAATGCTTTAAATATCATTTCTTCTTTTGTAACTGGATGAAATATTTTTAACATATATGCCCATAGAGTAATTTGTTTTCCATGTCCTCTACCGCCATACTTTTGATCCCCATATATACTATGGTTTCTGCTAGATAATTGTACTCTAATTTGATGATGTCTACCTGTATGTAACAAGATCTTTAAAACTGATAGATTTAATTCTTCATCATATTTTAAAACTTCATAATCCAATTTTGCATATTTACTATTTTTTGTACCTTCTTTTACTACCTTACTCATATTGTTTTTCTCATTTTTTAGTAGATAATCTTCTAAAGTTCCGCTTCTTCTTCTCCATTTTTCCGTTAACAATTACTAAATATGTTTTTTGAAATTGTTTCTCTCGTACCTGCTCGCTAAGTCTTGACGCTGCTTTAGAAGTTTTTGCGAACACCATTACACCACCAACTGGTCTATCTAGTCTATGTACTAATCCTAAATAAACATTTCCGGGTTTATTATACTTTTCCTTTAAATATTGTTTTATAATTGTAAGCATGTCTATATCACCAGTCTTGTCTGCTTGTGATGGTATATTTATTGGCTTTACTACTACGATAATATGGTTGTCTTCATATATTACTTTTAATTCTTGCATTTCCTTAGTCCTCTTTATTTTTTTTATTAGCTTTCCCATCTTCCATAAATTCCGCAAGGAAGAATTAGTTTTGAATCTGTCATTGGAAGTCCAATTTCTCCAGAACTTAATTTTCCTCTATATTTTTTTTCAACAGTAAGTTTTAATATATTTTCTAATACAGTGCTAGATATACCTGTTGTATACGAATTAATTAAAAAGAATAATGGTTTATCTGACAATACCTTACTGCATAGTTCTACAAGATCCGCAATGTTTTCTTCAAATTTCCAAACCTCTCCGTTTGCTCCTCTTCCATATGATGGAGGATCCATAATTATTGCATCATATTTGTTACCCCTTCTAATTTCTCTGTTAACAAATTTTACAACATCATCTACAATAAATCTAACCGGATTATTTTTTAAGCCTGATGATTCAATATTTTCTTTTGCCCAAGTTGTCATTCCTTTTGAGCTATCAACATGACAAACAGAAGCTCCTGCATAACTACACGCAACAGTTGCTCCCCCTGTATACGCAAATAGATTTAATACTTTTATTTCTCTATTTGCCTTTTGTATTTTTTCTATCATCCAATCCCAATTAACTGCTTGTTCTGGAAATAAACCTGTGTGTTTAAATCCCATAGGTTTTATATTAAAAGTTAAATTTTTATATTTTACTTGCCAACTTGTAGGTACTTTTTTGCTATACTCCCAATATCCTCCACCAGTATTACTTCTATTATATTTGGCATTTACATTTTTCCATTTTTCTGGGAAAGACTTACTTTTCCAGATGATTTGAGGATCTGGCCTTACAAGTACAATGTCTTTCCATCTTTCTAATTTTTCTCCATTTGCCATATCTAATATTTCGTAATCTTTCCAATCTTTTGCTATATTCATTTATACATATATGTTAGATATTTTCTAACATTTTCCTCCCATTAATATTTTATCTACTCTCATTGTTATTATTATCTTTTTGTTTTTCTTCCTTAGTATTATTCTCTGTTTCTCTTTTTTTAATTTTATCCGCTAATTTTTTTGCTTTTGACTGTATTTCTGATTTTTCTGAATTTGTTAAATTCCAAGATTTATTATCTGATTTACTTTCTCTATCTTTTTCTACTTCTTCTATTTTTGGTATTAATCTTTCAAGTCCCAATTTTTTTAATGTATATATCGTTGCTTTTAAATCTTGTTTATCGTAACCATATTCATCATTATTAATTAAGCTCACTAAACTATCTTCCAAGTTATCTTCTAAATTGTAATTCCATAATTCTTCATCTAGTTGCTTATATTTTTCTAAATTCACATGTAATTTATTTAATATGTGTATTGGAATTCGTAGTGCATCCTCATTATTTTTATATATAGTAACATTTTCAAATGCATATAAAAATTTTCTAAAATTGCCATATGATTTTACTTTTTCATATTCTTTTTTTACAAGTTCATATATTTTAAATGCATATTCATTAAAATATTCCCTTGCTGTATATATTTTTAAAGTTATATCATCGAAAATAGCGTCTCCTACTGGATTACCTTCTATTTTCTCTGATACTGATTCGCTAAATATAGATATTCCCGCATCATCAAACTTCTGCGCTAGTTCATTCAGTTTATTATTTAAAGTAATACCTATATTAGGTGCATTAGTATCTATATTTACAAATGATTTTATTTCTTCTAAAGAACTTATTAAATCTGCTTGGTCATGAATTATTTTGTCTATTTCATCATATATTAATTTCTTTTGATTTTCTTTTTCATCTACTAAAATATTTTCACTCATACTTCGTATACTTCCTTTTTTATTACAATATTTATTTACTCTTTATATATGATCTTTAGTATTTTTATTATAATCTTCCATTTAATATACTAACAAAACTTGAAAGCATCATAAAGTCTAATATCATAAGCATCAATGTAA
>UMKR01081999.1_pt1 | contig 22066 bp, 20 predicted proteins | sample 1966361 | NCBI WGS metagenome assembly UMKR01 (sample SAMEA4836181, study PRJEB28245) | human gut metagenome | biome: gut microbiome; material: fecal sample | place: Denmark | collected 2008 | reverse complement strand
AGTTCAGTTGGTTAGAATACATGCCTGTCACGCATGGGGTCACGGGTTCGAGTCCCGTACGCACCGCAGAATTAGAAATAAAGCTCTGAAACTCAATAAGTTTCGGAGCTTTTTCTTTATACAAATCTCCCCCGGTAATTCACGGCAACCGCCACATGGCTTACCGTGATTGATAAAGAAAAAAAATTCATTCAATAGAATTCTTCTCCTTTCACCGTTCGGAAACAGACAGTCCGTTTAAGCGAAACACACTATGCGTATCGCCTCAACGCATCATGCGTTTACGCCGGACGCACAGTGTGTTTTCATCCGTAAACAGTTTATACCACCTCTCCCGCCTTTCACACAGTCCCGTCCATACGGAATAGCGGGCGGATAGGATTTAGCGGATATATTTCATAATTTTCGCAGGCACTCCCCCTACGATTGCATCCGCCGGAACATCTTTCGTCACCACCGCGCCGGCTGCCACCACCGCATTGTCACCAATCGTCACGCCTTGCAGAATAGTGGAATTTGAACCTACCCACACATTCCTGCCAAGCACGATAGGCGCAGGATATGTGGTATGACGGTCTTCGGGCGCAAGCCCGTGGTCGAGGGTTGCAAAAACCACATTATGCCCTATCTGGCAGCCGTCTCCCAACGTAACCCCGCCATGGTCTTGAAAATGGCAGCAGGCATTGATAAATACGTTATCACCGATTTCAATATTCTTTCCGAAATCCGTATAGAACGGCGGGAACACGCGAAGCGAGGGCGGCACGGGTTTTCCGAAAAGTTCGGAGAGCAACGCCCTCACCTCGTCCGGAGCATAATAGGAAGTATTCAATTTAAATGTAACACGTCTCGCCTCATTACTCATTTCGTCCATAAAGCGATGTATCTCTTCCGTATCGAGAGCCTTTCGTGTCTTTACATATTCCAAAAAATCATTAAGTGTCATATAACCAGCTATTAATAAATTACACTGCAAATGTAACCGAATGACAACCGCACCCGTGTGAACGAATTACGGACATTTGTAACCTAATTACTGATTCTGCGCGAAGCGGTGTACTACGTATGATTTTATTCTTTACATTTGTGCAGGACTAAAAACGATACCTTATGAAAGAAGTTATAAAACTGGACACAGTAGACCAATACAACCAATTCTTCGGACTTGAAACCCTGCATCCGCTGGTGAGCGTGGTAGACCTGTCGGAAGCCACCAAGTTCCCTACACATTTTACGATGAACTACGGAATATACGCGCTCTTTCTGAAAAAAGTAAAATGCGGGGACATCCGCTACGGCAGGCAGATTTATGATTACCAGGAAGGGACGGTCACCAGCTTTGCTCCGGGACAGGTCGTGGAAACGGAGATGCAGCAGGGAGTGAAGCCGAGCGCCCACGGTCTTTTGTTCCATCCCGACCTGATTAAAGGAACTTCTTTGGGACAAGACATCAAGCAGTATTCATTCTTTTCGTACGCCTCGGCCGAAGCCCTGCACCTATCCGAGGAAGAAAAAGGCATATTCATGGATTGTCTGGAGAAAATAGAAATGGAGCTCCAGCACCCGATCGACAAGCACAGCAAACGTCTGATTTCGCGGAACATCGAACTGCTGCTGGATTACTGCATGCGCTTCTACGAAAGGCAGTTCATCACCCGTTCGGAAAGCAACAAGAGCGTGCTGGTGAAATTCGAAGCCTTGCTCGACGATTATTTCCAAAGCGGCAAACCGCAAACGGACGGGCTGCCTTCCGTAAAATACTTCGCCGACAAAGTATTCCTGTCACCCAACTATTTCGGAGATCTGATAAAGAAAGAAACCGGAAAAAGCGCGCAGGAATACATTCAGACCAGAATGATAGATTTAGCCAAAGAGATGATTGCCGGGACGGAAAAGACGGTCAGCCAGATTGCCTATGAGCTGGGATTCCAATATTCGCAGCATTTCAATCGCATCTTCAAGAAGAACGTGGGGTATACACCCGGCGAATACAGAAAACTACAAATATAAAGGATGCGGATAAGATTGTCCTTATGAAAAAAGAGATACTGAATATAGAGACTGTACATCAATGTAATTGTTGTATGGGCTGCAAGACGCTGCATCCGCTGGTGAGTGTCATCGACTTATCCAAAGCCAACCTGGAGCAGCGCACCATCCGGTGTGATTTCTATACGATTATTCTGATGGAAGGAGAAGCCGGGGAGCTTACGTACGGACGCAAATACTACGACTACTCCAACGCCACACTGATATTCCGTACGCCGGGCGAATCCATAAAGCTGGGTATAAACAATATACTTACTCAAAAAGGCCTGCTGCTGGCTTTTCATCCGGAGCTGATAGCGCACACTGCATTGGGAAGCCACATCAAGGAGTACTCCTTCTTTTTTTACAAGCTGAACGAATCGCTGCACCTGTCATCGCGCGAAAAGATGAAAATCATAGAATGTATCCGCAATATCGAAGAGGAGCTTCGGCACTCCATAGATTGCCATAGCAAGACGCTGATTTCACGCTATATCGAGTTGCTGCTGGATTATTGCGCACGTTTCAACGAACGCCAGTTCATCACTCGTTGTGAGGCCAACAAGGCGATTCTGCACAAAACGAAGTTGCTGCTGAGCGAATATATCTCGTCCGGCAAGCTGGAAGGCGGTGTATTGCCCACAGAGGAATATTGCGCGGACGCCCTTCGCCTGTCCCCCTGTTATTTCGGTGATTTGCTAAGGTTTGAGACCGGAAAAAGTATTCACGAGTATTTCCAGCTAATGCGGCTCAACATCGCAAAGAAAATGTTGCTGGACAAGGAGAATGCCGTAGGCACGGTAGCCAAGAAATTAGGGTATGCCAATACGCAGTATTTTACCGGCCTGTTCAAGAAGATAACGGGGATGACACCGACTGAATATAAATATGCGCAGAATTGACAGGACGGTTGTCCATATGCCGGTCACCCTACTCAATTCAGATAAGTAATCTCCCCTATTACGGGCATCAGGACATCCAGTGAGTCTTTCTCTTTCAGATTCACGGCATTCCTTAACGGTTCATCCCAACGGTGTCTTGCCAAGGCAAACTTCGAGTGATGAACCGTTAAGTATTTCTCCGCTTTCAAATCTTCGGCTGCCTGCGCAAGATAAGCGGGCATGGTATGGATATATTTCCAGTCCTCATTATACTGCCCGTTCTCCAGTATGGCAAGATCGATTCCCGGATATTTCTTACCGATTTCGGCAAAACGCGTGTCATATCCGCCGTCTCCGCCCATATAAATCTTTTGCGAGGGAGTTTCAATAAGGAAAGAAGCCCAAAGCGACCGATTGGATTTCAGAAAACGTCCGGAGAAATGACGGGAAGGCAGGCAGTGAATAAGAAAGCCCTCATCGAGCCCGGCATCTTCAAACCAGTCCAGTTCCACCAAACGCGACTTGTCGAAGCCCCAATATTCAAAATGCTCGCCCACCCCCAGCGGACAAACGACCTTACCCGTACGCTCCTTCAATTGCATCACCGTGCCGTAGTCCAAATGGTCCCAATGGTCGTGCGTGATAACCAGGTAATCAATGTCGGGCATATCTTCCGGCTTGTAAATATCCGTACCCTTAAACGGCTTGTTAAGGAAAGAAAGCGGGGCGGCCGCACAGAAAACGGGGTCTACCAATATCCGCTTGCCGTCCGCCTGGATAAAATAAGAAGAATGGCCGAACCACACCAACACATTCTCATCCCGTCCTATGCTTTTCAAGTCCGTCTTGACGGCCGGAACATCTTCTTGTGGACGAAGCCCTTCCTCTTTTTTGAAAACAAAACTCCATAAAGCGCCCAAACGGCCTTTCTTTGCCGTCATCTGCACAGTGGGATGCAGGTTATGAAACTGCCCGTCCCTGTAATGAGGCGACTTTCTGATTCGCTCCAGCCGTTCTCCCTGCGGCAGTCTCCCAAACTGCGGGCGGTTGACAAACACAATACCCGCCACGCCTGTCGCTATAATCACACCCGCTATTATTCCTATTATCATATATATCTTTTTCTTTTTCCGTGACTTCATACTTCAAACTACATTAAACCTGTGCAAATGTAGGCTTACTTCCTCAGTTTAGCAACATACAGATTACGGATGTTGTTATCAATATTACTGTTTTTCTCAATAAATCATTACCTTTGCGGCAAAATTACAAATAAATAAACGAATAAAAACAACAGGGAACAATGAGTGTACACGATTTATGCTGCATCGGTTATATCACACAGGACAAGATAGTTACCACCAAGAACACGATATTCATGCCGGGCGGCACTTCTTTCTATTTTGCGCATGCCATCAAGCATCTCGACCCGAATGGCTTTTTATTGGTTACGGCTCTGGCCGATGCCGACATGAGCGTAGCGGAAGATATACGGAAAGAAGGCATCGAAGTGAAAACTCTGCCCAGCGCCCATTCCGTCTGCTTTGAAAATATATACGGAGAAAATCAGAACGAACGTACGCAACGTGTCACGGCAAAGGCCGATCCGTTTACAATGGAAGGTTTGCGGGACGTCGACGCCCGGATTATTCATTTGGGCAGTCTGCTGGCTGACGACTTTTCGCTGGACGTCATCAAATACCTGTCGGGCAAAGGACTGCTGTCGGTAGACGTTCAGGGCTTTCTGCGCAAGGTGGATAATGAAAAGGTGCTGCCCGTGGACTGGCCGGAAAAGAAAGAAGCCTTGAAGCATATCCATATATTAAAAGCCAACGAAACCGAAATGGAAGTGCTCACCGGATGCAAAGAGCCCCATGAAGCCGCCCTGCTCATTGCCGACTGGGGCGTGAAAGAGGTATTGCTGACACTGGGAGACAAAGGCTCGCTGATATACGCCAAAGGACAATTCCACGAAATCCCCGCCTACTCCGCCCTGCAAATAGTGGATGCCACAGGCTGCGGAGATACCTATATGGTGGGGTATCTGTATATGCGGAACAAGGGCGCGTCCTATCAGGAAGCGGGCTGCTTTGCCGCTGCCATGTGCACCATCAAGCTGCAAACGCACGGACCGTTCCGCGGAACCGAGGCCGAAATCAGAAGGATAATCAATCTCGCGTAAAGAAAAACGTTCTCTTTACGGAACGAGAGTCACTAAAAAGCTGAGAGTGTGTCAAAACAAAAAACGCTTACCGTTTATTTTGTTTTGACACACTCTCGTTATTACCCTATCGGCTTATCCGCTCAAGAAGCCAACCCGAATTTCTTCAAGTCCTCTTCCACGCTGCCGATGCCCGCGATATGGAACATATCCACCAATACCTTAGCCACATTCGGAGAAAGGAACGCAGGCAAAGTAGGGCCTAAATGTATTTCTTTCACTCCCAAACTCAACAGCGCCAACAATACGATTACGGCTTTCTGTTCATACCAGGCTATATTATAAACAATAGGCAGCTCGTTTATATCATTAAGCCGGAACACCTCTTTCAGCTTCAAGGCGATAACCGCCAGAGAATAGCTGTCGTTACACTGTCCGGCATCCAGTACGCGGGGAATACCGTTGATGTCGCCCAGGCCGAGCTTGTTATAGCGGTACTTGGCACAACCAGCCGTAAGGATTACAGTGTCCTGAGGCAATGATTTGGCGAATTCCGTATAGTAGTCGCGGCTCTTCATACGTCCGTCGCACCCTGCCATTACGATAAAGCGACGAATCGCGCCGCTCTTTACGGCATCCACCACCTTATCCGCCAGTTGCAGAACCTGGTTGTGGGCAAAACCGCCGATAATCTCCCCGCGCTCAATCTCCGTAGGCGGTTGGCACTGTTTGGCCATCTCTATGATTTCGGAGAAATCTTTCCTGCCCGTCGCGTCCTTCTCGATATGCTTGCAGCCCGGATACCCGGTAGAGTTGGTGGTAAACATTCTTTCCTTATATACGGCATTCGCCAGCGGCGGCACGATACAGTTTGTTGTAAACAGGATGGGGCCGTTGAAAGCCGTAAACTCTTCACGTTGCTTCCACCAGGCATTACCGTAGTTGCCCACAAAATGAGAGTACTTCTTAAAGGCGGGATAATAATGCGCCGGCAACATCTCGCTGTGTGTATATACATCCACGCCCGTACCTTCCGTCTGTTTCAACAGTTCTTCCAGGTCTTTCAGGTCATGTCCGCTAATCAGGATGCCCGGACGGTTCTTGACACCGATATTCACTTTGGTGATTTCGGGATTTCCATAAGTTCCCGTATTCGCCTCGTCCAGCAGCGCCATGGTCTTTACCCCGAAACCGCCGGCTTCGAGCACCAACTGCGTCCATTCGTCCGCCGAAAGCGAGCGGCAGGCTATCGTAGCCAACGCGTGTTGCATAAAGACATGAATATCATTGTCGTTGAAGCCCAAACGCATGGCATGTTCCAAATAGGCCGCCATACCTTTCAAACCGTACGTCAGCAGTTCTTTCAGCGAACGGAGATCCTCGTCGGGTTCACGCAACACGCCTACCGACTTCGCCTTTTCCGCATAATCGGCGCGTGTTCCCTGCCAGGAGAGTTCGTCCACTTCCGGCAAAAATACATTGTTACGCTTGGCTTCATCCATCAAGCGGTTGCGCAGGGCAAGCCCCTTGTCCACCCGCTGCAGGATGCTTTCATCATCGAAATTGGCATTCGTAATCGTGGAGAACAGGGCATCCACCACAAATACATCGGCCTCTCCGGGCACGGGGCATCCGGCTTTACGCAAGGCATCGGTAACTACCGAAACGCCTCTGACCACAAACAGCAGCAAATCCATGGCCTGCGCCGTATGGCTTTCTTTTCCGCACACACCTTTCAGCATACAGCCTACTCCTTTGGCTGTTTCCTGGCATTGATAACAAAACATGTTCATTTCCATTTTCTTATTCATTTAGAAGTTTATACCTACTTTCTGTCAACACTTTCCCCGTCGTTTGGTTTCCTATAAAGAAAGTGTTTCACTATCTTTGTGCAAAGATGGGGATTCGCACTTGCGTAAACTGTCACGTATGTTACACCAAACCACAAAAAAACAAAAAGAGAATGGAAATATATCCGCTACTGAAAATGCCGCCCTTCCAGGGAACCACGGAAGATGAATTATTACCCCTTATCCTCGCCCCCGAGCATGCGTGCCGACTGTACAAGCCGTCCGACTTCATAGCCATGCAGGGAGAAGTGTACCGTTCCCTGTTTATCCTGTGCAGCGGCAAGGTACGTACGCAAATGGTTAATGCGGAAGGCAAGCAACTGACCATCGAGACCCTGAAAGCCCCGCAACTGCTTGCTCCCGCATTCGTCTTTTCATCAGAGAACCGCTTCCCTGTCAATATCGAAGCGATAGAAGAATGTGAAATCCTTGTCGTAAACAAAAACGCCTTTCTGGACTTCCTGCACCAATATCCCGTAGCGATGCACAACTTTTTAAGGCTGGTATCGGACAGAACCCTGTTCCTTTCCAAAAAGCTGAATGCCTTTGCCCTGCAAAGCCTCAAATCGCGTCTGCTGAACTATCTGCGCATGCACGGCTCCATACTCAACCAGCAGGAAGTGGCGCAGATACTCGGCGTGGCACGTCCTTCACTGGCACGGGCGTTGTCTGAGCTTGCCGGCGAAGGGTGCATACGCATGGAAGGAAAAGAGATACAAATTATTAAGACTAAATAAGTAAGATACAAACTATTAAGACTGAACAAGTAAGTCATAAGTAAGTCATAAATAAGTGTTGAAATTTAATTTATAGCAGTAACGAGGATATAGCGTAACCTAAGGCTGAAAGCCTGTTTATCTTATAGCCCGGGGCAACACCCCGGGAGTACGAATATGAATGACATTGCGCCCTGTAAGGGCAAAAGATTTACATATTCGTCTTTTGCCCTTACAGGGCGCAGAATACCACGAACATTTATTCCCGGGGTGTTACCCCGGGCTTAGAGATAAGAGCCTTTCAGGCTGAAAGCTAAAAATCCTTCAAGCTGAAAACTAAAAATCTTTCAAGCTTAGATTATTCTTGCTATAAATTAAATTTCAACACTTACTTAAGTATTAATTTATATCAAGCGGATACGCCGCAGCCACAGATAATAACCCGTCAGCGGAAGTGTGCCGCCCAATAGTGCGGCAATGAACGTCAATATCCGGGTGAACATGCCGCCCCAACTACCCACATGTACGGAGTATATCCAACCCCGCATCTTGCCCGAAGCGTCGGTGTCCTTATATAAGGTAACTTCGGTGATTTCGCCGTCCTGCGGATTAAAGGCATAACGGTCGGCAGCCCGCTGATTGCCGAAACGCTCAAAAGAGACGCTGGCAGAGCCGTTGGAAACTGTAATCTGCTTATAGCCGGCATTACGCGCTTTCAGTTCCTCGTACACTTGCTGCCAGCAAGCATATGGCGAGGTATGCTCTCGATTTCTACGACCTTCTTCGGAAGAGTTACGCCCGGACTTGCCACCGTGAGCCGTTTGCAGTGTACCATGAACCGTTTGCGGTGTGCCGTGAACCGTTTGCAGCGCACCATGAACCGTTTGCGGTGTGCCGTGAGCCGTTTGCAGCGCACCATGCCCCGCCCTTTGTTTCATCTCTACTCCGAACACCTTATAAAAGCCCGTGCGATACCACGAGAAAGACCATGTCAGTCCGGTCAGAGCCATTGCCAAAAGCAATACAAGCGCATACATACCGCCCGCCACGTGCAAATCGTACCAAAAGCGGCGACGGCCTTTACCGACGGCAATCTTCAGGCTGTTCTTCAGCGCTTTCTTTGTGCGGGGCCACCAGATGACAATGCCCGATATGAGCACGAACACGAACATCAGCGTACTGACCCCTACAATCATCTTGCCCCAAAATATTCCGCCGTCCGGTTTCATTCCGTCCAGCAGCCAGCGATGCAGCTTAAACATGGTGAGGAAGAACGGCGCACGCTCGTGCCTGCCCTTTACCTCACCGGTATACTGGTCTACATAAACGGACGCCCGTCGCGGTTTCGACAGATTGACCTGATAGGCACGTTCCGCATCGGAAGAAATGGAGACACCTGTAACGGCAACACTGTCCGGCAATGTCCCGGCGACTTTCTCTATCAGGTATTCCACAGGAAGCGGAGCGCCGCTTACCTTTTCCACATAATAGAGGTCGCGCCTGCACAATTCCGTTACTTCATCTTCAAATACCAGTGCAGCGCCCGAAAGACAGATAACCGTAATAATCAGCCCGAAAGGGACAGACAGCCACAGATGTATTTTACGAAATGCTTTCTTCATGGCAGTTAATTAAGAGGGCTCAGCTTACCGATACCTGTAATCTGCGTAGCCTCTACCGTGACACCTTTCGTGGCAGTAGCGCTGGACGGGTCTATCTTATAAACAGCCGGATGCCCGTCGGTAGTTGTCACAGCCATATAGGCATAGCCGTTTTCCGTATACGGGGTGTTGCCGAAACCGGAAATCAAGTCTGCCGACGGAAGGCCGGTGACATACGTAAGTTTCTTGCTTCCAGCTTTAAAGACAGCCAGCTCTTTGGCCTCAAAGCCTGTTTCCGTCAGAGGACGGTCGTACATCAGCAGCAGGAAATAGTCGTCCGCAATATGCCAGCAACGCAGGAAGGATTTTCCGCCGCTTTGCTCCTCCAAGTCACAGTAATAGCTGTCGAAGTCTTCCTGACCGTCAGGGATGCGTACCACACCCGCCGGCAAGGTTGTCCGCTGGCGGACATCGCTCATGGTCTTGGCATAACTTGGAGAGAATACGTAAATATCACCGTTGTCAGCTTCCCAGATAGTCTGGTAATACTGGGATTTGAAGCGGCCGCAGGCATAACTGATTTTGTCTGTCTTGATGAGCTTCTTTGTCGTCATGGCGGCATCATCAAAAATTGCCACCCAACACTCGTTGGGGTACTGCGTCCACTGCAACTCACCTTTCTTGTAAGCACTGCTGTTGGAACCGCCGTCTTCGGTCTTTACCAACGTCTCGTTACCCGGCAATATATACTTACCGCCGTCTACGGCAGCGCCATACTGGCTCAACCCCATGGGAACGGCTGCGCTGTATATCTTTTTGTTATGTTCCAGAATGCCCGCCAATGTCACGAACTCACCGTTGCCCAGGAAGTTCTCGGACATATAGGCTTTTACTTTCGTATCATTGGTTTTGAACGTTTCGGCCGCTACATCCAGATAAGAGAGTAAGAACATTTTAGGCAGATACTGCTTGTCATCGGCATACTCCGTAGGGCCGTCGCCGGTAGAGGCGGTGATGATATACTTGTCGTAGATGCCGTAAGTGGTGAATCTCTTGACGGCGAACTCTCCCGAACGCGCCTGCACTTCGTTGGCGGAGTTCATGATATAAGAACGGGTCGTTCCGGCATTGCCCTGATTATAAGTCAGTCCATAGAGATACTGATCCTTATAGAACACCCATTGGGAAGCGCCGTCGTTGACAAGTCCGTTGTTGACGGTAGAAACAGAACCTTCGTCCAAAGTCTTGGAAGTCAGCAAAACGTTAGTCGTATTACCAGAGGCCGTGACAGAGGCAGCGACCACAAAATCGCCTTTGGTCTCATTATTGTTTCCGCCGCCCGGCACTTCTGTTTCCGTACAAGATGTCAATGCCAGTCCTGTCATCGCGGTTGCGAAAAGTCCGGCTAAAAAGAAATTCTTTTTCATGATGTTTTTACCTTATTATATTATACTAATCGTTATTGATTTATTTATCAGCTTAATTACCGAAGTATACGCGTACCTTCCCATAAAATGCCCGTCCGGCTTTCTGCAGACTGAAGTTATCGTACAGTTTCTCATCCGTGAAGTTCCGGCACTCGAACGACAGGTTGTAGCGTCCGCCGTGGAGACTGTAAGAAAGGCTCAGGTTGTGTGAGAACTGGTTGGGAACCACATAGTCGCCTTTATTCGAACCGATTTTGGAAGAATAATAGGTAAAGCTATGCAAGTACTGATTGTCGTAGGATACGGTCAGCGCATTTCCCTTTTTCCCGAGGTCGCGCCAGTAGAATGTCACGTCGGAATCGGCAAAGATATACGGCAGGTTGGGCATGCGTTCCTTATAGGCTATATTTTCCGCGCTGCCGGATATGGACGTTTTCATATTATCGCGTACGTTCATCTGCGTAAAGTTACCGCCCACGCTCACCCATTTGCCAAAGCCGTAACGGGCGGAGATGTTATATCCTTTCGTCAGCACCTTTCCGTAGTTTATATAAGTGGCCGCGGATTTACCGCCGCTCAGGTCGGTGATATTGCGCTGGATATAGTCTTTGGTGTTACGGTACACCAATCCGCCTTCCACATATACGGAATGCTTGCCGAAAGTCTTATTATAGCTCAGGTTCAGATTGATGTTATCGCTATTCTCCGGACGGATGCCGATGTCTCCCATTTCCAAGTCTTCGTTACCGAACATTTCTTCGATAGTAGGCAGACGGTAGGCTTTTTCGTAGGACAGTTTGGCTTGCAGCCCCGGCAGGATGAAGTAAGTGCCCGCCGCTCCATACCCTATGGAACTTACGCTGCGAGTGGTACGTACATAGTCGTCCTGATTGGTATTGGTAGCCACCGGTCCGGCAACAAATTGATTGTAATACTTACCGAATACGGATAAGTTCCAGGTTTCGGACGGCATCAGGCGGTAAGAAAGACCGGAGATGTTCTTGCGGGTTTCCTTGGCGATGGCATCCGACTGCTCTTCTTTGGCGAGCAACGAAGTATTGGAACGGCTGAAAGCATTCAACACGTGATTGAACGTCAGCATGTGTATCTTCCCGAGACGGTAGTTGGCCGTAAACGTACCATTCCAGTTGTTGTTATCGGCACGCGAGTGCTGGTAGGACTGCTCGCCGGGAGAGTTCAGCGGTTTCCTGTCTCCGTACCAGTTGTACTTATAGGAAGCAGTGTCCACGTTTGTCGTCAGGTTCTTGTTATAATTCACGGTCAGCACCACATCCAGCCCTTTCGCAAACAGGTTGCGCTTGTTATACTCCAGCGAGGGCATCAGCGAGTGTCCCTTGCGGTGCTTCTGTCCGTACACTATGTCCTGACGCACACCGGTCTGTATATCCTGGTACATATTGGAATAGGTGAAACCGAACATCAGACGGTCGGCCCACTTCTTGTCGATAACGCCCACCTTGCCGATAATCGCCTCATTATGGTAGGTATCGTTGAAACGCTTTACGCGTACTTTCTTGTCACGGTCTATCCGGCCCGTTTCAAAGTCTTCCACCGGAGCGTCGATGTGATAGTCATTGTCCGAATAATTCTGGAACGCATTGATTTCGTACGTAAAACCGTTCTTAAAGGTCTGCCCGAAGTTTACGTTGGATTTATGCGTATTGAACGAACCGTAAGAGTAGGACGCATCCAGAAACCAGCGGCGGCGTTTCTTGTTCGTAACGATATTGATAACTCCGCCGATAGCATCCGTTCCGAAGCCCACAGGCACTACGCCTTTATACACTTCGATACGGTCGGCAAAATTCACCGGGATATTGTTCAGCCCGAACGAGCTTCCGACACCTTCCTGCGGAACACCGTCGATAAACACCTTTACGTGTTTCCCGCTGAAGCCGTCCAGCATGAGCTGCATGTCCGAACCTACCCCGCCCGACTCGCGCAATTTCATGCCCGGCGCCTTGGTCAGTGCGTCACTCAGGTTCTTCGTGGTGTTCTGCAGCTCTTTCGTATCCACCGCCACAGCATTGAATGCCGACCGCTTGATGCGGCTTACGCCCGTTGACACTACCGTTACTTCATCCAGTTGCTGGGTTTCGGGAGTGATTGTGATATTCTGTTTCACCCTTTGCCCTCTGAGCAGCGTCACCGCTTTCTCTACGGTTTTATAGCCGACAGCCGACACTACCAGCGTATAGTCACCCGCAGGCGCACTCACATGATAAATACCTTCGTGATTGGTTATCCCCCCGTAACCGGTCCCTTTCAAGTAGACTGTCGCAAAATCCACGACTTCTTTCTCCGTAGACAGGATTTTACCGGAAATCATCGTTTTACCCGGCTTCTGCGCGTATGCAGAAAATGCACACGCAGACAGGAAGAAAAGGAATAGGTTTGATATAACTGTTTTCAATTTGAAATGATTATTAAGTTGTTACTAATACCGATGCAAAGATCATCAGAAAAAGAACACCGCACAATCACTTGTTTTAGGTAATTACATCAACGCTATTCTAAGAAAGTATCATACCCGCAATCGCTATTGATAGGTATATTCCATTATTTCATTCGCGGTTCATCAAGCGGTGTTCCGCCATTCGTTCGTATTTCGTTCCGGGACGTCCGTAGTTTGCGTACGGGTAAATGGAGATGCCGCCGCGCGGGGTGAAGATTCCCGTAACCTCAATGTACTTGGGATTCATCAGACGAATGAGGTCTTTCATTATAATATTTACGCAATCCTCGTGGAAAGCGCCATGATTACGGAAACTGAAAAGATAGAGTTTCAGGCTTTTGCTCTCCACCATTTTCACATCGGGGATGTAGCTGATACGGATTTCCGCGAAATCCGGCTGTCCCGTTATGGGGCAAAGGCTGGTGAATTCCGGACAATTGAAACGCACCCAATAATCATTACCGGGATGCTTATTGTCAAACGCTTCCAATACTTCGGGGGCATAATCCTGCTTATACTCCGTTTTTCTTCCCAATAAGGAAAGCTGGTCTTTTAATTCGGTCATATTATCAAGTAGTTGAAATTTAGTTTATATCAGGGCTATCTATCATTCAGAGCGTATCTGTTTACTTAATTGATTTCAATTCATTTTCCAGGGATTAAAAGAGGTTATCGCTTACCCGCCAAATACTTTTCCAATCCTTCTCTACGCAGCTTGCAGGCCGGGCAGTGTCCGCAACCGTCACCGGGTATGCCATTGTAGCAAGTCAGTGTTTCGTGACGAATCAGGTCGAGTACTCCCAACTCATCCGCCAATGCCCACGTTTCGGCTTTATCTATCCACATCAGCGGGGTGTGCAGTACAAACTGCCCGTCCATGGCAAGGTTGAGCGTTACGTTGAGCGACTTGATAAACGCGTCCCGGCAATCGGGATAACCGCTGAAATCCGTTTGCGACACACCCGTCACGATATGATTGATGCCTTTCTCGCGTGCATAGACAGCGGCAATGCTCAGGAAGAACAAGTTACGTCCCGGCACAAAAGTGTTCGGAACACCGTCTGCCGGCTTTTCCTTATCCATCACCATACCGGGGTCTGTCAACGAATTATGCCCCAACCGGCCAATGAAAGAAACATCCATCACTTCAAACTCCACTTCCGCTTTACGCGCTATCTCCCGCGCCAGCTCCACTTCCTTCCGGTGTTTCTGCCCATACAGGAAGCTCAACGCGTACACTTTCTTAAACTCACGCTTTGCCCAGAACAGGCAGGTTGTCGAATCCTGCCCACCGCTGAATACGACTAATGCTGCTTCTTTATTCATGATTGCTATTATTTATAAGAACAGTAGTCGGAAGTTGCGTCAAAATACACTTGATAATTTTTTCAGGCACAACCCCTTCCACACTTGATGTCAGATTTCAGTGATTTTCCACACTTTATAAGAGATTCCCTCATCATAGACGTCACTTCCGTCTATCCTTTTAATGGCTTTCACCACCCGGATTGTCACCGGAAGAATCATTACCTCATACAGGGATTTCAGTACAATCTGAATGCACATCATCACCAGCAATTCCTGCCATGCGATAATGCCGCCAAAGGCTACCGGAAAGAATATCAGCGAATCGGCTGTCTCGCCCACCACCGTAGACCAGATGGCGCGTGCCGAAAAATGACGCCCGCCGCTCGCCACTTTCATGCGGCTCATCACATAGGCGTTGAGAAACGAACCTACCAGAAATGCCGACAGGCTTGCAACGACAATACGCGGCGCCATGCCGAAAACGAAGTTGAAATGAGGCGCTCCTTCCCAAAAAGGAGCGGCAGGCAAGGCCACGGCAATCAGCCCCAGCATCACCACAAAGAAGTTCATGGCGAAGCCGCTCCAGATAATCAGGCGCGCCTTACGAAAGCCCCACACCTCGGCAATGCAGTCGTTGATGATATAAGAGACGGGAAACACTAACAGTCCGGCGGTAACGGTTATGCCGAAAACCTGAATGACTTTTGTTTCAAGGAGATTAGCCGCTATCAAACAGACATTAAACAGAATGCCCAGCAGCATAAAGGGTACAGATACTTTTTGCTTCATATTCCTGTTTTTTACGTGGTGTTCTAGAATACACGACCGCTATTCGCGGCATCATACATTTCAGTTTATGATTTCACTCTTGTTAAATCGGGCGCAAAGATACGCTTTCTTTCGGTGACCGCAAAACCATTTTAAATTTAAGTTGTTCAAAGCACATTCACCAAAACCTAACTTAAATGAAAACAATCTTAAAAGTAATGTTTCTGCTGTGCGGCGCAGGACTGTCGGCAGTTGCAGCCCACGCGCAAAAAAAAGTGATTATCGAAGACGAGTCTCCCAAAGGTGTCGTACTGGTCACCATAGACAAGGCGGGCGATGAGATAATCCGCATCATGAATGAGTCGCAACTGCCTTACATCCATGAACCGCAAGCTCCCCGCTTCCTGCTGACGGACAGAAAAGGCAAGTTCGCCCTGGGTATCGGCGGCTATGTACGCGCTACGGCGGAGTATGATTTCGGCGGCATCGTCGACAACATCGACTTTATCCCCGCCTACATCCCTGGTGGAAGCAAAATCAAGAACCAGTTTCAAATGGATGCCAGCACTTCCACCATCTTCCTGAAGCTGGTGGGGCATACCAAGATGCTCGGCGACTTCATCGTGTACACCGCCGGTAACTTCCGGGACGGTTCCAACAAAGGCTTCCAACTGCGCAATGCCTACGTGTCTTTTCGTGACGTAACGGTAGGCTATACCTATGGCGGTTTCATGGACTTGGGCGCACTGCCTTCCACTATCGACTTCCAGGGTCCCAACGGAGCCACCTTTTACCGTGCCACCCAAGTGGCATATACCTACAAGGGGCTGAAAAACTTCCGTTTCAACGCTTCCGTCGAAGTACCTTCCGTAGACGGTACGACCGACAGCGGGCTTGACATCGCGCAACAGCGTATGCCGGATTTCACCGCTTACGCACAGTACGGCTGGAACAGCAAAAGCCACTTGCGTGTGGGCGGACTTATCCGCAGCATGACGTACACCAGCACGCTGAGCGACAAGGCGCATGCCGTTACCGGATTCGGCGTACAGGCATCCGCCACCTTCAATGTAGGCAGGCAATGGCAGGTATTCGGACAGGCCACCTACGGAAAAGGCATCGGACAATACCTGAATGATATCAGCAACCTGAACGTGGACATCGTTCCCGATCCCGACAAAGAGGGGAAGATGCAGGCGTTGCCGATGCTGGGCTGGTATGCGGGATTGCAATATAATATCAGTCCGAAGGTGTTCCTCTCAAGCACATACAGCATGTCACGCCTTTATTCTGAAAACGGATATCCCGCCAACGAACCGTCCACGTACCGCTATGGACAATATTTCGTAGCGAACCTGTTTTGGAATGTCACTCCCAATATGCAGGTGGGCGCGGAATACCTGCGCGGATGGCGTACGAATTTCGATGATTCCACCAATCATGCCAACCGTATGAACCTGCTGGTACAATATTCCTTCTGATTGGCGCAAGACTCTTTCTAATCTGTATAAAAACGAAGAAGGGGATGTATCCGTAACGGACATCCCCTTCTTCCATATATAAAGGTTGGATTATGAAATATCAGAAGCGATAGTCGATGCTCAGACCGAAAACTTTGTTGGTGCGGCTGTACACGTTGGTACCGGGCAAGCCTAAACCGTTGTAGTTTTGAGTGGTCTTTGTATAATCTTCATAGTTGGTCCACATATAACCCACATTCAAGTCGGCTCTTTCCGAAAGCTGCAATTTTGCGCCTATACCCAAAGAGTAAGAATCGCAGGAGAAGCTGGTATCGGTCTGGTAGTTATCGGACAAGCCGTAATCGGTGAACTGTACACCGCCGCTCAGGGTCAGTCTTTTGATTACATCCCATTCTATACCTGCCAGATACTCGTTCGTGCCTTTTGTCAGGTATTTCTGTTTGCCGTCGGCCATACCCGCGTTCTTGTCATCGTAGAAGTGGTACTCCACCGATGCGCGCAGCATGGGAAGGAACTCATAAGCAGCGGCTACCGAAAGCATGGCGGGAATATCGTTCGGAGTATTTACACCATGTTTGTAAGCTTCCAACTCGCTTTCGGGAGCGCCTACCATACGTAATGAGTTCAGTTTGGTATTATTTTCGATGTTCAGGTTGGCTTTGAACTCGTATTTAGCGCCAATAGTCAGTTTGCCGAACTTAGCGTCCAAGCCGATAACCGGAGTAAATCCCCAACCGGTTTGGCTGCAATCCAGGTCGATGCCGATAAGCTCGGTACCAACGGGTATCGCTCCCCCGGCAGGCAAAGGCAGATTGACGGCGGCGCTGGCATTCAACGCACCCTTATAACCACCGGTAAAGTAGTTCATGCGCCCGCCCGCAAAAGCGGAAAGCCAATCCGTTATTTTATAAGTCAAACCCAGCTGTACGGAATAGATGTACTGCTTGCCGTCCATATAGCTGTTCAGCGAATAGGCATTACCCGGAATGCCTTGTTGACCCAATCCGCCTATTACCATGGCATCGAACATTGAAAGACCGTCGTCAAACGAAGCTTTTCCACCGCCACCGGTGATACCGAAGAAACCGGAGATAGTCCAATCACCTTTTTTATAAGCCGCAAATACGCTGGGAATAACAGGCGCCGACGCCTTACCCTCGTAATACTTATCCAAGCCCAAAGCCTCGCATGAAGCATCGATATTTCTTGTTTGGAACGCACTCTGGATACTCAAGGATGTATAAAATCCGTCTTTCGGCAAAAAGGCCAGACCCGCAGGATTGGACAAAGCCGCATCCACACCGGTAGTATTTGCACCACGGGATAACATACGAAGAAAAGCAGGGTGTTGATTTGTATTTGTCAGGAGACCTCCCGCAAAAGTTGGAATTGAAACGATTAGCATCGCAATGCTAATCAATAAAATTTTTCTCATCTAAATCTTTTTTATTGTTTTCGGGCGCAAAGGTACAATAATATTGCACATGAAAAACTGTTTTGTGCATTTAATTTATAACAAGTAAAGAAATTAATTGAAAAAATCAATAGTTTCTATTGAAACATTTAAGCAAATACTCAATATAGGGTGAGATACTCCTTGATTTATCACTGTCATAATTCAGCGAACAGCGTTTCCATAATGAAAGGAAAAGACCGCTAATCTTAAATCATTCCACCACGGGGTAAATTTCGTTCCATCATGGTGGAACGAAACTTTCTCCATGGTGGAATAAAACTTACCCCATGCCGGAACGATATAAGTAAGGCATGCTAAATCATTAATCTCCCGAAAGGGAAATAATAAAAATACCCCGCCCATCCTGTCCTGAACCTTATTATCTTTATATGTGTTATTTATATCGGTAATAAGCGAAATATTCTAAAAACTTAAAAACTCATGGCATATACTATTGCATTCTTCGGCAGCAAGCCTTACGATGAGGCTTCATTCAATGAAAAAAACAGTGAATACGGTTTTGAACTCCGTTATTATAAGGGTCATCTCAACCTGAATAACGTGATACTGACACAAGGTGTGGACGCGGTGTGTATCTTTGTAAACGATACGGCCGACGCGGAAGTCATCCGGCAAATGGCGGCAAACGGAGTGAAGCTCCTTGCCCTGCGTTGCGCCGGATATAATAATGTAGACCTGAAAGCAGCGGCGGAAAACGGTATTACCGTCGTACGTGTTCCCGCCTACTCCCCTTATGCGGTGGCGGAATACACCGTTGCCCTCATGCTCTCCCTTAACCGGAAAATACCCCGTGCCACCTGGCGTACGCGTGACGGCAACTTCTCCCTGCACGGTCTTTTGGGATTCGATATGTATGGCAAGACAGCCGGCATCATCGGCACAGGCAAGATCGCCAAAAAGTTAATCACCATCCTGCGCGGTTTCGGCATGAATATCCTTGCCTACGACCTGTATCCCGACTACAATTTCGCCCGTGAACATCAGGTGGTATATACCACACTGGATGAATTGTATCACAATTCGGATATCATCTCCCTGCACTGCCCGCTTACAGAGCAGACCAAATACCTGATTAATGACTACTCTATCAGTAAAATGAAAGACGGCGTAATGATTATCAATACCGGCCGAGGACAGCTTATCCACACCAACGCCTTGATAGAAGGGCTGAAAAACAAGAGAATCGGTTCCGCCGGACTGGACGTGTACGAGGAAGAAAGCGAATATTTCTACGAAGACCAGTCGGACAAGATTATCGATGACGATACGCTGGCGCGCCTGCTGTCATTCAATAATGTAATCGTAACTTCCCACCAGGCATTTTTCACCCGTGAAGCCCTTGCCAATATCGCATCCACTACCCTAATGAATATAAAGGACTTCATGGAACACAGGAAACTGGAGAACGAAGTAAAACTGTAAAAAGCCATTTATGGAACATTAATCATCCACGGCTCAAACTTTCCGGCACGATTGCTTGTTACATACAGATAAATCACTAAAAAGAAAGATTATGAAAAAAGTAATAGACAAAGCCGAAAGCCGTGGACGTTCTTTATATGACTGGCTCGACAGCCACCATACATTCAGTTTTGACGAGTATTACAATCCCCGTCGCATGAACTTCGGCGCCCTGCGTGTACTGAACGACGACCGGATAGCTCCGGGCAAAGGCTTTGGCACCCACCCGCATAAGAATATGGAGATTATCTCCATCCCCCTGAAAGGTAAGCTGAAACATGGCGACAGCAAGCAAAACAGCCGTACCATCACCACAGGCGATATTCAGACCATGAGTGCCGGTACAGGTATCTACCACAGCGAAATGAACGGAAGCGATACCGAACCGGTGGAATTTCTCCAAATCTGGGTAATGCCCGAAAAACTGAATACCCCGCCCGCCTATCAAGATTATGACATCCGCCCCTATCTGCACAAGAACGAGCTTGCGCTCATCGTATCTCCCGACGGGAATGCTCCCGCCAAGCTGCTGCAACAGACATGGTTCTCCATCGGAGAAGTCGAGGCCGGAAAGAAGCTGGGCTATCACCTGCACCAGTCGCACGCCGGAGTGTACATCTTCCTCATAGAAGGCGAAATAAAGGTAGACGGCACGATACTGTCCCGTCGCGACGGTATGGGAGTATACGAAACCGCCAGCTTTGAGTTGGAAACTCTGAAAGATTCGCATATCCTGCTGATTGAAGTCCCCATGTAAGACTTTTGCATAAAATAACAGCTAAACCGGAAGTTTGTGTAGCGTTTTTTGTAATATTGCGCTATAATTGAATCCGTAAATGAAACTTGATTATATCTACCATAGCGGCTTCGCGATTGAAGCGGACGGAGTGACGGTCATTATCGATTACTACAAAGACTCCTCGGAAGAGGAGCCGAACCGGGGAATCGTACACGACCGTCTGTTAAAGAAACCGGGGATACTCTACGTACTCTCCTCGCATTTCCACCCCGACCACTTCAACCGCGAAGTTCTTTCATGGAAGGAAGAACGCCCCGATATCCGGTATATCTTCTCCAAAGATATTCTGAAACACCGGCGTGCAACGGCGGAAGACGCCACCTATATCAATAAAGGCGACGTCTGCGAGGACGGGCATATCCGTATCGAAGCCTTCGGCTCCACCGATGTAGGCATCTCCTTCCTGATAGACTTACAGGGCGTCCGCCTGTTCCATGCCGGCGATTTGAACAACTGGCATTGGAGTGAAGAATCCACTCCCCAGGAAATACGCAAAGCCGAAGGCGACTTTCTTGCAGAAGTGAAAACCCTGCGACAAAAGGCTCCTCAGGTAGATGTAGCCATGTTTCCGGTGGACAGCCGCATCGGAAAAGATTATATGCGCGGTGCGGAACAATTCGTGGAACGAATAAAAACCACTATATTTGCACCTATGCACTTCAGTGAAGATTATCAGGGCGGCAACGCATTCCGTACTTTTGCCGAAAGCGAAGGCTGCCGTTTCCTTACAATCTCCCGCCGGGGTGAGAGTTTTGACATTACTAAATAAAACATAGCATTATGAAAAATTTGACACAAGTTCTTGTTGCACTGTTCTGCCTTTGCATGCCCGCCTTGCTGCACGCGCAAAGGGACGACAGCAAATATCTGGCCGGCGCCGTTCCGGAAGTGGACGGCAAAGTGGTATTTACCAAAGATTTCAGCATTCCCGGCATGTCTCAAGATACAATCTATTCCCGTCTGCTGAAATGGATGGACGCGCGTTTGGCGAAGAATGAGAATAACAGCCGCGTGGTTTTTTCCGACAAGGAGAAAGGACAGATTGTGGGCATGGGCGACGAATGGATTGTGTTCAGCTCCACGGCATTGTCACTGGACAGAACAAAAATTCTTTACCAGCTCACCGTTACCTGCCAGCCGGAGAAATGCATCTTTGAGGTGGAGAAGATACGTTTCAACTACCGCGAAGGAAAAGAAAAATATACCGCCGAAGAGTGGATTACCGATAAGTACGCACTGAACAAGTCCAAAACCAAACTGGTGCGCGGCCTTGCCAAATGGCGCAGAAAGACGGTGGATTTTGTAGATGACCTTTGCGTGGGCGTGACCGAGGCTCTAAGCGCCACTGTCGCCAAAGCTCCGGCAGAGGAAAAGAAAGAGGAACAGAAACAGAAAGAGACAAAAGCACTCGTCAACTCCGGCACAACGGTGATTACTCCCAAGACGCAGGTTACGGTAGAGACTCCCCAAACCGCTACGGCACCGGTTACGGTGACCGCACCTCAAACGAATGCGCAGATTGCGCCGAACGCCTATAAGGAAGTTGCGCCGAACGCCATACCCGCCAACGCCATCCAAACCGGAAACGGCAAACTGGTTATCGTGATTGGCGAGGAACCTTTCAACATGACC
>UMKR01061056.1_pt1 | contig 22887 bp, 33 predicted proteins | sample 1966361 | NCBI WGS metagenome assembly UMKR01 (sample SAMEA4836181, study PRJEB28245) | human gut metagenome | biome: gut microbiome; material: fecal sample | place: Denmark | collected 2008 | reverse complement strand
GGAGCGGGCAGACCGGGGCGGCAGCTTGCAGCCTGTGGAGCTGCTGCGTATTGCGGGCATTCTCCGCTGCGCCCGGAATATCAAGGGCTACGTCGCCGAGGACGACAAGGCGACGGTGCTGGACGCCCTGTTTCAGGCGCTTAGCCCTAACAAATATTTAGAGGACAAAATTTTCGGCGCGATTCTTTCTGAGGAAGAAATCGCGGACAACGCCTCCCCGGAGCTGTCCGACATCCGCCGCCATATGCGCATTCAGGCAGGGAAGATCCGGGACAGCCTGCAAAAAGTCATTTCTTCCCCGGCATATTCCAAATTCCTGCGGGAGCCGATCATCACCATCCGTCAGGGGCGGTACGTGGTTCCTGTGAAAAGCGAGTGCAAAAACGACGTGCCCGGACTGGTGCATGACGTGTCCGCCACGGGTTCTACATACTTTGTGGAGCCGATGTCCGCTGTCAACGCCAACAACGCCCTGCGGGAGCTGGAATTAAAGGAAAAGAAGGAAATCGAGCGGATTCTGGCGGAGCTGTCCAGCGAGGCCGCTGGCTACCGGGAAGCCATTGACTTGAATTACCGGATGCTGGTGCAGTTGGACGTGATCTTCGCCAAGGCCAAACTGGCCTATCGGATGCGCGCATGGGCGCCCATTATGAACGATCAGGGCAGGGTGGAGCTGCGTAACGCGCGGCATCCGCTCATCGACCCCAAAACCGTGGTGCCGATCTCCCTGCGGCTGGGTACGGATTTCGATACCATGATCATCACAGGCCCCAACACCGGCGGCAAGACCGTCACGTTGAAAACCGTGGGGCTTCTGACGCTGATGGCGGAGTGCGGCCTGCATGTCCCCGCCGGGGACGGAAGCGTGCTGTCAACCTTCGACGCCATTCTCGCCGACATCGGCGACGAGCAGTCTATCGCCCAGAGCCTGTCCACCTTTTCCAGCCATATGCGCACCATTGTGGACGTGGTCGCCCAGTGCGACGACCGGACGCTGGTGCTGTTCGACGAGTTGGGCGCGGGCACCGACCCGGCGGAGGGCGCGGCGCTGGCTACCGCCATCATCGAATTCTGTCGGAAGCTGGGCAGCCGGGTGGTTGCGACGACCCATTACGCCGAATTGAAGCTCTACGCCATGCGCACGAAGGGCGTCATCAACGCCTCCTGTGAGTTCGACGTGGAGACCCTCCGCCCGACTTATAAGCTGCTCATCGGCATTCCCGGCAAGTCCAATGCCTTTGCCATTTCCCGGAAGCTGGGACTTTCAGAGGAAATTCTGAAGGAAGCCGACGACCTTGTGGACAAGTCCGACAAGGACTTTGAGGACGTGCTGTCCCAGCTGGAGCAGCAGCGCCAGCAGATGGAGCTTGCCCGTCAGGAAGCCGAGCGCCTGAAGCAGGAGACGGCAAAGATCAAGCAGCAGAACGAGGAATATCAGGAGCAGCTCCGCAAAGAAAAGGAAAAGGCCGTGGAGTCCGCCCGCCGGGAAGCCCAGCACATCATCGACGAAGCCCGTGCTGCCGCAAACATTGCTTCCGAGGAACTGAAAGCCATGCGCAAGCAGCTGGCCGACAGCGCCGACGTCAGCGGCATCAACCAGCGTCAGGCCGAGCTGCGCCGGAATCTTAACGAGGTGGAGGACAAGCTCCGCGCCTCCCAGCCCAAGAAGGAGCGCCCCAAGCCCACCCGGGGCATTCTGGTGGGGGACACGGTGGAGCTGCTGAAATTGGGAACCAAGGCAAGCGTCCTTGCCATCAACAAGGATGGCACCTATCAGCTGCAAGCGGGCATTCTGAAGCTCACCGCAAAGCCTGACGAGATCTACCTGCTGGAAAACGAAAACCCCTACAAGGCCAAGGGCGGCCATCCCGCCCACTCCGGCCGGGAAATGAAAATGACCGCCATGCCGACAGAGGTCGATCTGCGGGGCATGGACACGGTGGAGGCCATCTGCGTTCTGGAACGGTATCTGGACGAAGCCATGCGGGCAAACCTGAGTACCGTCCGCATCATCCACGGCAAGGGAACCGGCGCACTGCGTGCCGCTGTGCAGCAGTCCCTGAAAAAGAATAAGTTCGTCAAGAGCTTCCGCTTGGGTGTTTACGGCGAGGGCGAGGACGGCGTGACCATAGCAGAATTCCGTTAAATCGGGAATGAAAAACACTTTTCTCAATACGAGGAGGCGGCTTTCTTTCGATTTTCTTAAGGTATTGTGAAAAAAGAACGAAAAACAGTTGACATTTTCGGTAAAAATAGCTATCATATATTTAGGGTGTATCTGAAAACTGCCAAAACGCCCAAGCAGCGGCTCTTTTTGCCCTGTGCTTCCCCATTTTCCCTTGAAATACAGCAAGTATTCCTGCGGGAAAATGGCTTGCCCAGGGCAAAAATCCCTCGCTGTTGGTCATTTCGCCAGCTTTCAGATGCACCCTAGACCCGTCGTATCCGCGTGGGTATGGTGAAAAGGAGTGTATGGAAATGTTCAATAAAGAAGTGGTGGTTCGTTGTGAATCCGGCCTGCATAACCGGCAGGCGACCTACTTCGTACAGAAGGCCAACGAATTTGAAAGCAGCATCTGGCTGGAATCCGGCAGCCGCAGGATGAACGCCAAAAGCTTGCTGGGTATCATGTCTCTGGGTGTCGTGACCGGTACTACCGTGACCCTGAGCGCCTCCGGACCCGATGCCGAAGCCGCCGTCAACGCGCTGGATGAACTGCTCCAGAGGGACGTGTATTAAGACATTTACATAGGGTGTATCTGAACACTGTCAAAACGCCCGGACAGCGGCTCTTTTTGCCCTGTGCCGCGCCATTTTCCCTTGAAATACAGCAAGTATTCCTGCGGAAAAATGGCTTGCTCAGAGCAAAAATCCCTCGCTGCCGGTCATTTCGCCAGTATTCAGATACACCCTACTTAACCGCCTCAATGCCCCAAATGCATTGGGGCGGTACTTTTTTGACGCTCGTGAGGGGAAGACAATGACCTTTGATGAACTGAAAGAAAAAGCCCTGTCCCTGCCCTATGCCCCCGGCGTGTACATCATGCGGGACAAGACGGACAAGGTCATCTATGTGGGCAAGGCGAAGAAGCTGAAAAACCGGGTCAGCCAGTATTTTCAGGACACGGCGTCCCACACCCCCAAGACCCGGCTGATGGTGAGCAAAATCCACCATTTTGACGTCATTGTCGCCGCTTCCGAATTTGAAGCGCTGGTGCTGGAATGCTCCCTCATCAAGCGCTACATGCCGAAATACAACATTCTTCTGAAGGACGACAAGGGATACCCTTACCTCCGGCTTAACATGAAGGACATTTACCCGGTCATCACCATGGTCAGCAAACCGGCGGACGACGGCGCGGACTATTACGGCCCCTACGGCGGCAGAGCCGTGACACACGATGTGATGGAGGCCATCCGGCTGACCCTCAAGCTCCCCGGCTGCCACAAGCAGTTTCCCAGGGACATCGGCAAGGAGCGCCCCTGCCTGAACTACCACATGAATCAGTGCGCCGGGTGGTGTCAGGAGAACAAAAGCTGCACCGAGTACCGGGAGACCATGCTACAGGCGCGGGAGCTATTGAAGGGAAATTACAAGGCGGTGGCCGAGCAGCTGCGGGGACAGATGCTCTCCGCCGCGGACAATCTGGAATTTGAGCTGGCGGCGAGTCTTCGCGACCGCCTGAATGCGGTGGAAAACTTAGGCCAGAAGCAGCTGGTGACAGCCGGTACTCTCGCGGACACCGACGTGGTCGGCTACGGGGAGACCGAGGCCAAGGCGTGCTTTGCCGTGCTGCATTTTTCCGGCGGCAATCTGCTGGACAAGGACTACGAAGTGTTTTCCAGACCCGACGACAAGCTGGAAGCCGTTTCCAGCCTGCTCAAGCAGTTCTATCTCAGCCGCGGCATCGCCCCTAAGCGGGTTCTGCTGCCCTTTGAGATCGACGACGGCGAGCTGTTCGCCGAGCTGCTGGAACAGCAATACGGGCGGCGGCCGAAGCTCCACGTCCCCCAGCGGGGCGACAATCTGCGTCTGGTGGAGCTGGCCTGCAAAAATGCCTTTGAGGAAGCTGAGCGTGTCACCGGCAGGGAAGAGCGGGTCAGCGCGACGCTGACGCTTCTTGGAAAAATGCTGGCCATTCCCGCCCCGAAACGGATGGAATCCTTCGATATTTCCAACATTTCCGGCACGGACATCGTTGCCAGCATGGTGGTATTTCAGGAGGGAAAGCCGAAGAAAAGCGACTACAAGCGCTTCAAGGTGGAGGGGCTGACCGATCAGGACGACTACGCCTCCATGCGTCAGGTCGTGACCCGGCGGTTTGTCCACTATAAGGCGGGGGACAAGGGCTTTGACGAAGCCCCCGACCTGCTGCTCATCGACGGCGGCGTGACTCACGCGAAGGTGGCCGTGGCTGCGCTTCAGGAGCTGAACCTGTCCTTCCCGGTGTTCGGCATGGTGAAGGACGACCGGCACCGCACCCGCGCGCTGGTGACGCCGGAGGGGGAGGAGATCCGCATTGACAACAATCAGGCGATTTTCTCCCTCATCGGCCAGATTCAGGAGGAGACCCACCGCTTCGCCATCACCTACCATCGCCAGCTCAGGAGCAAGCGTCTGCGCTATTCCGAGCTGGACGGCATTCCCGGCATCGGGGCAAAGCGGAAGCAGGAGCTGCTGCGGCAGTTCAAATCCCTCTCCGCCATCGGACAGGCGACCCTCCCGGAGCTGGAACGCCTGCTCCCCAAAGACGCCGCCGCCGCGGTGTATCATCATTTTCATGAAAAGGGGGAAGAATAATGCGTGTCATCACAGGAAAAGCCCGCGGGATTCAGCTGAAAACCCCTGACGGTATGCTGACCCGTCCTACCACTGACCGGGTGAAGGAAGCGCTGTTCAGCGTTATCCAATTTGACATTCCGGGGGCAAGAGTGCTTGACCTGTTCGGCGGCACCGGACAGCTGGGCATCGAAGCACTGAGCCGGGGGGCGAAAAGCGCCGTGTTCGTGGACGCCCGGGAGGATGCCTGCAAGCTCATCCGGGAAAACCTGAAACGCACCCGGCTTCAGGAGGATGCACGAGTCGTCCGCAGCGATTATCTGGATTATCTTTCCAGATGCCGGGAACAATATGATATTATCTTCCTTGACCCGCCTTACGCGGAAGTTTTTTTGGAAAATTCCTTAAATCGCATCACCGAAATTGACATTTTGCATTCAGGTGGTATAATAGTAGCAGAGCGCCCGCTGGGGAAGGAATTACCTTGGGACTACCCGGGCTACACCCGGTCGCGGGATTATCAGTATGGAAAGATTCTGCTGACGTTTTATCGGAAAGACGGCGGCAGTCAGGAAACAATATGAAGGTTGCGATTTATCCGGGCAGCTTTGACCCGGTCACCAGCGGTCATCTGAATATCATTCGCCGGGGCGCGAATATTTTTGATAAACTCATCGTGTGTGTCATGGTCAACGCGGGGAAGAATCCCATGTTCACGCTGGAGGAACGGGTGGAGCTGATCCGCCGGGTCACCAGCGACCTGCCCAATGTGGAGGTGGACTGTTCCGCCGAGCTGCTTGCGGACTATGCCCGACGCCGGGGGAGTTGCGTCATCCTCAAGGGACTGCGCGCCGGATCCGACTTTGAGAACGAATTCCAGATGGCGCTGATCAACCGCAAGATCAACCCGGAGCTTGACACCATGTTCCTGACGGCTTCCAGCGAGTATATGTTCCTCAGCTCCAGTCTGGTGAAGGAGCTGGCCAGCTATGGCGCGGATCTTTCGGATTTCCTGCCCGCAGAGATCATTCCGGACTTTCAGAGGCGAATTGAGCAACGAAGACTATCCCTTCAAGGAGGAAAATGAACATGAGCGATCGTAATAGCGAAGACATCATTGGCGCATTGTACGACATGGTGCAGGATGCCCGGTCCATGCCTCTGGCAGCCGACAAGTGCATTCTGGAACGGGACAAGGTTCTGGATATGCTGGATGAGATCATCGCCCAGCTGCCTGCCGAACTGAAGCAGTCGAGAACCATTGTGGAATCCCGCAATGAGCTGATCTCCCAGGCACGCCGGGAGGCGGAGAACATCGTGCGTCAGGCGCAGGAGCAGTCGAAGCAGATGGTCACCAAGGAGGCCATCTATGTCGAGGCCAAGAAGCGCAGTGAGGAGCTGGTTGGTCAGACTCAGGCGAAGATCGAGCAGCTGCGCAAGGCCGGAAACGCCTATATGGACGATTCCCTGCGTCAGACGGAGGAGGTTGTCTCCAAGGCACTGGCGGAGATTCGGGAGACGCGGATGAAGTTCCGCACCGTCACCGAAGCGCAGCAGCAGCGCAAGACACCCAATGTGGACGTAGAAGTGTAAGACATCCTTAATTGAAAACTGCACCGGGATGGGCTTTTGCCCATCCCGGTTTTTTATCCCCGGCTTTTTACAAAGCCGGGGAAATGTTTGTCCGGGCGGTTTAGCTCTGATTGGTGACGGCAAACGGACAGGTTCTTTTTCTCTCCGGAAGCGAATATACTTGAGCGAAAGGGGAGAGGGAAATGGTTGCAAACAAGAAGATCACGGGCCGGGCGACATCCTTGCCCGCCGGACTGGCCATCGGGGCGGTGTGCAGTCTTGCCGCGACGCTGGTTCTGACGGCGATACTGGCGAAGCTGGTAGAAGCGGAAACGCTGCCGGTGGAGAAAGTCGGCTATGGCATTATGGTGCTGCTGATTGTGTCGTCTTTCGCGGGCGCTATGATCTCCTTTGGCCGGATCAAACGGCAGCGGATGCTGGTGTGCATCGTGTCTGGGGTGATCTACTTCGCCATGCTGATGTCCATGACCGCACTGTTCTTCGGGGGGCAGTACAGCGCCGTGGGTACGACCGCACTGCTGGTTCTGGCGGGCAGCGGAGCGGCCGCACTACTGGGACTGCGGCAGGGCAGGGGAGCAAAACGAACAAAAATTAAGGTGCCGCATCGTTAATCTGTACAAATGGTAATGGTGGGTAAATAAAATTTACCCACCATAGGTAGAATGCAGGAAAAATTGCAGAATCAATATTTAGTGCGTAATTCTTAAGTTTCCCGCAATATGTTGTCAAATAGTTGAAAATGGTAAAGAAAAATAACAGTCTGGTTTACGTGGTTTACATAAAAATGTTAACATAAATCTTGTCATAATCCACAAAAATTCCTGATTTTGCTAAAAACAGCTTGAATTTTTGTAAATTCTGGAGTATAGTATGAGTGTATTTAATAAGGGTTCAGTTATACCTGTGCCATGTACACCTCTGCTGATTCCATACCAAAGGAGGTAACCCGTCTCATGGCACAGCTTTTCCATCGGAATATGCCCGCCTGGTGGCGCAAGTACTGCTTCTTGTTTCTTGCATTCTGCTGGATAGCCGGACTTCTGTCCGGCGCTTCTGCCTGTCTCGCGGCAGGGGATTCCCTGAATTCTCTGATGCGCGGCGCCGCAGCGCGGCCCGTGTCGATCGTATCCCTGTTGGGCGTGACCATGTTTCCTTTCCTACTTTCCGCTTTTGCGGTTTATATTTCCGAGCCGTGGCTGCTTCTGATCGTGAGCTTTGGGGACGCGTTCGTGCTTTCCTTTGTTTCTCTCGGCGTGATGCGGTGCGGCGGCTCCGCCGGATGGCTTGTCCGGTGGCTTCTCGTTTTCAGTGCCAGCCTTGCTTCGCCGCTTATGTACCTGTACTGGCTGCGGCACCTGACGGGGCGCAGGCGCTTTGACGGCCTTGAGGCCGCCTGCGTGCTCTGCTTATGCGCACTGATCGGAAGCGTTGATTTTCGCTTGGTTTCGCCGCTTCTGGCGAGATTGATACACGGGTAGAAAGGACATATTGGTACGCGCATTCATGCTGGACTTGATTCATGCTTATGAAACTTACCTGACGAAGGTAAAGCAGGCATCCGCCAACACGGTCTGCTCCTACATGCGGGACATTCGGCAGTTCACCGAGTGGCTGCAGGAAAGCGAGCATACGGACATTCTGGATGCCACCCAACTGAATATCAGTGACTACCTGAGTCATCAGCGCGTGGAAGGAAAGTCCGGTGCTACGATTTCCCGGACGCTGGCAAGTCTGAAAAATTTCTATGCCTATGTCATTTCCACCGGCTTTCTGGAAGAATCCCCTGTCAGCGGGGAGATTCACGTGGACAGAGGGGAGAAGAAGCTGCCCCAGATCCTCACAGGCAAGGAAGTGGAGCTTCTGCTGGCGCAGCCCTCTGGCGTGGATGCCAAGGGACTGCGGGACAAGGCCATGCTGGAAGTCATGTACGCCACCGGCATCCGGGTCACGGAGCTGATCGACCTGAACGTGGAGGACGTCAATCTGGAGCTGGGCATTCTCAAGTGTACCAGCGCCAAGAAATCCCGTGTCATTCCGCTGTATCCCGCCGCCCTCCGGGCGCTGAGCGTGTACTTAAAGGAAGTCCGGCTGCTCATGGTGGACGACCCCAGAGAGCAGGCGCTGTTCGTCAACGTGGGCGGCGCGCGGATGAGCCGTCAGGGCTTCTGGAAAATCCTCAAGAGCTACCAGGAGAAGGCGGGCATCGAGAAGGACATTACGCCCCACACCCTGCGGCACAGCTTCGCGGTGCATCTGCTGGAAAACGGCGCCGACCTCGGCTCTTTGCAGGAGCTGATGGGTCACAGCGACATATCCTCTACTCAGATGTATACCCACATGGTCAATCAGAAGCTGCGATCCGTCTATGAAAAATGCCATCCCAAAGCGTAAAAGGCCAGCCGAAGCGGCTGGCCTTCAGACTGTTTCCAATGGATAACGGCCTGCGAAGAATTCGCAGGATAAAATGGTGTTAACCATTTTATCGAGAAATAGTATGAAATCGGAATTTACGGAGAGAAATGACGGAGAAGATATGGAGGCCGGAATGAAAACACTGACGCCTGATCTTGCGGAAAGGAAACGGATTCTAAAAGATATCTGCCGAAACCACCCGCAATGGAAGATACGGATCGCTCTCACTACCGTACTGTTCATCGCTGCAGTCGGAGTCTTAGGCGGGACCATAGGCCTGCTGATTAGGCATCCTACTTCGGTGGATGGAATCATGGCTTTTATTGGAAGCGCCATATGCATTGCGTGTGTGCCTTTTTTCTGTGGATTGTCCGTCAAGAATACGGCAAAATATCGGTGTGCGTTTCCGTATACCAGCTATGCAAACGCATCATTGCTGCTGGGCGAAGATACCTTGGAGTATGCTTTTTGGAGGGTAGGCCCCCAGGAGCCAGCGGCCTACAGCAGCAAACGTGCGGTTTATAGGGAGGAAGATAAATTCGTTTATAGAATCCGTAAAACCGATATCCATTCCATTGATGTCAAGGGAGATATCTGTAGAATCGAAGGAAGCGGAATCGTTCAGATGCCGGAATGGGCAGATGAAGATGCAACGGTAAAAAGAGAAAGCAAGACGTTTTCTTTTATAATGGCGTTTGAGCAGCGAAATGCAGAGCAAATCCTTGCAGAATGGATGAAGTAAAATGGCCAGCCGGAACGGCTGGCCTTGTTTCTTGTTGACAATCCATGATATAGTAGTAGGCGAAAGGTTGTGATTCCTATGAAAAAGAAGAAATGGCTGCTTCTGCTCATTCCGGCGGTTCTGCTTCTGGCGGCGGCGCTGGTTTGGTTTCTGTATCTGTCGCCCAGAATGACGCTGTCCAACGCCGCTGATGACGCTCTTTCCAAGCTGGAACAGCGGCTGGCGGAAAGCCCCGTCCCGATTCTTGCCAGTGGGTACGACGAAAGCGGGAGGAACACAACGTCTTTGGCACTGACCGTTTCAGACGGCGTTCAGTACGATATGCAGGTTCAGACCGACCTGACCTCCAATCAGATCCTCGCCGATGGTACGATCCGGATAGACGGAAAGGCGCTGAATCTGTCGGCCTATCTGGACAAAGAGTTCGCCGCCATCACCTCCGAAGATCTCTTCAAGGGCGGCTATTACGGCATCACCTACGACACGTTTTCCTCAGACGTCCGCTCGTTTCCGCTGCTTTCCCGGCTGATTCCCAGCGCGACCCTCAGCAAGCTGGATTCCTCCGTGGAGAAGCTGCAGGTGTATATGAACCGTACCCGGCAGATTCCCCAGCTTCCGGAGGTGCAGGAAGAGGACATTCACAAGCTGATACTGGGGTTGCTGGTGCTGAAAAGTGACGTCCACAAGGAGACGCTGACGGTGGACGGCCAGAGCCTGGAATGCCTTCGCTTTGATTACAGCGCCACCGGCGAACAGGCGGGGACGCTTCTCGGATATCTGATGGACACCGGCGGACTTTCTCAGGGGGACATTAACGCTTCGTTTTATCTCTATGACAAGACGTTGGTCGCCGTCCGCTGTGACGGCAGGGCAGGGGAGAACCGGGCAGCCCTCAGACTGGATTTAGGGCTGGACGCGGCGCAGGGCGATGTGTCCATTGCGGTCGAAAAGTTGGAAAACGGGGAAAAGTCCGCGTTTTCCTATAAGATCGGCGCACGGGGAGCAGACGGTTCGCACACCGAAACCGCCGCATTCGGCACTCAGTCTATTTCCTGCGAATGGGAGCCGAAGACCGGGGACATGGTGCTGACGCTTCCGGGAAAATCGCCCATTTCCCTGAATCTTTCTCAGGCGCAGGACGGTTTCCAAATCCAGACAAAGGATTTTGCGGCCCTGATCGGCATTAACAGCCAGAAGGGATTCGACAGCACCATGACCGTCCGCAAAGGTTCTGCCATCACCACGCCGAAGTACAAGAATCTGGACGAATGGTCGCTGGACGATCTGCTGGTTTTGCTGGGCAGCATCGGCGGCCTGCTTGGCTTCAAATAATTGTCACGAAAAAAATCCGCACCCCATCGTGAACGGGGTGCGGATTTATGTATTGTGTCAGAGCTTAAATTCCGGTCATGGCCGCCAGAACATCCACTTCCATCTTCTGGATGCTCTTCTTCATAGCCAAGCCCTCGCTGATATCCACATCGGTAAAATCGCCCATGTGGGTGCAGACGATGCGGTTGGTCTTGCCCTGAAGCAGCAGCTCTACGGCCAGATAGCCCATCTTGGTGGCGTTGACGCGGTCGCGTCCGGTGGGGGAGCCGCCACGCTGAATGTGACCCAGAACGGTCACGCGGGGGTCGAGGTCGATGGCGTCCTTGATCTTCGCCGCAATGTCGGCGGCAGAGCCAGCACCCTCGGCAACAACGATCATGTAATGGGTGAAACCGTTGAACCGCGCCTGACGGATCTTCTCGATCACGTCCCGCTCGAAATCGATAGGCTCCTCGGGAACCAGAACAGCAGTTGCGCCCACGGCCAGACCGACGTACATGGCCAGATATCCGGCGTTGCGGCCCATGACCTCCACGACGGAGCAGCGCTCGTGGGACTGCATGGTGTCCCGCAGCTTATCGATGCACTCAATGGCGGTGTTGGCGGCGGTGTCGAAACCGATGCAGTAGTTGGTGCAGGAGATATCGTTGTCGATCGTGCCGGGAATGCCGATGACGTTGATGCCGTACTTGCTCAGCGCCTGCGCGCCCCGGAAGGTGCCGTCGCCGCCGATGGCGATGATGCTGTCCAGTCCCAGAAATTTGCAGGTAGAGACCGCCCGGCGCTGGCCTTCCTCGGTCATAAATTCCTGACTGCGGGCAGTATACAAAATGGTGCCGCCCCGGTTGATCGTATGGGAAACGCTCTTTTCATCCAGACGAACGATATCGCCGGTGATGAGACCGTTCCAGCCCCGGCGGATACCGTAGCATTCCAATCCACGATACAGCGCAGTACGGACGACCGCACGGACACAAGGGTTCATACCGGGCGCGTCGCCGCCAGAAGTCAGCACACCGATTCTCTTTACGCTCATAATGATTCCTCCTGATTGGATTAATACATGACCATATTTTACAGAGTTTTTCAGGAAAAGTAAAGAGACTTTTTTGTAAATTTTCGGGACTGGGAGGATACGTGAGGGTCGGCGAGTGCGGGAGTGTGCAGATGTGAAGACTGCGTCATTTGAGCACGAGATTTTCCAACTATAAATATTTTAGCGCCTATATTGACGGGTAGATTTTTCTAGTGTATATTTTAAATAGAAGGGGTTCCGATGCAGATAAACAAGTAATCAGACAAGTCATGCGAGATAAAAGTGTTACGGCTTCTTTCTATGGCAAAAGCAATCGGAAAGCAGAAGGCCAACGAAGTCAGTTCCAGACTGACGAACCCTAATATGTCTTTCGACAAGGCGGTTGAAATGCTGAGCGTTCTAGGCTATGAGGTAGTCATTCAGGAGCGTAGACCGGGTGCCAGAAGGGCAGAACAGAGCGTGATTGACCAGAGGGAGGGCTAAGATATGTGGGTGATTTTGATTATTCTTTTCCCCGTTTTTGTGCTAATGGAGCTTCTGAAACATAAATAGATCTCCTGCAATAGCGGGAGCCAAACCAGAGAACTGCCTGCGCATTCTGCGCAGGCAGCTCTTTGTATCAAGGTAATATCGTGCATTTTTCATCTGTATTCTGCCTAAATCCACGCGGCCGGAACAGGCAAATTTCATTTCCTTTACCAAAATCACCCAAAAACAGAAAAACCGTATTGACAATCCCAAAGAAAGTGGTACTATACACCTAACATTTCGTCAAATGCTTTGAGCAGGACACGACTTTCCCGGATCACCGCTTTCAGAGAGCCGTTGGCTGGTGCAAAACGGCAGCAAGGAACGGGCAGGCCATCCCCTGTGAGCAGCCGCGGTGAAAGGCGCTTGCGCCGAGTAGTTGCAGCCGGTATCCCTCCGTTAATGGGGAACGCTCTCCGATTTTCGGGCAGCGGTTGAGAGGCCGGTTTTCCGGCAAGCAAAGTGGTAACGCGGAAGTTGAAATTCCAGGCGGGCATTTGTCCCCGGATCAGCCTTCGTCTTTGCATCGGGACTCCTATCAGGGAGACCTGCGGCAAGGACGAGGGCTTCTTTTTTGCTCCCGGCATTGGCGAATGGCAAAGCTTTTAGGAAAGAAAGGGAAATCACATGAACACACTTGTAATCGTGCTGATCGCGGCGGTCGCTCTTGTCGCCGCCTATGCGCTCTATGGCCGCTGGCTGGCTAAGAAATGGGGCATCGACCCCAAAGCGCAGACACCCGCCGTTAAGTACAACGACGGCAAGGATTACGTCCCCACCAACGGCTGGACGGTCTTCAGCCATCAGTTTTCCTCCATCGCGGGCGCAGGCCCTGTCACCGGCGCCATTCAGGCCGCCGCGTTCGGCTGGCTGCCGGTGCTGCTGTGGGTGCTGATCGGCGGCGTGTTCTTCGGCGCTGTGACAGACTTTGGCGCACTGTACGCCTCCGTCAAGAACGAAGGCAAGTCCATGGGTATGCTCATTGAAAAATACATCGGCAAGCTGGGCCGGAAGCTGTTTCTGCTGTTCTGCTGGCTGTTCTGCCTGATCGTCATTGCGGCCTTTGCCGATATGGTTGCCGGCACGTTCAACGCCTACACCGTGGCCGATGGCGTGACGCAGCTCGCCGACACCGCCAAGACCAACGGCGCTGCCGGTATGGTGTCCATCATGTTCATGGTGTTCGCCGTCATCTTCGGTCTTGTGCAGAAGAAGCTGAACCTCTCCGGCTGGAAGGAAGCCGTCGTCGGTGTTCTGTGCATCGCTGCCTCCTTTGCCGTGGGCATGAACTGCCCCCTCGTCCTCGACAAGACCGCATGGAGCTACATCACCTTTGTGTATATCTTCTTCGCCGCCGTGCTGCCCATGTGGCTTCTGAAGCAGCCCCGGGACTACATGACCACCTTCATGTTCATCGGAATGATTGCAGGCGCGGTCATTGGCCTGTTTGTCGCGCACCCGACGATGAACCTGCCCGTTTTCACAGGCTTCAATAACGAAAAGCTCGGCACCATGTTCCCGATCCTGTTCGTCACCGTCGCCTGCGGTGCGGTGTCCGGCTTCCACAGCCTTGTTTCCTCCGGCACTTCCTCCAAGACCGTTGAAAACGAGAAGGACATGCTCAAGGTCGGCTACGGCGCCATGATTCTGGAGAGCCTGCTTGCCGTTCTCGCCCTCTGTGTGGCCGGTGCAGCCGCTGCTGCGGATGGCACCCCCGCCGCCGGTACTCCGTTCCAGATCTTCAGCCGCGGTGTCGCGGGCTTCTTTCAGATGTTCGGCGTCCCGACCTACGCCGCCACGGTCTTTATGACCATGTGCGTCTCCGCTCTTGCCCTGACGAGCCTTGATGCCGTTGCCCGTATCGCGCGGATGAGCTTTCAGGAGCTGTTCAGCGTGGACGATATGGCGCACGCCGAGCCATGGCGCAAGCTTCTGTGCAATACCTACTTCTCCACGGTTCTGACGCTTGTGTTGGGCTATGTGCTCACGCAGATTGGCTACTCCAACATCTGGCCGCTGTTCGGCTCGGCCAATCAGCTGCTTTCCGCGCTGGTTCTCATCACGCTGTGCGTTTTCCTCAAGGTCACGGGCCGCAGCAACAAGATGCTGTTCCCGCCGCTGATCATCATGCTCTGCGTCACCTTCACGGCGCTGGTGCAGCGGCTGATGGCCATGGTGCGTGCCATCCAGAATGCAGCAGCGGTTACCATTCCCGCCGGTGAAACGACCTGGGGCGCGGTATTTGTCGCCAATGGTTTGCAGCTCATCATCGCGGTGCTGCTCATCGTGCTCGGCGCGACCATCGTGGTCAACTCCATGAGAAGCTACGTTGCCAGCAAGCACAATAGCGAAGCCAAGGTCTGATTTAAGGAAAATGAATAGGGCAGCCCCGGAACTGTAACACAGCAGTTCCGGGGCTTTATGCTGTATGTGAGGGAAGGGGGGACAGTGCGAAAGAGGGGATATCGTCCAAATTTGGAAAGCATTATTACGGATGAAACCAATGAAGGAAGTATCGCAGCCTATGGGCGTGAAATACCAGACGCCACGGTGGAAATCACAGTTGCCGAGCTTCCGGAAACTACCGTCATGCACAAGGAAATGTCTGCGCCAGAAATCAGACGGGACGATTTTCAAGGAATCAAAATCCAGCGAATTTGACCTTGACTGAGAGGGGGATAAGACCACATTTGAAAAAGCACTTGAATTCATACAGCAATCCTTGCTTAAACATAGTTAACCTCCATCATACAAGGGGCAGCAAATCCCAGATAGTTTTTACAATAGCGATAATGACACGGAATCCGGAAATTGCCAGAAGTAAACCAACAATAGCAGATATCGTATTAAGGGGGAGCATATATAAAACACATCTTACAACGCCGAAAAATGTGGAAGTAGTACCCCAATCCGCAGAAAATGATATTTCCGGGAGCATACGCAGAAGCCATTCGAGTAATTGAAAAATAATATTCAAAAAACATGTCAAGGTAGTCATGATTCAGGATGAATGCCTTTTTGTCCGAAGAAATATAGCCGTCAACTGCTGCCCCGACACGCTCGTTTAAGACCATTTGCGCAGAGCTTGCGGGGAGGGATTCACTGCACCCGGCAACCTTCCAGAGGGCAGGGGCAACGGTGGCAGAGGGAACGCTATCAACGTAGGAAAAATTCACATTCTGTTCCGCTGCAAATGCGGGAAGAATCATAGAACCGGTTACAAGGATTACAGACAGCACTGCACACAACAGGGGGCGCAAGCGCACATTTTGAAAATTCATGTTCAAAAACTCCTTTCAAGTAGAAAAGCCCCCCGACAATGCCGGGGGGCATGGATGCCATATCAGGCACTGTGCAGGACACTCTGAAGGAAGGAAATACCCTTCCGCAGACCGATGAAACCGATCATGACGGGAATCACGACAGGCAGCAGACCCAGAATTTCATCCAGAACACCGCTCATCATCTGAGTGGTAACAATACCGGAAAGACCGGTGGCAGCGTCAGTCAGGAACATTGTCAAATCTCCTTTCAAAAGAAAATACGAAAGAATTTATAACAAAAGTAGCAAAGGCAAACGACAATTGCGAACAGGGCAAAGCCGGAAAGAACATGAACCGCGTCTAGAATAAGCTCATTGGAATTAACCAGCTTGACCAGATATTCGGTATAGTCCATTTGCTCTACAACTTCTATTACTTTTGTGACAGTTTCAGTTGGGACAGTTGTTTCCATAGGCATACTCAGTCCTTGCTTTTGACTTTTCGAGTTCGAGTTTCAACGTAAATAGGGAATGGAGCGAAGCGGCTGTTGCATTCGCTGGACAGCTGATAAATTTCGTAAAACCGTTCGGCGGCTTTCCGGCTTGAGAATCGGTACGCATACATTGTTCCGGCGGGGGTCTGAATGTATAGAATACAGGCCATATTGCACCTCAATCATCGTCCAAGGGTCTGATATCCCGGTCTCCCGTGAATGCAAGAAAACCTCGGAAATTCTCAAAATCCTGAGATACGCCGGAATTGTGTTGCAGTTCACGGTAGCACTCATAATTGTGTTCGTTGACAAGCCGGACGGCGATTGAACCCATACGGCGGAGGTCTGCATAGATACCAGCGGCAACCGCTTTCTTTATCAGCTCAGAATAGCCAATCGGACCCGGCGTATTGTCCACGATATCTACCAAATTCAGCACTCTGGCACCCTCATCAGGCTCAGCAAGCAAGGTCGAGAGACGCACACGGAGAGGGCCGAAAACCGCTTCATACTCATATTGAAATTTGTCCTCATTGCCAAAGTGAACCAGATAGAGCAATGCGGAATCCACGTTGGCGCAGGCTTCCAGATAGTTGGGCTGAATGCCTAACTCTTTGGCAATGGCCGTATTCCACACAGCGTTCTTGAAGCGTACTACCACATGCCAATGAGGCTTTTTGATTTCGCCCTTGTGTTCGCCATCTTCATAAACGTCCTTGTCATGCAGAATGGCAGCGAAGTTATAGCCACCGGATTTCAGCTTTTCGATAGCGGCTACATGGGTTTCGTCCTCCGGGTAGAGAACTGCGCAGAATTTGCGGTCACGGAATTTTTGAGTATCAGCCATTTGTTTTACCTCCTAAATATTGACACATGACACAGAATAGTACCGTGTGTTAAATTCTTTAGAGTGTCATTTTTGACACCTGACACGAGCGGCGCTATGTCGTAGTGGCGCCGCCTGTGTCAAGAGGTGGGGAGGGCTTATCTCCCCTTGACTTCCCTCTTGACCTCACCGAACTGCACAAGCAGTTCGTTAAACATCGTTCTCAGTCCGTCCAGCTCACCGCGGAGTTGGGCGTTTTCGTCGTGTATCTGCTTCATTTCGCTCTTGAAATTGATAAGCGCAGTGAGTTCCTCCATGGGAACAGATACACGCCAGTCAGAACCGGGCATGGGTTACAGAATGCCGTCAACCGTAACCGTGCCGTTGTAACCGTGGAAAAAGATCTCCCGTTCCTCATCCACCTTGACACCGCCGATAGCGTCAATCATGTCACCGGGGACATTGGAAGTTGCGGCCTTGTAGCCGTTCGTATACTGGTCTTTGTAAACGAAGGAAATGGGCTGAAAGTCATAAGGCTTGCCATTTTTCTTGCTTACGCCCTGCATACGATTGCCAAGGCCAACGATTTTCATTTTTGTTCTTGCCATTTTAGGTTTTCCTCCTTTATTGTTCACATACGTTAGTATGTTGTGCTGATAGAGTAACATACAATCGTATGTATGTCAAGCCCCATTAAAAAATTTTCTGTTATACTTATAAAGAGGTGATAGGAATGTACTACTACCAAAGGCTCAAAGACCTGAGAGAAGACGCTGACAAATCACAAGCAGAAATCGCAAGGATTCTTGAAATATCGCAACAACATTATTCGCAATATGAAAGGGGAGAAAGAGAACTGCCCATGCACCTTTTCATAGTATTAGCCAACTATTACAATGCAAGTCTGGACTACATGACAGGACGCACGAACAACAAGGGCGGGTTTTCAAGCAGCGGTAAATTTGAATATAGATAATCAAAAAAGAGAGGTAGACTGCATGGACACAATGACACAAGCATTTGAAGAAGCTACACAACAGATAGCAGCTTTAGGCAATTCGCTGATTATCATAGTGGTTGCCTTATCAATCGTTCCGTACATTCTGTTTGCAATCGGTTTAGGCAGCGTAGCTAGGACGTGCAGAATCAGACATAGCTGGATGGCATGGCTACCGATTGCAAGGAAACATCTGCTAACCGAAATCGCAGACTTGCGCAGAGTTCAGGCTGGAAAGCCCAAAAGACTGACCGTTCAATTTGAAATCATTACGGTTTTGTGCTTAATATGCGTCCTGGCAATGGCGAAAGTGGGGAACACTGTACTAGTGGTCATTCCGGCGATTCTGCTGGTGCTGCTGTCATTCAATCAGGCATTTGCCTACTACTACTTTTACAGACTCTGCGACAAAGAAAACGCAACCATATATTTCCTCTTAGGGCTGATAGCCAAACCGTTAAACTCGTTTTTCGTGTTTCATTGCAGATAAAACATAGACCCCGGAACTGTATCACGGCAGTTCCGGGGTTTTTGTATACATGGGCAGGGGAGGGAAGTGCGGTATGGAGCGGGGGACTATGCCCCCGCTCAGGGTGAAAACGAGTTGCCCCGCCGAAGGTTGATGTTGTTTCAGCCTGTACCAGCGGGGCAATTCGTTTTTTTGCCGCCTAGCACTATCCATTTTATGAGTAAAAAAATTTTTGTCAAGGTACGAAAAGGAAGGTCAAAAAATGCTGCGGGAGACGCATTTTTTGACCTTCCTTTTCTTTTCCCCTTGACAAAAAACGAATTGCAGGGGCAATTCTTTCTTTTACTCACAAAAAGGATCGCGCCAAGGGCGGGCAAAAGGAAAAAGCCCGGTACTCGCGCTCCAACAGCAGTACCGGGCAGCGGGGTGAAAGAAACGAAGCCCCGCACCATTATTATACAAGCCCAGAAAGGAAATGTCAACTATGAAAGAGACAACGAAAACCAGCAGAACCGCAGGATACCTTGAGAAGATTTTCCGGGCATTGAACAACGACAGCTTCGGCGGGGAGCTGGAAGAACCCATCATCACCATTCAGAGCACACCAACGGCATTCGGTCACGTTACCGTTGCCAAGACGTGGAAAAGGAAGGACGATTGGAGGCATGAGCTGAACATTGCTGCTGACTGGCTGGAAAGGCCGATTGAGAACGTGGTAGCTACCATGATTCACGAAATGACACATCTGTACAACATCCAGCACAATGTACAGGATTGCAGCAGGGGAGGGACGTACCACAACAAGAAATTCAAGGAGGAAGCCGAAAAGCACATGATTAAGATTGACCACTCTGATAAATACGGGTGGACAATCACAAGCCCCACGGATGAACTTTTGGAGTACATCATGGATAAGGGCTGGGAGGACATCGACATGGGGCGTGGTTGCCTGTTTGGGCTGCTAGGAGGGGGAAGCGACGGTAAACCCGCAAAAGGCACACAGACGGGCGCAGACGGTCAGGAGCTGCCCAAGAAGGGGAACAGCAGAAGATACCAGTGTCCACAGTGCAAGGCCATCGTGAGAGCCACGAAGGACTTGCACATCATTTGCGGAACGTGCAACGTGGATTTTGAATTATCCTAAGTTAATTGAAAAAATCCTTGAAATATTAATATCAAAAGGGGAGTGGCAACACTCCCCGAAGGAGGACGCATGATAGAAGATATCATTAAACAGGTCAGAAAAGCAGCTATGGAGCTGAACATGGAGGTTGATGAATTCCTGGAATGGCTCAGAGCTGAAAATAACAAAAAATTTCCATGGGAGGAATAAAGCGAACCGGGGAACCCTCACGGGAACCCCGGTTTTTTTATGTGCGACGGTTTGAAATTAATATTTCAATTTACAGAGGACAGCCAAGATTTGATAGCATCATCACGGGAGAAACCCATGAAAGAAGTGTCAAAGCCTATAGGCGTGAAGTACCAGACACCCCGGTGGAAATCACAGTTGCCGAGCTTCCGGAAACTACCATCATGCACAAGAAAATGTCTGCGCCAGAAGTCGGACGGCACAATTTGCAGACTGTCAAAGTCAGGAATCCCAGCATCAGGCCGAGGGGAGGACAGAAACACATTTGTAAATGCAGTTGAAGCCATAATAATCCTTTATCAAAACGAACGCAACAAAATAATGTTTTTGTGTGCGTTGGGATGTAGAGAGCGGAGAAGGGGAGGGAAGTCAGAGCAGCTTATCCATTTCCCGAACTTTTTCGCATAGTTCTGCGTACTGCGACCGGAGTGCGGTAAGCTGTTCGTTTGTCCGGGAGAGACATTTTTCATAGCGTTCCATATTCTTTGCCACTTCCACGATTTTGACCAAGTCCCGGTAGGGAATCAGCACCGGGAAATTCTCAACGCAACAAAATTCTGCGTTATTCACGGTTATCACCTCCAAACGTGTTTTGATTGACCCAGAACTGGAAGGCTTCACGGGGAATTATGTACCGATACCCAACTTTTACGTGGGGAATCGTCCCGGTGTTAATCAGCTTGTACGCGGACGGTAGACTGATTCTAAGGTACTTTGCAATTTCTCTGACTGTAATCATTTCGTTATCCATGCTATTCTCCTTTTAGTCCGTTTTATAGGACAGTTAATACGTTGTCTTGATGGTGGTCAGGTATTTCTGGACGTAGCTGTCAATCTGCCGTGCCTGATCGTCTGGCAGCTCAAGGTATGTCTGTCCGTACTCCCTGATCTGCCGGTCATACTTGCGGAATGTGTTGGGGCTGGTAGTGGCTTTCAGAATGCTGTAGAGATCCGGATGGAGGATCACAGACTGAACCGGATACGGGAGGTCTGAGAAGCCTATGGACAGCTCCACGGGGGTGGTACGAAGTATTTTCGGAAACACGTCCTTGATGGATTCATACTTGCCGGGAACAAGCGTCAGTTCGCAGCGGGTGGAGGAGACACCGGCTAGGCCGAGATCGGCAGCCTTGTCATAGAGCTTGATTGCATTGTGCTGCTGACGTTTCCCCGTGTACTCCGTCTTAACGCCTTTGGTGTCAATGAAGCACTGATAGCCAGAGCCGGGACGCTGCACAAGCTGGAGATCGTCACGGGCAATAGGGAAGTCAAGCGCCAGATCGAACCGCTGAACGGATGAGCTGATAGCGTAGGCCGACAGAATGCCGATGGTGTCGCGGAGGATAGTGCCGGAAACTTTGTTCGGATTAAAGTCTATGACAGCGTCGTAAACATAGCGGTTGACCTTGTCGTAGGCGTAGCCGGTTGCGCTTTCGGGAGTTGCATAGCGACCGGCCAAGATCGTAAAGGACACGTCATTTCTCAGTTCAAAATTGACGGAATAGGCGTAGTTTCCGATTTTGAATCGGCTTTCTGCAACTTTTACGTCGTACTGTCCCAGCAGCCACCGGGAATTATCCGTGAGACGGTCGAGCAGGAAAACAAGCGTGTCGTGGCGCTCATGTGTAACGAGATCGGTATAACACTTTGGATAGGTGAACTTGATTCTGAGGGAATCAACGGAGGCAATGACGCCGTCGAGAAGCAGGGGGGTTGAGTAGGGTACAATGCTCAAAAATTGCGCGTTGAAACCCCTGTTAGAATAGGGGGTTAGAGGCTGGTTTTCCATCGGGTCATGACCTCCTTTCCGGGGATGATTTTGAGAGCGTTTCCGGGCGCAGCGTCACGGTTGCCCGAGGTCATCCCGTGACCGCTTGCGTCCGTAGAAGCTGCAAAAGTCTACCACTGAATCGTCGGGTGCAGCCCTCACGAAAAGCCGTGACTGGTGCAGCCATGCGTTACCGCAGGGGCAAGGAACCCCATGCCCCTGCCCCTGCGTCAACACGAGGTGCAGCAAGTACCGGACGTTTGCGCCGGGGGCGCATATGTGGTCAAGCGGGAATGCAGCCGCTCAGAGACATGAGGGCAGGTCGCCCAACCGGGACGCTGGTGGTAGTCGGGAGCTGGGCAGGGGTGCAGGGAACCCTCGCAGGTGCAGCAGGAACGCGCAGGGGAGTGCCAAGCCCCTGACGAGCCGTGTACCGTGCGCTTCCAGCTTCGCTATTGTCATCGGGGGCTGGGAGCATCTGACGGACGTTGTGCCGTTCTGGGGGCGCTGTGGGGCTGAGAGAGTGCAACTACGAGGAACTAGTACAAGTATAAATCCGAGATTTTAGTATTTCAATAGTTTTCTGCATTTAAGTCTTAGATTTTCGGATTTGCACAAAGACGGAGCGGTATTCCTCTGGTAAAATCGTGAACTTTAGTACGATTTGCTTGAATTTGTGGGGGAAAGATGATATACTGAACCGAAAAGGGGAGGGGCAGCGAATGAAAAAGAGGTTCAAGTATCTGGCATTGCGGGAAGCGAAAAACACCGGGGCGTTTGGGCATTACTTGACCATGCCTGTGACAGACAAGACCAGAACACTGATTATCGGGGAACGGCTGGGGTATCTGAGAGAAACGGCTGGTTTATCACAGCAAGACGTTTGCGAGATTATCGGAGTTGCCAAGACCACATACAGTGGCTACGAGCTGGGACAGCACGAGCCGACCTGTGAGACGATTTGCCGTCTTGCAGAGCTGTACCAGATTGAGACAGACTTCATCATTGGCAAGGGCTTTGTAGACCCGTACAGCGACGATATTACCGAACACTATTTCCAGTGCAAGGGATTCAATGATTTGGGCATGGAGAACATTACCAAGACCATGAATGCGATTGCTGCTGAGGCTGATAAAGTCGAAAAAAGCGAATAAGAAAACCCCCAGTCATGGCGAAAGTGTCCACGACTGGGGGATATCATTTTGCGTCAAAAAGTTGGAAGTGGGGGAAGGGCAAAAACAGCGTTTTGGGGCTGTCTCTGAGCCTGTACAAAACG
>UMKR01025940.1_pt1 | contig 23590 bp, 14 predicted proteins | sample 1966361 | NCBI WGS metagenome assembly UMKR01 (sample SAMEA4836181, study PRJEB28245) | human gut metagenome | biome: gut microbiome; material: fecal sample | place: Denmark | collected 2008 | reverse complement strand
GCCGATACAAAGAAATACTGCTGTTTCAAGCGAAGCTCTTTTCCTGCCATATGGTTGTCATTTGGATACAGCACTTCACAAATAGTACGGGCAAGGTTCTGCTGCTCAACTGCCTTCTGATAATCACCTTTATCAAAAGAATCCAGATTGAACGTATCAATTGCCTCAGCATCCCAGATACGAAGTGTGTTTACAATGTGGTTTCCGTAACCGACAACCGGCAAATCATAAGGCACTGCCATTACAGACTGATAATTTTCCTGTACAAAACGATCCCTTCCGGTCTTTTCGTCTTTTCTTACCGTTACATAACCGCCAAAACGTACTTCAACGGCATATTCCGGACGCTTCATCTCAAATGGATTACCATCTTTTAACCAGTCATCCGGTGCTTCAATCTGGAAACCATTTTCGATTTTCTGCTTGAACATACCATATTTGTAGCGGATACCACAGCCATAAGCCGGATACCCAAGTGTAGATAAGGAATCCAAAAAGCAGGCTGCCAGACGTCCAAGACCACCATTACCAAGAGCTGCATCCGGCTCTTCATCCTCAAGCAAGTCTAAGTTTACACCCATCTCGTCAAGTACCTCGCGTACAACTTTGTCCTCTTTGAGGTTGATAATCATGTTACCAAGTGCACGACCCATCAAAAACTCCATGGACAAATAGTAAACTGTCTTCACATCCTTTTTCTCATAGGCTTTGTGCGTTGCCATCCAGTCATCAACTACGATATCTTTGATTGCATAAGAAACTGCCTGAAACAACTGCTGTGGAGTTGCCTCTTCAACCGAACGGCGGAACAACAATTTCATGTAGTTCGAAATGTTATTCTTCAATTCCTTTTTCTTTTCCTTTTCCGTTACAAATGCCATAAATTACCTCTCTTTCTGTAACAAACTCTTCGTTACGCTTCCACTTTTGTAACACCCAGTGTAACAGCCTCACCATTAATTTTCCAATCTGCGGTGTAACCTTCTACTTTATCCAAAATAACCTCATCGGCCAAAACATCGGCTTTAATCTGCGATTCATTTGCATTGATAATTTCTTTAATCTTATCATTTCCCTGTTCGTAAACACGAATATGGTCAACCACTTCAAAACCGGCATCTTTACGCATGGTCTGAATTTTACTGATAACCTCACGCACAAATCCTTCCTCGATTAACTCCGGTGTCAGGTTTGTATCCAATACAACGGTAATACCGTGATCTTCCTCGCTCACATAGCCATCCATCTGTGCTGTTTCTACCAGCAAATCCTCTGTTGCCAGCACTTCATCTACGCCGCCAACCGTAACAGTCACTTCACCGGAAGCATTCAACGCATCCATCGTAGCATTGCCATCTAATCCGGCAAGAACTTCTTTCAATTCGTTCAAACGGCTTCCGAAACGGCGTCCGAGAGTACGAAGCTGCGGCTTAAACTGATATGTCGTAAATTCTTTTGTATCATTGGTAAATACAACTTCTTTTACATTCAGCTCATCTGCAATGATTTCTTTATAGAAATCGGACAATTCGCCTTCTGCCTTTACATACATTTTTCCAATTGGCTGACGGTTTTTGATATTTGCTGTATTACGGCATGCACGGCCAAGAACAACAATGTCCAAAAGCTGTTTCATCTGTGTCTCAAGTTCTTTGTCAATCCATTCTTCCTTAACTTTCGGAAAATCACACAAATGAATACTTTCCGGTGCTTTTGAATCCAGATTGCACACAAGATTCTGATAAATGCTCTCGGTCATAAATGGAATCATCGGAGCTGCTGCCTTACTGATTGTTACAAGTGCCGTATACAAAGTCATGTAGGCATTCATTTTATCCTGCTCCATGCCTTTTGCCCAGAAACGATCACGACAGCGGCGCACATACCAGTTACTCATATCTTCCACAAAACTCTGCAGTGCTTTTGCGGTCTCCGGAATTTTGTAGTTGTCAAGGTCCTCATCAACTTCTTTAACCGTCGAATACAGACGGGACAAAAGCCAGCGGTCCATAATCGAAAGTTTATCATATTCTAATGTATGCTCGGTTGGATTAAACTGGTCAATCTCCGCATACAACACATAAAAGGCATATGTGTTCCACAGTGTACCCATGAATTTACGCTGTCCTTCGGTAACTGCTTTTCCATGGAAACGGTTCGGCAGCCATGGCGCACTGTTTACATAGAAATACCAGCGGATTGCGTCTGCTCCATAATTTTCCAGAGCATCAAACGGATCTACGGCATTTCCCTTACTCTTACTCATCTTCTGTCCATTTTCATCCTGCACATGTCCAAGAACGATTACATTTTCATATGGTGCTTTGTTGAAAAGTAAAGTAGATTCTGCCATCAGCGAATGGAACCATCCACGTGTCTGGTCAACCGCCTCGGAGATAAACTGGGCCGGAAACTGTTTCTCAAACACGTCTTTATTTTCAAATGGATAGTGATACTGTGCAAATGGCATCGCACCGGAGTCAAACCAACAGTCGATTACTTCCGGTACACGGTGCATAACTTTTCCACAATCCGGACAGGTAAAGGTTACTTCATCAATGTATGGACGGTGGAGTTCTACCTCAGCGGCTTTTGGATCTCCGGCACGCTCTGCCAGTTCTTTTCTTCCGCCGATACATTCCTGATGTCCACATCCTTCACACTCCCAGATGTTTAATGGAGTTCCCCAATAACGGTTACGGGAAATTGCCCAGTCCTGAATATTCTCTAACCAGTTTCCAAAACGTCCTTTTCCAATTGACTCCGGAATCCAGTTTACAGTGTTATTATTTTTAATCAAATCGTCTTTTACTGCTGTTTCACGGATATACCAGGATTCCCTTGCATAGTAAATCAACGGTGTATCACAGCGCCAGCAGTGTGGATATTCATGCTCAAACTTTGGTGCATCAAACAACTGTCCTCTGGCATCTAAGTCTTTTAATACCTCAGGGTCCGCTTTCTTTACGAAAATACCTGCAAATGGAGTCTCTTCTGTCAACTCACCTTTTTCATTTACAAACTGCACAAAAGGAAGGTCATAGTTTCTTCCCACATTGGCATCATCTTCACCAAATGCCGGTGCGATATGAACAATACCGGTACCATCGGTCATCGTAACGTAAGTATCACAGGTTACGAAAAATCCTTTTTTGTTCTGCTTATCAGCACACTCTTTCGCGCAGGCAAACAATGGCTCATATTCTTTATGCTCTAATGCGGTTCCCGGGAAACTCTCTAACACTTCATAAGCCGGCTCATCATCTTTTGCCAGTTTACCAAGTACCGTATCCAAAAGATCCTGCGCCATATAATAAGTATAGCCATCTGCTGCTTTTACTTTACAGTAAGTATCATTCGGGTTTACACAAAGAGCCACGTTACTTGGCAGGGTCCAAGGTGTTGTCGTCCATGCAAGGAAATAGGCATCCTCACCTGTCACCTTAAAGCGGACAATAGCAGAACGCTCTTTTACGGTTTTGTATCCCTGCGCAACCTCCTGTGCGGACAACGGTGTACCACAGCGAGGGCAGTAAGGCACGATTTTAAATCCTTTATACAAAAGGTCTTTATTCCAGATTTCCTTTAATGCCCACCACTCAGACTCAATATAATTGTCATCATATGTGACATATGGGTCATCCATGTCAGCCCAGAAACCTACGGTATCGGAAAAGTCTTCCCACATACCTTTGTATTTCCAGACAGATTCTTTACACTGATTGATAAATGGTTCCATACCATATTCTTCAATCTGCTCTTTTCCATCCAGACCTAACAGTTTTTCTACTTCCAGCTCAACCGGCAGACCATGCGTGTCCCATCCGGCTTTACGTGGCACACGATAACCTTTCATTGTACGGTAACGCGGAATCATATCTTTGATAACACGGGTCAGCACATGACCAATATGCGGTTTTCCGTTCGCAGTTGGCGGTCCATCGTAAAACATATACGTTGGTGCCCCCTCACGCAGTTTAATACTTTTGCGGAAAATATCTTTGTCTTTCCAAAACTTTTCTACTTCTTTTTCTCTCTCGACAAAATTCATGCCTGTTGATACTTTGTTATACATAGTTACCTCCATAAAAATAAAATAAAAAAGCTCCCATCCAACTAGGATGAGAGCCTAAACTTTCATTATACCACCTGTCTTCTACGTCAGGACTGTGAGTGTTTCACAAACCGAACATATATCCTTTTAACGGGGAATACCGGCGCAGTCTACTGGATAAATACCGTTCGACTTTGCAGCTAAGGAGTGATATTCGCCTATGCTTACTGGTGCCGGATTCTCACTATCGCCGGCTCACTGAAACACTTCCACACAGGGTACTGTCTCCGTCAACGCTTTTCTCTATGAGCATTTTCATGATAGTACGATTATTTGCAATTGTCAAGAGTTTGTTATTTCTTGCCATCCAAATCAAATTCACTGACAATCTGATTTAAATTGTTAGCACTTTCTTCGCTATCCTGCATAAATGTTCCGGTTGCCTCAATCTTCCGAACCATCTCAGAAGTTTTCTCTGCAATGTCTGAAACACCGGTTGCCGACTCATTTACCGTCAGATTAATCTCTTCGATTGAATGAGAAATATCGGTAATCGCATCAACCAACGTAACAATTGAATGATTAATTTTAGTCATGCCATCTTCAAAAGCAGCAGCATCTTCGGAATACTTCTCGCCGACTTCCATAAATCCTTTGTAATCGCCAAGAACCGTATTTTCCAAAAAGTCCATTGCATTCTGTAAACAATCTACCATACCGCTTACTGCGTTATGTACCTCACCAATAATGCTGTCGATATCACCAACTGCATTCTGGGTCTGTGTAGCCAAAGCACCGATTTCGGTTGCTACAACGGCAAATCCTTTACCGGCCTCTCCCGCTCTTGCTGCCTCAATGGAAGCATTTAAGGCAAGGAGATTTGTCTGAGAAGAAATTTCCATAATATCATGTGTAAGTTCATTAATCTTCTCTACCGCTTCTGCCTGTTTCATAGCAACTTCCGTACGCTGTTTCACTTCTGCATACATTTCATCTGTACGTTTCCCGGCATTCTCCGTCGTTGTCTTTAACTGGTTCGCACGTTCCATCACTTCCGTTGACAGTGTGGCACCACTCTGTGAAAGTGCCTTGATACTTTCGGCATTTTCTTTTACGGTTGCAATCGTCTGATTTACTGTATCCGTTGCACTGGCTGCTTCTTCCATCGCTGCTGCAAGTTCTTCTGTCGTAGCCGAGTTATTATTACAGATGTCATTGACCTCTGACATATTCACAGTCAAGTCGGTAACATTATCACCCATTTTAATTCCTGCCTGGTCAATTAACGCTACCATCTCACGAAGTTTACTTCGCATCTGCTGTACGGCACGCGCCATCGCACCGGTCTCGTCCTTCATACGGACTAATTTCTCACCCTTTGCACTTTTTACAAAACTAAGTTTCGCCGTATCCTCAATAATTCCTGTCAAATCCTTAATTGGACGAATCATCGAACCACTGAAGAAAAATCCTGTAATTGCTGCATATAAAATTGCCGCAGCAATCGCAATAATCATCATATACATCAAGCGGGTGGAATTGCTCTGCACTTCTTTATCTAAAACAGCCATTACCAATTTCATGCCATTCTTCAATGAAACAGCACTTACCATTTTCCTGCTTCCATCATAAGTGTACTCTTTTATTTCGCCCATCCTTCCGGCTTTCACAAATGAGGCCAGTTCGCCATCTACTTTCTGCAAATCCGTTCCCTGTTTTATATCCTTATGTGACAAAACTTTATTCGTTGAATCAACCAGGAAAGCATATCCGGAATCAAAACATTTGGCTTTGTCGGCAAGTTGTTTTAACTGATTAAAGTTGATATCCATGCCAACAACTCCGATTGCTTCATTGTCAATCATAATCGGAACAACATAGGAAATCATATATACATTCACGTTGGAATTTAAATACGGATCCATCCAAGTTGCCTTTCCATTTTTAACCGGAATATAATACCAGCCCACATGTTCTGCATCGTCTTTGTCAAAACTACTGAAATCTGTCGGTGTCAATGACTTAAAATCTGCATTCTCACTCTCTTTCGAAGCAAAAATACCGGATGTTGCTTCTGTAAATTCCGGATTATAGCGGATATAATAAGTCATCGCGCCCTTCGTGTTATTCGCACACTGAAGAGCTGTAGTCTCTAACGCCTCCGTACAGGAATCCACGTAGCTGCTGCTGCTTTTAAACTTGTCTACATCCTGAATCTGATTTTTTGTTACATCTGCAAGAGTGTTCACCGCAACTTCTACCTGTGAAAGCAGGTTGTCGATATCTTTCCCATACCCTTCACTCACTGTCGTTAATTTTTCTTTTGCATCACTGTTGGCAACCGCTCTCGAATTATAATATCCTATAATTCCGCAAATTAAAGCAGTTATAGCCGTTGTCCCTACCAATAGTAACAATATGCGAAATCGCAATGATTTTGATTTCATACACACGCTCCTCCTATCTCATAAGTAAAATCAATGTTATATTTATTTTACTGCTGATAAGGAAAAAATGCAATTATAACTTTACATATTCTTATTTTTATTTTTATTTTTTCTTGTGCTCTCCGGTAATTGAAAAAATGACCCATTCCGCAATGTTGCAGGCATGGTCTCCGATTCGCTCAAAGTACTTTGCAATCATAAGTAAATCCGTCGCACAAGCCCCCTCTTCCGGATTGCTGCGAATAAGAGAAATTACATCCTCTCTTGACTTAATAAATAAATCATCAATGATGTCATCATGCGCAATGACTTCTTTTGCTTTTTCCTCGTCTTTTTCTACGTATGCTTCCACACTCTGCACAACCATACAGGTCGTTTCTGCTGCCATCTTCCGAATATGCTCCATATCTCTTTTATACTTAGCATCAATTAAATGCAGCGTTACTTCCGAAATATCTGCTGCCTGATCACCAATTCTTTCCATGTCTGTAATCATTTTCAGTGCCGATGAAATTACGCGCAGATCCCTTGCCACAGGCTGCTGCTGCAGCAAAAGTTTCAAGCAGAGATTTTCGATAATCCGCTCCTCCTCATTAATTTCATCATCATAATCAATTACTTTTTCCGCCTGTTCTTTGTCACGGTTATTCAGTGCGCTGATTGCCATGCCGATTGCCTGGCCAATCATATGCCCCATCTGAATCATGTCCTGATTTAATTCTGTAAGCTGTCTGTCAAATCGATTTCTCATCATCCAAACCTCCCCGTAATATAATCTTCTGTACGTTTATCCGTTGGCATGGAAAATAATTTTTCCGTTTTGTCCATTTCAACTACTTCTCCAAGAAGGAAAAATACCGTGCGGTCAGATACACGCGTTGCCTGCTGCATATTATGCGTTACCATTACAATTGTGTATTTATCTTTTAATTCCAGTACCAAATCCTCAATTCTTGAAGTGGAAATCGGGTCTAAGGCACTTGTTGGTTCATCCATCAAAATCACTTCCGGCTCTATTGCAAGCGCTCTGGCAATACATAAACGCTGCTGCTGTCCGCCGGATAAACCAAGGGCACTTTTTTTCAAACGGTCTTTGAGTTCGTCCCAAATTGCTGCCTGTTTCAGCGACCGTTCAACTATTTCATCTAATTTTGCCTTGGAGTGAATTCCATGAGTTCGTGGACCATAAGCAATATTATCGTACACGCTCATTGGAAATGGGTTCGGGTTCTGGAACACCATTCCAACCCGCTTGCGAAGATGATTGACATCAATGTCACCATAAATATCTTCGCCATCTAACTGAAGGGAACCGGAAATCCGACACCCTTCTACCAAATCATTCATCCGGTTTAGCGATTTTAAAAATGTGGATTTACCGCAGCCGGAAGGTCCGATAAAAGCGGTAATCTCATTCGCCGGAATGTTCATACTGACATCTTTCAGTGCATGAAAATCTCCATAATAGAGATTCATGTTTTGTATGCAAAATTTATCTTCCATATTCATTCTCCATTCTAATTGCCATATTTGTTTTTCCCAACTTTTCGGGCGACAAAATTCGACAACATATTGATTGCAATTACAAGTACCAAAAGCACCACTGCCGTTGCATACGATTCATCCGTATGCAGTCCTTCTTTTGATAAATTGTACATATGAACCGATAACGTTCTTGCCGAATCAAAAATGCTGCTTGGCACTTTTGCAATTGTTCCAGCCGTATAAATCAATGCTGCGGTCTCGCCAACAATTCGTCCGGTTGCCAAAATAACACCGGATAAAATGCCCGGAACGGCACTCGGCAAAACTACGTGAAATACGGTTCGCAGTTTTCCGGCACCAAGGCCGAAACTTCCTTCCCGGTAAGAATCCGGCACTGCCATAAGTGCTTCTTCGGTCGTTCGCATAATAACCGGAAGCACCATAATTGCTAAGGTGAGAGCTCCTGATAAAAGGGAAAATCCCCATTTGCAGTAACCGACGAAAAACAACATACCAAACAATCCATAAACAATCGATGGTATTCCGGTCAGTGTCTCTGCCGTCACACGAATTATGCTCACCAGCTTGTTTCCTTTCTTCGCATATTCCACCAGATAAATGGCGGCGAAAATGCCAAGCGGAACCGCAACAATCAAGGTTGCCAGTGTCATAAGCACCGTATTAATCAGTGCCGGCATCATCGAAACATTGTCCGATGTATAAGTAAAAGCAAACAGTGACGGTTTCAAATGTGGAATACCATTTGCCAGAATATAAACAATCAGGTATCCTAACACAAATACCGTAATCGCTGCTGCCAAAATTGTAATCAGGTAAAGAACCAGAGAGGACTTATGTTTTGCAAGTGCTTTCCATTTCTGCTTTTGTTTTTTCAAACCATTTGCCATCTAGTCCACCTTCTTTCTCTTTAAGAGTGAGAACAATAAATTGATAATCAGGATAAAGACAAACAGGACAACGCCTGTCGCAATTAACGCTTCGCGGTGTAAATCTGCCGCATATCCCATTTCAATTACTATGTTTGCTGTAAGTGTACGAACACCCTTTAACAAACCGGCAGGCATTCTTGCCTGATTTCCGGCAATCATAATGACTGCCATCGTCTCACCAATCGCACGGCCGACACCAAGAATGATTCCTGCTAAAATTCCGGATTTCGCTGCCGGTACAACCGTACGGTAAACACTTCTCTCATGCGTGGCACCAAGTGCCAGTGCTCCTTCGTAATATTTATCCGGCACCGCCTGAATAGCTGCCTCTGATGTCTCAATAATCGTTGGCAGAATCATAATGCCAAGCAAAAGAGATGCCGTTAAAATACTGTTTCCATTTCCGCCAAAGGTGTCGCGCACCATCGGAACCAGAACAACAAGTCCAAAAAATCCGTAGACAACGGATGGGATTCCGGCAAGCAAATCGACGCCACCTTTTAAGATTCGATACCATTTTTTCGGACAATATTTTGCTAAGAACACTGCCGTCAAAATGCCAATCGGAACTCCTACAATAAGAGCTCCGGCGGTCACATATATACTTCCTAATATCATCGGCAAAATCCCAAATTTGTGATTTCCCGGTTTCCACGCCGTTCCCGTCAGGAAATCGAACAAGCCGATTTCCTTAATTGCCGGGATACCATTGGCGAAGAGAAAGATACAAATTAATGCTACAGCGAGAATCGAAACACAAGCGGCAATCAGAAACACTACTTTCATTGCCTTTTCTTTCATGGCTGCCTCCTTTATTTGATGGCACTCCAGTCTGTGATTGTTCCGCGGAACACATCATTTACCTGTGCTTTTGTCATGTTATCTACTTTGTTTTCGTTATTTACGATTACAACGATTCCGTCTTTTGCAATTACTGTCGGTGTAAGTCCTGCACCTGTTTCACTGTCTTTTAAGTCACGGGATGCCATACCGATGTCACAAGTTCCTTCTGCTGCTGAGTTCATACCCGTTGTAGAATCACTTTCCTGAATTTCAATTTCTGCTCCACTGTTTACTGTCTTGTAACTTTCAGCAAGTTTTTCCATAACCGGCGTAACCGAAGAGGAACCGGCTACTACAATTTTACCTTTGGCACCGTTACTCTTGAAAGCACCGGCATCACTTGCTTTGATGTAACCGTTAGACTCAATTACTTTCTGTCCGTCTTCACTCAGGATGTAGTTGATGAAATCCTGTGTTACTTCACTTTTCTTATCCTTTGTTGCAATGTTAAATGGACGGGAAATTGCATAACTTCCATTGTTAATGTTAGCAACCGTTGGCTCTGCACCGTCAATCTTAAGTCCTTTTACGCTGTCATTTAAAGAACCGAGTGAGCAGTAACCAATTGCATTTTTATCACCGGCTACGGTTGTCATTACGATTTCCGTGCTGTTTGCGATTGTTGCTTCTTCTGTCGTCTTGTCTACTTTTTCTCCGTTCTCCTCATCTTCAACACCAAAAAGCTCTACGAAAGCACCTCGTGTACCGGAACCATCTTCACGTGATACAACGGAAATTTCCTGTGCTGCATCTGCTGATGTATTTCCTGCATCACTTGTTGTACTGCTGTCAGAGCCGCCACAGCCGGTAAGCATCCCCACTGTCATAACCCCGCATAAAACCATTCCTAATACTTTTTTTGTCATCTTCATTTTTGTTTTCTCCTTTCAATCTTTTCATCTTTCTTTTTCTTTCTTACAAGACCTAGTTTAGGGGGCGAATGTAAAATCTGAAATCATTTCTATGTAAAAAATGCGTAAAAAAACAACACACCGGCTTCATACAGCCGGTGCGTTGTTTTTACATACCGCTCGATAAACAATTTTTTATTTTATCTTAGTCTTTTTCACTTTTGACCACTTAGAATACACTTTTTTTCCTGCATCAATCTTATAAGATCGAATCCGGACAAAATAGGTCTTTCCTGCCTTCAATTTTTTCGCCGTTATCTTCGTCCGGTTTTTTTGCTTAACAACTATCTTTTTATTTTTTTTCTTAAATTTCTTATTCATGGAAAGTTGAATTTCGTAACCATTTATCCTCTTCCCTTTTTTCCATCTTATAACAAGGGCTTTCTTTTTTGCCTTCAGCTTTCCAAGTCTTATCGCGGCAGGGCTTGCTGTCTTTTTCGTCAAAGAGTCATTCAAAAATTGCACTTCTAACGAATCTTCTTTATCTGCTTCTGAGATTTTATCCGTTTCAGAAGTTCCCAGTGCAGCTCCCGGTGTGGCTCCCGGTGTTTGCGCTGCCCCCGACGGAGTAATCGTAATATCAGCCTGGCCGGTATATTCCTTGTGGTTTGCAAAGTTTACCTTATAATATACCGTCGTTGTTCCAACATCTACTCTAGTCGGCTTAGTCTCCGAATAAATTCCTTCCTTCACTGTTGCATAAGTTACTACTGCCCCCTCTGGTACACCCTGCAAAATAATGGTATGACTTTTTTTATCATATTCCCCGGTATAGCCCTGTGCACTAATTCCGGTTAGTTCTGCAGGTTCAATGGTAAAGTATTGGTATAAAACTCCTTTATAATTACCAATTCCTTCTACTGTTACTGTTCCGGTTCCGGCATCCACATTTTTGCTATATGAAACAGTAAAATCAATTCCTCTTATCATTCCGGCAATTGCAACATTCGGACTCTTGGCCGTTCCATCATAAACATATGATACATCGGAAAGCTCAACCTTCTTTTCTGCAATTGGTGCAGCCTCAATTACTATTTTAACGCAGCCTTTCAATTCTTCATAATTTGCTTTTTTTATTTTGTAATATACTGTCGTTGTTCCTGCACTGCGTCTGTCAGGTTTCATTTCCGAATAAATACCTGATTCTTCTGAAGCATAGGTCACAACCGCTCCTTCCGGCACTCCATCCAAAGTAATCGTATGAATGCTTTCATCATATGTTCCCTTATATCCATGCACCGAAACTCCTGTCATTTTCGCCGGTTCAATGGTAAAATACTGATACAATGTGCCAACATAATCATTCATGCCGACAATTGTGACAGTTGCCGTTCCGGCATTCACATTATTGCTATAAGTAACGCTGTAATCCGTATCTTTTACCAACCCCTCAATTGTAACATCCGGTTCCTTTTCTGTTTTATCATATGTTGTCTTCAAATAAGAAAGCACTACCTTATCCGATACGGTTGATAGATTAACTGCCGCTTTTTTTGAGATCGGCAGGCTCTGCGCATCACTATTACACTTTGCTTCTGTATTTACCCTCACAATTGACACTGTGGTTTCTCTCCAGCTGTCATCAATTGCAATTTGTCCCGAGGAATCTGCTGTCATCTGAATCCCATTAATCATATACTTCTGATTTGGTATCAAATCACAAATCGACGTCTGACTGGCTGTCGCCCTTGGTTTTTTCTCTTTAATATACACGGTACAAGTCTTTTTATAGTTTCCAATCACCGACACTGCCGATACACTCGTTACACCCGCTGTTTGTTTTGCTGTCAATACTGCTTCACGTTTATTTGAACCCGAAACAAAAGTTTGTTCCCTGATAGTAATATAATCGGAATCACCTTTCCAGTCTACATCACAACGATCCGCATCAGCCGGAAGAATCGTTGCCGTAAGTTCTTTTTCTTCTCCCTGGTTCATAATGATTTCACTCTTGTCAAGTTCTAACGAAGTCACAGGATTGTTGTATGCTATCTCACCATAATTGACCTCAAATGTCTTTTTCTCTCCACCGGATTTGACTGCAATCTTTGCCACGCCAGCCGCATGACCGCTTGTCGGAATTCCCTCAAGGTTTCCATTGGCACTGCTGACAGAAATCCCCTCTGGTAATGGGGCACTATCTTCCGCCAGTGAAAATTCATAATCCCCCGTTCCACCATAAATACCTTCGCACCAGTTAACCGCCTGATTCCACCTTTCTCCTACTTTGGTCTCAGGTATATCAAACAACGCACTATCCATCACTGTTAGCGGTAATTCATCCACTGACTCGATTACGAAATCTTTAATCGGCACACCAAAACTATCACACACGCATCGACATAATCCACCCGTCTGAGGATTTTGGGTAAAATAATTCCACAGAAAATTGTCCACGCCGACAATTCGATTTTTCTTTCCATACGGAGTCAAATCAGAAAGATAACCTTTTACTGTTATTTTCCCTGTATTTCCTGTCGAACCAATTGTAAAATTGCTGCCAACATTCTTGGCTTTTCCCTCCGCCGTAAGTGCTGTATTACCACTTCCATTTTTATTCACAGAATATACTGCATAAGAACTGCTTTTTAGGGAGTTCACACGAAATGAAGTCTCTCCGCTGGTATTTAGATTCATCAAACCACCAATTCCCTTTCGCTCCCCTTCACCGGATAAGCTAATATTCAGGGCTGCATCGTTCTCTACATATACCCAATGGGATATTCCTGTAACATATTGACGGCTTGTGCCGCTTTCTATAAGATTTACGGTTCCACCAATAACATACGTGGCGCATTCTTCACCAAAACCACCGGTGGCTATCATTATAGCCTGCTCCGTTCCCTCGCTGCATTTAATGTCCAGGCAGTCTGCCACCGTTGACGTCGTATCGTCAATGGTAACTTTTCCTGTTGATTGAATGCCATATTGGGCGTCTGCCGGTATCGTGATCACATTTGATCCTTTTAATTTAATACTCAAATCACGTTCTGCCGTAATAGGACCACCATTATAACCATCCAAAGTGAGCGATGTCGTGGAACTCTCGTATGACCATCCGGCTCCCGTTTGATCAGATGCCATATTTACCGTTGTTCCGCCAATGGTCAATAGGTAATCTTTTTCTTTAATCTCGTCATAATGAACCTCAAACGTCTTTCTCTCTTCACCGGATGTAACTGCAATTTTTGCTATACCGGCCGAATGACTGCTTGTCGGTGTTCCTTCAAGTTTTCCATTGGCACTGCTGACAGAAATCCCCTCTGGCAATGGGGCACTATCTTCTGCCAGGGAAAATTCATAATACCCCGTTCCACCATAGATACCCTCGCGCCAGTCAACCGGCTGATTCCACCTTTCTCCAGCTTTTGTCACAGGTATATCAAATAACTCGCTGTCCATCACCGTTAGCGGCAATTCATCCACCGACTCAATCACAAAGTCTTTCATCGGCACACCCAAACTATCACATACACATCGACATAATCCACCTGTCTGAGGATTTTCGGTAAAATAACTCCACAGGAAATTATCCACGCCCACAATTCGATTTTTTTTGCGGTATGGAGTAAAATCAGTGAGATAACCTTTTATTGTTATTTTCCCCGTATTTCCTGTCGAACCGACTGTAAATTTGTTACCAATATTCTTGGCTTTCCCTTCCGCCGTGAGTGCTGTATCACCGCTCCCCTTCTTATCCAGAGAATAAACTCCATAAGAACTGCTTGATAAAGAGTTTACACGGAATGAAGTGTCTCCACTGGTGTTCAAATTCAAGAGAGCAGCCACACCATTTCTCCCTCCGTCAGCAGATAAATTGATATTCAGGGATGCATCATTCTCTACATATGCCCAACGAGATATTCCCGTAACATATCGGCGTCTCGTATTCTCTTCTACAAGATTTACTGTTCCGCCTACGATATAAGTGGCATAGTCCGCTCCGAAACCACCGGTATATATCATAGAAACACTTTCTGTTCCATCGCTGCAATAAATATCTAAACAGTCTTGTACCGGCGATATTGTATCATCAATCGTGACTTTTCCCGTTGACTTGATTCCCTCTGTAGATTCTGCCGATATAGTAATCTTATTTTTCCCTTTCAGGACTATGTTAATATCACCATTCGCTTCGATGTATTCTCCTTGAAATCCAGCCAACGTCAATGTCGCAGTACCGGCATCATAAGACCAGCCACCGGCACTATCTGTACAGTCTTCTGTTACACTTTCCGGTGTTCCACCTATTGAATCAATGATATACAAAACTCCCGCATCTGCCGCATGAGCCTTCATAAAAAGTCCCGGAACCCCCAACACGGTACCCATTACAAGTGCAAATGACAATCCCCACGCAATAACTTTTCTTTTTACCTTTCCTTTCATTTCACACACCTCCAGCCTTTCAATTTTACCTAAAGCATCCTATCCTCATTTGGTTTTACAAACGGAACTGTCCCATCGTTTCCTGTAAAGCATTTACGCTTTCCATCGCATTCTTCGTTTCCTTAGCCATGCTTTCACTTGAATTAGTCATGTTCTGCAAATTCTCATTTACGCTTTCTACCGCAGACGCAAGTTCCATCTGTGCTGAACTTGCATTTTCCAAAACATTTGAAATACTTTGAATTGCGTCCATTACTTCTTCTGCATTATGTTCCATGGACCCGCTTGTTTCCTCATAATAATTTGCGTCTTCTTTATACTGATTCGCAAGACTTGCAAATTTATCATAATCCGCCAAAACTGTCTCATCTAAAAAGACTAATAACTCGTTACTTTCAGTGGAAAGTATCTTCACGCTTTCAAATACTTTCTGCGTCAAGTCATTCACTTTACGAATTTCGTTTGATGTATCTTCACTCAATTGTTTGATTTCTTCCGCAACAACCGCAAATCCCTTTCCTGACTCTCCGGCTCTTGCTGCCTCAATCGAAGCATTTAATGCAAGAAGATTTGTCTGAGAAGCAATTTCTTCAATTGACGCAGAGACAGTTGTAATCTCGCCAATAATTCTTGTCTGCTGAATCGCCATTTGCATACGATTTCTACTTTCGTCCGCCTTCACCACAGCGCTATCTTTATCTGTCATTAATTTCTGCACCGCTTCATTAACACGCTCACCAATCTGTTTCGCTTTATCAGACATTGCTTCTGCATGGGATACAAGAACATCCACTGCATGCGTTGTATCCTTGCAAGTTTTATCAATGTTTTGAATACTGGTTGTCTGGGAATCAATGTTTGCTCCGGTTTCTTCCATTGCTGCACTGATTTCCATAATATTCTGATTAATTAAGGAGACCTTGTCATTCGTATTTTCCACTCTAGTATGTATGACATTGGATTCATCTTTTGTTTTGCGAATTACACCAATAAAACTCTGCTCTAACTCCTGTAATAAATAAGAAATTTCCTCAACCTCATTTTTATGTACATTTTTTTGAGAATCACCGATGACTTTCTCTCGGATAAATGTCTTCATATTTTCAAGTGGCTTCAAATTTTTCTTCACACTGGCAATTGTAAGAAGAAGTACGAGCCCCAAAAGAACAACCCCGATTCCGATAACTAAAATCACACTCTTCACCACTTGTGTTGTTACTACTGATTTCCGCTCCGTTACACCAAATGTCCATCCGGTAGCTGTAATCTGCGCGGTATGAATAAATTTTGAATATCCATCATAATCTGATATCTCGGAAACCTCTTTTACATTAACAGAAAGTGCCTTTGCCAAAGAAGTATTTCCTTCCTCTTTCGGCAGATAATCCTTATTCTGATGCGAAACAACCATACCATCGGCATCTAACAAAAAGCCCTGAATGTTTTCATCCGTACTTACATTAGAAACAAGTTTAGTCAAAGTGTCAATCGTAATATCCGCCAGCACAACCGCCTGTTCGCCTTTTATTTCCAGCGGCTCTGCAATGGTAACAACCATTTTCCCGGAAGCAAAATCTTTATATGGTGCCGTATAAATCAAACTATTTTTCTTAATGGCCTGCTTCCACCAGTCTCTTGTCGTTGGATCCAGATCTATTTTAGAATGGTTTGCAGGAAATACTCCTCCATCATATCCAAAGCACAAATAATACATCAATGCCTCTTTATTCTCACTCAAGGCTTTTTCCAGGTAATCCATCACGTGATCCGTATCTTTTGTGTTCATAAAAGCTATTGTATTCGTAATTGTATGCACCGTGTTTGCCTGCCCCTGCAGCCATTCATTAACCACACGTGCATTGGTCTGTGCCTCTCTGCTGACATATTGTCTTGTCTGATTTGTCATGTTTGTTTTTAATGCATTCACACTGACAATTTCGCAGACAATAATTGCTGCAACAATAAAAATTGCTGTGTTTAGTGTAAGTTTCCCCTTAATTGTTTTTTTCATGTTTCCCCTCCTTGACATATAAATAATTTATTCATTGTAAGATGTTTTCTCCATCTTCTCCATCAATTCAAGTATCCTTTCTTCCGTCTCCTCGCACTCATCTGCAATCTGTGCAATGTTTTTCCCTTTTTCAAGCTTCTTTTTTATCTGTCTGCATAGTTCTTCCTTTCTGCCTGCTTCATATCTTTCATCCAATTTCATTTCCCACGTCATATAATTTTCCCTCCATTCTGTGTCATCGCGCATTTCCAGCACACGATGCTGAAGTTTATGAGTGTATTCATCCGTTGGCTGATTCGTACTCAGATAATCCAGTAAATTTACCAGATTGGTTTGCAGCCCTTCACGGTTTCCTCTTATGTTAACAAATACTGTCTTTCTCTTGTCCTGTAAATGTATCTTTGTATCTTCCACACATAATGTCTCAAATGTGTAAATACTTCGATTCTTTTTGAACATATCAAAATTGCAAACAAATATCACAATGGATTCTTGCAGCTCACTATATTTCTGCCCCACCTGAATCTGGTGACGATCCATCTCGCTGTGGTAATAACGGCTCCGTAAATCCAATTCCCCCGTGTCTAGAAGCTGCATTTCGATATCATACGCATTTCCCTGTTCATCTTTAACATAAATATCCAAACGAATTCCCTTACTGTATAAACCCGTTTTCATGCTTTTCTGAGATTCCATGATATGCAATTCTTTTATCTTAAATCCCAAAATCCTCTCCAAAAACTCCTGACAATGTTCCGGATTTCCCAATACAGAGGAAAACATAATATCATCTGTAAGTTGTATTTTTTCAAAATCAATCGTTCTGCCCATACATTTCTCCCTTCTGGAAAATATCTTTCCATGTTTTTTATACGGAGAAACAAAACTTATTCTGATTTTGCCCCATGCCCTGCTTATCTCTTATAGTCTAACATCATTTTCTATAACATGCAAGACAAAACATATCACATGCGTGCCCCCGTAAGTTTTTGTAAATTGCCTCACATTGTAGCACTGCATTTTAAAAATATCAATTCACAGTTATGCATAAATTTTCTTTTTCTATTTTGTATAAAACGCAGAAATTTTAGCGCATTACGGCTTTTTACCTGTGTGTCGTGGCGTTTTACGACGCAAAAGATATACTTCCTACTCATCCATTGGAATCTCCTTTACAGCCTTCCCCCAAAAACACCAATAACAGCAAGCACCTCCAAGAAAAAGATAACGGGAACCCCTACATAAAACTTTGGTTTACGTGTTTTGTGATGAAAAACATGCATTCCGGCAAAGGCACCTATTACACCAATAACAGCGATAACAAGAAGGGTAGTTTCCGGGATTCTCCACTTATTGTGAACTGCTTTATACTTGTCCACTCCGTAAACCAAAAATACAATTCCATTTAAAATCAAATATGCTGCCAAAAAATACGCTATCATACGTTCCTCCTATTTCTCAATCCGGCTGTCTCCCCGGTCAGTAACAATCCGGTAGCCAACCGATTCCACACGCCTGCTTAAACAATCTTTACACTGTGCCGACTCTTCCCCGGTACATATTTTATTATCATACAGCTCGTACTTTTTCCGCACAGAAACCGGTGATAAATTTGGCATTAATACATTCGCTCCTGCCAATAATCCCTGCTCCCGTCCATCCGGCGCAATTGTTCCAAGTGCTGTCGTCGCAGGAAGTAACACCCCCGGAAACATCAGTCGTAGAATACTCAATAACAAAAGTGTCTGCTCATAGGAACCATTTTCTTCTGCACCAAATGGTGTATCCTGATGGGCAAGAAACGGTCCGATTCCAATCATATGGGGCTTCAGTTCCTGCAAAAATTCAAAATCTTCAGCAAGACACTCCCCCGTCTGTCCCGGCGAGCCTACCATAAAACCGGCACCTACTTCATATCCAAGTTCACGTAAGGTAAATAAACATTCTTTACGGTTTTTAAGTTTCATTTCCTGCGGATGCAATTTTCTATAGTGAGCGTCGTCCGCCGTCTCGTGGCGCAAAAGGTAACGGTCTGCCCCCGCCTCACGAAAACATTCATATTCCTCTTTGGTGCGCTCTCCGATAGATAACGTCACTGCACAATCCGGAAATTGTTTCTTTAATTCCCGGACAATCGAAGCCACCCGCTCTTTCGTAAACCAGCCATCTTCGCCGCCTTGCAGCACAAAAGTGCGAAATCCCAATTCATATCCTTCTTTGGCGCAGGACAAAATTTCTTCCGGCGTCAGGCGGTACCGCTCCACTTTTTCGTTACTTTTGCGTATCCCGCAGTAATAACAATCATTGCGGCAGATATTTGTAAATTCAATCAGCCCCCGTACAAATACGTCCTTCCCATAAATCTTCTCCCGAACCTCTCTCGCCTGTGCGGCAAGAAACTCTCGGTCCTCTCTATTTGCTGTTTCAAGAAGTTGTATCATTTCGTTCCTGTCTAATTTCTTCTCCTGTCGAAGACGCATAATCCTCTCGTGGTTGTTCATCCTCTGATTCCTCCATCTCTTCCGAGGAAGCGTGCAGACACACTTCACTCTGCCCGTGTAATTTTTTTGCTAAATCAAACTTCAAAATCTGCTTTCGTCTTACATTATGTCCAACAACTTCCCGATATTTTGCATTTACAAATCCAAGAATCTTAGGAAGAGCCTCGCCGACACCCGGCACATCATAATACACCGCCACTACTACATAATTCATCGGCCCGGTCTGGTAAAGCTGCAAATCGGCAAAAAATTCACCGCAATTCTCCTTCAGATATGCATCAAGATACTTTACCAGCGCACAGTAACGCTCCTGCCATCCGGCATTTACATAGGACATACTGACATCATACAAAAAATTATTCTTTTCTGACATATAAATCCCCAAAGAAATATCTTCACACTTATTATATGAAACTCCCCTGTTTTTGTCATCCTTTTTTCAAATGTTTGTTGGTTTTAAAAATTTTAGGTTTCGGTAAATTGGCAGGAAACCTAAAAACATAAGCAACTAACATTTGCCCCTATGGAACAACTCTTTTCCATTTATTTTCTTCAAAAGGTTGCACTTTTGCGTCACATTCAACTTTCATCAAGAAAATATATAAGAAAAAGACAACCTAAACAGTGAAATTACCACAAAGAGTTGCTTGTGCCATCTAATTTCTCCAAATGAAGCCTAACACATGCAACCCTATAGAGCAAATTGCAGGAAAAGCGTTGTTTCAAACCTGCGCACCCAATTTACGCAGGGGAGATTTGTTGGCAAGTATCTACTGGCACTTTATTTTATTCCAGTAATTCAGCAGAAAAACTTTGCAACTCGTAGGTTTTGAGTACGTCGGTATATGGCACTGGTAGTTTCAGTGCCCATACCGCTACGTACTCAACGAGCGGGAGCGCCTGCGAGACGCAAAGCTTTTCTGCTGAATTACGGAAACAAAAAGGTACCAGTAAACACTTAACCCCTTGATTTGTCAACACTTGACATCTATTTATGCTCTGTAGTAAAATATTGAGGTTATGAAAAAGGAAAGAGGAAGCGTTTTAATATGAAAGCAAAAATACGAATAGCACGACTTCTTCAGTACCTGCTGTTTTTTATTCCGGTCAAAAAAACCCGGATTATGTTTTATGCGAATAACCGCAAGGGCTATGTGTGCAACCCAAGTGTTCTTATGGAGTCGTTTTGGTTAAAACACCCGGGAGAATACGAACTTATCTGGGTCACCCGTTTTCCGGAAACCTGTACGATGCGGACCGGAATTACAGTCGTGCGCCAGCGAAGCTTAAGCTATTTTAAATTATTTCTGCGCTGTGGTATTTTTATCACTAACGATATGATTGATGAAGCACTTGTCAAAAAAAGAGGACAAATCTTTTTGACAACCTGGCATGGTGGCGGTGCTTATAAAAAAGTCGGCAAAGAAACAATAAACGAAGATAAAACCTTTGCCGCAAATTTCGACAAATGGTATAAGCGGTTAGATTACTTTGTGTCTTCCTGCCAAGCATGCACTGACATGTACGCCGAAGCATTTTCGTTAGACCGAAAAATCTTTTTGGAAACCGGAACGCCAAGAAACGATATTTTTTTCTCCAAGCATCCGGAAATCAAAAAACGTGTACAGGACTTTTATCATATAAGCGAGCAGACAAAAATTTTGCTTTTTGCGCCAAGTTTTCAGATGACTGCGCCGGAAAAAGAGCAGTATGATTTACGTTATTTATCGGAAACCATTGACCGCTTGGAAGAAGCAACAAAAAACAACTGGATTGTCCTTTACCGCTCACATTATTTCCGAGAGGAAACAAATGAATCCCTTGATGAGCGGATTCTTGACGGAAATGCCTATTATGAAATGCAGGACTTACTTTACACCAGTGATTTACTGGTAACCGATTTTTCTTCCTGCATCTGGGATTTTGCCCTGACCGGGCGCCCGGTTTTCTTATTGGAAAACCGCCTGAAAGAATACGAACAAATGGACCGCGGTTTCTTTGTTCCATATGACACATGGCCGTATTTGAAATGCAAAGACATTGCGGCACTTCCCGACATGGCAGTCAAATACCGGGACGAAGACTTCACAACTTTGTATAAACAACACTTTGAAACCATGGGTTCTTTTGAAAAAGGAACAGCATGTGAACAAATTCTTCATATATTAGAGAACTAAGAAGGAGTAATAAAATGAGCGAACAACGAGATAAAAATTTATGGATTTTTAACGCCGGAAATAGCTTTGCCGGCAATCCAAAATGGATGTTTGAATATATCATAAGACATCACAAAGAAATCAAACCGGTCTGGATGTGCTACAATGCAGACACGATGAACTACGTGCATAAACTTGGTTACGAGGCAGAACTTTACCGCTCTTCCAAAGGAAAAGATGTCATGAAAAAAGCCGGTGTCTATGTCGTTGAAATGTGTAAAGAAGTATTTCAGCCGGAACTTTCCGGTATTACCGTTTTGAATCTATGGCACGGCGTTGGCTGCAAGAGTATCGAAAGAAAGGTAACCGACGGATTTCTTCAGGAGCGCATTGCGAAAAAATACATTCAAAACAACGATATTCTTCGCAACAACCAGCTCTTTTTAGTTACCTCGGAAATTATGGAAAAACATTTCAAAGAGCAGTGCGGCATTGATGATGACAAAGTAATCCGTGCAGGCTATCCACGCTGTGTTGTGAACGATAACATTCAAAGTTACGACCATGATATTCGCAAAAAGAAAGGGCTGTCTGCCGATACCAAGCTGGCAATATACTGCCCTACTTACCGCGACAATAATGGTGCTAATTTCATGAAGTCCGCTCTTCCGGATATGAAACGTCTGGCAGAAGTCCTTCACGAAAACAACATCCTTTTGATATTAAAAATGCATCCTTTAGTGGAAAAAGACACCCAGTATCTCGCAATGAAAGAAGCATATCGTGAACATCCAAATTTTTATTTCTGGGAAAATGAAGATGATGTGTACGAAATCTTTTCCGATATTGATATTGCCATTATTGATTACTCCTCCATTTTCTATGATTTATTAGCGCGTGGAGTAAAAACTTTTATTAGGTATTTTTATGATATTGATGACAAAGAAAATTTCCGCGATTTTGTTTTCGATGTACGAGAAATGACCTGCGGAACCGAGGCTTCAAATTTTGACGAATTATTAACTGCACTTTCTTCTTGCGAAGAAACAAAAAAAGAAGAACTCGACCGAATCAATCAGTTATTCTGGTCTTATTCGGATGAGAATGACTGCGAGCGGATTATCAACACCGCACTTTCTTTCACGCCGGAAAAACGAGAATTTCCGAAACTTTACAGTTTCGATATTTTTGATACCCTGTTTTCACGGCAGTGCTGTCATCCTTCCAGCGTTTTCGACAATGTCCGCAAAAAACTGGAGCAGTCTGACTGTGGCTATGACAGCTATTTTATCCGCAAATTTTCGCAGATTCGCCGCTGGTGCGAATCCAATGTGCGTGAGTTTTATAAAAAGTCGGTATTAATCCGAAACGATGACCATTTAGAAATCCAGTTGTCGGAAATTTATGACCACATGGCAACACTGTTTCCACTCACCGATGAGCAGAAACAGCAGTTGATTACATGGGAATGTGAGGAAGAAATCCGCTCCGTCATTCCTTTAACCGACCACATTGATATGCTCAAATCGTACCTTGCCGAAGGAAACGATGTTGTATTAATCAGTGATATGTATTTGCCGAAAGAAACGATTCAGAAAATGTTAGCAAAAGCTGACCCGCTTCTTGCCACACTTCCACTGTTTTTATCGAGCGATAAAGGTTATCAAAAGACAACCAGAAAATTGTTTTTGGAAGTTTATAGTTCTCTCGACTACCATTATTCGGAATGGATTCACATTGGCGATAATAAATTTGCCGATGACACCCAGCCATCCCGTCTTGGCATCCACACACAGCCGGTGTCGGTTCCGGAACTTGACAACTATGAAAAACATATGGCAGC
>UMKR01087199.1_pt1 | contig 24178 bp, 19 predicted proteins | sample 1966361 | NCBI WGS metagenome assembly UMKR01 (sample SAMEA4836181, study PRJEB28245) | human gut metagenome | biome: gut microbiome; material: fecal sample | place: Denmark | collected 2008 | reverse complement strand
TCAAAACGGTTCTGATGGCGGTTCAGTGTCATGATGGCAAGTTTTTCAGGGTCGGACGTAAACTTGATGCGCGGGATATATCCGTCGGAATCCAGCGGCAGATCCATCTTGCGGGTAACGTGACTCTTGATGTCGTACGTGTGTACGGTAACCTTCGAGTTGACTTCTCCTGCCTTCGGGTACTTATATTCGTACACTCCCGGATAAGTGGCATACTGGCTCTTTTCGGGCGCCATACCCTTGTACCACGGGAAGCTGTACATCGGCACCTGACTCTCGTCGAAGCGGATATACGCAATCATCTTGCTGTCGGCACTGAAGTCGAACGCACGGTTGAAAGAAAACTCTTCCTCGTACACCCAGTCGGGAATACCGTTCAGCACCTTATTATATTCGCCATCCTTGGTGACCTGCGATTCACTGTTGCCAAACAGCAGCTTGACCAGAAAAATATTGTTGTTGCGGACGAAAGCCACCTGAAATCCGTCGGGCGAGAAAAGCGGCACCTGCTGCGGTCCGTTTTTCGAAAGCGGTTCCATCTTGTTGTTTCTTACATTAAAGATGTAATATTCGGCAGTAAACGAATGGCGGTAGATAGGTTTTGTTGCCGTCTGGATTAGAATCAGCTTCTCATCGGGCGACATGATGTAGTCGTCGAACGTCTTGACCGGACAATCTCTTGCCGTGGCTACGTCGAACACCGTTCCAACCTCTTTACCCGTCTTGAACGAGTATTTCACGATACGCTTCTTGTCAGCACTTATTTGCGTATAAAACTCACCGTCCAGCATCGGCTTGATGCCGTAGATGTTTTGTGCACGATAGGTACCTTGTGCCACATCCTGCAGGCTGACCTTGCGCTGTGCCTGCACTCCGATGACGAAAGCCAGCAGGCAGAATAATGCAATCAGTTTTTTCATTGTGTAGATATGCTTGTTTTTATTATCAGTCATGCTTACCAGAGCAAAGGTATAAAAAAATGTAATCTCCGTTTCTTGCCTTGCGTTGAAAAATACCGATTGCAGCGGTTTTCATGTTCTCTTCACACTTTTTAATAGGAAGAGCCGGAAAATGAGACCGATAATATGGTCTGCATCGGAAGCTTTATCGTTTATACTGAACTCTTTGTGCAAAAAATATAATTATTTGTACAAAATTTCTGAAAACAAAAAGAGGTTTGCTTTGTTATATATGCATGTTTATAACTATTTATTGAAGTAAATAGTCGTGTGTTTGAATTTTTATGCAATTATTATTAATGAAGAAAAAGAGAGAATTTCGTTTTTTTGATATGCAGTTTGTTATTGTATGTATTGATAAGGCTTCGAAAAAAGAGAGTTTAATTTTATGAGGGGGTATTCTTTGAGAGCAGAAGATACAGCAATTCAGATAGAGAAAACATTTTTTTTGATTCGGGTGTCTGTGTGTCAGGTAATACAAATTTTTATGACAAAATTGTTTGTCTGGATTGGTATATTGATTACTTTCCTGACATTGCCTTTGCAAGCCCGGGTAACTTCCGACTCTGTAAACCTGAGTAAGGGAACTGTCATTCTATCTCATCCCGTGTCTGAAAAACGGGCGTTTGCTACTTCTTTGGAAGAAGATATTTTTAACCGCCGTTTCACTCCTTGGTCTGTCAAGACAAACCTGCTGTATGATGCCTTGCTGACACCCTCGCTCGAAATAGAGTATCGCATCAGCAAGCATTGGTCTGTTGGGCTGGAAGGAGCTTTGGCAAGCTGGAGCAACGCAGGTCGCCACAAATATTATCACCTTGCCTTTATCAGTCCTGAGGCGCGTTATTGGTTTCAGGCTCCGGAACGCCGGAAAGGACATTACGTCGGTTTGTTTGCAGGTGGTGGCTGGTACGATTTGCAGAACGGAGGACGCGGTTACAGAGGCGAAGGTAAGTTTGCCGGAGTAAGCTACGGCTACCAGTTTCCGGTAGGCAACTATTTTTCGTTCGAGGCTGGCGTTGGCATAGGATATCTGAATACCACTTACGACGAATATCTGCCGGTGGATAAAGATTATGTCTATCAGCAGACCAGCAAGATTAATTACATCGGCCCGTTGAAGTTGAAATTCGCATGGGTATGGCACATCGGACGATGCTTTGAAAAGAAGGGAGGTAACGCATGAGAACCGCGACGATGATGTATTGTGTCGTCGCCCTGCTTCTGGTAGTATGTACCGGTTGCCGGAAAGACTTGTGCTATCATCACGATGATCATAGTTTGGCGGTAAAGCTATACGCAGTATCCACTTGGACGCAAGATTGGGAGCGTACATACGGTTATAACTGGAAAGAGTCGTGGCTCGATGAATTTCGTTATACCTACGATGCCCTCCGTCCCGATAAAGCCGGAGGTATTAAAGCCATAGCGTATGGCAGCGATGACTATTACGGAGAATTGAATCTTCCTGCCGAAGGAGGAAAGTTGCCAGTGCGTGAGGGAAAACATGCCGTTTTGCTGTATAATAACGATACGGAATACATCGTATTCGACGGGCTGTCGGCTTCCACATCGGCAACGGCTACTACACGTACACTTTCTCGTGCCAGTCTGGGAGCGTTGCATAAAGGTGAACGTACTATCAATCAGCCCGACCAGCTCTATGCGTATTACATGGAGGAATGTACCGGCGAAAAGACACTCGAGAAAGTGGAACTTCCTGTGACAATGCATCCGCTGACTTATACCTATCTGATACGGTATAAATTTTCGAAGGGATTGAAATACGTGGCACTTACCCGTGGAGCACTGGCTGGTATGGCGGAAAAAGTTTATTTGAACGACGGACGCACAGGAAGTGAAACGGCTACTATCCTTTTCGATTGCAGTCAGACTGATTTCGGGGCGGATGTGTGCATGAAGTGTTTCGGTGTACCGAACTATCCGGGCGACCATTACACGCGTGCCGATGGTACTCCGGCGTATTATACGCTTAACCTTGAAGTCCGACTGAATAACGGAAAGGTACTGAATTATGAGTTTGACGTGACCGACCAGGTGAATGCTCAGCCTCGTGGCGGTGTCATTACGGTAGACGGAATCGAAGTAGACGATGAGGACGGCATGGCAGGTTCCGGCGGATTCGACGTCACGGTAGATGGATGGGGAGATTATATGGATATACCTCTGCCGTTAGGATAACGGTCGGATAGTTTATTGAATAGCAATAGAACAGTAATATATTTTTTAATTTAAACATTTAATTTTTTTAAGATGAGAAAAAGTTTATTTTTATTGGGGGTAACTGTAGTAACGTTGTCGAGCTGTACACAGAATGAGGTGCTTGAAGTGGCAGGCAGTAACAAAGCTATCGGGTTTGATGCTTTTGTAAATAAAAGTGTAAGAGCGGATATCACAACAGAAAACATCAATCATTTTAAGGTATTTGGTGGATACGACGGCAACTATACAAATGTATTCAATGATGAAAAGGTGAGCGGCAGCAAAGGTTCCTGGACTTACGATAATACCCAGTATTGGACGAACGGAAAGACTTATACTTTCCAAGCGTATGCACCGGAAGGAGCTACGGCTTCGGCGACAGCAAACGGTGTGAACTTTACAAACTTTGTTGCCGACGGAGCAACTGACCTTTTGGTATCTGCTGTAAAAACGGTATCGGAAGTCAATACTTCATCGGAACCGGAAACTGTCCAGTTTTCTTTCCGTCATGTGTTGTCTAAAATAAAGTTCACATTCTCTACTACGCTGAATAATGTGAATATTGCTATCTCCGACTTAAAGATCAATCAGGTGCCCGATACGGGTAATTATACCAACAGCGGTTCTACCGGATCGTGGGGTTCTCCGAGCGGTACGAAAGATTATGATCTGACGGTTGCGGAAGAGGTAACCAAGAGCGATGCAAAATCGAGTACAGAAGTGATTGTGATGCCTCAAACATTTTCAGTAGGGCTGTCGGTTTCATTTAAAGTAACAGTTACCGGTGGATTATCGCTGACAGCCGATCATACCGTGACACTGCCTACTACAGCATGGGAAGAAGGTAAATGTTACAATTACAAGGCTGAGCTGACTCCCGAGAATATCGATCCGCTGAACCCGTTGAAGCCTGTTCAGTTTGGCGATCCCAGTGTAAGTGGTTGGGAGCCGTTTACAGATGATGAGGTTACCGTTGCTCAACCCTAATCTGTCAAATGATTCAGATAAATAATAAACGATAAATAAAAGCGTGCAACTCGTTGAGCTGCACGCTTTTTGTGTGTATAGGGCTATCGTCTGAACCTCTCAGACCATTTCGATTATGCTGGCTTTGAAGGATCGGCAAGTCATCTTAATGCTTTGTGTAGCTTCTCAGAATAAACGTTTAATGTAATATGGCAAATTCATTTTTTAGTTATAAACTTTCTTATAACTTTGTCCCTGCGTAAAAACGACAGGAGTTTGTATGAGAAACACTTTATATTTGATTATATCGTATATACTGCTTGGCTTTTTTCCGGCGGCTGCACAGGGACTTATCAATGTGAAGCACTATTCGGTAAAGGACGGTATGTCGCAGAATACAGTGCAGAGTATCTTACAGGATGAGAAGGGGTATCTGTGGATGGCAACGTGGAACGGACTGGAAAAGTTTGACGGATATACCTTTAAGAACTATAAGTCGTATCCAACGGACAGAGTCAAGTTGCAATACAACCGTCTGGTAAATCTGGTTCTTGCAGGAAATGAAATGCTGGTTTGCCAGAGTTACGACCGGCGAATATACTTGTTTGATACCCGTAAAGAATGTTTTGAGGATGTCTTCGCCTATCATCCCGACGTAAAGCTGTGTACTGCGGCATCGGATATTTTTGCCTTGTCGAACGGTACGCTGTGGGTTACGAGCGATAACGGAGATCTGTGGCGGATAGATTGTTATAGATATAAGGAAAAAGGTGGACTCGTTTATTTCCCGGCTGCTTCATCTTCACGCCGTACAGTCTATAAGGTAGCACTTGATACACAGAAAAGAGAGTGGGTACTGACGGATAAAGGATACTTTGTTTATGGCAATAAATCTCTGAAAGGAGATGAGGTTTACCGTTATGCTGCAAGTGCCGGAAAGAGTTTCTTTATAGCCGGTACGTCCGGCAGACTCATGGAGTATGTAGACGGAAGTGGGCTTCGTCCTGTTGTCCTGCCTGATGAGGCGGAAAGTATCTGTCAGCTCTTTCCGCTTGCCGACGGACGGCTGGGAGTAGTCTGCAAGCGGGGATTGGTTATGTACGATCCACAGAAAAAGCAGGTTACACATTTTATACTTGGCAAAGGACAGGAAGACTTTCAGCCTTCTTGTATTTTTCAGGATTCCAAAGGAAATATCTGGATGCAGAATGGCCGGGAACATATCGTCAGGATAGATAAAAAAGGTATGCAGGCTGCATTTCTCGATTACCCTCGTCGCCGGGATGGAGAACTGGGATTCAGTTTTATTCACGAAGATGAATACGGACATATCTGGGCTTTTCCGACTGATGGCTTTTTCTGTTATTATAATCCGAAGCAAAATAAGTTTCAGCAGAGCTATGTGCTGACGGAAGCTGCCAGAAGTATGTATGAAGGGATTAACCGCGGTTTTTATGTAGATAATCATAAGAATGTGTGGCTGGCACAGGGAGGAGGCGTAGACCGGATTACTTTCCCGAATACAAATTTTGAATATATTGGAGCGTCCAGTACGGAAGTTAGAGGACTTTATATCGATTCACACGAACGGGTATGGATGGCAAGGAAAGATGGAATAGTGGAAGTTTACGACAAGTATCTTGACTATTGCGGCAATCTGGACAGTAAAGGGCGAATTGTAAAAGACCGCTCGGTTGTGTTTGGAGCCAATGTCTATGCTTTCTTTGAAGATAACCGGGGAAACTTCTGGATAGGGAGTCGCGGACACGGCTTGTTTGTGGGAAAGCCTGCCGCTGGAGGATATGCACTGAAACAGTATCGGGTAGAGCAGAATAATCCGGACGGGATAAATAGTAATGCTGTGTACTCGATAGCACAGGACCGATTCGGACATATCTGGGTAGGAACCTATGGAGGTGGATTGAATCTTGCCACAGGCAGTCCGGATGACTTGCATTTTATGAATGTAGCCAACAGGCTGAAGAAAAATTATCCGCAGGGTAAATGCATGCGTGTGCGCAGCATTTGTCCGCTTTCGAATGATGTTACGCTGGTAGGTACAACCGACGGACTGATTTCATTCTCTTCACGGTTCAGCAACCCCGAGGATATTCGCTTTTATCTGAACTATTGTGAGGCAAACCGTGAAAACAGCCTGAGTGATAATGATGTGATGCATGTAATGGAAACATCGGCCGGGGAAGTGTATATCACTACGTGCAGCGGAGGTATCAGTCGGGTGCCGCTCGACGGGCTTCTGTCGGATAAAATTGATTTTTTCCATTATAACAAGATAAACGGTCTTCCTTCGGACATTGCCTTTGCCATGGTGGAAGATAATAAAAAGAGGTTATGGATTACCTTCGAGAACATTATTTGTAAGTTTTCTCCGGCACATCCTGATTTCGAGGTGTATAATCACTTTAATGTCAATTCAAACCTTATTCTGTCTGAAGTTCCTCCGGTGGTGGACCGTTCGGGCAATATGTATGTGGGATGCAATGAAGGAGCTTTGCGTATCAACCTGAATGAATTGAAGAAGAGTACATATGTACCGAATATTGCATTTACCGGATTGAGCGTACAACGTCGTGGAGGGATTTCTGTCATCAATTCACTGATGAATGATTCGATTACACTGGAGGCTGACGAACGGAATATTACCGTTTCCTTTGCTGCGCTCGATTTCACGAAACCGTCTTATCTGGAGTATGCTTATCGTATAAAAAATTTAGGCAGCGACTGGATTTATATCGGCAAGAACCATTCGGTCAGTCTGGTAAACTTGTCGGCAGGCGATTTTGACCTGGAAGTGAAGTCCAGTAACAGTGACGGTGTATGGACGGACAATGTGAGTGTGCTGCATATTCATGTTGAACCTACGTTTTGGGAAACCGGATGGGCGTGGGTGATTTATATTGCTTCTTTCCTGTTGGCTCTGGCTGTGGTATCGGGCATTATCGTCTACATTTGGGGGTTGCGGAAGAAGATTGGATTCGAAAAGCAGCTTACTCAAATGAAATTACGTTTCTTTACCGATATATCGCATGAGCTTCGTACGCCGCTTACGCTGATTGAAGGACCGATTGAGGAGGTTATAGAACGGGAAAAACTTTCGGAGGAAGGTAAAGAGAATATGCAGGTTGCCAAACGAAATACGGAACGTATGTTGCAGCTTATCAATCAGTTGCTCGATTTCCGCAAAATACAGAATAATAAAATGAAACTGTATATCGAGCAGGTGGATATCGTTGCTCTGGCACGGAAGATATACGAAAACTTTACAGCCATGGCTCATCAGTCGGAAATTGATTTCAGCTTTGTGGCTCCACAGGAGGAAGTGAAGGTATATACGGATGTGGATAAGTTTGAGAAAATTGTATTCAATTTGCTTTCGAATGCATTCAAGTATACGCCTAAAGGAAAGTCTATTTCACTTACTGTAGCGTTGCTGCCCGACTATGTACAGATACGGGTGAAAGACGAAGGGAAAGGTATAGATATTGGTAAGCTGAGTAAGCTATTCGACCGTTTCGAGACCTTCGGCAGCGAACGTTCGTCGGTATCAACGGGTATCGGGCTTTCACTGGTCCGCAATCTGGTGGATATCATGCACGGAAAAATAGAGGTGGATACTGCATTGGGGCAGGGAAGTACGTTTAGTGTCTGCCTCCCCTTGAATGCAGAGGTTTATCACCGCGACCAGAATGTAGAATTTATTTTGGACGATGGTACGCGTAACGTACAGTCTGAAACGGAAGGTGAGGAAGAAGGTGAAGCACAGAAAGATATTACGGTGCTGGTTGTGGAAGACAATGAGGAGTTGAGGCGTTTTGTGGTGCATATCCTGCAAAGGGAATATCGGGTACTGGAAGCGCCTGACGGTCGTGCCGGACTGGAAAAGATTATGGCAGAAATGCCGGATATCGTGGTCAGTGACGTTATGATGCCTGAAATGGATGGTATCGAACTGCTGAATGCTGTAAAAAATAACCATGATATTTGTCATATTCCGGTTATTATTTTGTCGGCAAAGGCTTCGCTTGAAGATCGTATCAAGGGGCTGGAATATGGTGCCGACGGGTATATTACCAAACCGTTCAGTGCTGCGTATCTTTGTGCACGGATTAAGTCTGTATTGCAGCAGCGTACCCGCTTGAAGGATTTTCTGCTTTCAGGTAATACTCCGGCAGGTATGGAGGAAGCAGAAGCAGGCAAGAAGCCGGAATGTAAGCTGGAAGACTTGTCGCCGTCATTGCCACAGATTACCCGTTTCGATGAGGAGTTTATTAAGAACATCATACAGCGTGTAGAGGAGAACTTGAACAATCCTGATTTCAAGATAGAAGATCTTGCCGATTCGATGGGTATGGGGCGTTCTATGTTTTACCGGAAGATAAAGTCGATACTGGGGGTTTCTCCCATCGATTTTGTGAAAGACATGCGTGTGAAACGTTCGGTACAGTTGCTCGACTCGGGACAATATGCAGTATCGGAAGTTGCGTACATGTGTGGATTTTCCTCTCCTCAGTATTTTAGTCGTGTTTTTAAGGCTGCCATGGGCTGTACGCCTTCCGAATATAAAGAGAAAAATACGGAAAAATAAAAAAGAAGTATCTCTTGTTCTTGGGTTGACAAGTTTATGGGATTACAAGGCAGTTGCAGTTTTGGTTTAATTTGCATAGTCTGGTGCAGGATATCGTAAAGGAACAGCAGAAATAATAACTTGCCTGAAGATTGTGCATTACACCATTGGCTGTAGGGTGATGGGGCACTTTACTGCCGATGGCGTTTGAGTGTATTATTTGTTCCAATTGGCCTATTGCCTAAATAGTGCACGTTGTTTACTAAAATAGTGCACGTCATTCTTGTTTGCTTCTCTTACTTTTGTCGTGTGAAAACACAATAATAAATCGTATGACTATGAAATTTACGCTTGCTTCATTAGGCTTGCTGCTCGCTTTTTCGGCAGGGCAGGCCGCTGACTGGACTGCTACAGAAGGTAAACTGCCGGCTTTTCCGGGAGCTGAAGGATTTGGCAGATATACTGTAGGAGGAAGAGGTGGAAAGGTTTATCATGTAACGACTCTTCAAGATGGAGAGCAGGAAGGAACTTTGCGTTATGCTGTCAATCAGAAAGGGGCACGTACTGTGGTTTTCGATGTGGCAGGTACTATTTTTCTGAACAGCCCGCTGAGAATCAAACAAGATAGTCTGACTCTTGCCGGACAGACGGCTCCGGGGCAAGGAATCTGTATTGCACGTTATCCGATAACCGTAAAGGCTAATCATGTAATTATGCGTTATTTGCGTTTGAGAGTAGGAAACGAAGTCAAAGGAGAGCCGGACGGACTTGGAGGTACGGACCAGAAGAATATTATCATAGACCATTGCTCCATCAGTTGGTCGGTAGATGAAACCTGCTCTATATATGGTAATGAGAATACAACTGTTCAGTGGTGTATCATATCCGAGAGCCTGAATCATGGAGGGCATGTCAAAGGTGCACACGGATATGGAGGAATAGTGGGAGGCGACCATGCTTCGTTTCATCATAATCTGATGGCACATCATGTCAGTCGCGTTCCTCGTCTGGGACCTCGTCCGGGAACTCAGACCCGGGAGTATGTGGATGTGCGTAATAATGTATATTATAACTGGGCCGGGAACGGATGTTACGGGGCTGAAGGCATGAAGGTGAATATTGTGAACAATTATTATAAGCCCGGTCCTGCTACTCCTCATAATAAAGTACGATACCGGATTGTTGCGGCAGGAGTACGTTCGGAGAAATATTGCCATAACAGTAAAGGTGAACCCAACAGATGGCATCCGATGCTGCATGTATGGGGAAAGTTTTATGTAGATGGCAATGTGGTGGAAGGATGTCCTGAAGTTACGGCAGACAACTGGACGAAAGGGGTATACGAACAGCTTGATACGGCAAGTGCTGATGGGTACTTTTCTGCTGTTACACGTGATACGATCCGCCTGAAAACTCCCTTGGAAACGGGATTGGTTACTACGCATACAGCTCTTGAAGCCTATGATAAGGTTCTGGCTTCTGCTGGTTGTTCCAAATGGAGGGATAAGATAGACGAACGGATTGTAAATGAAACACGTAGTGGAACGGCTGCTTATTCCGGTAGTATAGGTAAGAATGCCGATCGCATGCCAGGCATCATAGACACACCGAAAGATGTCATGCTGCAAGGGGAAGACTCTCCATGGGTGAAACTCTCGGATGGTGGGGTAAAGCCTGAAGAACGTCTGGATACGGACGGAGACGGTATGCCTGATATCTGGGAGAAAAAGCATGGACTGAATCCGTATGATTCGGCTGATGGAGTGGAAGTAGCATTGAGCAGCGAGGGGTATACTAATCTGGAAGTATATTTGAATGAAGGACTGAAATGATAATAAATGAAACCAAAGTTATGAATAACAATCTGAAATAATGAGCATTTTCTGTCTCCAGAAACAACAGCCGGAATATAGATGAAAATTAGTAAATTAAATCAACGCAATACACAAATCAATATAAAGCCAATTGTTACTCGTGAAGAGGCCCAATATAGTTATGAAAATATAATAGGCGACAGTAAATGCTCTCTGAAAGTGTGTATGGTATAATTGTTTATAGACACTTTCCTTCCAGTTTCAGCAGGCTTATTTTGCGGGAAAGTCCTCCGGCATAGCCTGTCAGACTTCCGTTACTGCCTACTACGCGATGGCAAGGGATAAGGATGCTTATGGGGTTATGACCTACGGCTCCTCCTATAGCCTGTGCCGACATGCTTTTGCAATTTCGCTGCCGGGCTATTTCCTGAGCAATTTCTTTATAGGTAATGACTTCGCCATAGGGAATTTGTAGCAGGATATGCCACACCGCCAGGCGGAACGGAGTGTCATGAAGTTCCAGATCGGGCATGAAGTCTGGCTTTTTTCCTGAAAAGTAAGTGTTCAGCCAACTGGCTGTCTGACGGAAAATGGGAAAATCTCTTTCTTCGTGTTCCGCTTCTAATGTACGGGCAAAATACTTTTGTCCTTCGAACCACAATCCGGTAAGGCATGTACCGTTACTGGCAAGGATGATTTTTCCCAATGGAGAATCGTATGGATAAGTATATTGCATGTGTGTAAAATGTATTAAGATAAGAAAAAAGGCAACCTGACGCCCAGCAATAATTCTGTCCGGGCATGCAGGTTGCCTTATTTCTTTTGTATCTGTCCGTGAAAAAACTTATCCGATGTTTTTTACTTTAATCAGATATTCAGCAATCTGTACGGCATTCAGTGCAGCTCCCTTCTTAATCTGGTCGCCTACAATCCAGAATGTCAGACCGTTTTCGTCTGTCAAGTCCTTACGGATACGTCCTACATATACAGGATCTTTTCCGGCGAGGAACAACGGCATCGGGTATTCCTTCTTTTCAGGGTTATCCATCAGCACCAGTCCTTCTCCTTCGGCAAACGCCTTGCGTGCTTCTTCTACAGAAACCGGACGTTCTGTTTCAATCCAGATGCTTTCTGAGTGTGAGCGGAGTGCAGGTACACGTACGCAAGTTGCACTGACCTTAACATCAGAGTGCATGATTTTACGTGTTTCGTTATACATTTTCATTTCCTCTTTGGTATAACCATTGTCGGTAAATACGTCAATTTGAGGAATCAGGTTAAATGCAAGCTGGTAAGCAAATTTTTCGACGGTTACAGGCTCTCCGGCAAGTACCTGACGATACTGTTCGTATAATTCATCCATTGCAGCTGCACCAGCACCACTGGCAGCCTGGTAAGTAGAAACATGTACGCGCTTGATGTGCGACAGTTTTTCGATAGCTTTCAGTGCCACTACCATCTGTATCGTTGTACAGTTCGGGTTGGCGATGATACCACGTGGACGGTTCAATGCGTCTTCGGGATTTACTTCGGGTACGACCAAAGGAATGTCTGCATCCATACGGAACGCACTTGAATTGTCTATCATTACAGCACCGTATTTGGTGATTGTTTCGGCAAATTCTTTCGATGTGCCTGCTCCCGCAGAAATAAAGGCAATGTCGACACCTTTGAAGTCGTCATTGTGTTGCAGCAGTTTCACTTCGATTTCTTTTCCGCGGAACGTGTACTTTCGTCCTGCACTGCGTGAAGAACCAAATAACAACAATTCGTCTATCGGAAAATTTCTCTCATCAAGCACACGCAGGAACTCTTGTCCTACTGCTCCGCTTGCACCAACAATAGCTACTTTCATCTCTTACAATCTTCTTAAACTGTTAATAATTACATTTTTCTTATTTTGCAGACGCTTTTCTCTTCGCTTTGTCAAAAAAAACAATAATTTCTAAACGCTGTGTTTTGTCTGCTAATATTTACGATTGCAAAAATAAAACATTCTGAATTATTAATACGGAAAATAGGAAGTTTTTTTGTATTTTTGTTTCTAAAATGAAATAGTAATACCTATTTATGAAAGAAGTGCTCGATTTTGTAAACTTTGATTTTCATCTTCCTGTCACCGACCCTACGTGGATTTTCTTTTTGGTGCTGGTCATTATATTGTTCGCCCCCATTGTGTTGGAGCGGTTGCGTATTCCTCATATTATCGGTATGATACTGGCGGGAGTTGTCATTGGCGAACATGGATTTAACATACTGGCACGCGACAGCAGTTTTGAATTGTTTGGTAAGGTAGGACTTTATTACATCATGTTTCTTGCCGGACTTGAAATGAACATGGAGGACTTCAAGAGCATCCGTGTAAAAGCTACCGTACTGGGGTTGCTTGCGTTTATTTTTCCGCTGGGAATAGGTATATGGACCAATTTGCATCTGCTGGATTACAGTTTGATTACTTCGGTTCTGCTTGCCAGCATGTATGCTTCGCATACGCTGATTGCTTACCCTATCGTGATTCGCTACGGCATCAACCGGCAGCGGGCTGTAAGTATTGCCGTGGGAGGTACTGCGGTGACCGATACGCTGACACTGCTCGTCTTGGCTGTGATTGGAGGTATGTATAAGGGGGAAACCTCTGATATGTTCTGGATCTGGCTGGTGCTGAAGGTGGTGGTGCTGAGTGTGGTCATCATGTATGCGTTTCCACGTATCGGAAGATGGTTCTTCCGCCGTTACAGCGATAATGTAGTGCAGTATATTTTTGTGATGGCAATGGTGTTCCTTGGTGCAGGACTGATGGAGTTTGTGGGTATGGAAGGTATCTTGGGAGCTTTCCTTGCCGGACTGGTACTGAACAGGCTGATTCCGCATGTCTCGCCGCTGATGAGTCATCTGGAGTTTGTAGGCAACGCGTTGTTTATTCCTTACTTCCTGATCGGGGTGGGGATGCTGATTGACGTAAACGTACTGTTTGGGCATATTGATTCCATTAAGGTAGCTGTAGTGATGATTATCGTGGCTTTGCTGGGTAAGTGGATTGCTTCGTGGCTCACACAGAAAATTTATAAAATGCGGGCGCTGGAACGGGAACTGATGTTCGGATTGAGCAATGCTCAGGCAGCAGCTACACTGGCTGCCGTTCTGGTCGGTTATAATATTATTTTACCAAACGGTGAACGTCTGCTGAACGAGGATGTGTTGAACGGAACCATTTTACTGATTCTGGTGACTTGTGTAGTCAGTTCTTTCATTACCGAGCATGCAGCCAAGCGTATAGCTATGGATGATGCCGCCGTGGATGATGAAAAGGCTCAGGAAAAGGAGCTGTTCCTTATTCCGGTAGCGAATCCTGAAACGCTGGAGAGCCTGATGAGTCTGGCAATGGTGGTGCGTGACGAGAAACAGCCTGATAATTTGGTCGCTCTGAGTGTGGTGAATGACAGTAATGATTCGGTCAGACAGGAAATGCGCGGCAAGCGTAATCTGGAACGTGCGGCACAGATTACCGCTGCTACCAATGTACGTTTGAAAACTGTATCGCGTTTCGACTTGAATATTACGACGGGTATCTTGCACACGGCAAAGGAATATGGTGCAACGAATATCATCGTCGGTTTGCACTGCAAGATGAGCATTGTGGATTCTTTCTTCGGAAAGCTGACCGAAAACTTGTTGAAAAATACATACTTGCAGGTAATGGTTGCTCGTTTCCTGATGCCGGTCAATACGTTGAGACGTATTATCGTGGCAGTTCCTCCCAAGGCTGAATTTGAACATGGATTTGTGAAATGGATTTCTCATATGTGCCGTATGAGCAGTCAGCTGGGGTGTCGGGTACATTTCTATGCACATCCTCAGACGCTCGGATATATCCGGGGCTATATACAGAAAAAGCATAAAGATACGCGGGCTGCTTATTCAGAACTGGAGAATTGGGATGACTTGCTTATTCTGACCGGACAGGTGAATTACGATCATTTGCTGGTTATCATCAGTGCACGTCGTGGGTCTATTTCATACGACTCGGCATTCGAACGTTTGCCGATGCAGATATCGAAATATTTTAATAATAACAGTATCATGTTGCTTTATCCGGAACAGAAGGGTGACCCGACGGAAACACTATCGTTCTCCGATCCACGTGGATGGGCTGAAACGCAGTATTATGATAAGGTGGGCAACTGGTTTTATAAATGGTTTAAGAAAAATTCATGAGTGAAGACAGTAAGGCCTGGCAGCAGCGTACGGAACTGTTGCTGGGAGGCGATAAAATGGAACGTTTGCGGAAAGCGCATGTATTGGTCGTGGGACTGGGAGGCGTGGGGGCTTATGCCGCCGAAATGATTTGCCGTGCCGGAGTAGGTCGCATGACAATTGTGGATGCCGATACGGTACAGCCCAGCAACATCAACCGTCAGCTTCCGGCTACTCATTCGGTGCTGGGGAAGAAAAAAGCGGAGGTACTGGCACAACGTTTCCTTGATATAAATCCGGAACTTCAGTTGACGGTGCTGCCGGTTTACCTGAAGGATGAGGCTATCCCTGAGTTGCTGGACAGTGCGAAGTTCGATTTCATTGTCGATGCCATCGATACGGTAGCTCCTAAGTGCTACCTGATTTACCATGCCTTGCAGCGCGGTATCAAGATTGTGAGCAGCATGGGTGCAGGTGCCAAGCGTGATATAACCCAGATACGTTTTGCCGATTTATGGGAAACCTATCACTGCGGGCTGAGCAAGGCAGTACGCAAGCGTTTGCAGAAAATGGGAATGAAACGTAAGTTGCCCGTGGTGTTCAGTACCGAGCAGGCTGATCCGAATGCCGTGATTCTGGTAGATAATGAACAAAACAAAAAATCTACTGCCGGTACGGTGAGCTACATGCCTGCTGTGTTTGGCTGCTACCTGGCGGAATATGTAATACGTAAATTGTAGGACTATGATTCAGTTGGAAGGAATAACCAAGAGTTTCGGTTCGCTGCATGTACTGAAGGGAATCGACCTGACTATAAATAAAGGAGAAGTGGTGAGTATCGTAGGACCCAGCGGAGCCGGAAAAACGACCTTGCTGCAAATTATGGGTACGCTCGATAAGCCTGATAGCGGAAGGATTATATTGAATGGTACAGAGGTCAACCGGTTGAAGGAGAAGGAACTTTCTGCTTTCAGAAATAAAGAAATCGGATTTGTGTTTCAGTTTCATCAGCTTCTGCCGGAGTTTACGGCACTGGAGAATGTAATGATACCTGCGCTGATTCAGGGTGTATCGGCTTCTGAAGCGAAGAAAAAGGCTACTGAGATGCTCGACTTTCTCGGACTGTCGGAACGTGCTTCTCATAAGCCGGCGGAACTTTCGGGCGGTGAGAAGCAGCGTGTGGCAGTAGCGCGGGCATTGATAAACCATCCTGCGGTGGTACTTGCCGATGAACCGTCGGGCAGTCTGGATACACAGAATAAAATAGAACTGCACCGCCTGTTCTTCGATTTGCGCGATAAGCTGGGACAGACTTTTGTCATTGTTACCCATGATGAAGAACTGGCGGCGCAGACTGACCGTACCATTCACATGATAGACGGTATGATAAAATAAGGAGTATCAGAACGACAGGTGAACCACTTCCGGATTATGGTCGGAAAGAAAATCGCCTGCCTGTTTGGCTTCCTGCGGAATGTAGCTGTCTTGAACTTTTATTTGTGGAGTGACAAAGATAAAATCAATCTTTTCGCAGGAGTCGGCAGGGATACGCCCGAAATCGTGGAAGGTGTAGCTTACTCCCTCTCGTTGTGCCGCTTCCTTGTAGGCATCTTTCAGAACAAATTCATTGGTTGTGATGGTTTCGTATGCTTCCGATTGGTCGGATACATTGAAGTCGCCCGTCAGCACAGCAGGCTGGTCGCCTACAATCTCCTTGATTTTTTCGATAATAAGCAGAGCACTTTTTCTTCTGGCTTCTGTTCCTACATGGTCGAAGTGAGTATTGACAGCCATAAATACTTTTCCGTTTTTCTTGTCTTTCAGTTTTGCCCAGGTTGCGATACGGGTACAAGCTCCGTCCCATCCGATGAACCCTACGCTATCGGGATATTGTGACAGCCAGAATGTGTTGCTGTCGAGTACTTCGAAACGGTCTTTCTTGTAGAACAGAGGCGCATACTCGCCTTTTGTCTTACCATCTTCACGTCCTACACCGACTTCGGCATATTCGGGCAGACGCGATTTCAGGTCTTCCAGTTGATTATAAAGTACTTCTTGCATACCTACTATGTCAATGCCCTGTTTTTTAATGAATTCGGCTACATTGTCTTTCCGGTACTGCCAGTTGTTCAGGCTGTCGGCGGGATTGTCATAACGAATGTTGAATGTGCCCCATGTAATTTCTGTAGGCTGTTGCTGGGTAGTACACGAAGGGGTAGCGATGGCAAGTGCGGCTGCTACGATTCCCATGGTGAAAAGAGAGTGTTTCATAGGATAAAAATTTAATTATTCTGCTAAGTAAAACAATTTTGCCGGTTTTTCCACTTATAACCTGTCTAAAATTTTTTTAAGATGCATATTACAAAATTTTCTCTTTTGCGGGGTGATGTGTCTTCCAGAAAGCCTTGCGTTGGGATTCTTGGGGCTTTGTCTGAAAGAAAGTCTGGTTTGCTGGTTTGGATATAATGATATGTTTGGAAAGTAAAATCTTTGCGGGAAGCTGGTATATTACTTTTTTGTGTTATCTTTGACGGAAATAAAGAATAGTTATGAGTCATATACAGTTAGGAAGATATAATCAGCTGGAGGTTGTAAAGGAAGTAGACTTCGGCATGTACCTCAATGGTGATGAGGATGGTGAAATATTGCTCCCGAAGCGTTATGTGCCAGAAGGCTGTAAACCGGGAGATGTACTCAATGTGTTTATTTACCTCGATATGGACGAACGTCTGGTTGCCACCACACTGGAACCTTATGTACAGGTTGGGGAATTTGCTTGTCTTGAGGTTGCGTGGGTTAATCAGTTTGGTGCATTTTTGAACTGGGGACTGATGAAGGATCTTTTTGTACCTTTCCGCGAACAGAAGGCCAAGATGCAGAAAGGCGGACGCTACGTGGTACATGTTCATCTGGACGATGAAAGCTACCGTATTGTAGCATCGGCTAAGGTGGAACGCTATTTGTCGAAGGAACGTCCTGAATATACTCCAGGTGAAGAGGTAGGTATACTTGTCTGGCAGAAGACGGACCTGGGATTTAAGGTAATAGTGGATAATAAATTCTCGGGAATGCTTTTCCATAATGAGATTTTCCAGCCTTTGGAGTCGGGCATGCACTTGCGTGCGTATGTGAAGCGAGTACGTGAGGATGGTAAGATTGATCTTGAACTTCAGCAGAAAGGTGTGAAGAAGGTAGATGACTTTTCAGAAGTTCTGTTGCAGTATATAAAAGACAATGACGGTTATACTCCGGTAAATGACAAGACGGATGCCGAAATAATATACAATACGTTTGGTGTAAGCAAGAAGACCTTTAAGAAAGCTGTAGGCGAATTGTATAAAAAACGGCTGATATTACTGGAAGATAACGGTATCAGGCTGGTGAAATGATGAATAAGCCGTGGAAATATATAAAAAATCACCTTGTTGCACACTGCTACAAGGTGATTTTTGTTTTTGTATCGTTTGTTGTCAGATAGACAATTCGTGAAGTACGTTGACCAGTTCGCGGTCGATAGGCTTGTCGTTTTTGATGGCTTTTGTAAATGGAACATAAACAATCTGGTCGTTCTCTATTCCAATCATCACATTACGTTGTCCTTCCATCAGGGCCTGTATACTGGCTACACCCATTCGGCTGGCAATGATACGGTCGTGTGCAGTAGGTTTACCACCTCTCTGCAGGTGTCCCAGAATAGTAACACGTACATCGTATTGCGGGTATTCATTCTTTACACGTTCAGCATAATGCATTGCTCCACCCGTAATTTCACTTTCGGCAACCAATACGATAGAACTGCTCTTCGATTTGCGGAATCCGTTTTTGATGAATTCTTCCAACTGGTCGACCTCTGTATTGAATTCGGGAATGATGGCAGCTTCAGCTCCGGCTGCGATGGCACCGTTCAATGCCAGGAAACCGGCATCGCGTCCCATAACCTCAACGAAGAACAAGCGTTCGTGTGAAGTTGCGGTGTCACGAATTTTGTCGACAGCATCAAGAATCGTATTTAAGGCAGTGTCGTAGCCGATAGTTGTGTCGGTACCGTACAAGTCGTTGTCGATGGTTCCGGGCAGTCCGATACAAGGTACGTCAAATTCTTGTGCCAGCAGTCGTGCTCCGGTCAGCGATCCATCTCCACCGATAACTACCAGTGCATCGATGCCTTCGCGCTGCATAGTTTCGTAAGCTATCTTACGTCCTTCTGGGGTTTTGAATTCCTGACAGCGTGCTGTTTTCAGAATTGTACCTCCCTGCTGTATGATGTTGCTGACATTTTGGGTTTTGAACTCCTGAATTTCACCGGTAATAAGACCTTTATATCCACGGTAGATACCTTTTACGGTCAGTCCGTTGTATATAGCCGAACGGGTGACGGCGCGGATTGCAGCATTCATTCCAGGAGCATCACCACCTGAAGTCAAGATGCCAATACATTTAATAGTTCCCATAAGTTATTTGTTCGTTTTAATCTTGATGGCGCAAAAGTATTAAAAAACTAATTTACAAGCAAATAAAAGTCACTGTTTTTGGATGTTATGCGTATGACAAAATTGTTTCCCGGCATGCTTCCATCAGCCATTTCGGGGTAGAGGTTGCTCCGCATATACCGATAGATTGTGCATCTTTTAGCAGGTTCCTGTCTATTTCTTCCGGACGGTCTATCTGGTATGAATTAGGGTTCACTTTCCGACATTCCTGAAAAAGAATTTTACCGTTCGAACTTTTATGTCCGCAGACGAAGAATACCAGGTCGTGTTCTGCAGCAAATTTCCGGATATCAGGCATACGGTTGGCTACTTGCCGGCATATCGTATCGTAATATAGGAAAGTAGCATCGGGAGAAATGTGCTCCTGAATGTAAGCTACGATCTGGCGGAATTCGTCGAGTGACTTGGTCGTCTGCGAATACAACCGGATATCTTTGTTGAAATCCAGTTTCTCGGCTTCAGCCAGATTTTCTATTACGATAGCCTGTCCGTTGGTTTGTCCTACCAGTCCCAGTACTTCTGCATGTCCGTTTTTTCCGAAAATAACAATCTGCTTTTCCCGTCCTTCCGTACTGGGTGTATCGAATTCCTGTTTGATTCGTTTTTGCAGGCGGAGCACTACGGGACAGGTTGCATCAATGATTTCGATATTATTCTGTTGGGCAAGCTGATAGGTGAGGGGAGGTTCTCCATGCGCCCGAAGCAGTACCTTTACATTTTGTAGCTGTGCGAATTCATCGTGGTCGATCGTGTTCAGTCCCAGTTGTTTTAATCGTTCACATTCACGTCCGTTGTGCACAATATCTCCCAGGCAATAGAGTGTATCACTCTTTGCCAGTTCTTCTTCGGCTTTCCGGATGGCAGTTGTCACTCCGAAGCAGAAGCCGGAACTTTCATCTATTTCTACTTTACGCATGAGTTGCCCGCAAGTATTGATTCATCAGCCATTCTTTCTGTTCTGCGATACTCATGTGGCTGTTGTCCAGCAATATCGCATCATCAGCCTTGCGCAAGGGACTAACTTCCCGTGTTTGGTCGATACGGTCACGTTCTTCTACGTTATGCAGGATTGCCTCAAAGGACGCTTCCTGTCCTTTGGCTTTCAGTTCATCGTAGCGGCGTTGTGCGCGGATTTCGGCCGATGCTGTTACGAATATCTTCAGTTCAGCATCGGGGAATACAGCCGTACCGATATCTCGTCCATCCATTACGATACCTTTTTCCTTACCCAGTTCCTGTTGCTGGCGTACCAGTGCTTCGCGTACGAATCCCAATGCAGCTACGGGGCTCACATGTGAAGAAACTTCGAGTGTACGTATTTGGTTCTCCACGTCAGTTCCGTTCAGAAAAGTATGGGGGCGTCCGCTTTGAGCGTCCAGTTGGAATGAAATATGAATTTCGTTCATTTGTCCTTTCAGCTTTTCCTCATCGATGCTTCCGTCGGCATGAAATAATCCATGTTCGATACAGTAGAGAGTGACAGCCCGGTACATAGCTCCGCTGTCGATGTATATATAACCGATTTCTTTGGCAAGGTCCTTTGCCATGGTGCTTTTGCCGCAGGAAGAGAATCCGTCGATTGCGATAATGATTTTGTTCATACCTTATATTATATATAGCGTTAATAAAAATCAGTTTTCAAAGATACTCTATTTTCGTGACAGATGATGTGTCGTATATTTATTTTGCAATTTTTTATCCTTATCTTGTTGCAAATTCGAAGATTTGAACTACATTTGCGGAACAGAGAATTTATAAACCTATAAAATTATTTTTATGGAAATTAAAAAATCGCCGAAAGCCGATCTTGAAGGCAAGAAAACCACATGGTTTCTGGTCGGGCTCGTGCTGATATTGGCAGCAATGTTCGTTGCGTTTGAATGGACCAAACGTGATGTCGTGATCACTGCCGATAGTGTCGTAGATGTGCCTTTTGAAGAGGAAATGGTGCCTATCACCGAACAGGAAGAACCTAAACAAGCTCCTCCTCCCCCCGAAGCTCCGAAAGTAGAAGAAGTTTTGCAGATCGCTGATAACGATGCAAACGTAGAGGAATCTACTATCCAGTCAAACGAGGATAAAGGTCAAGCTGTTGAAATCAAGTATGTTCCTGAAGTTGTAGAAGAGGAAGAAGTTGAAGAACAGCAGATCTTCCAGGTTGTAGAGGAAATGCCGGAATTCCCGGGTGGTATGGGTGAATGTTTGAAGTTCTTGGCTAAGAACATCAAGTACCCGACTATCGCACAGGAAAATGGTGTACAGGGACGTGTTATCGTTCAGTTCGTCGTAAACCAGGATGGTTCTATCGTTGACCCGGTTGTTGTTCGTAGTGTAGACCCGTATCTGGATAAGGAAGCACTCCGTGTGATCAAGATGATGCCGAAGTGGAAACCAGGTAAGCAGCGTGGTAAAGCTGTACGTGTAAAATATACAGTGCCTGTAACATTTAAGTTGCAGTAAGCTTTTCCGAGATAATATTGTTTAGGCACGGATTGCACAGATGTTAAGGCTGTGTATCCGTGCCTAAAAATTTTATTTATAATCTAAAAGAAACAATCATGAAGCAGCAAACTTCAAAAGAATTACTGAGCCAGATTCATGCATATATAGAATCGTTACCTTACTCACACGATCCAAAAGGACTTTATGATCCGATAGAATATGTACTTGGATTGGGTGGCAAGCGTCTTCGTCCGGTACTTATGTTGCTTGCATATAATTTGTTTAAGGAGGATGTGGAAACGATATTCTCTCAGGCAGCCGCAATTGAGACTTATCATAATTTTACACTTTTGCATGATGATTTGATGGATAAGGCGGACATGCGCCGTGGAAAGCCTACCGTTCATAAGAAATGGGATGAAAATACGGCTATTCTTTCGGGTGACGCCATGCTGATTCTTTCTTATCAGTTCATGATGCAAGGGTGTCCGCAAGCATGTATGAAGCAGGTGATGGAAGTCTTTTCGCGTACAGCTCTGGAAGTGTGCGACGGCCAGCAGTGGGATATGGAGTTTGAACTCAGGGAGGATGTGACGGTTGAGGAATACATGGAAATGATTCGTCTGAAAACATCCGTTTTGCTTGCCGGTGCACTGAAAGTAGGTGCCATACTGGGAGGTGCATCAGAAAAGGATGCGCAGTTGCTTTATGATTTTGGTATAAAGGCGGGACTCGCTTTCCAGTTGCAGGATGATTATCTGGATGTTTATGGCGATCCGAAGGTTTTTGGAAAAAATATCGGTGGTGATATCTTGTGCAACAAAAAAACGTTTATGCTGATTACGGCTTTAGAAAAGGCCGACGGAGAAACACGGGATTGTTTGCAGAATTGGCTGAAGGCTGAGCATTACGAGCCTGCTCAAAAAATAGAAGCTGTAACTACTATATATAATAAGGTAGGGGTTCGGGATATTTGTCGGGATAAAATTGACGAATATTATAAGGAGAGCGTATGCTTGTTGAATGAAGTTGGAGTAGATACTTCGTATAAGAAGAACCTGGCAGATTTTGTACTTGGATTAATGAATCGTAATCTATAATTAAAATATATGGTAACTTTAATCGATACTCACACACATTTATTTGCTGAAGAGTTTGACTGCGACCGTGAACTGGCAATTATTCGTGCCGGGGAGGCTGGAGTGACACGCTTGTTTATGCCGAATATTGATGATACCTCGGTAGAAGCTATGCTGGCACTATGTAACTCACACGACGCATGTTATCCGATGATCGGATTTCATCCTACTTCGGTAGATAAAAATTGGAAAACACGTCTGGCTGTTGTCGAAAAATGGTTGCGTTCGGAGCAGACATTTTATGGCATTGGCGAAGTAGGAATGGATTTGTACTGGGATAAAACTTTCCGGAAGGAACAGATGGAGGTATTCGATATTCAGGTAAAATGGGCACTTGAATTCGATTTGCCGTTAATTATTCATTGCCGTGAAGCCTATCCTGAACTGCTCGAAGTTTTGGGACCTTATCGCAACACCTCGCTGACCGGTATCTTTCACAGCTTTACCGGAACAGAAGAAGATGCTGTTAAGCTGATGGAATATTCCGGATTTATGTTAGGGGTAAACGGTGTTGTAACTTTTAAGAAAAGTATTTTGCCGGAAGTTCTGAAATCTGTACCTTTGAACCGTCTTGTACTGGAAACAGACTCTCCTTACTTGGCACCGGTTCCTTATAGAGGAAAGCGTAATGAAAGTGCATACCTGGTAAAAATAGCGGAAAAGCTGTGTGAGGTGTATGACGTTCCAATGGCGGAAATCGGTCGGATAACTTCAGAAAACGCGCTCAAAGTTTTTAAAAATGCCAAGAATAGTTTTTAAAGTTTATTAATTTTAGGGCTATAACTAAACTTTTGGCGAATGAATGTTATGTAAGACGAAAAAAAAGAATACATTTGTGGCAGAAATCGCTTGTCGTTCGCATTTTTATTTGTAATTTGCGTTCGATTTAAGAGAAAGGCTTCAGACGAGGTCATGAGGAGAGGTGCTCGAGTGGTTGAAGAGGCACGCCTGGAAAGCGTGTATACGCCAAAAGCGTATCACGGGTTCGAATCCCGTTCTCTCCGCAAGGAAAAAATGAAGAAACAATTAAAAACAATTTATAACTATTAATTATTTAATCTTAAAAATTAGACACACAATGAAAAAGTTATTTGCAATTCTTGCAGTGATGGGAGTCCTCTCATTCGGAATGACTCAGACAGCTATGGCTCAGGATTCTACAGCTACAGCAGCTCCAGAACAAACAGAACAGGTTGCTCCTGCTGAAACAACAGACGAAGCTGCTCCTGCTACAGTTGAAGAAGGAAGTATGCACAAAGAGTTGAAGACTAAGTTTATCGAAGGTGATGCAGGCTTCATGTCATTGGTAGCTATCGCATTGGTACTTGGTTTGGCTTTCTGTATTGAACGTATCATTTACTTGAGC
>UMKR01037779.1_pt1 | contig 24899 bp, 33 predicted proteins | sample 1966361 | NCBI WGS metagenome assembly UMKR01 (sample SAMEA4836181, study PRJEB28245) | human gut metagenome | biome: gut microbiome; material: fecal sample | place: Denmark | collected 2008 | reverse complement strand
GGACACCTGTGGTAAAAAAGTTCCGCACTCCAGAACGTCCCTAAATCCCTAATCCCTTTATTAGAATTCCTAAGTTATCATGATATATTTTACTAAATTGCTCTAAAGGTAAGGGATTTTCGCCTTTTCCGAACCTCTATTGTAAAGCCAGGCTTGTTAAAATTTTTTATAAACCAATCTCTAAAACCACCAAAAGAGGAATTGTAAGGAGTGTCTTCTAATTCATATCCACTTACATGAGCAAATTCTTTTGCAAGTTCCAAAGAATTTGGTGGTAAAAAATCGGTGTATTTCCAATAGATTACTTCTCCTTGAGAATGAAAACACAAACATAAAGAAAAGTTTTTTAATAAAGCAAAATTATACATGGCTTGTGACTCTGGCTCTGAAAGAGGAATTTCTCCTGCAAAATCTCTTGGTGCAGGTTTATTAAATCCAAGATTAGATTTGATTTTTTTACCTAGTTCCCAATTAGCTGGAAATTGCGAATTTAAATCCACACCTGTGAAGTTGATTAACTTCCATATATGAAAATTATAATAATAAGATATAAAAATATTTACAGAAACAAGGTGTTTTAAAGCACTTTGTTTTTTATTATTTCTATACCTATACGATAAATAGGACATACCCTATTCGATATTTAGGACATACCTATGTCCTAAAAAGGACAGTATAATATTATAAGTATAATAAGATAGATAGATTATTAATTATATATGAATAAATAAAAAAATAATTGTATGTTTGTGGAAAAAAGTTATAAAGTATGATATATTATAAAAGTAAAATTGGAGGAAGATATGGGACTTGTAAAACCTTTTGTAAAATGGGCAGGTGGTAAAGGTAATTTAATACCACAATTAAAGAATTTTTATCCATTTGAATTAGAAAATGAAACAATAAATAAATATGTAGAGCCATTTGTTGGTGGTGGAGCAGTTTTAATAAATATATTGCAAAAATACAATATAAAAAAAGCCTATGCTTTTGATATAAATATAGACTTAATTAATTGTTATAATGTTATAAAAAATAATGTTGAAGAACTTATAAAAGAATTAGACATAAAAGAAAAAGAATTTAAAAAATTAACAGATGAAGATAGACAAGCATATTTCTATAATGTTAGAAAAGAATATAACTCTTATAAAATTAATGAAAATGAATTAAGCATAAAAAGAGCAGGAGAATTTATATTTTTAAATAGGACATGTTTTAATGGTTTATATAGGGTTAATAAAAAAGGAGAATTTAATGTCCCTTGTGGGAAATATAAAAATCCTACTATATGTGATTCTAGTAATTTAAGAAACTTATCATTTTTAATTAGAAATGTAAATTTTCAATATGGTGATTATAAAGAAAGTGAAAAATATATAGACAATAATACATTTGTATATTTTGATCCACCATATAGACCATTATCAATTACTTCTGGATTCACATCATATACAAAAGAAGATTTTAATGATGAAAATCAGAAAGAATTAGCAAACTTTTTTAGAAAATTAGATAAAACAAATGCTAAATTAATGCTATCTAATTCTAATCCTAAAAATACAAATAAAAATGATAACTTCTTTGAGAATATATACAAAGGATTCAATATAAATGAAATTTCTGCAAAAAGAATGATTAATAGCAATGTAAGGGCAAGAGGAGAAATTTCAGAATTACTTATTACGAATTATGAGGAGATGGATGAATGTATCCTGGAAAATTCTACTTTGAAGAAAGTAGCTTTAAGTTAATTGAAAATGATACTTTTGTTACATTAAAAGAATTTACAGAAAAAAGTTTTGATATGATATTTGCTGATCCACCATATTTTTTATCAAATGATGGCATAACATGCCATTCTGGAAAGATGGTAAGTGTAAATAAAGGTAATTGGGATAAAAACTTAAATGTAAAAGATAAACATAAATTTAATAAAAATTGGATTCATGAATGTTATAGAATTTTAAAAGATAATGGAACAATATGGATTAGTGGAACACTACACAATATATATTCAATTGGAATGGCATTAGAAGAGGAAGGCTTTAAAATAATAAATAACATTACTTGGCAAAAAACTAATCCACCACCAAATTTAGCTTGCAAAACTTTTACACATTCAACAGAAACGATTTTATGGGCACGAAAAGACTTACCTAAAATAAAATATAAATTTAACTATGATTTAATGAAAAAACTAAATGGAAATAAACAGATGAAAGATGTTTGGACAACTTCACTTACAAAACCATCAGAGAAAAAACAAGGAAAACATCCGACGCAAAAACCTTTAGAAATATTAGAAAGAATTATATTAGCATCTACAAATGAAAATGATTTAATTTTAGATCCATTTTGTGGTAGTAGCACAACTGGAATTGCTGCAAATAAATTAAATAGAAAATACATAGGAATTGATAATTCAAAAGAATATTTAGATTTATCTATAAGAAGATATAAAGAAATAAAGGAGTAGTTGAATATGAAAAGAGATTTTGCAGAGTGGCTATTAACTTTTACAGATAGCATAGCTAATTATAAGTATTACATTGATTTTGAAACAATATATAAAAATGCTGAAATATATAAGATAGAATTAAACATGATGAATTCACTAATTGGAAGTGAAAACATTGAACAAGACTTTGAGAATTTAATACATAAATATCCAGAAGTTTTAAAATGCATTCCAACATTATTAGCAGTTAGACAAACAGAGATAATAGTTTTAGATGATGAAGGAAATAAATTTGAATATAATTTTAAAAATATGAATTATAATGTTGAGCAATATACTGTATTTATGAGAGAGACAGGTTTGTTTGATTTATTAGAAAAACATTTAATCAATAATTTATATGACTATGTGTTAGGTGTTGAATGTGGACTAAATTCAAATGCTAGAAAGAATCGTGGTGGACATTTGATGGAGGATTTAGTAGAAAAATTTATTCAGAGGGCAGGTTTTGAAAAAGATAAAACATACTTTAAAGAAATGTATTTACAAGACATTGAAAGAAGATGGAAACTAGATATGTCTTTTATTAGCAATAAAAATCAAGCGACAAAAAGATTTGATTTTGTTATAAAAACAGATAGATGTATTTATGGTATTGAAACAAATTTTTATGCATCAGGTGGTTCAAAATTAAATGAAACGGCTAGAAGTTATAAAATGATTGCAGAAGAAGCAGAAAGAGTAGTAGGATTTGAGTTTGTCTGGTTTACAGATGGAATGGGATGGTATCAAGCAAGAAATAATTTGAGAGAAACATTTGATAATATGGAACATATATACAATATTGCTGATATGAAAAATGGAGTAATGCAAGAGAGATTTAAATAGAACATTATGAGTAAAGAAAGGAAAAAAAGAATAGTTATGGAATGGAATACTTTATTAGAATTGGTTTTAAATAGTATTCAAATTATAGGGATTTTTATTGCAATTATTATAGGATTAATTATTTCAAAAGTTATGGATTTAAAAAAAGAAAAATCTGAAATAATTGATGCACTAGGTGATATTGATAATGAAATAGAAACAACTAATGAACAACTTGAAAAGTTAAAAGAAGCAAATTATGATTTTTATAAAGAAGATAATGTGTATGATATAGTTCATTCTATATTAGAACAAGAAGAATATCAATTTAATGACAATATTCCATATGTAAGTATTGACTATCAAAAAGATTTTTTTAAATATGTGAAACAATATATGGTAAAAGTATATGAAAAATTAAAAGATAAAAAAAATTTAGAGGACTGTAAAAAAGAATTGAAAATAGAAAACAATTCTGTTGAAGAAATTATTGCAGAAGAAATGTATGATTGGAGAATATAAGAATGAATTTAGAAATACCAGATTTAAGTAATTTAATACAGCCACCCCCTATATTACCTAATGTTACTGATTATAAAACTCAAAGAGTTGTTAGTGCTATAGACAATATTCAAAACATTAATAGATTAAGAGATATGGACAATTTATGCTATCAAATCAAATTAAAAAAACAACAAAAACAGATTTATCAAAGAAAGTTAAACAGTATAGTTTCTACGTTAGATATAAAAATTGGAATATTAATGTCAATATTAATAATTGTTTTTAGTGTACTTATTCCATTTTTAATAGTATCATTTCAAAATTATTTAGAAACATATCAAAGTTATATATTTGTATATTTAATTATTACATTTATAGTTTCTATGTTAAGTATGTTATTATATTTAATTTTGTTTTGGAAAAAATGAAATAAAAATATTAGAAAGTGAGGATAACAATGGAAAAATTAAAAGTTTTTATGATAATGCCATTTCAGGAACAGTTTTTAGGATTATATACTATGCTCAAAGATAAATTAGGAGATAAATATGAATTTTCTAATGCAGGTGACTTAGATAATCAGCAAAGTATATTGAAAGACATAGTATTAGGAATTGGAAATGCAGATGTAATAATTGCAGATGTAACAGGATTAAACCCAAATGTTTTTTATGAATTAGGATTATGTCATGCTTTAAATAAAAAGGTGATACTTATTACTCAAGATATATCAGAATTACCATTTGATATTAGATCTTATAGAGTAGATGAATATACAACAGCCTTTTGGAAAATAGATGAAATAATAAGTAAAATTGAAAAAAATTTAAAAGGTGCAAAAGATGGAAGTGTTCAATTTGGAAATCCTATAAAAGACTATTATCCGCTTGATAAAAAAGAAGAATTATATAAACCAGATATAAATTTGGATATAAAAAATGAGCAAGAAAATGAAAATGATAAAGGCTTTTTGGATTTTATAGCAGATATAAATGAAGATACAAGTAAATTAGTTGAAGAAATAAATAGCATGAAAGATGAGTTAAATGAAATGACCAAACAAATAGATTATGGTACAGTTGAAATAAACAAGGTTTCAAAATCACCAGCTTCAGGAAAGGCAAGTTTTATTAGGAATATTGCTAGAAAAGTTGGAAAAGGTATACAAGAGTTTTCTGAGAAAATGAAAGTACATAATAATCAAATAGAAAATATATGGGAAAGAATAGAAAATAATTTTCTTAATCTTATAGATAATAAATATATGGCAAATGAACCCAATAAATTAGGATTAATTGAATCAATAAAAGGCTTATATAATATGAAAAAAGAAATAACAATATCTAATAAAAAATTAGAGGAGATGCTCTCAACATTTTCATCTATAAAAGGTGTAGAAAGAAAACTTACCCAATCTGTTAATTCGTTAGAAGAACAAATGGAAATTTATTTATCTATTATGAACGCTGCAAATTCATCAATAGACAGAATAATTAATAAATCAGAATTATTAATTGGAAAAATTAATTTTGAAGAAAGTGTAACAAAACAGTAAATAATAAATGAGGCAAAAAACATTAATATATGCTTTATAAAATTGCAAAAAAATTTTCTCCCATCGGGCAAAAAAGGTTTTAGGGAGAAATCCCTAAACAGCAAAAATGGTGTCAAAACACCAAGCTGGCGAATTTTGGGCATTAAAAAATGCTCTCAAAATTCGGAGGAAAATATAGTTTAATTTAATATAAAAATCTTATGGATAAAATAATTTTTTTGTTTTGACCATAAGATTTTTTATTTTCAATTGCTGTTAATAGTAGAAAAGGTTATATGAATAATTTTTTAAAAAATTAATACACATTAGTAAGAGGTGGGGCAATTGAAAAAAAATGACCTAAAGGTTTATTGCAAATTTGATAATAATAAAGAATCAATTGATAAAGTTATCTGTAAAATATTTAAAGACTATTCTCAAAATAAAAATATTGAATTAAAGAGCAGACAAAATGAAAATAATACGTTAGAATAACTTTAATGTAAATATTTTTATGGGAAGGAGTGGTATGTTTAAATTAATAACTAAAAATTATAAAGTGCGGAATATATATTAGATTGTCTCGTGAAGATGGTGATAAACAAGAAAGTGAAAGTATTGGAAATCAAAGAAAAATAATTGAAAGATATATAGAAGAAAATAATTTAACACTAATTGATGAATATGTTGACGATGGAGTATCAGGCACTACATTTGACAGACCACAGTTTAATAGATTAATTACAGATATTGAAAATCAAAAAATAAATATGGTTATAACTAAAGATTTATCTAGACTTGGTAGAGATTACATAAAAACAGGTTATTACATAGAAAATTATTTTCCTGAAAATCAAGTTAGGTATGTTTCTATATTAGATGGTATAGATACATATAGTGAGACAGTAAATAATGATATAACACCATTTAAAGCGATTTTAAATGATATGTATGCAAAAGATATATCTAAAAAGATAAGAAGCGTTTTTAAAGAAAAACAAAAACAAGGAGAATATTTGTGCAGTACGCCAGCATATCGGATATAAGAAAGATTCAACTAACAAAAACAAATTGGTAATTGATAATAATGTTGCAGATATTGTTAGAAAAATATTTAATATGTATGTAAATGGAATAGGAAGTAAATTAATTGTTGAATATCTAAATAAAAATCAGTATTTAAGCCCATCTGGATATAGAAAAACAGGAATCGTTCAAAATAAAAATAAAATGAATTATTTTTGGAATGCAACTACTGTATGTGATATGCTAAGAAATGAAGTTTATATTGGCAATACAGTTCAAAATAAAGTATCTGTTGTTTCATATAAAGTAAAAAAACTTCGTAAAGTAGAAAAGGAAAAATATATAAGAGTAGAAAATACACATGAAGCAATTATCGATAAAGATGTATTTGAGAAAGCACAAATAATACATAAAGAACGAGCCAAAAAAGTTGTAAAACAGTATGACTATTTATTACGAGGATTAATTTATTGCAAACATTGTCGGTTGGCAAATGCAAATTGTATTAAAAGTAAATCATAAGAGTAATAGACCAAAGATTCCATATATTGTGGATACAGGCTATCAAAAAAGAGGTTGCTATGTAAGAAATTTAAATTATCCAAAGTTTGAAAAAAGAATACTAGAAATTGTAAGAAAAGTTTGTAGAATGTATGCTAATCGTAAAATGTTAGAAGAAACTTATAAAAAGGTAAAAAATACATCAATCGATTTGATAGTGTCCGTGAAAAAGCAAATCGAAGTAATTGATGTTAAAATAGCTGATATAAATAGAAAAATAGATAGTTTATATGATGATAAATTAAATGGAACATTACTAGATATTGACTTCACAAGAATATCAGTAAAGTTCGTTAATGAAAGAGATAAATTAACAAATGAAAAGAGTAAACTAATAGATCAATTTCAATCGCTACGAGGTCAGCAACATATAAAAAATGAAAATGATGAAGAACAAATGAATAAAATTATCAATAAGTTTTTAGAAATGAAAGAAGTGGATAAATCTTATTTATTTAGATTAATTGATAAAATTGAGATAGACAAAGATAAAAATGTTTTTATTTCATTCAATTTTGCACCACTAAATACGATAAATGAAAATATAGATGAATTTATTGAAATAGAGAAAATTTTGAATGCTGAAAAGGCAATATAACGTTGCTAGCGAAGACAATAGAAATGTAGTATAAACTACATTGTTTTTTGAAAATAAAATGGTGGAAGTTAATAAGACTTTCACCATTAATATTAGCTTTCCAACCAGAAGAAAACGGAATATCAGGATAACTTTTTGCAATATTATGTGCAGATATATATACTTCAGAAGTCGGAGAGTAGAAATTATTAACTAGGTTTATCCCATCAGGATTAATCATAGGAACTATGTATAAAGAACAATTTTCATATAAATATTTTGCATTATACCCATAGATTTGTGAATTAGAAACAAAAGCATTACATAGATTATGAGTAAACTTAATTAAAAGAAGTGATGTTATCCACTCATTAGCATGGATTCCAGCAGTATACAGAACTTCTTTTTTTCCTATACCAAATTTTATACAATATATTTCATTATTTAAAACGCTTTTTCCGATAGAAAAAATTTTTAGAAAATTATAATTCAGTCTAAATGTATGAAGCGAATCTTTTAAATATAAATAATCAACCATAAAATCACCTAATATATAATATGTAAATAAAAAATAAAGGTTATTGTAAGAACAAAACATTGCAAACAAGATAAAATAATGATAGAATACTGATAATTAATTGCGAGGAGTGAATTGATATGATAAATATTAGACCTGTATCAGATTTAAGAAATAAATATCCAGAAATTGAAGAATTAGTTTTAAAAGAAGATGAGGCAGTTTATTTAACGAAAAATGGATATGGTTCAATGGTAGTAATGAGTTTAAAAAAATATTCAAAATTAATTGAAGATGCTGAATATAATGAATATATCGAAAAAGAATTAGATGAAGCAGACAAAGAAGCAGAAAATCCTAATACTAAATATTATACACATGAAGAAATGAAAAAAATGGCTAGGAGGATAATTGATGGAGAAAAGTAGTTATGTAATAAAATATACTTCCACTTTTATAAATCAGTTTAATTCCATTTTAAAATAATTAGTTAATAAATTGAATAATAAGGTTGCAGCAGAAAAATTATACAATGAAGTAATTAGAGAAATAGAAAAAAGGAGTTCAAATCCAGAAAGTTATGAAAAATACATAGGAGTCCGTAAAAGGAAAAATATATATTATAGAATTTATGTAAAAAACTATACTATTTTCTATGTAGTAAAAGATAATACTATGGAGATAAGAAGAATGTTATATTCAAAAAGAAATTTAGACAAATTTATATAAAGAATCAATAATTAAAAATTAATGTTAATATTGAGGAGGAATAAGTATGAAGATATTAGGAAAAAATAGTTTATCAGCAGGAGTAAAAGTTGGACTTAAAGTAGTTTTAGCAATAGTAATAATTTTAGAGATTGCCTTAATTGCTTTTTCAATTATTACCAAGGCCAATATTATAGAAGAACCAAAAAACATAATATTATATTTATTCATGGTAACTGCAATACCAGCAGTAATAGTGGTTTATAATTTTATAAAAATATTTAAAACATTTGAGGAAGAAGATGCTTTTAATAAGAAGAACATTAAAAGATTAAAAATTATATGGGCATCATTTATTATTGCAGGAGTTTTATTTATAGCAATATCTTTATTATTTAAATTTTTAATAGGAAATGATTTATTGGAAGATTTATATATAAGAACATATGCTCAGCTTTCTAGTATGTTTATAGCATTTATTGGTTTAATATTTGTTGTACTAGGAATAGGAATTATTATGCTTTTAGAAATTTATAAAGAAGCAATAAGACATAAAGAAGAGAATGATTTAACAATTTAAAGGACGGTGATAAGATGTCTATAATAGTAAATTTAGACGTAGTTATGGCAAAAAGAAAAATGCCATCAAATGAACTTGCAGAAAAAATAGGAATTACACCAGCTAATTTATCTATACTAAAAACAAATAAGGGAAAAGCGATAAGATTTTCAACACTAAATAAATTATGCGAAGTATTAAATTGTGAGCCAGGAGATATATTGGAATATAAAAAAGATGAATAATATTGCAAAAAAGAAAATGTGTGGTATAATACCAAAGGAGAAAATTTGTTTGCAAAGGAGAAAGATATGTTTTCATATATAAAAGGAACTTTAGAAGTAAAAGCATTAAATTATATAGTTGTAGATGTAAATGGTATAGGATTTAAGATATTTATGTCACAATCAGCTATACAAAGATTAGAAGAGACTGGTAAAATAGTTAAGATATTTACATATATGAATGTAAAAGAAGATGAATTAAGTCTTTATGGTTTTATAACAAATGAAGAATTAAGAATGTTTGAATTATTAATAGGAGTAAGTGGAGTTGGTGCAAAATCTGCAATAACAATGTTATCTGCAATTACACCATCTAAATTTGCATTAGCAGTAATTTCTAACGATGTAAAAACGTTAACAAAAGTACCGGGAATAGGAACAAAATCAGCACAAAGAATAATATTAGAACTAAAGGATAAATTAAAAACAGAAGAGGCTATTCAAGCAAACGATACAGAGCTTACATCAAATGTTGTAGGAAATAATAACTTAGAAGAAGCTGTTCAAGCATTAAAGGTATTAGGATATACAAGACAAGAAATAGAAAGTGTATTAGCTAAAATAGATATTAATACGCTAACTGTTGAAGATATAATTAGAAAGGCATTAAGCTTTTTAGGAATGTAAGGTGAGATAGATGGACTTAAGCAAACCACTAGCATATAGAATGAGACCAAAAACATTAGAAGAATATGTTGGGCAAGAACATATTCTGGGTAAAGATAAAATATTATATAGAACTATAAAAGCAGATAGATTATCAAGTATAATCTTGTTTGGACCGCCTGGATGTGGTAAAACTTCGCTAGCAAGAGTGATAAGTGAAACAACTAAGTATAAATTCTATAAAATAAATGCAGTTACATCAGGGGTTTCAGATATAAAAAGAGTAATAGAAGAAACAAAAAATATGATACTAAATCCTCAAGGAAAAAGTATCTTATTTATAGATGAGATTCATAGGTTTAACAAGTTGCAACAAGATGCTTTATTACCATATGTAGAAGATGGAACAGTTATATTAATAGGAGCTACAACAGAGAATCCATATTTTGAAGTAAATAAAGCGTTAATTTCTAGGTCTATGGTATTCAAATTAAACCCATTAACAAAACAGGATATAATAAAAGTATTAAAAATGTCTTTAGAAAGAGAAGATGGCTTAAAAAGTTATGATATTAAAATATCTGATGAAACGATAGAAAAAATAGCAGATACTGCAAATGGTGATGTGAGAACAGCATTAAATGGATTAGAGGTAGCTGTTTTAACTACAGAAATATCATCAGATGGATACATACATATAACAAATGAAATTGCCAAAGAATGCGTTCAAGAAAGAAAAGCTATTTTTGATAAAAAAGGAGATAGCCACTATGACAATATAAGTGCATTTATAAAGTCAATGAGAGGTTCGGATCCAGATGCAGCCATATTTTATTTAGCAAGAGCATTAAATGGAGGCGAAGACCCTGTATTTCTTGCTAGGAGAATTGTTATTGCAGCTTCAGAAGATGTTGGTATGGCAAATCCAAATGCTCTAGTTGTGGCAACATCTGCAATGCAAGCTGTACATATGATTGGTATGCCCGAGGCAAGAATAATTTTGGCAGAAGCTGCAGTATATGTAGCAACTTCTAAGAAATCTAATGCATCATATTTAGCAATAAATAGAGCACTAGAAGATGTTGCTAATAAAGATACTGGAGAGATACCAATGCATATTAGAAATGCTCCAGTAGAGGGAATGGAAGCATTAGGATATCATGAAGGATATTTATATCCACACGATTTTCCAGGACACTATGTAGAGCAACAATATTTACCAGATAAAATGTTAGGAACAAAATATTATATTAAAGATGAAAATATAGAATAATTATATGAGCGGCATGCAAGAACAAAATTTAACCATGTCGCTATAATTCTTTACTTATTTTAACTAATAGATTATAATTAATCAAAGGATTGATGGCGATGAAAAATACAAGAGAAGAAAACCATAATTGGAAATTTGAAAATAAACAATATTTAAATGAATTAACACGATTTATGGATTTAACTGAACAGATAAAAGACAAAGAATTAAAAGAAAAAATTATAGCACAAATGTTAAGATGTGATATGGAATTAACCAAATTTGCAGAAGAAAAAATATTAAAATAGAATATTATTCTTTTCATTTGGAAAAATAATATTATGATAGTAAAAATAGTAATTGGATTTATAGCAGGTATAATAAGTGGACTATTTGCATCTGGAGGAGGTCTAATATTAGTTCCAGCATATGTATATATAATTAAGATGTCAGAAGAAAAGGCTAGAGCCACATCAATTTTATCAATATTACCAATGGTTATTATAAGTAGTATATTTTATTTTAAATTTGATAATATTGATTGGTGGTTAGGGGTAAAATGTGCAATTGGAGGTCTTATAGGTGGAGCGATAGGGGCTAAATTATTAAAAAATATATCTCCAAAGATTTTAAAGCTAATGTTTATAATATTTTTAGCATATTCAGCTATCAGATTAGTATTTTTTTAAGGTGAAATATGATAGAAGTTTTTACAGGTATAATTTCGGGTATTGTAAGTGGCTTGGGTATGGGCGGAGGAACTATACTCATTTTAATTTTTACAATATTTTTAAATATAGAACAACATATTGCGCAAGCAACTAACTTGATTTTTTTTATTCCTACAGCGATTATAGCAATTTATATAAATAAAAAGCAAAAACTATTGGATATGAAAACTGGAATGATAATTGGAATTTCTGGTATATTTGGTGCAGTGATTGGATCTATTATTTCTAATAAATTAGATTCACAAAATTTAAAAAGATATTTTGGCATTTTTTTGGTAATAATTACTATACATGAAATATATTCTTATATTAAATTGTATATTAGCAAAAAAACTAGAAATAATAATATTAAGTAAAATATAATCGAAAAGAGGGATATTTATGAAGTTTATGAAAGGAATGCTTGTTGGAACATTAATTTCAGCAGGTGTAATGTATATGATGAGTGAAAACGAAGGCTCAAAAAAGAAAATGATAAAAAAAGGAAAACAATTTGCAAAAAAAATGGGAATGTTATAATAACATTCCCATTTTTTCCCTAAGAATTAATCTTTATCGCATTTGTCATCACATTTATCACAGCAAATTGGTCTTAAATCTTTGCATGAGTCCATGTTAACACCTTTTAAACAATCTTCATCACGATGCTCACATTTTGCACATATTTTTACATGTTTTACATTATCTACCCATAATTGAATTTCATACATTTTGTTGTGGCATAAAGGTCCAAATACGAATTCTCCATCACAGTCAGTAAACGTATGAGATACAGGACGCTTTTCTTCATGCCCCTTGTCACAAACGACTTCTATTAATTTTACAACAGCATTTTGAACTGGCTCTTTGTAACAGTCTTTTACAACACCAAAAATTACATTTCTGTTATCTTCTGGTAAATTTATTTCGATATCAAATTGCTTGCCATTTTCTATAACACCTTCTACGTCAACAATAGGGCAAATGTTTTTATCATAATCCATAATTATTCATCCTTTCTATAATGATTTATAATATATATTATGTAAATTGAAGAAAAATGTTGAATAATACACTTAGTTTATAAGTATAAAAGCTTGGTTTTCAACATATAAATTATAAAAACACTAGGAGGATTAATTATGTTTTATGTAATAAATAAAGAAAAAATAATTGCATATGTGGTAACGGTATTTACTATAGTAGTATTATACTTTGTAGCTTCTACATATGAATATAAAGATGTAGTTCCAACTTCAAATATTATAGTTAATAGCATAAGCGAAAATAGTATAAAACAGTAGAAATAAACATAAATATCCAAAAAATAACTTTTTATGTAGACAAACCCAAAAAAAAGTAGTATAATAGGTATATCGGGATGTTTAAGACAGGATGAGACATAAAAGGGAAACGATAGATAAAATATAATTAGTATAGGAGGAAAAAAATTGAATACAAATTATTTAGAAAATAACCATTTAGTATTGGTTGGAAAGGTTACTAGCGATAAAAAATTTAGTCACGAAATTTATGGAGAAAGTTTTTACATATTTGACTTAGAAGTTGCACGTTTAAGTGGTAACTCAGATATTATTCCAATTACAATTTCAGAAAGACTAATTTTAGAAAAAGAATTAGAAATAGGAGATAAAGTAGCAATTGAGGGACAATTTAGATCTTACAATAGTTACGAAAATGAAAAAAACAGATTAATTTTAACTGTTTTTGCAAAGGACATTAAATATTTATCAGAAGAAGATGAAGAAAATTCTAGCGAGAAAGTTTCAAATGAAGTTACATTAATTGGATATATTTGTAAAAAGCCAATTTATCGTCAAACACCATTTGGAAGAGAGATATCTGATATTTTGTTAGCTGTAAATAGAGCATATAACAAATCAGATTATATACCAGCAATTGCATGGGGAAGAAATGCAAGATTCTGCCAAAATATAGAGGTAGGAACAAAGGTAAAAATAACAGGAAGAGTTCAATCAAGAAATTACGAAAAGAAATTTGAAGATGGAACAACTCAAACAAGAACAGCATATGAAGTATCAATAAGCAGTTTAGAAATAGTAAATGAAGAAGAAGAAAATAAAGAGGTTATATAGATTTTATTATTGACGAAATAAATCAATAAAATAAAGACTAAAAAGACTATGATTTTTAGTCTTTTTTTGTTATAATGGCAATATCTTAAAATAAGGAGAAAAGAGCAAAATGAAGAATAAAAACAAAAAAGGAATACAAAGAAAAACATTGGTATTTAACATATTAGCCATTATATGTATAATTTTATTTTGTGTAGCAATATCACCTGTTACAATGCAAAACGATACATATTATACAGTAAAAGTTGGAGAATCAATAATAGAAAATGGTATAGATGGAAAAGACCATTTTTCTTGGCATGAAAATTTGAATTATGAATATCCACACTGGTTATATGATGTTATGATGTATTTTATATATAATATGGGTGGATGGACAGGTATATATATTTCGACAATTGTGTTTACTTGTATATTAGGAATATTATTATACCTTACAAACGTAAAAATTTCTAAAAATCATATTGTACCATTTGTTTTAACTATTGGAGCAATATATCTAATTAAGTCTTATATAGCAGCAAGAGCACAGTTGGTAACTTTTATTTTATTTATATTAGAAATATTCTTTATAGAAAGATTTTTACGAAACAGAAAAATTGGATATGCAGTAGGATTATTGCTAATATCATTGTTAATTGCTAATTTGCATGTAGCAGTATGGCCATTTTTCTTTGTTTTATTCTTACCATATATTGCGGAATATTTAATTTGTGTAGTTGTAGATTTAGATTTAATATTAAAAATAAAAACACTAGTAAGTCTTATTAAAAAGAAAATATTTTTCAAAAAACCTGAAAAGGTTAAGATGTTAGATGAAAAGATAGAACAATTAGAGTTACAAAGAGAGAATATAAAACAAAGAAGAGAAAATAACAGAAAACATCCATATAAAATAAAAATCGAAAGAAATAAGAATGTAAAATATTTAATTTTAATAATGTTAATTGCTGCATTATTAGGTCTATGTACACCTTTAGGTACTACTCCATATACATATTTAATAGATACAATGCAAGGAAACACACCAAAAAATATAAATGAACATTTACCATTAACACTAATAAATCAAAAAGATATTTTAGGGCTATTAATAATAGTAATTGCGCTATTAATGTTAACAGATATAAAAATCAAATTAAGAGATTTATTTATGTTTGGAGGTCTTGTAATTTTAGCATTAATGTCAAGAAGACAAATCTCTATGCTAATTTTAATTGGAATGCCAATATATTGTAAATTAATTTTATCGTTCTTTAAGAAATATAAGTGCATGGATGATGCAAAAAAATTATTTAAAGAAATGACCGGTTTATATGGATTTTGTATTACATTATGCATATTTGTAATTGTAAGTACAAACATGTATAAACCAAAATTAGATGATGAGTATGTTGATGAGTCATCATATCCAGTACAAGCCTGTGATTATATTTTAGAAAATTTAGATATTAGCAATATGAGAATTTATAACGAATATAATTATGGTAGTTATATGCTTTATAGGGGAATACCTGTATTTGTAGATTCAAGAGCAGACCTATATACTCCAGAATTTAATCCTGGTTGTACAGTATTTGATGATTTTCTAAATATATCAAATATTGGAACATATTATGAAAATAAATTTGATGAATATGATATAACTCATGTAATATGTTTTAAAAATGCAAAATTAAATATGTTTTTATCAAGAAACTACGAATATAAGGAATTATATTCAGATGATAGATTTGTAATATACGAAAGAGATGTTGTATAGGGAGGATATATGGAAGAAAACCAAGAATCAAAAACTTTAACACAAAAAGTAAGAGAAAGAGAAGAACAAGAAAAATTAGCTAAAAGAAAAGTATTAAAAAAGATTTTTATAGTTGTTCTTATATTGTTACTAATAGACCAAATAACGAAATTTATTTTTATAAATAAAGATATAGCTTTAATTCCAGGAGTGTTAAAATTTCATACAGTTCAAAATAGAGGAGGAGCTTTTGGAATAGGTCAAAATAGTACATTTACATTTATTGTAGTTAATATTATAGTTTTAGGAATAATAATAAAATTCATAAATATGCAAGCAAATCAAATAGATAGAAAGACAGGAATTGCGCTAGCAATGGTACTTGCAGGAGGATTTGGTAATCTTATTGATAGAATATTTAGAGGGTTTGTAGTAGATTTTATAGATGTTTCAGAATTAATAAATTTTCCAAATTTTAATTTTGCAGATATATTTATAGTTTTAGGATGGATTTTATTAGCATTGTTCTTTGCAATGTATGCTAATAATGTAAGAATAGGAAAGATAAAAAAAGAAAAGGATGGTAAAAGTGGAGAAATATAAAATAGGAGAAGAAAATGTTAATTGTAGAATTGACAAAATAATACCTATTTTGAATGAAAATATTACAAGAGTTGCAACACAAAAGTTGTTAGAAGAAGGAAAAATACTTGTAAATGATAAAAAAGTAAAAGTGTCATATAAAGTTAAATTAGATGATATAGTATCTGTAGAAATTCCAGAAGTAAAAGAAACAGAGCTTATACCAGAAAACATAGATATAGATGTTTTATATGAAGATGAGTATATAATCGTTGTAAATAAAGCTAAAGGAATGGTCGTTCATCCTGCAAACGGAAATTATACAGGAACATTAGTAAACGCTTTATTATATAGATGTAAAGATTCACTATCAGGTATAGGAGGAGAAAAAAGACCTGGAATTGTACATAGGCTAGATAAGGACACTTCTGGAGTATTAATTGTTGCTAAATGTGATAAAGCACATCTAAATATTTCTGAGCAAATAAAGAATCACAAGGTAAAAAAGACATATATAGCTTTGGTTAAAGGAATAGTAAAAGATAATGAAGCAACGATAGATATGCCAATAGGAAGAAGCAAAAAAGATAGAAAGAAAATGGATATAGATAAGAACGGAAAAAATGCTATAACACATTTTAAAGTTTTAAAAAGATACCAAGGCTATACACTGTTAAAAGTAAATATAGAAACAGGAAGAACACATCAAATTAGAGTTCACTTGTCAACAATTGGATATCCTATTGTTGGTGATGGTGTATATTCAAATGGAAAAAATGAATTTAATGTAGATGGGCAAATGCTTCATGCCGAAAGTATAGAATTTGCACATCCAATAACAGGCAAAAAAATGAAAATAGAAGCACCATTACCAGAGTATTTTAATAATGTTCTAAAATTATTAGAAAATAGAGTTATTGATGTTTAAGTAAAAAATCCAGTACTAGAACAGTACTGGAAGATCTATATAAATCTTTTTATTCCATTAAAAACAGAATAAAAAGAAAATTAAAAACATAACTTAATATTATAATATGCATAAAAAAATAAATTATACATAAAAAGGGGAAAAAATATGGAAGAAAAAAATGAAGTTAGACTTCAAAAATTTTTGGCGGATAATGGGATAGCTTCAAGAAGAAAATGCGAAGAAATAATATTAGAAGGAAGAGTAAAGGTAAATGAAAAAACTATAACAACATTAGGAACGAAGATAGATCCATATCAAGATTTTGTGGAAGTAGATGGTAAAATTTTAAAAAGACAAGATGAAAAAATCTATATTTTATTAAATAAACCAATTGGATATGTAACAACTGTAAAAGATCAATTTAAGCGTGATACGGTTATGGATTTATTAAAAGATATAAAGACAAGAATAGTTCCAGTTGGTCGTTTAGACATGTATACTTCTGGAGCACTTATATTATCAAATGATGGCGAATTTGTTAATAGAATTACACATCCAAGTCATGAGGTAGAAAAGACATATAATGTTACAGTACGAGGTAAAGTAACAAAAGAAGATATGCAAAAATTAGAAAATGGGGTAGACATAGGTGATTATGTAACCAAGCCAGCTAAAACCAAGATTTTAAAAGTAGATGAAAATAAAAATATCTCTAGATTTCAAATAATAATACATGAGGGTAAAAATAGGCAAATTAGAAGAATGTGTAAAGCTATAAATAAACCAGTCCTTGCTTTGCATAGAGCTGCAATTGGAAAAATAAGTGTAAAAAATTTAAAAATAGGTCAGTATAGACCATTAACAAATAAAGAAATAGAAGAATTAATAAAATAAATATTGATTATATTAAAATAAAACTATATAATAATAAAAGATTATACATAAGATAAGGAGAAAAAAAGAATGAGCTACAAAAAATATATTCCATTTGATGATTCTTTAAAAGAGGACATGATAGTACAAGGTAAAATAAAAAGTATTCAGCCATATGGAGCTTTTATAGAACTGAAGAATGGAGTAGTAGGATTATTGCATATAGAAGATATGTCTGTAGCAAGAATAAAAAGCCCATTTGATAGATTTTCTATAGGACAAGAAGTAAATGTTAAAGTAAAAAGCATAGATAAAGAAAATAACAGAATAATGTTTACTTATAAAGAATTGCTAGGAACATGGGAAGAAAATGCAAAATTATTTAAAGAAGGAACAAAAGTAAAAGGTATTATAAGAAATACAGAAGCCCATAAAAATGGTATTTTCATAGAGCTAAAACCCAATTTAGTAGGAATGGCTGAATATCAAGAAGGAATAGAATATGGAAAACAGGTGGATGTTTTTATAAAAAAAATTATTCCGGAAAAGAAAAAAATTAAATTAATAATATGTTAAGGAGGAATTTAAGATGGTAGAGGATAGTCAAATAAAAGCAGAAGTATCACCATTTGCAATAAGAGAAGGTGAAATTAAAGTATTTGACGGTAAAGATGGTTATGTTTCAATGAATCAAATCATAAACAAAATTAATTTAGGACATATTACAGATATTCATTTTCAAATCCTAGAAATAGTAAATGAATTTGAATTTATTACATCAAGACAAATTTATCAATTATTACAAATAAAGGGAATAGAAATAAAATCTCAAGATAAATTAAATAAAAAATTAGAACAATTAATAAAAACAAAAATACTAACAAGATATTATTTCCATTCAGAAGATGGAAAGGGAATATATAGAATATATTGTCTAGAAAAAATGGGAAAATATTTGTTGAATTCAAGAGATATAGAATGTAAATGGCAACCAACAGATAATGTTAAACCAGTTGCATTAATTAAGAAAAGATTAGCAGGAAACCAAACATTACTTGCTTATTTAAGAAAAGTTAAAGCATTTGATTCATATGTTGTAAAACCACAGCTTACAGCTAAAACATTAGCAAAACCTTTTAAAGCATCAGGTGGTAGTGTTAAATTAACTAAAAATAATAAATCAATTTCTTTCTTATTCGAAGTTGTAAGAAGAGAAGAAGATTGGAAAAATAAATTAGTAGAAAAAATGAGATTATATCAAGATTTTTACGATAATTTTGTACCAGGAGATTCTGGATTTCCAATTATGCCACAATTAATATTTGTTTGTGAAGATGAAAAACATACCGCAGAAACATTTAAATTAATTGTTACAAAAGGATTAGAAATATCAAAAATAAAACTATATTTTACAACAGATTTAAGACAAAATAAGGAATCATTAGAAGATACTTTAATTGAATTTAAATTAGATGAGAATACAAATAAATATAAAGTTGCAAATGTTGAATTAAAACTATTAGAAGATTAATATTAAAAATTAATTTTAGTTTGGAAGATATTATAGCAATGAAAAAAGTCGCTATTTAATAGCGACTTTTTTGTTTTAAAAAGGGATTTTAGGAACGTCCCCAAATCCCTATATGATTATTTATTAGAATTTCCTCTTTTTAAATCTACGATTATTGCATCATCATTATCAAATAAGAAATCTGATGTATCTGTTTTTATTGGATCTATTTCTGCTGAATTATTAGTATCTGTAAAATCTACATTTCCATAGTTAAATTTAGGCTTTCTTCTTAATCTAGAATCTGATTCATCAGAAATACCACTTGTGAATTTTTCGAAGTTAAAGAATTTTACTTTTTGTTTTTCTTTATATTTTGAATCTACATGATCAACTTTACCTTTTCCAACTTGGATTCCACCTTTAGGATTTAATATTTTATAAGCACATTGTTTTGCTTTTAAAGAACCAAGTTTATCTGGTTTAAAGTATTCTGTCCAACCATATTCTATTTGACCATATTTTTCATCATAAGTACCTTTTGATGTATGATAATCGTTTTTAAATTTCCATTTTCTCTTATTACCAAATTCTTTAGACCACCATTCTCTATCATCTGGAGTAGCACCACCAAATAGTAACTTGTTACTACAGTTTGCAAGAATTGTTTGTCTATATCTTGAATAAACTTTACTTCCTAATTGTTCTAAGTTTTGAGCTGCGATTAATGTACCAACACGATATTTTCTATATAAAGTAAAGATAACATCTATGTCTTTGCATATGAAATCTGGAAATTCATCTATATATAAGAAATGTGGAACTCTATTTTTCTCGTTACCAGGTCTTCTTAGAACAGAGTTTTGCATTAATAATATAAAGAATAGTCCAAATGCTTTGTGTGTAGCAGCACCTAAGTCACCTCTACGAGTACATACAAATGTAACTTCGCCATTTTCAAGAGCTTCATCAAAATTAATGTTATTGTTACGGTTACAAAGGATGGCTCTAACACCTTCAATTCTTAATAGATTATCTAATTGTGTAACAGCAGAGTATACGAATTTTTCTGTATCTGCTCTTCCAGAACCACTTCTATAGAAGTTCTTTTTAAAATAAGCTATTAGCATTTTATATTGAACAGATAATTCATCATCATATTCCATTTTTCTACACATTTCTTCTGCTAAATCGAAATCTGTAAGCATTTCTAACATATCTGATAAGTTTGGTAAATCTCCATCATTTAATTTTGGATACATAACTTTAAGTAATATAGATAAGTTTTCGATAGCTTGTGTTGCTACATTATCACGAAATGCTTCTTCCACATCTGTATGTGTTGTTTGATACATACTTCTTAAAGCAGATGAAATAGCTATTGCAGTTTTTAATGGATCATCGAATATAAATGGATTTATACCTATAGAATCTGGATTATCTGGGTCAATTAAATTATAAGGAATATTAAAGTTATCTGCTATTTTCATCATATTTTCTATAGAAGAAAAGTCTGGAGAAATAGCTGTAATTCCTAAATTTTTATATTTTATATCATCAGATGAAGAATCTATAATCATTTTCTTCATATATGTTTTATAAATTTTTAATTTACTTTCAACAGGTTTTAACATATTTAAATTAAAGTATTTGTTTAAAAAGTCATTATTATATGGAGCATTAAGAGTAGCAATTCCAGTTTTTAGTGCTGTAAATCCCATTTCTTTAGCATTTTCTTCAAAAAATAGTTTCTTTTCAATATCTCTTGCTACCATTGGTTCTATTACCATAGTTGTTTTTCCTGTACCAGAAGAACCAACTATTAATGTAGATTCAAATCTTTTATCTTCTGCGATTACAGCAGGTTTGCCAAGCTCAGCATCAATACAAAGAATGTTTTCACAAGTATATGGTCCAATATTTTTTGGTGCGGAAGATAAATCTATACCTTTAAAGTCTAGTATAGAATCTTTTATATCCAAAGTATCATTAAGTTTTGTATAAATAAATTTAAATACCATAAAGAATGTGGTTAATGGTATATATAAAGCTATAGCTGTAAAGGCAGGTTTTATTAACTCGGATGAAGTAGTAATCAAACCAATATAGTTAGGTAGTGACATTAATAAAATCCATAAAATTTCGTTTAACCATTGTACGACCATTGATATTACAATAGTGTATAAAACTACTATATATGTATACATAAATGAGAGCTTGATTTTATCTGATTTTGTAAATGATGAGGAACCAGAAAATAAAAATGCAAAAATAGGGCAGGCTATTGCAAGTGTATATTGTATTGGTCCCCAATATGATAACGATATTCCACTAAAAAATAGAAATAGTAATTCTACTACTCTATCTACTAATATATATATAGATATTAGTGTTAATATATATGTTAAAAAAGTATTTCTATTAGTTTTTAATTTTTTTAAAAATTTATCAAAAAGTTTCAAAACATTCCACCACTTTCATTTAAATCTGTAAAAATATACATATATATTATCCTATAAAATGAGGAAAAAAACAAGATATTTGCACTATTTTATAAAAAAAAGTCATATTGAATACTTGAATATGAAAGAATTTATTAATATAATATGATTTAGTTTAATACAATAGAAAAAAGAAAGGATTTAAATATGAAAAAACAAAAAAATAAAGTACTAAAAGAAGGCTTTATGCAAGCAGTACTTTCGCTGATGTTTTCTCAGGTACTTATTAAATTGTTAGGGTTGGTATATAACTTATACCTTACAAATAAAGATGGTTTTGGAGATCAAGGAAATGCGATATATTCCGGTTCTTATCAAATATATGCATTATTACTTACATTATCATCAATTGGAGTTCCAAATGCAATTTCTAAGTTGGTAGCAGAAAGAACTGCAAAGGGGGACCATAAAGGAGCAATAAGAATATTTAAGGTAGCATTAGCTACATTTGCAATAATTGGATTAGTAGGAACTTTATTGTTATTCTTTGGAGCAGATATTATTGCAACATATTGGCTTAATATTCCAGAAGCAAAATATACATTAATTACATTATCACCAGCAGTATTTTTTGTAACTGTAGCTGCAGTACTTAGAGGGTATTGTAATGGAAAACAAGCAATGAGAGTAACTGCTAGGTCGCAAACATTAGAACAAGTATTTAAGACGGTATTAGTAATAATAATAGTAGAAATTGTTTATAAAATGACTAATGGAAATACTGTTTGGATGGCAGCTGCAGCAAATGTTGCAACGACATTGTCAATATTTATGAGCTTTATGTATTTAGTAAGATTTTATAGAATAACAAGAACTGAAAGAGCTAAAGAATTAAAAGAAACTGTAAATTATAAATATCAAAATGTTAAAAGTATTGTAAAAAAAATATTAAGTGTTTCAATACCGATGTCATTAAGTTCAATAATGTCATCTTTTAATAAAAATATAGATTCGTTCACTGTTGTAAGTGGACTTAAGAAATTTATGACAGAATCAGACGCAAAAGCACAATATGGAATTTTAGGAGGAAAAGTTGATACATTAACGTCATTGCCTTTATCAATTAATATTGCTTTTGCAACAGCATTAGTTCCAACTATTTCTAGAGCGATTGCAAGTGGGGATAAAGAAACAACAACAAAAAGAGTTTCGTTTTCTTTAATGGCTAGTATGCTTATAGGACTTCCTTGTACAATAGGAATGATAGTTTTTGCAGATCCAATATTGCATTTACTATATCCTGCACAACCAGAAGGAGCATTATTATTACAGATATCTTCACTAACTATAATTTTTACTATATTAGACCAAACTATTAATGGAACTTTGCAAGGAATTGGGAAAGTTATGGTGCCTGCAATTTCATTAGGGTGTGGAATGCTAGCAAAACTGGTTATAAATTTACTTTTAGTTTCAAATCCATCTTTTGGGGCAAATGGAGCTGCTATTGGTTCTGTAGTATGTCATATGGTAGCTTTTTCAATAGCATTTACTACATTAAGAAGAAATGTAACATTGAATTTAAAGGTTGGAAACTTTTTAATAAAACCGATAATTGCAACAATTATAATGTCAATTTGTTCATTATTCATATATAATGTACTTTTAGGAATAATATCACAAGCTTTGGCAACACTAATAGCAATTATATTTGCTGTGATAATTTATGCGATATCAGTGGTAGTATTAAAAATTTTATCAAAAGAAGAGTTTTTCATGATTCCATATGGACAAAAGATATACCAATTGCTTGAAAAGCTTGGTATATATAGATAACAGAGGATTGAACATTGTAAAATAAATGGTAAAAAAAACCAGCTTTTCCTAGAGAGAATGAGGTTTGAACAAAAAAATAATAAAAAAAAAGAAGGATTTTAGTAAAAATTGGCGAATATAAGATTTAGTAGGCATTTCAAAGCACTACATAAACACAAACTATTTAGGAGGTAATTTAAATGAACAAAGCTGATTTAATCGCAGCAATCGCTGCAAAAACAGGAGAAACAAAAAAAAGTGCTGAAGCATCAGTAAATGCATTCGTAGATGTAATTACAGAATCTTTAGTAAAAGGTGATAAAGTTCAATTAGTTGGATTTGGATCTTTCGAAGTAAGAAAAAGAGCTGCTAGAAAAGGAAGAAATCCTCAAACTAAAGAAGAAATCAAAATACCTGCTTCAAAAGCACCTGTATTCAAAGCTGGAAAAGCTTTAAAAGATTTAGTAAACAAAAAATAATTGAATTTTTATATATTAAAAAATATGAATTCATATTAAAAAAGGTCTTAGGACCTTTTTTTCTTCCAAAATAATAGAGTATAAGAACTATACTTTATTATTTTGGAAAAATTTTAAAATAAAGATAACGCAAAAACGTTAATAAGTAAGGGATTTCTTAAATAAAATAAAAAAATTTAAAAGATAAAATAAAAAAAATTAAAAAAAGTATTGACAGAAAATTAAAAACATAGTATACTAAAACTCGTCGGAAGAAAACGGTCGC
>UMKR01006000.1_pt1 | contig 27966 bp, 24 predicted proteins | sample 1966361 | NCBI WGS metagenome assembly UMKR01 (sample SAMEA4836181, study PRJEB28245) | human gut metagenome | biome: gut microbiome; material: fecal sample | place: Denmark | collected 2008 | reverse complement strand
TTAGGGTTCATCCCGTAAGTGTATAATTCTATACTGCTTTGAATTTGATTCACCACAGAGGACACGGAGGACACAGAGAACACAGAGAATATTTTCTTTAATATACTAAGCAAGAAATTAAAACTCTGTGTCCTCCGTGTCCTCTGTGGTGATTTCTGTCGATAGGATATAAAAAAAGCCTCTTCTCACGAAGCGGCTTTTTGGGTTTACTTTCTTTTTATGCTTTAGCTCAAAAAGAAAGCAAACTTTAAGATGAAAAAAAGGGAAGTCTCACGACTTCCACAATTCTTCTAACCTTAAATCTAAATCTCTATGAAAAAAACGTAGTGCAAATATAGCGGTTTGCGATATACTGAGGTGTTAACGAAGTTCAGAAAGAAAGAATAAAAGCTAAGGACTGCAAAATTAAGATAATGCCTCTCGCTGTTTTATTAATTTTATCAAACTGTCATAAATTGGATTCTGTTCAAGCAGTCGGGGCACTCCTGTAATGAACATTTGCTTGCGTGCGCGGGTCAGCGCGACATTTAGTTTCCGGTCTATAAGGACTCCATTTTCTTCTGTCAGATTAGAGAGGAAGCGAAGTTGGTAGGGGTAGTTTACACAAAATGAATAGATGATGACATCTCGTTCGCTTCCCTGAAAACGTTCTACGGTATCTACCAGAATTGAGTTCAGTTCCGGGATTCCCAACATGGCAATTTCTTTTTTAATCAAAGCGATCTGGCTTCGGTAAGGGGTAATGATCCCTAAGGTGCGTGTACTTTCAAAAGTCCCGGCATATTGCCGGTAAATGTCTGCTGCAAGCCGGGCTGTGATACACGCTTCCGAGTGGTTGACTTTTGCCGAAGCTCCTTGTGGTTCTGCTTCTGAAGGAAGGAAGACTATTCTTGACATTCCTTCTATGGTTTCAACCTGATGGGGAAGTCCCACCGGGATCAACCGCCCTTCGTAAAAAGCACGGTTGGCAAAAAGGGCCACTTCGGGGTGCATCCGTCCCTGCTTGCAAAGCATATCGAAGGAGCGATGTCCTTTGGGTGATGAAGAGGAAACAGAAGGGAGAAGATCGGTTGATGATGTACGTGCGGTACGATAGAGGCGCTCAAAGAGAGAATCTTTGAGGTTTTTCAGTCCGATAGCACGTAGCTCCTCATCATAAATCTCCGATTGTCCGGTATTTTGCAATACGACAGCAGGTAGCTGCTTATGGTCACCGATCAGAATAAATTTGCCAATGGCATTTTCTCCATCTTCACTGCGGGCACAGAGGATGCCCAACAGTTGAGGCTCCAGAATTTGAGTGGCTTCATCCACGATGGCTACATCGAACTTTTTCAGGCGAAAGAGTTCGGGCTTACCGGAAATGGAGGCCACTGTCCCTACAAAGATACGGCAGTGACTGATGCGCTCGGTTACTTCGGACCGGCGGAAGCAGTGTGATAGTTCATTTTCAATCAAGTGGTCGCGATAGGCTTCATCACATGAAAGTTCGCTGCCCACACGGATAAAATCGACTTTCGGGTGGATAGACGAAAGGGCTTTGCAGATTTCATCTACAGCCCGGTTAGTATATGAAAGGAGAAGTATTTGCGCCTGTTCTTCCCTATGAAAGGTTTCTACCATTTTCTTCAGGGCACACGAAGTTTTGCCGGTTCCCGGAGGACCTACCAGTAAGAAATAGTCTTTGGCAGCCTGTGCTTTCAGAGTCACCCGGGAGAAGTCATCGGTGGCGGAAAGAATGTGTCCGTCCAGTCCGGAGTCAAACTCGGGCGGACGTTGTCCCAACAATAGATCACGCCGTTCCTTTGTTGCCGAAGCAAAAGCTGACAGTCCCTGATACATGCTCCGGAAAGTGGTATCCATGGTATCGTGTTCGATTGCGTAAAGGCTGTCCGGAGGAAGTACGGAACTGTTTCGCTGAGTGGAGCGCAGGCGGATACCTATCTCTTCTTCTGTGATGAATTCGATATTGCCTTTGAATACCATTTTGTTAGTAGCGTTATCCTCATCTCCGTTACGCTCGTAGAGAACAATGGTATCTCCCTGGCGGAAATTAGGCAGGGCTTGTGGCTCGTTTTTTTCCGGAGATGTTTTCGTTTCTTCAGACGAAGGTTCGTTCTTCTTTTGTGAAAGAAGAATATGTGCTTTATGTTTGTCCGCTGCATGGTTTTCTTTGATGTGCAGGTCATAAAGAATTTCCCCGGCTTCGCATTTCTCTGCCAAAGTGGAGAGCCACAAGGCAGCTGCACCGGTGCGGCCTTCATAATCGACATCTCCGGATTTGGAAGTGTATAACTCCTTGGTTATGAAATTATAGAGTACGAAGAAGTACGACCGTTCCAACGAGGTGAGTGAACCCAGTTTCTGCGATAGGTTATCGATGGAAGGGCGGAGATATTGTTCCCAGAAACGGCCGGATAATCCTCGTTCATTAAGTACGTCGGACTGTATGGCCTGGAGTTTTAAAGCAGTATATTCCACGCTGTTTCGTAGCTGGATTCCGTATTCATCGGATACGATCCGGTTGCGCAGATTGATGACGCGGCGTACCATTGCCCACGACGGACGTGCCGGATAGAGTAAGGGATAGCGTGTATAGAGTAGGTAAGCCTTTACCCGGTGATGATCCATCCCCATAGAATATTGCAGCACTGCTTGGTAAAGCAGCATCTGTACTTTATTGTTTTCTTTCGGTTCTACTTTGTTGCGGATAGAGTATTCGTCTGCTTTTCCGGATTTCATTTCGATGAAGGATGACATGTCCCGTTGCATATAATCCAGTCGTCCTTGCAGACCGAGTGCTTCACAGATGTAAGAAGGTTCAAGCACAGCGTCCCTCTTGTCCAATTCGTAACCCGGAGCATGGAAAGTGTCGTTTACCACTTCCCGGATATGTTCGAAGTGTAGTTTGCAATCGTCAAAAAACTGACGCTCTTTCTCCTTATCGCGTAAGTCGGCGCAGGCTGCCAGCTCAAACGGGTAACGGCGGAAAGCTTTCTGCATACATTCTCTATAGTTCGGTTCCTCTTCAGCATGAATCCATTCGTCAAGAAAAAGGTTGGCAATGTTTCCCAGAAGTAGCGGACGGGCGTTCTCAATGGGCTGGAGGCGTGCCAATACATAGTTGGCAGGATGATGTCCGTAATCGCGGAAGCATTCGGCTAACGAACTGATATCGATCAGATAGTCCGGTTCAAGTACAATGAACGAAGGGGTCAGAATGCCGGCTTCGTCAATAGCTACATCGAGCAAATTGAGTTGGGCATGGTGCCATAGAATTTCACAAGTCTGCGCAAATTCCTCGTTGATTTGAGGAACGTTATAGCGTACCCGGAGAAACTCATCGGCAAGCGCATCGACCGGAATAACATAAAGATACTGTTCGTCTGCATATTGATAGCATACACGCATTCGTTTTACCTGTTTCTTAGCCGGAGGAGCCACGATATAAGTTGCATCGGTACGAGGCAGTAGGCGATAGAGCGTACTGGGAATCTCAATTTCATAAAGTTTGCGTATAAAGAAAGCAAGTGTCTTGATATCTCGCAGCAGTTTTTCGCGTACCGGTTCTTCCTTGCGGTTAAGAATGGCATTCGAGGTCAGCCGGAAAGTGTGCAGCCGGTTTTGTTCGACAACCGTCAGGCCGGCTCGTGCGGATACGAAACTGATACGTGCTGAGAGGTCAGTCATCTGAAGGCTTTCATCCTGCATTTGCGCCCGGCACAATCGTTCAAGCAGGTCACGTAACTGTTTGTAAGTCATTGCCAGATTGTCGTTTGTGGTCTGGCAAGCTGCAAGCAGGATCTCAAAAGATTCGTTCACTTCATTTTCCATACAGCAAAAATAGACAAATAGAGTGAGAATCCTATGAATCTCTTAGAAATATCGTTGAATGATGTGGTGGTAATAACGTTCTGAATAAATAGGAACTTCCTTGATGGGAATAAACAAATGTTCAATTTTCATTTTTTTATCCATCAAACATACATAGGGGATATTCTCGTCTTGCAGGATGTTATCGGCATGGGCATTCTCACTTAAAAAATAAATGGGTAAAGTGATATTGTGTGCTTTCGTAAAAGCAGAAAATCCTCTTTTATTATCATATTCAGCAATGATGATAATTCTGTCTTTAGGTATTCTTTCGGCGATTTCTATAATGTTTTTTAGTTCAAATTCAACGCAAGAGGAGCAATGTAAATATGAAAACCTGAAAATAATTTTATAATGATCATCTAGTAGATTAGATAGTTTTAAAGTAGATCCAGTGATATTTGTCAGTAGAAAGTCATTTAATTGGTATCCATTGTTAGCATATTGCATTTGCATATTATTTAAAAGCAAATCTTTGTCCATAGCTAAACTTCCTATTTGATTCTCTTTTGTGCTTACCAACTTTCGTAAGTGATTGTTTTTCTGGAAAAGTGAAAATTCACTAATACATAATAGAATTAATAAGACGATAATGCAAATACTACTTATTCTTTTCATGGTCTTAAATTTTTTTCATTTTTATAGCAACGATTACAGGGTTATCTTCTAAAGTCAGTTTTTCTAACTTTGCTTTTTCAGATGCGGGAATTAATTCTGTGTGACCTATAATTGAAGAAGGCTCCATTATACTGTAAAGAGTATTTTTATGGACTGCATAAGGTAAGAAACGAGCGAGACCATCCATGTCATTTTCTATAGGACTCTTTTGGTATGCAGAGGCTTCAATATAAGTTTGAGATTCCGGATAATAAAATCCGAAGAATGCATGAAACCCAATTCTATAGAAGAAATAGGAAAAATAACTACCTTCATAGTAGGCTGTCAATACAGGAAATCGTGCTCCATCTCCCAACATATTCATAGCCTCATCAACAGACACATTTTCAGATTTTAGTTTTTTTATGTACTCTCTTTGAGCTTTTTGATAATTCTCGCCATAATTCATAACGAATTTTCTCTTTAAATGAAAGGAATCTAAAATTTGATAGATTGTATCATTTAATGGAATAATTAAATTTTTGTTGTTTGTTAGATTATTGGGCAATCCCCAAATTCCTGAGGTTGATAATTCTGAACTGAAAAATAGATCTGATTTGCTGTCCTTGTTTTGGGTATTGAGGAATAGTAGGTTGGGATATTGGTCCTTTTTCAAAAACAGATGGTTGTGTTTATAATCACCATAAAAAGCTATTTCTGAATCGTTAATAACAGCAAATGTCTCAGCTGAATATTTGGATGTTATTGTCTTAATATATTCCCCATTTGAATTATATATTAGTAGTTTATTGACATCTCCGTCCCAAATATACATTTTCCCATTATCAATATTTATGTCGGTTATTGATATATATTCTTTATCAGAGGCACCTCTATTTCCTATCTTTCTGACAAACTTACCTTTTTGATCGAAACAATATGTGGCAGTAGTAATGTTTTTATCTAAAACGTAAATTTCTTTGTCTGTTACTATAAGTTTATCAATGTTTCCTATTAGAAATTCATCCTTAGTTTCTAAAGGAATATAATATATTGAGTCAACGAGTGAGGATAATTTTATATTAGATTCTTTTTTTACCGGAGCATTTATTATAATAAGGTTTTGATTGTCTATAGGGATAGGCTGTGAGCATCCCCATAAGTAAATAAGCAATAGTATGACGAGAAATATATTTTTCATAAATAATGAATAAAAGTGAATCTAAAATGAGAACATGGATTTTTTATGTGAGGCTGTAAGAACATAAAAAATCCATGAATAATAGTATGATGTTGATTCGTTATAAAAGGCCTTTGCAATCAGTACCTTTAGAAGGGTCACAACAAACTTGCTCTTCTTTGCCACATGCTTTATGGGTTCCTAAATTAGGGCAAGCAAAAGACTTTAAAGCTTTGTCTTTTATGAAAGTTGGATTACCTCCGCAGCCGTAATCTCCCGGTCCGGCAGTTTCACCATCATCAGCAAATGCGGATAATTCAAAAAAATCATTGAGTCTTGTTTGGGATTCTGTTACTTTTTGATTGGATTGTTCTACAAAATAAACGTTTATGCTAATTAGCATAATGACGAATGGAATGATGATTTTTTTCATGATTTTAAGTTTTTAATTTTGATATTGCAATTATAAAAAAAATGATTCATTTATTCAAAATTAAATAATATTATTGTGTTTTCTTAACTTATCTGTTCTTGTTTACTATATTCTTTTCATAAAATAGATAGAGAAAAATGATACTGGACAGGAAAAAACACGATATAGGTTGTATTGGCACGAAGGAGTAAACGAAACACAGAGTTCTAAGAACTTGCTGCTTCTCAGATCAGGTTCTTAAACTCTGTGTTTATCGGTGGTGAAGGAGGGCAATTCGGACGATAAAGTCCGATTATTCCTTTTTAGCGTGCGGATTAAAATGTATTTTGATATCTTTTGTATCGACATTCGGCTGATTTAAAACGATGATATAAGCCTTTGCGTCGAATGCTATAGACATTAATTCCTCTCGTAGCACATCTATTGATAAAGTAAACTTGTTTTTTCCTTTATATACGGATAAATTGCATTTGTCCATTATTGCAAGAAGCTCCAATTAATGCCATGAATAGTATCATGATTAAATAAAGAAATTTACGTTTCATACTGTTGTTTTTAGAGGTTTATTTTATTAATACTGATCATGTCTTTCTTTGAAGAGGTGTATAAAGAGGTCGTATTCATAGCTATACTTCTTATTTGATTTTCTTTCATACCTACACTTTTTTTCAGTTGATCGTTTTTTGAAAAGCGAAATTCAGTGATGTATAAAAGTTCAATAGGACAATAATAAAAATGCTACCAATCTTTTACATAATTCTATTGTCTTTTTATTTTCATAGCAACAATAACCGGATTGTCTTCTGATTTTAGTTTCTGTAGTTTGTTCTTTTCAGATATTGGAATCAATTCAGTGTGTTCGAGAATTGCGGAAGGATCCATTGCGCAATAAAAAAAATCTCCATGAACAGTACGAGGTAAAAACCGAGCGAGACCATCCATGTCATTTTTTATAGGATTTTTCTTGTATGCAGAAGCTTCAATATAAGTTTGAGATTCCGGGTAATAAAAACCGAAATAAAAATGATACCCCATCTGGTAAAAGAAGTAGGAGAAGCTATTTCCCTCGAAGAAAACATTAGTAATAGGAAATTGAGCTCCTTCTCCAGCTATTGCTTCGTCTACTGTTACTTTTTCTCTTTTTAATCTTTCTATGTAATTCTTTTTTTCTTTTTTGTGTTTTTGCCGGTAATTTATAACGTATTTTCTTTTCACTCCGGATGAAGAGATTTGATATATCGTGTCGTTTAAAGGCATGATAAGATATTTATTATTGGAAATATTATTAGGTAAACTAGTGATACCGGTGGTGGATAGGGTTTCTTCATAGAACAAATCGGCATTTGTTTTCTTATTGTTTAGATTGATAGTTAATAAGTTGGGATATTTCCCTCTATTTTTAAATTTGTAATTATGTTTGTAATCACCATAAAAAGCAATTTGGGAATCATCCAAGATGGCTATTGCTTCTGCTGCATAATCCGATGATATGGAACTTACAAAGTCACCATTGGACTTGTAGATTAATAATTTCTTAGAACTGCCATCCCAGATATAAACGTTTTCATGATAAACATTTACGTCTGTAATAGAGATATATTCTTTATTAGAAGCACCTCGGTTTCCTATTTTTCTAATGAATTCTCCCTTTTTGTTGAAGCAGAAAATTGAAGGGCTGATATCCTTGTCGATAACATAGAAAAACCCATCGGTGACTATTAATTTATCGATGTTTCCAATAAGATATCTATCATCAGTTTCCAAGGGAAGATAATATATGGAATCTATTATTGTGGACAGTTTGACTATATTATCATCCTGTTGTAACGGCATATTTATTTTAATAATATCTTTAAGCTTTGTTTCAGAAGAAGAACAGCTCATAAACAGAAGCAATAAGCCTAAGAAGGCATAGAAATATTTTATACTACAATTAGAGTTTGATATATTTATAATTATGTTTCTTTTTTGTCTTTAATCATCAATATGCTCATTTCATAAAGCAGATAGAGGGGAATGGCTACGATGCTGAGTGTGAAAGGGTCTCCTGTTGGGGTAATGACAGCGGCAGCAATGACAATCAGGACAATGGCATGTCTCCGGTACTTTCGTAGGAATGATTTATTGACTAATCCAAGCAAGGACAGCAGCCAGGTTACCAAAGGCAGTTCGAAAGCCAGTCCCATGCAAAGCACCAGCATCATAAAATTATCGATATAAGAATTCAGGGAGATCTGATTTTCTATTTCCGCGCTGAGTTGATAGGTAGAAAGAAAACGAAGGGTAAGCGGATAAACCATAAAATACCCCAAAAGGACTCCGATAAAGAACATGACCGTGCCAATGGTCAGTGCTTTGCGGACCCCTTTCCGTTCATTAGGGTAAAGAGCCGGGCGGATGAAACGCCATATCTCGAAAAACAAGTAAGGTGTGGCAGTGACTACGGACATCCAAAAAGCTGTGGACATATGGATAAAGAAAGGTGCCGCCAGATTGATATTTACCAGCTTGACTTTAAACTCTCGGGTAAAGAAGTCATCGGTAAGGTCGAATGCCTGTCCGATATCCCGCAGGAGGTGGTAAAAAATGAAATCGTTGTGGCAGGGGGCCAGAATGACGTGGTCGAACAGATAGGGCATAGCGATGAAATAGGCTACAGCCAAAACAAACCATATACTTATGATTCGGAACAACACCCGGCGCAGTTCATCCAGGTGATCCCAAAAAGTCAGTTCTTTAATTTCTGCCATTGTACGAGAAAGGCGGTTGAAGTTTACTTTCAATCTGTCTTTAATACCGTGAAAAGAGAAGCAGTATCTTGCGTCCTATGGGTAGATGCAAGAAACGGAAACCAAACAGGATATCAGTTATCTTTCTTTTCTTTGTTTTCCGGTTCGTCGATTTCTTCTTTTGCCTTGTTTATTTCCTCTTTTGCCTCGTTCACCCCTTCTTTAAAGCTTTTCACTCCTTTGCCGAGCCCGCGCATGAGTTCGGGAATCTTTTTGCCACCAAAAAGCAAAAGTATAACCAACAGGATGATAATCCATTCGGAACCACTGGGCATGAATCCTAATAAAAAAAGGTTTGTCATAACGGTATTGTATTAGTTCGTGTGCAAAGATAGACTATTTTGAATGAAAAAAGAAAGGCGGAATCATAAAAGCGAAAACCGGGCTCATAAAAACGAAAAGTGAAAAGCAGCAGGAGGTTGATGTCCGTTGCTTTTCACTTCCCGACTTAATCTTTTGGAACTAATCCTGATAATATACCCTCTTTACCCGGGTTGAGATACCTGTCAGTACCTCGTAAGGAATGGTGTCAAGGGTATCCGAAAGAACGGTAATGGGCAGCTCGTCACCGAAAATCACGGCTTGGTCACCTTCTCTGCAATCGATATCCGTCACATCTATCATACATACATCCATGCAGATATTACCCACATATGGAGCTTTTTTACCATTGACGAGGCAATAACCGTGCCCGCATCCCAGATGGCGGTTCAGACCGTCAGCATATCCGATGGGGATTGCAGCGATGCGCGAAGGACGAACCAGATGTCCTTTGCGGCTATATCCTACCGTATCTTCCTCCGCTACATCACGTATCTGGAGAATGGTTGTTTTCAGTGTACTTACGTTGTTGATGACTGAATTGTCAATGGGGCTGATACCATACAATCCGATGCCCAGCCGCACCATATCGAATTGTGCTCCGGGAAAACGTTCGATACCCGCCGTATTGCAGATATGGCGCAGTATCTTATGTGGAAATGCTTCTTGCAGCTCAGTCGACATATGTTCGTATCGTTCGATTTGCTGACGGGTGAATGCGTCGAATTGGGGCGAATCGCTTCCCACGAAATGTGAGAAGACCGAACGGGGTATCACGGCATTCTGATTCTTCAGCCGGCGAATCAGTTGCGGGATATCTTTTTCTTCGAATCCGAGCCGGTGCATGCCCGTATCCAGTTTTACGTGGATCGGGAAGTTGGTGATGCCTTCTTTTTCTGCAGCTTTAATCAGTGCGTCGAGCAGGTGGAAGTTATATACTTCCGGTTCCAGTTTATAGTCGAACATGGTTTTGAACGCTGTCAGTTCCGGGTCCATGATAATGATGGAAGCTGTGATACCGGCTTTGCGGAGATCGGAACCTTCGTCGGCTACTGCTACTGCCAGATAGTCGGCGTGATGTTCCTGAAGGGTTTTGGCTATTTCGTATGAACCGGCTCCATATGCCGATGCTTTCACCATGCATACCATTTTGGTTTCAGGTTTGAGCATCGAACGATAATGATTCAGATTGGCTACCATTGCACCCAGATTGACTTCCAGGATGGTTTCGTGCACTTTCAGTTCCAGTTCCTCCGATACGAGGTCGAAACTGAAGTTGCGGGAACCCTTTATCAGGATGATTTCATTTTTGAGCTTCTTTATGACATCTGATGCTAAAAGTGCCTTTGTGTCGGGAAAGAAATATTTCTCTATATCAAACTTCGATGCACACGAGGAGATTTCAGCTCCTACGCCGATAATCTTCTCGATGCCCCGGCTATGAACCAGTTGTGCTACTTTGCGATAGAGCGTTGTGGTGCTTTGCCCGGTCTCCAGAATGTCTGAGAGAATTAGAGTACGTTTCAAACCTTTTGATTGTGAACGGCGGTAAAGGAAGTCGAGGGCAATATCCAGTGAAGCAAGATCTGAGTTGTAGCTGTCATTGATCAGGATGCAGTTGTTCTTGCCGTCTTTTACTTCCAGGCGCATGGCTACGGGTTCAAGACGTGCCATACGTTCGGTGATTTGGTCGGCGGGTACCATCAGGTACAGGCATGCGGCCAGACAATTCAGGGAGTTCTCTATGGAAGCGTCATCGATAAAGGGGATGCAGAATGTATTGTCCATCTCCAGATAGCGATAGGAGATGACGGTATGGTCTTCTCTCTTCTCCACCCTGCTGATGTAGAGCGGACGCTCGATATCCTTCATGCTCCATGCGATTTCACGGGCGGTCAGCATCGACTTTCCGACACAATTGCTTATCATTTCGTTGTCACCATTGTAAATGACGACGTCACAGTCTTTAAACAAACTCAGTTTCTCCATGCACTTCTCCTGCAATGAAAAGAAATTTTCCTGGTGTGCTCCGCCAATGTTAGTCAGGATACCGATAGTCGGTTTGATCATATTCTGTAATGGACGCATCTCTCCCATTTCCGAAATACCGGCTTCAAAGATACCTAATTCGGACTCTTCGTTCATCTGCCAGACGGACAGCGGTACGCCGATCTGTGAATTGTAGCTGCGTGGCGAACGTACGATTACCCGGTCGGGACTGAGCAGTTGGTGCAGCCATTCTTTGACGATGGTTTTTCCATTGCTGCCCGTGATGCCGATTACAGGTATCTGGAAAGAGCCGCGATGTTGTTCGGACAGTTTCTGAAGTGCCTTTAAAGTATTGGAGACAATAAGGAAATTGCATTCCTGAGCCATTGTCACTTTCAGCTGTTCACTATCCATGGTGAGCCCCTTGAAATCCTCGCTTGTTACTACAAAGTTGCGGACTCCCCGTTCATAGAGATCAGGGATATAGCGTGCGCCGTTATTCCTTTTGGTAGGAATGGCAAAAAAGAGGGTCTCTTCCGGAAAGCATAACGAACGGCTGTCTGTCAGTAGCCAGTCGATGGTAGCAGGCTTGTTTCCCAGACGCCGTGCACCTATTTTTTCAACGATTGATTCAATTGTATATGACATAATAATAAAGCATTGGCATATTTGCACATTTATCGAAGCGCCAGTCGGCACATGTTTGTTTCTTTTTCGAAATCTAAGTACGGGTATTTTTCGTTAAGTCGTTCTATTTTTAACACAATTTGTCCTAAAAATCTTTTATACTCTTCTGACTCGGGATGGAAAGGTTTATGTGCAATGGCTTTCCGTATGGTTGCGCACTCCTTAATCAGTGCTTGCGTTTCGGGACGGAAAAATGTTTCCGAGAAGCGTTCCCAGAGGTAATTGACGGCCAATGACGACGGATGTACCATGTCATCTGCGTAGAAACGGTAATCCCGGAGCTCGTCTAATATTATTTCGTAAGAAGGGAAGTAAAAAGTGGCTTGTGGGTAACGTTGCATCAGCCGGTCGATGGCAAGGAGCAATACACTTTTGCTGAGTTGATTGGCGTGCATTCCGTCGCGTACGTGACGGATGGGGCTGACTGTGAACAATATTTTGATCTTTGGATTCAGTGAAATCAGTTCGTCCAGTAACTGGATATAGTCTTCTGTTATCTCATCGGTCTCCAGACGACGGCGTACGAAATCCTTTTCAGGCAATTTGTGACAATTGGCTACTACCTTCCCCGTCTTTTTTTGTTCATATACGTATGCGGTGCCGAAGGTCAGCATGAGCCAGTCAAGTTGTTTCACTTCTTTGTGTGCTTGCTCCAGGCGGACCCGTATATTCCGTACAACTTCTTCCGGAGTGGCTGCGGAGAAAGAGCCGTGATGCATTGGACTGTGCCAGTACTCACGATACGAGAAAAGGTCGGATTCTTCATACAGCCTTTTACGAATGATTTCACGCAAGGCCATTGAGATGGACAATGGGTTGTATAGGATACCGAAAGGATTGATATCTACTTGGAACTTATTTTCAGCAAGTAAGGTTCCGATGTTTTCTGCAAAACAGGAACCCATTATCAGCAGTCGCTGTGCATGGTGGATGGGGATGAATCCAGATGGAATTTCTACCGGAGTATTCAGGTTCATAATCAAGTAATTCTATAACAGAGGTACAAAGGTACATGATAATTTCGGTTCATCCGGCAAATGTGTGGTTTTTCTCATGCATTGTCAAAATCTGGTTTATCCGAAGAAGGCGTTGTCTTGACGCTAACTCCATGTGTGGACATCCGTAACCTTGAATGCCGGTTCCGTTTACCAGCCGGGGTAAATGCTTTTACATGCCGCGGTAAATGGCTTTACATGCTGAGGTAAACGCTTTTACATGCCCGGGTAAATGGCTTTACATCGGGAGCGAAATTCAGGTAAATATAATCTTTTGATTATCAATTCCATTTAAATGCAGGTTCAGTTACGCATTTATCGGGTAACCCTTTAGTTTTAATTAACTGCTAAAATTAGTTTTTGAACTAAATCTTTTCGTTATTTGCATGCAAAAGAAGAAAAGTTATGAAAGGATTAACAGCAAAAGAAGAGGAAATTATGGGATTTTTCTGGGAGAAAGGTCCTTTGTTTGTGAAAGAAATGTTAGCATTCTATGATGAGCCGAAGCCACATTTTAATACATTGTCTACTATTGTGCGTGGACTGGAAGAGAAAGGTTTTCTGGCACACCATACTTATGGCAATACTTACCAGTATTATGCGGTTGTCAGTGAGTCCGACTTCAGTAAACGTACGTTGAAGAGTGTGATTAGTAAATATTTCAATAATTCATATCTCAGTGCCGTTTCGTCACTGGTGAAGGAAGAAGATATTTCACTCGATGATCTCAAAAAACTGATTGAGGAGGTGGAGCAGGGAAATGATGAGTAAAATGAAGTTGGAACCGTATCTTAAATAATGAATATATGGGAGTCTTTTTTGTCTATATACTGAAGTCATCTGCTTGTTTGGCGGGTTTTTATCTGTTTTATCGTTTACTGCTGAGTAAGGAGACGTTTCACCGGTTTAACCGAATTGCTCTGTTGGCTCTTTTGTTGCTGTCACTGCTGCTGCCTCTGATTCAGCTGACTACTACCCAACAGACGGAAATGCATCAGACGATGCTTACTATCGAACAGTTATTGATGATGGCAGATATGCCGGCATCTGAGGTGACACAGGCAGAAGGGACATCTGTATCGGGTATTCAGATCATTTTGATAATCTATTTATCAGGTATTCTTTTTTTTGTGTGCCGTCATCTTTATTCCCTGATCCGTTTGCTGGCATTATTGAGGTCGGGCAAGAAAGAAAGGATGGGAAATGGAATAACTTTAGTGGTTCATCAGTGCAAAATTTCTCCTTTTAGCTGGATGAAATACATTGTTATTTCTAAGAAAGATTTAGAAGAAGACGGTCGAGAAATACTAATCCATGAAACGGCTCATATCTGTAACCGGCATTCTGTCGATTTGCTGATTGCGGACATTTGTATTTTCTTTCAATGGTTTAATCCGGCTTCCTGGCTGTTGAAGCAGGAACTGCAGAATATACATGAATACGAGGCTGATGAAACGGTGATAGGGGAGGGTGTCAATGCTAAGCAATATCAGTTATTACTGATAAAGAAAGCTGTTGGCACAAGGCTCTACTCTATGGCCAACAGCTTTAATCACAGTAAACTTAAAAAACGTATCACTATGATGTTAAAAGAAAAATCAAATCCCTGGGCACGATTGAAGTATTTGTATGTACTTCCTTTGGCCGCCATTGCTGTGACTGCATTTGCACGTCCGGAAATCTCCGGTAAGATGGAAGAGATTTCTGCCGTCAAAGTTAATGATTTAAAGCAAATAGTGGAGAAAAAAGTACCGGAAAAAACGATCGAGGTAGCAGTGGACACGGTGAAAAAGAATGCTCTGGAGAAGGTGGTCATTGAAGTGTCACAGTTGGATACAGTATCAATTTCAAGTAAAGTTACTATCTCGGATGGATTGAAAAGAAATGGATTGTCTCCGTTTGCAACCCGACGGGTCGATTTTCAGCCTCAACCGTTGATAATGGTGGATGGAAAAGAGATAACCGGCGAACAAATGGAGGCGATCAATCCGGATATGATTGAGTCCATCAGTGTGCTGAAAGATAAAGAGTCGGTAAGGATCTATGGAGATAAAGCCGAACATGGTGTTATTTTGATTACGTTGAAAGGAGAAAATGCGAATGATTTAAATACACTTTCTTTTTCTACCATGAACTCGGATGAACTGGTAAAAGTAACAGGAACGGTCAAGGATCATTTGAATAACCCGATAGTGGGGGCATCTGTATCTATTTCAGGTACTACTTTGGGAACCGTTTCTGACGCTTACGGACATTTTGTTATTTCGGCTCCCAGAAGTGCGATGCTTCACATTTCGTGCTTGGGTATGAAACCGGTTAGAACAGCTGTGTCATCGGAAGTAAATGTGATATTGAATCCGGAAGACTGAAATCATTGTTATTGGTATAATTCCAACTAAACAGATATGCCGATGGGGACTGCAAAGAGATATGTGCAGGCTCCATCGGCATATCTGTTTATTGAAATTATGTTTGATTTTAATTTGCTCCAACTATATTATTTGTACTTTTGTGACTAACACAAGGCTTAACCTTCGGTTGGCAGAGTGACAAAAGAAAATGTCAGAGGATTACACTTTAACTATTATTTATTTATGAAGAAACTACTATCTGTTTTCTTGTTTTTATTTTGCTACGTTGTAGCCGTCAATGCACAAGACGATACTGTACAGTATGATTCAATTATGAATCTGATGAAAGATAAAACGATTCCTTTGATGGAACGTTATTATATGACCGGAGATATCGCATATCTTTCGCGGGAACATCAGATTGCCGTACTGAAGCAATTGATTCCCGAAGCCAAAGAGGTGGAAGATAAAGCGGTTGTTACCCGCCTTTATTCAATTGTTGCGATGTTTGAGAATCAGCTCGGAGACATGGCTGAAGCTAAAAACTATCTGGATAGTGCTTTTATGAACAAAGGGAAGTTTGAAAACAATAATATTGCCGGTATGATGCATTATATTGCCGGTATCTATTATTCTGATAAAAATCAGATGGAGAAAGCGCATGAAAATTATTATCAGGCTGCTGATTATTTTAATCGTAATGCGGTGAAGCCGGCAATTCTGACGGAAATATATTATGATCTTTCTATTATTTATTCCATGTGGCAAGATGATGAGGGGTTGAATGATCTGTCCGAAGCGATGAAAGATCTGCCGGTGGATTTTCCTTTTCAGCAGATATTGAAATTGACCATAAAAGCAAAGTATTTTTATGCTTTATATCAAAATGAACATCGGATGAATCTGTTGGATTCTGTGACAAAATACAATCAGGAAGCCTTTGAGGTATACACATCAACCGAGAATCCATATGACGTGGGCTACGTTATATCCGATAATTATTTGCATCAGGCAGTTGTCTATAGTGAGGCCGGTAAGATAAAGGAAGCGGAACAATGTTTTGAAACGGGTAAAAAACTGATGAATCCTAAAAAGATCGATGCAAACGTGTCACTTAGCTATGTTTCGGGGGTGATTGCCTATTATCAGGCGGATTATGAATTGGCCGAGCAACATCTGCAGGATGGATTGCATGAACTGAAAAAAATGAATGAAGAGCAGGAGGTGGATTATTATCATTCTTTGATTGATTTCTATACCTTATTGGCCAAAGTGTACGAAAAACAGGAACTTTATAATAAAGCTCTGGAGGCTGCCCGCAATTCATTGAAGTATGAAACCCGGTTGTTTGATAAAAATAGTAGTAAGACTATTCAGAAGTTACGGGCACAATATAGTCTGGACGAAAAAGAGAGGGTGGTGAAGCAACTTACGGCCATCAATGAAAAGAACAAGTGGATTAATATTCTTTCTGTTACCTTGATTGTATTGGCGCTGATTACGATTGTTCTGTTGCTGATACGTTATCGTTCCCGTCAGCGTATTCATGAGGGGATGTTGCAGATTGCCAAGCTGAAACAACAGGAAACGGAATTGACGGTTGAATTGCAGAAGGCAAAACTGGAAGAGAGAGAACGCGAATTTCAAGCCTTGGTGCATGAGGCACAACAGCGTAAAGTGCAGTATTATCTTGAGGGCCTGGAGGTAGAGCGAAACCGTCTGGCTAAAGAACTCCATGATAATGTTTCGAACGAGTTGCTGGCCATTAAAATGAAAATTGCTGACGGGACGAGTAGTCGGGAAGAGGTTTTGGATACATTACAAGCTTTGCAAACCGAAGTGCGGGGAATTTCACATGATTTGATGCCACCTGTCTTTAAATATGCTTCCCTGTCTGAGATTCTTCAGGATTATGTCTATCAGCGTAATCAATCGGGACAGACCGAACTGACTTTGGTGCTTGAACCGGAGGAGGGATTCGATCATTTATCGCAGAAAGTAGCATTGGAGATTTATCGAATTGTACAGGAAGCTACAGGCAATGCATTGAAACATGCGCAGGCCACTCATATTAAGATTATTCTTGTTCGGGAGGGAAACAGGATAAAGCTGACAATAGCTGACAATGGCAAAGGCTTTGAACAACAAACCGGAAAGTCGGGAATTGGTCTGGTTATCATAAAGGAACGTGTGGAAAATCTGAAAGGAGTTCTGACTCTAAGTTCTGTTCCGGGCAAAGGAACGGATGTGATCGTAGAGATTGATTTAGACGGTCTGGAGAAATAAAAGAAAGATAGAATTTTTGCTGCCACCGATTGAGAGTGTGTCATAACTCATCACAGCGACACACCCTCAATCGGTGGGGTTTGGGGATGTGGTTTATTTTACCTGATAGCTAAAAATCACCGGATTAGAGTCACTATCCAATGATTCTGTCAATTTATATAGTTTATCGGACATTTTGTTTTTGAACGATGGATGATTGTCTACTATAGTTTTGAGGCTGAACAGCGTTGTGGGAAAAACCGTAAAAAATACTCGGTTATTGGCTCCTTCTACCGGTATGTATTGGTGCAAGTCTGTTTGGTATTCCGTATTGTATATCTTGTTGTATTTCGATAACTTGTTTTGATTTTTATCAAACACATATATACCGAATAGATTCGTACTGAATAATAAGTATTGGGGGGTGTTTGTCACATTAGTCATTAAATATACATATCGGTCCCATGTGAACTTATTAAGTTCGCGGCAGGTGTATTCTTTGTCTTTGGCTGCTTCCGGAAAACTTTCATTCATAAAATTGAAGGAGTAGTAAGGACTTATTTTCCCGTCTTCCAGTTGATAGATCGTATCATCAAACTTTCTGGTAAATACAACAGGAGCTGTTCCGCCCAGTTGATGTCCTCCGATAAAACAATAAGGAGCTATTTCTCGGAGTGGTTTTAATAATTCAGTCTTTTGATCGTTCGGGGCTATTACTGTGATGGATGATGTGGATAACTGATTATTGATATATGTCTCGTTCTCCAAGTATATCATTCCGTTATCAATTGCTATTGAGTGATAGTATCCTGGTAGTTTCGTGGTTCTGATGAAGTTCCCTTGCAAGTCATAATATATCAGTGAGGTCGGGTCGACTAAGAATACTAAATTTTCATTTTGCCTGTCTATGGCTATATCCAATATGCTTCCATATTCTCCTTTACCTACTCCTACACGGTGTATGGTAAATAGATGTTTGCCTTTATCATTGAAAGCCAACACTTGCTTCATGGATTTATCTAAAATATAATAGGTGTTTTTCCACTCTATTACCCGATTAATGCGTTTTATCAATGCATTGTCTTTTGTTTCCAGGCAGAAGACCTGGGGATTTTTTAGGAAAAGAGTGTCGTTCGCTGGTTTTTCTACTGTTTCTAACTCTGCAACCGAGCTTGTTATTTCATTCTGGGTCATACATCCGCAGAACATTATCATCAATAGGAAGCCGGAGAAAAATATATCTTTTTTCATATTAAAGAGGTCTTTGACTAATGTCTACACTAAAATCATATTCGCATGCGATGATACCGCTGCCATAGCAACTTATTTCTGTATAAACAAAAATTGTTTCTATAATTTTTGTTCCATCTGGAGCTGTTTGATGAACAGGCTCACTTTGGAAAGAGTCCATTATTCTTCTTTCAGCACCATTATTATAATCAAATTCAGTTTGTGCCAGTGCCTCAATATTGGCTAAAATTATATCCTGCTTTTGGTTTTTAAGATTAAACTCAATTGTAGTGATTGCGCACAAAGCAGTAGCTGCGATACCGGTTAAGAAAAATAGTCGTTTTTGCATAGTGTTAACTTTAAAAGATTAATATTATTATCTATATGGGCAAAGATATTATTTTTTTTCATAATAACACTTGCTTTATTATTATTTTTTTTGTTTTGCCCGGCTTCTTTTTTCTATTCTTTAAAAATATATCTGCTATTTATAAGTATCTAATTGAGAGTGGAGGTACGATAGTATTTCTATCTCTTGTTCAGGATGGAACCATTGGATTTCTTTATCCCGCTTAAACCAAGTCATTTGTTTGCGTGAATAGATACGTGAGTTTTGCTTTATCTTTTCAATGGCAAAAGGTAGTTCCCATTCTCCATCCAGATATTTGAATATCTCTTTATAACCAACAGTATTCAAAGAGTTTAGATTTCGGTGGGTATAGACAGAACGTGCTTCTTCCAGTAAGCCTTCTTCCATCATTTGGTCTACGCGGCGGTTGATACGGTCATACAGTTCGGTACGATCCCGAGTCAATCCTATTTTCAGAATATGAAAAGGACGTTCTTTTTTTTGTTGGGTGCGGAAGGAGGTATAAGTCTTTCCTGTCATGTAGCAGATTTCCAATGCGTGAATGACTCGTTTGGGGTTCTTTAAATCTACAATCTTATAATATTCCGGGTCCAGCAATTTCAGTTCGGCACAGAGATTATCCAGTCCTTCTGTTTCGTATTTATGTAGCAGAAGTTCGCGGGTTTCCGTATCCACGGTCGGTATATCGTCAATACCTTTACAGATGGCATCTACATACATCATAGAACCTCCTGTGAGGAGAACGACATCATGCTGTTTGAATAAAAGTTCAAGGAGAGACATTACCTCCGTCTCATATTGGGCGGCACTGTAATAATCGGTGAGTTGCAAAGTACCTACAAAATAATGTGGAACCCGTTTTAATTGCTCCGGGGTTGGGGCTGCTGTTCCTATCTTAAGTTCGGCGTATAACTGCCGGGAATCAGACGAAATGATACTCGTCTTGAAATGTTCTGCTATACGGAGGCTTAACTCCGTTTTTCCTACGCCTGTAGGCCCTATAAGTACGATTAAAATTTTGGCAGTCATAACGATTAGTAATGTGATAATGTGTCCATGTGACAATATGTCGGCTGCTATGCAATATGATAACGTGGTCGGCAGGTGTATTGTCACATGGGCATATTATTCAAAATTTATCTTCGTCGTATGAACCTCCACCACCAGATGCACCATCGTTAACATCAAATCCTTCTGCATCAAAATCTTCCATGTCGAAGTCCTGATCACCATAGAAATTCTCATCTAAGTCGAGTGAGCCTCCTGCGGCAGCCATCTCTTCGAAATCTACTGTTTGCTTAGGAGCTTCACCTGACTTTTTGGTGCATTTGGCACCTTTTATTTCTTTTCCGGTGATGATTTCGGATAATTCGATAAAGAAACAACGTTCCGTCATGTAGTCGAATACATAGAGCAGTTTTTGTTTTTCGTCTTCAATCAGTTCGTTGAGGCGGGTCTCTTTCATTATCCAGCTGTCCATTTCCGGATTATTGTCCATTTCCTCCAGAGTAATTTCTTTCTCTTTTTCCCAATCGTCATCGCAGATAAAGAAAGAAGTCATCTGGTCATTCGTGTAACCCGCTGCTTTCAAGATAGCTTCGTGAAAATCGAAGAAAGTAGCTTCCGGGTCAATCTGTATCTCTCTGACGAAATCGTCAACCTCATCAGATATAATGGTAAATCTGTATATCATAGTTGTTACTGTTTTATTGATGGCGTAAAAGTAATAAAAAACCGAAAGATTGCAAATAAGATGGCTGGGTTTATTCCACAAAAAAGGAGGATGCTTTCCGGGCATCCTCCTTTTTCTTATTGATTTCTATTTATTTACCTGATGATTCCCCGGTCCGAGTTACGAATAAAATCAACGATATATTCTATTTCGGGACTGGCGGGTATTTCTGATTCAACCTTTGCAAGGGCGTCCGATGTGTTGAGTCCGCTTTGGTAAATGATGCGGTATGCATTATGAATATTCTCAATAACTTCATTTGAAAAACCACGACGACGGAGTCCGATGATGTTGATTCCACTATAAGCGATGGGTTCGCGACCGGCTATGATGTATGGGGGAATATCTTTGCTGAAACGACAACCTCCCTGGATCATCACGTATCCGCCTACCCGGCAAAACTGGTGCATCAATACATTTGCACTGATGATGGCATTATCGTCAATAACGATTTCACCGGCCATTTTGGTAGAATTACCAATGATACAGCCGTTACCGATCAATGCGTCGTGAGCTACATGGACACCTTCCATCAGCAGGTTGTTATTGCCTACAATGGTTCTGCCTTTGGCAGCTGTACCCCGGTTGATGGTCACATTTTCACGAATCAGGTTATTATCACCTATTTCGGCTGTGCTCTCTTCACCCTTGAATTTCAAATCCTGGGGAATTGCTCCGATAACGGCTCCCGGGAAGATTGTATTTCCGTTTCCGATACGTGAACCGTACAGGATGTTGGCATTAGCCATAATTTTATTGTTATCTCCGATGACTACATTTCTATCAATGTAAACAAACGGAGCAATCTCTACGTTTTCACCGATTTTTGCTTCGGGATGAATATACGCTAAGGGACTTATCATGCTTATAAATTATTTGTTTTTTACTATTTGTGCCATGAATTCGCATTCACAGACTACTTTTTCGCCAACGAAAGCATAGCCTTTCATCGTCGAGATTCCCCGGCGGATAGGAGCCAACAACTCTACGCGGAAGATCAGGGTGTCACCCGGTACTACTTTCTGACGGAACTTCACTCCATCGATTTTCATGAAATAAGTAGAATAACGCTCCGGTTCGTCTACTGAGTTTAAAACGAGTAGTCCGCCGATTTGGGCCATTGCTTCTATTTGCAATACACCGGGCATTACCGGTTCCTGAGGAAAATGTCCCTGAAAGAAGGGCTCGTTGGAGGTTACGTTTTTAACACCTACGATGTAGTTGGCACCAATTTCGATCACCTTATCCACCAACTGGAACGGATAGCGATGAGGAAGTAGCTCACGGATACGGTTTACGTCCATAATCGGAGCTCGGTTACAGTCATAGGTCGGTGCCTGTATCTCATGCAGGCGGATTTCCTTACGCATCTGACGTGCGAATTTGTTATTGATGGTATGTCCCGGGCGTGTAGCGATGATTCTTCCTTTAATCGGTTTACCAATCAAAGCAAGGTCTCCGATTACGTCCAGTAACTTATGGCGGGCACACTCGTTGGGCCATACCAACGGTTTATGGTTGATATATCCCAGTAGTTTGGCATCCATATGGGGAACACCCATAATATCGGCTAACTTATCATAGTTCTCTTGCGACATTTCGCGTTCGTAAATAACGATGGCATTGTCCAGATCGCCTCCTTTGATAAGTCCGGCTGACAACAGAGGTTCGATTTCACGTACAAATACAAAGGTACGGCTGGGGGCGATCTCTTCTTTGAATTTCTTCATATCCTCCAGTGTTGCAAACTGGTTCGGGATGATGGTCGAATCGTAAGAAACCAGTACGTTCAGGCTGAAATTCTCATCGGGTAATACAATGATGGATGAACCTGTCTCCTCGTCACGAAACTCTATTTTTGATTTAATGATATAGAAATCCTTAACAGCATTTTGCTCCTCGGTTCCTACTCTCTCTATTTCTCGTACATAATATTGTGCACTTCCGTCCAGAATCGGAAATTCCGGTCCGTTAACCTGGATCAGGCAGTTGTCGATGCCCAAAGCATAGAGGGCTGCCATTCCATGTTCAACTGTGCTTACTTTTACTCCATTTTTTGACAGCACGGTTCCTCTTGTCGTTTCAACTACATTATCAGCTACGGCATCGATAATGGGTTGCCCTTCCAGATCCGTGCGCTGTATTTTGTAGCCATGGTTATCTGGGGCAGGGTTAAACGTAACAGTCAGGTCAAGTCCAGTGTGAAGACCTTTTCCTCTCAGTGAAAAGCTATCTTTCAGAGTTTTTTGTTTCAGCATTGGTTACTTATTTAATTGTTGTTTTAATTCTTCTATTTCTTTGCGGAGATTGCGTAATTCGATCTGCATCTCCGGAAGGCTTTTTTGTGCGATGGATGCTTTGAAGTATTGTTTTAGTTCCATAGGAGGAGTTCCGATAAGTTGGCTACCGGATTTTATATTCCCCGGTACACCCGATTGAGCTCCCAGATTTACTTGGTTGCCTATTTTGAGATGTCCGGCAATACCTACTTGTCCGCCGAACATACACCATTCGCCTACCTTGGTAGAACCTGCGATACCCACTTGGGCAGCCATTACGGTATGCGAACCTATTTCGTCGTTGTGAGCTATCTGGATCAGATTATCTAATTTCACTCCGCTATGAATCACGGTCGCTCCCATGGTTGCGCGGTCTATGCAGGTATTGGCTCCGACTTCTACATTATCTTCAAGAATGACGATACCGATTTGAGGAATTTTTTCGTATCCTTGCGGGGTAGGAGCGAAACCGAAGCCGTCTGCTCCGATCACACATCCTGCGTGCAGGATACAATTGTTTCCTACCCGGCAATCATGATATACTGTTGCATTGGCATATAGGATACAATTACTGCCTATTTTGGCACCACCGCCTACAGTGGCATGCGGATGAATAACCGTATTATCTCCTACTTCCGCATGGTCGCCTATGCAGGCGAAAGGAGCTATATATACGTCTTTTCCTATTTTAGCGGTTTCCGCTACATAGGCACGTGGGTCGATACCGGTTCTTTTGGGTTTGCTCATCTCATATAGATTGAGCAGTTTGGCAAGGCTCTCGTAAGCATTGTCTACTTTGATTAATGTTGCTTTTACTTCTTGTTCGGGAGTAAAATCTTTGTTCACCAATACAATGCTAGCTTCGGTCTCATATATATAAGGTGTATATTTCGGATTAGAAAGGAAAGAGATAGCGCCCGGTATTCCTTCTTCTATCTTTGCGAATGTATGTACAGTAGCGTTTTCGTCACCTATAATTTCCCCTTGGATAAATGCTGCAATTTGCTTAGCCGAGAACTCCATAATCTTACTTTAAAATTTAATTAGTACGCAAATAACGGACTTTTTTTTTATATATCCTTACTCTTTGATGAATATTTTATACTTATCTATCCCAACGCAAGTAGCAGATATAGTATTTCTTTACCTTTTTAGAAAGCAATGAAATGTTTAGCATGTCCGATGCTTCTGCAATATTTTTTATTGTTCCGTCTTTGTAAATAATATCAATGCTGTCATCTGCCGAATCGTACATGTTCTTTTCGATACTGGGGGTAGAGACAAAATAGTCTGCTTCGGAAAGAGTGATGCCTAATTGTTGGCTGATCTGCAAAGTCAATTCTTTTTTTCGCTCTTCACTGATAGGTTCAGCGCATATCTCAACCTTGAATATGTTACGATTAATCATACCCAGGCTTAATGTTGATAAAACCTTATCCGTATGGGTGCTCCATACTTTAAGAGCCGTCCAGATATCATTATCGTCCAACTGAATGAAGTTTTCCAGACAGTCAGGGTTATTGTAAAATACTTCCGGGTCGATGTGGTTGTACAGGAAGAATTTCAGCGCCGGCGAGGCAAACAGTTCCACTCCTTGCGAAGCCAGTTCCTTGGCACGTAACAGGGCACTGATCAGCATCCGTTCATAGGCCACTGACGTTTTGTGCAGGTAAACCTGCCAGTACATCAGTCGCCGTGCTGTAAGGAAGTTTTCTATGGAATAGATTCCTTTGGACTCCACTACTAGATGGTCGTCTGCTACGTCGAGCATTTTGATGATGCGTGCCGAACCTATATTGCCTTCCGAAACTCCGGTATAGAAACTGTCACGGCGCAAGTAATCCAGACGGTCCATATCCAGTTGTCCGCTGACTAATTGGTGCAAGAAGCGTTTGGGATATTCGTCTTTGAATATCTGAATGGCTAAACTAAGTTGTCCGTTCAGCTCCTTGTTCATCCGTTCCATCAGCATCAGGGAGATTTCTTCATGGGATACTCCTTTGACAATGGTGTCTTCAAGAACATGCGAAAAAGGCCCGTGGCCGATGTCGTGCAGAAGGATGGCTGCCTGTACGGCTTCGGCTTCACTGTCGAATATGAAGTTCCCTTTGGAGGCCAGTTGCGTGATAGCTTCGCTCATCAGGTGGAAAGCTCCCAGAGAGTGCTGGAACCGGGTGTGCTGTGCGCCGGGATAGACTACGGATGAAAGCCCTACTTGCTTGATGCGGTTTAAACGCTGCAAAAGGGGATGCCGTACGATGTCGTACAGCAACCCCTTTGGTATGTTGATGAACCCGAATACCGGATCGTTGATTATCTTCCGTTCGTGAGGCATTATAAGATAGCTTTCAGCTGTTCTGCCATTTGCTCTTGCACTTCTTTGGCAGCGGCACGGGCGGCAGCGGCAAAATTTTCGGTCTTATCTACATAAATAATTCCGCGGGAGGAATTCACAATGAGTCCACAGGTACTGTTCATGCCATATTTGCATACTTCTTCAAGAGAACCTCCCTGAGCGCCGATACCCGGAACCAGAAGGAAGTGATTGGGGACAATCTTACGGATGTCTTCGAAAGCACGTCCCTGAGTAGCGCCCACAACGTACATCATCTGTTCATCACTGGCCCATTTCTGTGATTTTTTTAATACTTTCTCGAAAAGGCGTTCGCCGTTGGCATCTTCCGTCAGTTGGAAGTCGTGTGAGCCTTTGTTTGAAGTCAGAGCCAGCAGAATTACCCATTTCCCTTCGTAAGATAAGAACGGAGTAACGCTGTCCTCTCCCATATAAGGAGCTACAGTGACAGAGTCGATATCGAGTTCTTCGAAGAAGGTGCGGGCGTACATTGCTGAAGTATTTCCGATATCACCGCGTTTGGCGTCAGCAATGATAAACTGGTCGGGATAATTTTCTTTGATGTAATTTACAGTTTTTTCGAAAGCAATCCATCCTTTTACGCCCATGCTCTCATAGAAAGCCAGATTAGGTTTATAAGCGATGCAATAGTCTGCTGTTGCATCAACGATTGCTTTATTGAAAGCGAAGATGGGATCCGGATCATCCAACAGATGATCGGGTATCTTTTTAATATCTGTGTCGAGTCCTACGCAAAGAAATGATTTTTTGCGTTTGATGTTTTCAAATAATTGTTGCTTGTTCATCTTTCTTTATTTACAAATTTACGATTTACGATTGAAGTTGCCTTCTCGTTACAATTCACTCTCTTTCAGACGTTCAGCATTTTCGGCCACAGTCAACTTATCGATGCATTCCTGAATATCTCCGTCCATGAAGGCGGCCAGGTTATAGATGGTATAATTGATGCGATGGTCGGTTATACGTCCTTGGGGATAGTTATAAGTACGGATTTTGGCCGAACGGTCGCCCGTCGAAACCATTGTCTTACGTTTGGATGCGATGTCGTCGATATACTTCTGATGTTCCTTGTCGTAGATAAACGTACGAAGGCGCGCCAAAGCACGTTCTTTATTTTTAGGTTGGTCGCGGGTTTCAGTACATTCGATCAGGATTTCCTCTGCTACTCCCGTATTGGGATTTTTCCAGATGTAACGTAAGCGGACGCCCGATTCAACTTTGTTTACGTTTTGTCCGCCGGCACCTCCCGAACGGAAAGTATCCCATTTGATTTCACCTTCGTTGATCACTACATCAAACTCTTCCGCTTCGGGAAGTACAGCTACCGAGGCTGCCGAGGTATGTACGCGTCCCTGGGTTTCTGTTGCCGGCACGCGTTGAACACGGTGTACACCCGATTCGTATTTTAATGTGCCATATACATTATCGCCGGTAACACTGCAAATGATTTCCTTATATCCGCCGGCAGCACCTTCATTGGCGCTGGATACTTCCATCTTCCAACCTTTTGTTTCACAAAATTTGGCGTACATCCGGAAAAGGTCGCCTGCAAAGATGGCGGCTTCGTCTCCACCTGTACCTCCGCGAATTTCAAGAATGGCATTTTTACCGTCCTGAGGATCAGCTGGTACCAGTAACAGTTTGATTTCCTCTTCCAATACCGGAAGGCGTTCCTGGCTGTTGTCCATTTCCTCTTTGGCCATTTCTCTCATATCGGTATCCGACTCGTTTGAGAGAATGTCTTTAGCTTCTTCAATGTTGGCCAGCAGTTGCATGTACTCTTTACGGGCTTTCATCAAATCGTCCAGATCCTTGTATTCTTTGGTTAATTTTACGTATCGTTTCTGGTCGGCAATCACTGCCGGGTCGGTAATAAGGGTAGACACCTCTTCGAAACGGGCAACAAGACCGTCGAGTTTTTCTAATATACTATTGTTGTCTGCCATAAATTTAGGAGTTAAATGAGCTGCGAATTTAATCCGTCACGGAAGATACAGAGGTTTTTGTAAGTGCGTGTAGTGCCTCTGCAAGCTCTCTGTGTCCTCTGTGATGGATCTTGTTCGTTTTTTAATAAGTGAATTCTCCGAACTCACTCTTGATAATCAGTTCTTTCTTATCGCTTTCTTCGATGCGTCCCACGATTTGTGCAGGGATACCGAAAGATTCGCTGATCTTGATAACTTCGGCCGCGTGTTCGGGTGAAAGGTATACTTCAAGGCGATGGCCCATGTTGAATACCTTATACATTTCTGCCCAATCGGTTCCGCTTTGTTCCTGAATGGTTCTGAACAATGGGGGCACGGGGAAGAGGTTGTCTTTTACCACGCGTACATCGCCTACGAAATGCAGCACTTTGGTTTGTGCACCACCCGAGCAGTGCACCATTCCGTGAATTTCAGGACGTAGCGCATCGAGCAACTTTTTCACTACCGGTGCGTAAGTGCGGGTGGGAGAGAGGACGAGTTTTCCCGCGTCGATCGGAGAACCTTCTACTGCGTCTG
>UMKR01021220.1_pt1 | contig 29126 bp, 15 predicted proteins | sample 1966361 | NCBI WGS metagenome assembly UMKR01 (sample SAMEA4836181, study PRJEB28245) | human gut metagenome | biome: gut microbiome; material: fecal sample | place: Denmark | collected 2008 | reverse complement strand
GAGTCTTTCAACTCAGAAACGAGCAATTTTGTTTTGCCTTTGTAAATGTTCAGAAGATTGTTTTCCATGGCTTTTGTAATCGGCTTCATGATATAGTCGCCCGATTTTGCCAAACCACCGAACAAGATAATAGCTTCGGGACTTGAGAAAGCAATAGCGTCAGCCAATGCCTCACCCAGAATATTACCTGTAAATTCGAAAATCTCCTGAGCCAGCTTATCTCCCTGTACGGCAGCATCGTATACATCTTTCGATACAATGCTCTCTGCCGGGATATTGCGCAACAAGCTGGCATCGGTACGTGCAGCGAGGAATTCGCGTGCAGTGCGTGCCACACCTGTAGCCGAACAGTATGTTTCCAGACATCCTTTACGTCCGCAACCACAGATACGTCCGTCACGACGAACGATCACGTGACCGAGTTCTCCGGCAAAGCCGTCATGTCCGTAAACCACTTGTCCGTTGATAACAATACCACTACCGACACCTGTTCCCAGAGTAATCATGATAAAATCTTTCATACCGCGAGCAGCCCCGTAAGTCATTTCACCCACAGCGGCAGCATTAGCATCGTTTGTCAAGGCTGTCGGAATGCCCAGACGTTCCTCGAACATAGAAGCCAACGGCAATACACCTTTCCAAGGCAGGTTAGGAGCAAACTCAATGGTTCCGGTATAATAGTTTCCATTAGGAGCGCCAATGCCGATACCCTTTATTTTATCCACCCCGCCATTTGCAATGATCAACGGCAGAAGATTTTTGCATACTTCATCTGCATATTCTTCTACTGTAGGATATACCTGAGTTTTCACTGCACCGCTTGCTATAATAGTTCCGCGCGCGTCAACAATTCCAAAGACAGTGTTTGTTCCGCCAATGTCAATACCCACTACGTAGGGTTTCTCCATGCTTGAATTCATGATACTCTTATTTAAAGGGTTAGTTAATATTAAATGTTTATTGCACACAAATTACGTAAAGAAGATTGAGTCTACAAAATCTTTTTTTAAAAAAGTTCACTTCGTTTGCAACTTTTCGTATCAACCGTGCGTCTAATAGAACAAATCATAAGAAAATTGAAACTAAATAGATGAAACTGTGATACACTTAAAAGACATTAACAAAACCTACAACAACGGGGCCCCCCTCCACGTACTCAAGGGCATCAATCTCGATATCGAGCGGGGTGAATTCGTTTCCATTATGGGAGCATCAGGTTCCGGCAAATCTACTTTACTTAATATATTAGGTATACTGGATAATTACGATGACGGAGAGTATTACCTCAACAATGTGTTGATTAAAAACCTGAGCGAAACTAAATCCGCGGAGTACCGCAACCGGATGATCGGTTTCATCTTCCAGTCGTTTAACCTGATTTCATTCAAAAACGCAGTAGAAAACGTTGCACTACCTCTATTTTACCAAGGAGTAAGCCGGAAAAAGCGGAACGCAATGGCTATGGAATACCTCGACAAACTGGGGCTCAAAGACTGGGCACATCACATGCCCAACGAAATGAGCGGCGGTCAGAAACAGCGTGTAGCCATCGCCCGTGCCCTGATTACACAGCCTCAGATTATTCTGGCCGACGAACCTACCGGTGCACTGGACAGCAAAACTTCAGTAGAAGTCATGCAAATCCTGAAAGACCTGCACAAGACCGGAATGACCATTGTCGTAGTAACCCACGAAAGCGGAGTTGCCAACCAGACGGACAAGATTATTCACATCAAAGACGGTATTATCGAACGGATTGAAGAGAACCAGAATCATGATGCCTCACCATTCGGCAAGGATGGATATATGAAATAAAAACAAATACAAATATGATTGACATTTGGCAAGAAATATATGGCACCATCAAACGGAACAAACTTCGTACGTTCCTGACCGGATTTGCCGTAGCATGGGGAATTTTCATGCTGATAGTGCTATTGGGAGCCGGTAACGGGCTGATCCATGCTTTTGAAAAGTCATCCTCCGCACGAGCACTGAACTCCATCAAAATCTATCCGGGATGGACCGGAAAGCCCTACGACGGACTGAAAGAGGGACGCCGCATTCAACTGGATAACAAAGACTTGAATGCTACCATGGAACATTTCAGTGACAACATCATCAGCGTAGGTGCCAGTCAATGGCAGAGCAATGTGAATCTGAGTTACGGACAGGAGTACGTTAACCTTTCATTGGAAGGGGTATATCCGAACTTTACAGAAGTGGAATCCGTAAAATCGACAGAGGGACGGTTCATTAATGATATCGACCTCAAAGAACGGCGAAAAGTAATTGTACTACATACCAAAACGGCTGAGATCCTTTTCGGAAAAAGCCGAACAGAGCCTATCGGAAAATTCGTAAATGCCGGTGGAGTTTCTTATCAGGTAGTAGGACTTTACACCGATCCGGGTGACCAGGGAAGCAGTGAAGCATATATTCCCTTCTCAACCCTACAGGTGATTTACAATAAAGGCGATAAACTAAACAACCTGACTTTCACGACCAAAGGGCTCACCACGATGGAATCGAATGAGGCATTTGAAGCAGCCTATCGTAAAGTGATGGGTGCCAAACATCGTTTCGATCCTTCGGACAACAGTGCACTATGGATATGGAACCGCTTTACCAACTATCTGCAATCTCAGAATGCCATGGGTATCCTGCGCACGGCCATCTGGGTGATCGGTGTCTTTACACTTCTGAGTGGCATTGTGGGTGTATCAAATATCATGCTGATCACAGTGAAAGAGAGAACACGCGAATTTGGGATCCGCAAGGCATTGGGTGCCAAGCCATTCTCCATCCTGTGGCTGATTATCGTAGAGAGTGTAACCATTACGACCCTCTTTGGATATATCGGCATGGTAGCGGGAATCGCAGCTACCGAATGGATGAATAAGGTGGCCGGAGAACAAACCGTAGATGTGGGAATGTTCTCGGAGACGGTATTCCTGAATCCGACGGTAGATATCAGTATTGCCATACAGGCCACATTAACCCTGGTAATCGCAGGCACATTGGCAGGATTCTTCCCGGCCAAAAAAGCAGTAAGTATCAGACCTATTGAAGCACTTAGAGCAGATTGATTATGAGAGTAGATATAGACACGTGTGAGGAAATCCTCGTCACGATAACAAGAAACAAAACACGAAGCCTGCTGACGGCTTTCGGAGTATTCTGGGGTATCTTCATGTTGATAGCCCTGATGGGGGGCGGACAAGGGATGCAGGACATGATGCAAGCCGAATTCGAAGGATTTGCCACCAACTCGGGATTCATGGGCTCCCAGAAAACAGGGGAAGCTTACAAAGGATTCCGTAAAGGACGTTACTGGGATATCGAGAACTCGGATGTAGAACAAATCCGTGAGAAAGTAAAAGATATCGATGTTATTACCCCATCGATAGCCCGCTGGGGCTCGACGGCCATTTTCGGAGAAAAAAAGTATGATTGCAGCGTAAAGGGGCTCTATCCGGACTACGCCAAGATTGAAAATCAGGATATGGCTTACGGAAGATTCATCAATGATGTGGACGTACGCGAAGGACGCAAAGTCTGCGTGATCGGCAAACGCGTTTACGAAAGCCTTTTCAATCCGGGCGAAGATCCTTGTGGAAAGTATGTACGGGTAGACGGAATCTATTACCAGGTGATCGGTATGTGCGTATCCGAAGGAAACATAAATATTCAGGGACGAGCTTCGGAAGCTGTTGTATTACCTTTTAGTACCATGCAACAAGCCTACAATATGGGAAAACGTATCGATGTGATATGCTATACCGTGAAACCAGGGAAAAAAGTAAGCGATCTGGAACCGGAAATAGAAAGCATCCTGAAAGAAGCACACTATATAGCACCGGACGATAAGCAGGCAGTCATGAAACTGAATGCGGAAGCCATGTTCTCGATGATGGATAATTTGTTTACCGGTATCCATGTACTGATCTGGATGGTGGGCTTAGGTACTTTGCTGGCCGGCGCCATCGGTGTATCGAACATCATGATGGTAACGGTAAAGGAACGAACCACGGAAATAGGTATACGACGTGCCATCGGTGCCCGTCCGAAAGATATTCTGCAACAGATCTTATCGGAAAGTATGGTACTGACTACCATAGCAGGCATGGCCGGCATCTCTTTTGGAGTATTGATCCTGCAATTGATGGAAATAGGCGTTAACTCCGGTAAAGACCATTATTCTCACTTCCAGGTCTCCTTTGGCATGGCTATCGGAACGTGCCTGTTACTGGTGACACTGGGATTACTGGCCGGGCTGGCACCGGCTTACAGGGCAATGGCCATCCGTCCGATAGAGGCTATCAGAGATGAATAAAGTACAGCCTCTCCCCCACAAAAAGCAGAAAAGAGACACAGTCAAGTATAGAAAATAACAATTCAAAATATAAAACAAGATGAAAAAGTATCTGAAAATCACATTACTGGTAGTGGTAGCCGCCATCTTCATTGGGACATTCATATTCCTGTACCAGAAGTCGAAACCCCAAACAACTGTATATGAAACTGTCACCCCGGAAGTTGCCGACCTGGAAAAGACTACAGTGGCCACCGGTAAAGTAGAACCACGAGATGAAGTACTTATTAAACCACAAATATCCGGTATCATATCCGAGGTATATAAGGAGGCCGGGCAAACCATCAGACAAGGTGAAGTGATCGCAAAAGTGAAAGTTATTCCGGAACTGGGCCAGTTAAACTCAGCCGAAAGCCGTGTGCGCGTAGCAGAAATCAGTGCAGCTCAGGCAGAGACCGACTTCGGACGTATCAAGAAGCTTTATAATGACAAGCTAATCAGCAAAGAGGAGTTCGAGAAGAGTGAAGTGGATATAAAGAAGGCACGCGAAGAATTGCAGACAGCAAAAGATGCATTGGAAATCATCAAAGAGGGGATCACCAAAAACAGTGCATCGTTCAGTAGCACACTGATCCGTTCGACCATCGACGGACTGATTCTGGATGTACCTATCAAAGTAGGTAACTCCGTTATTATGAGTAATACGTTCAATGACGGTACGACTATCGCCACGGTAGCTAACATGAATGACCTGATTTTCAAAGGTAAAATAGACGAAACAGAGGTTGGACGTATCCATGAAGGTATGCCGGTGAAACTGACGATCGGTGCTTTGCAGAATCTTACATTTGATGCCGAACTGGAATATATTTCTCCGAAAGGTGTGGAAGAAAACGGAGCCAATCAGTTTGAGATTAAAGCGGCCGTTCACGCACCGGATTCAGTACAGATCCGTTCCGGATATTCTGCCAACGCAGAAATCGTGCTGCAACGCGCACAGAAAGTTTTGGCAGTTCCCGAGGGCGTAATCGAATTCAGCGGTGACAGCACGTTCGTATGGGTAATGACCGATAGCATTCCTGAACAGAAGTTCGAACGTCGCCAAATCAAAACCGGTATGAGCGATGGTATCAAACTGGAAATCAAAGAAGGTCTGACCGGAAAAGAAAAAGTGAGAGCTTCGGAAAAGAAAGGTAAATAAGCCTCTATATATAAAAGAGGTATAAAGAAAATACGAATCACCAACAACGCATAATATGGGAAACAAAATATTAATTAATTTACTGATACTGACCGGACTGTCCACTTACGCTGCACAGGCACAGGCACAGGAAGGATGGACCCTACGTCAGTGTATCGATTATGCCATTGAGCATAACATCAATGTGCAACAAACGGCAAACTCGGCCGAACAGAGTAAAGTGGACGTAAATACCGCCAAATGGGCACGCCTGCCCAACCTTAGCGGTAGCGCTTCACAAAATTGGAGTTGGGGACGTACAGCATCACCGGTAGATAACACTTATAATGACATCAACAGCGGTAGTAGTAGCTTTAGCTTGGGTACGAATATTCCTTTATTTACCGGTCTGGAACTACCGAACCAGTATGCGCTTACCAAATTAAACCTGAAAGCAGCAATCGAAGACCTGAATAAAGCGAAAGAAGATTTGGCGATCAACGTCACCTCCGCTTATCTGCAAGTACTTTTTAATCAAGAGTTAAGTAAAGTGGCACAAAGCCAGGTGGGACTCAGCAAAGAACAGCTGAACCGCATCACACGCTTGCACGAAGTGGGAAAAGCTTCTCCCGCCGAAGTTGCCGAAGCCAAAGCGCGCGTTGCACAAGATGAGATGAGCGCCGTGCAGGCAGATAACAATTATCGGTTAGCTTTACTTGACTTAAGCCAATTGCTCGAACTTCCGACTCCGGAGAACTTCTCACTTGCCACACCGGATACGGAGTTGGAATTCTCTCCCCTTACTTCACCCGACGAAATCTATAACCAGGCCATGCTCTACAAACCGGGCATCAAAGCAGCTGAATATCGTCTTGAAGGTAGCGAAAAGAATGTCCGCATAGCAAAGAGCAGTTACTATCCGCAATTGTCCTTCTCTGCGGGATTAGGTACAAACTTCTATACAGTAAATGGTAGTGCCGGTTCAAGTTTTGGCAATCAAATGAAGAACAACCTGAATAAATATGCCGGATTCAGTCTGAACATACCTTTATTCAATCGTCTGGCCACCCGTAACCGCGTACGCACTGCACGCCTGCAACAAACCAATCTGGCATTGCAACTGGACAATACCAAGAAGGTGTTATACAAAGAAATCCAACAAGCATGGTATAATGCCATAGCTGCCGAAAGCAAGTTTAAGTCAAGTGAATCGGCCGTAGAGGCCAATCAGGAATCCTTCCGTCTGATGAGCGAGAAATTCGATAATGGAAAAGCCACCTCGGTTGAATACAATGAATCTAAGCTGAATCTCACCAAAGCATTGTCCGACCGGATTCAAGCCAAATATGACTATCTGTTCCGTACAAAGATTCTGGACTTCTACAAAGGACAACCCATTGAGTAAGAAAAGAGGTTATTATTATTGTAAGTGATAGGGGTGGGAAAAAATGGAGTGAAGTTTCACCCCTATTTTTTACTTTATTGCCCGCACAAAATAAAGGGCGAAATTCACATTCCACCCCTTATCAATCAATATTACAATCTAAAAATAAGCTATGCTACGACCGGATAACTCACTCTTCCATTATTATACAAATAATGCGCCAAAAACATAACGTCCTAATAATAAAAGATCTAAGGAGTAAAAAGATGTTCGTCAACGAACACCTCACCTACATTTGCGGACACTATTAGAAGAAAACAAGAGAAATATATGGAAATCGATCAGACTATTATGAAAAACTGAAATTAACATCAAATTGGCGATTATTATCGAAAAAAAATCAAACGAACTTTTATTATCTCAAACTAATCGCTATATTTGCGACCAATTATTCAATAAAATACCAGAATTTCTTCTTTTAAAAACACGAACGTCAAAACCGCGCACACATCAGACTTATAATCAAATAATTAATTCAATTTAGCATATACTAAGTCTAATCTATAAATGAATAAAATGGAAGAACATTTTTTTAACGAGATCTATACTTGCTATTATAAAAAGTCTTTTTATTTTGCTAAATCTTATGTACATGATGATTTAGTAGCAGAAGATATTGCTTCAGAGTCATTAATAAAACTTTGGGAAAAACTAAAAACAGAATCCATAGAAAAAAAATATATTCTTCCTCTTTTGCTTACTATATTAAAAAATAAAGCTTTAGATTATTTAAAGCATGAAAATGTAAAGCATACAGCTTTTGAACAAATGGAAGATTGGCAACATCAAGAACTATCAATGCGCTTGTCTGCCTTGGAAGCATGTAATCCTAATGAAATCTTTTTAGAAGAAATACAAGAGATCATTCATCATACAATGTCTACACTTTCCAAACAAACCTATCAAATTTTTATGCTAAGTCGGTTTGAACATAAGTCCAATAAAGAAATTGCAGAAGTAATGCGAATTACTGTAAAAAATGTAGAATACCATATATCCAAAGCTTTAAAAGTATTACGAATAGCTTTAAAAGACTACCTTCCTCTATTTTATTTCTTTTTTTATTACTAGTTTTTTAGCTAGATCATTCCACTATTTTTTTTTCTTCTTTTTCTTTATTATTTCTTTAGGGTAAACTTCAACTTAATCGTTATTATTTAAAAAAACAAAATAAGAATGAAAGTTGAATTGCTACATAAGTATATATCAGGGAATGCAACCGAAGAAGAAAAAAAGCGCATAACTGAATGGGCACAAAAGAACTCAGAAAATATGCGTGAGTATATGATACAACGTAAATTATACGATATTGCATTATGGAATAAAGAATCCATGGCAGGAAAAGAAAAGAAATCGATAAAAAAACTCTCACTATACAGGGTTGGAAAAGAAGTAATCAAAATAGCTGCAATTTTTGCAATTGTACTTTTGGGAAAATACTATTGGTCTCCAGAACATCAAACCCAAGGAGATATTCCGTTCCAATCTATCTATGTACCAGCTGGACAGAGAGCCGAACTCATGTTGTCTGATGGCACCAAAGTTTGGTTGAATTCAAGAAGTTCTTTAATTTTTCCCACAAACTTTAATTCGGATACTCGGAATGTAAAGTTAGATGGAGAGGGTTACTTTATTGTTACCAAAAATGCCAAACAACCTTTTGTCGTGGAGACCAACAAAGGTAATGTGAAAGTTTTGGGCACAGAATTCAATGTCATAGCCTATTCTATAGATAGCATTTGGGAAACCTCATTACTGAAAGGAGCTGTGGAAATTTTAGTACCCAAATCAGTTGATAAAGTAAAATTAGAACCTAACACCATGGTTAGATTAATCGATAATAAACTAGTGAAAGATCACATTAAAGAAACTGATTATTTTTTATGGCGTGAAGGACTTCTCTGCTTCAATAATATATCTGTCCCAAATTTGATTGAGAAATTAAAACTTTATTATGGAGTAAATATTATAGTAAATAACACCAAAATTTACAGAAAGCGCTATACTGGTAAGTTTCGAACAAAAGATGGAGTTGAGCACGTTTTAAAAGTCTTGAAACTTAACAATAATTTCACTTATAAAAAAGACGATGTAACTAATACAATAACTATTTATTAACCCTTTAAAATAAAATGCCTATGAAATAACACACAAATAAAAAATGGAGCAGTGCTGGCACACCACTCCATAAAGTCAATTACGCATTGACCAACTTTCAATTAATCTTAAGTTAAAAACTAAAATTAAGTATGCAAATATATGAAAAATATATTGTACCACGAATCTATAATAGTAGAAATTAAATCTTTATTCCATATTATGAAAATCACAGTATTAGCCTTATTTATATTTGTCGGAACTGCTTTTGCTACGGAATCTTATTCTCAAGCAATGAAAGTAACCGTTATGGCTGATAATATACCAATGGCTAAAGTAATTAACGAGATCGAAAAACAGACAGATTACCTGTTTGTATATGACATGAATGAAGTGAATTTGAAGCAGAACGTGAAACTAAATGCACAAAATAAATCGGTAGCTGACGTTTTAAATATAATGTTCAAAGGAACCGATATTCATTATGCTATGAAAGGAACGAATATCATGTTAATGAAGGGCATAAACAATGAAATATCACTACAACAAATCCATAAAATAACTGGTATTGTAAAAGATGAAAATGGTGAACCAATTATCGGAGCCAATGTGTCAGTTAAAAACCAAAAAACAATAGGTGCAATTACAGATATGAACGGACGTTTTACTATTGATGTACCGGTCAATGCCGTATTGCAAGTAACATACATTGGATACATCCCTCAAGAGATAAACATCGGCAATAAAAAAACTGTGAATATTTTTCTCAAAGAAGATAACAAAACATTGGATGAGGTAGTTGTCGTAGGATACGGAGTACAAAAGAAAGTAAACGTAATAGGAGCTGTAGAAACTGTGAAAGCAGATCAGATAGCAGACAAACCTGTTACATCAATTGTTTCAGCGCTAACAGGCGAAGCAGCAGGTGTAACGATTAAGCAAAGTTCTGGGCAACCAGGAGCCAATCAAGGATCCGTCCGTATCCGTGGAATCGGCACATGGGGAGATGCTTCTCCACTCGTTTTAGTAGATGGTATATCCATGAGTTTGGATGATGTTATCCCCAGTGAAGTTGAATCGGTCTCAATACTAAAAGATGCTTCTTCTGCAGCAATATATGGCTCCCGTGCAGCTAACGGTGTTATTTTAATAACTACCAAAAAAGGTAAAGCAGGTAAGGTTTCATTCTCTTACTCAGGTAATATCGCACTGCAACGTGCTACAAGAGTTCCTGAGATGGCATCTTCATGGCAATATGCAGAAATGTATAATCAAATGATGGTCAACGAAGGACAAAGTCCTATATTCTCAGAAGAAAAAATAAAACGCCTGAAAAACGGAACAGGTAATCCGGACTTAGGAGAAGCCAATACGGATTGGTACAAAGAACTTTTACGTATTGCGCCCCAACACAACCATCAAATATCAATTCAAGGAGGAGGTGAAAGATTTACTTACATGATTGCTACTGGTTATTCTGATCAAAAAGGAGTAATTCCTTCAACTGCATTCAATCGATACAATTTACGAATTAACACTACGTCTCAATTGACATCTTGGTTAAAATTAGACCTCAATATGACATACTTAAATAGTTTACGGAAAGAAGCCGCACGAGGTGGCGCAACAGATGCTTATCGACGCGCTGGTCGTGCTTTGCCCTATCTGCCGGTAAAATTCTCAGATGGCACATGGTCGTATAACACATATCCAACCAACCCTGTAAGAAGAGTAAGTGGAGATTATGGATCAGTTAAAAACTATAATGATGCTGTGAGCGTATTAGTTGCACCCGAAATAAAGATTTTGGATGGACTTATTGTAAAAGGAAATTTTGCTTATGAGTCAAATACATATCGCGATAAATCTTTTGAAAAGACAGTGGTTTATGATAGTTTTGAACAAGCAGGTCAAGCCGCTACGACGGAAGAAAACCGCAATAAACAAATAGATAAATGGAGTCAATATCGCAATATAACAGCAAATGCTTTAATTAGTTATGAAAAAACAATAGGAAAACATTCACTCAGTGCCATGGTAGGGACTTCTTTGGAAACCTTTAAATATGCTTTTACAGAAGCCTCTCGAATGGATTTCCCAAATAATGATTTTTCCGAAATTAATGCAGGTGATCCGACAACAGCTTCCGCCAACGGAAATTCGACTTATGCTGCTTTGGCATCAGCGTTTGGCCGTATCGGTTACAACTTCAAAGAAAAATATCTAGTTGAATTCACGGCAAGATATGATGGTTCTTCTAAATTTGCCAAAGGAAATAGATGGGGATTCTTCCCATCAGCATCCTTGGGATGGAGAATCTCGGAAGAAACATTTTTTCAACCTCTAACTGCATATGTTTCTAACCTCAAATTTAGAATGTCGTATGGTTTGTTAGGTAATCAAAAAATTTCAAACTACCAGTATTATTCTTTAATTGGAAATGGTGGTAATTATATGTATGATGATAAAATACAAATGGGATATGCAGAATCCAAAATGGGTAATGAACTAATTACGTGGGAGTCATCAAAGAATTTCAATATTGGAATAGATTTTGGCTTATTCGACAACAGACTAAGTGGAACATTTGACTGGTATAAAAAACGAACCTCAGATATTTTACTACAATTAAAAACGCCAGATCTATTGGGAATAGACGCTCCTATAGAGAATGCCGGTATCATCGAAAACCAAGGATGGGATCTTACACTGAACTGGCAGTCGAGAATCGGGAAAGATTTCAAATATAAGATCGGAATGGTACTTTCAGACGTAAAAAATAAAGTTATTGACCTTAAAGGATATAAATCTCCAACAAGTGATTTAACTGCACGCATAGAAGGACAGCCTTTAGATGCTATATTTGGTTACAAAACGTTAGGGATCTGTGAAAATCAGGCAGATTATGACAAATATCAGAAACAAATGAAAACATTCAACCCTAAATGGGGGATCGGAGATATAATAATTGAAGATCTTTATGAAGATGGAAAGATAGATGCAAACGACAAAACGGTAATAGGAAATTCGATTCCACGTTATACCTTCGGAATCAACTTAGGATTTGACTATAAAAATTGGGATTTTTCATGTTTCTTTCAAGGTGTAGGAAAAGCTGATGGCTACATAACCTACGAAGCCATCCAAGGGTTAAACGGAGGCGGAGTAAACAGTCCAAGAAAGGAGCACTATGAAAAGACATTCAATCCAAGTAACCCACAGCCTGGTGCTTATTTCCCACGTACTCTGAAATCTACATATAACTTTGATAATATGTCACATTGGATACAAAATGCATCTTATGTTCGCTTGAAGAATCTTCAAATAGGACATACATTTAATGTAAAAGGATTCAATAAATTCAGGGTTTATTTATCTGGAGAGAATTTATTCACTATCACTAAATTTATGACTTGGGATCCTGAAACTCCTGTTGGTTCAAGAACCTCTTATCCTCACATTTCAATTTATTCGGTTGGTGTAAACCTAATTTTCTAATCAATAAATATTTTATATAATATGAGAAAATATATCTTTTATATACTTTGTTTAACAGGAATGTATTCTTTAAACTCCTGTAACGACTTATTGGATGCCGCTCCTCAGGATCAGATCTCAAATGATAAATTCTGGAAGTCAGAGAAAGATGCAGAAAAATTGATTATAGACTTATACAGCGCGACATTACCGAGTGGTATATTTTGGGATGAATGTATGTCGGACAATGCATATTTAGCTTATGACTGGTGGGGTGGACAGCAACAAGTAGCCAATGGTTCACAAACTGTATATGGTGAAACGGCAAGTAGTGTTTGGAATGGAGCATACTCCACAATCAGAAAATGTTGGTTCTTGCTTGAAGGCATGGAGAAAGTCACCTTCAGTTCTGATGCCGTTAAAAAAAGAATCACAGGAGAAGCCTATTTTATGTTAGCCTATCAATATTATCTTTTGACAACCTATTTTGGAGATGTTCCGTTGATAAAAAAGACACTGGACATTCCGACCAGTAAGGAAGTATCAAGAGACCCTAAACAAGTTGTAGTAGAATTTACTCTACAAAAGTTAGAAGAAGCCGCAACCCTGTTAGTAAATACTGCTCCAGAATATGGACGAATTACAGCAGATGCTTGCCACTTCCTTATGGCACGTATTCAACTTTACAATGAAGATTATAAAGCCTGTTTGAAATCACTTGAGAAATTAGAAGGTAAGTATCAATTACATAATGTGGGGGACACTCCTTACGAGGACCTTTTCTCAGGCAAAGCAGAAAGAAATTCAGAAGTGATATTGGCTAAGATATGTGAACCTAGACAAGGTGATATATCAATAGGGCATTCAGGCAATGGAGCAATGTTACTGAAAGGAATGACTGGTGGCGACCCCTATTGCGGAATCTTCCCAACAGGCTCATTGGTTGATTCCTATCCAATGGCAGATGGTAGATTGATTCATGAAATGGGCTCAACTTATGATCCTAAAAACCCCTACGCCAATAGAGATCCGCGATTATATCAATCAATAACATATCCCACTAGTCAACTAAAAGTTCTGGATGGAGCTACAAATACAATAAAAGAAGTATTATATGACCCAGAAGATGAAAGTACCATAAGTGTACAACAATACGGGGCTCCAGAACCGTCTCGTACAGGCTATGTTTGGAAAAAATATGTGGATTATTCAGCATATGGAATGTTAGAAATCTGGGACTGTACCAACGATATTATTCTTTTTAGATACGCTGATGCAATGTTAATGAAAGCTGAAGCTCTATTTAAGACCCAAGGACTTAGCGCAAAAGATGAAATATGTAACCTCATCGATCAATTACGCAACCGTTGTAAAGGTGGAAAAGTGCATCGAGAAAACTACAACACAGAAGATATGTTATTCAGATTAATTAAAAATGAAAGACGTATTGAACTTGCTAATGAAGGCACTCGCTATATCGACTTAATTCGATGGAAAGATGCAGAAAAAAATACAGTTGAAACTGGTGTCGGGTTGGTAGGAGAACTATACGGAGCCTACATGAGATTGGACGGTGCAGGGAAAACTGATACAACAGTTAAAATAGACGGAGTTCCTAGACGATATATAGAAAAGCGTTCTTTTGACAAATCGAAAGGTTATCTATTTCCCATTCCACAAAACGATAGAGACTTAAATTCTAATTTAACCCAAAATCCTGGTTGGTAATTCACATTAAAAATCGACATTAATAATTAGAGTTCCTTTCCCTGTATAGGAAGGAAAGGAACTCTTTTTTTAAGTTTCCAACATTAAGACTATTAAGACACATATCTTTAGCAATAAAGCCCAAGTCCAACCTATATTAATAAAATAAATAATATATGAGCAGTAGAATCTTACTCTTCTTTATTCTATTTTTCAACTTCTTATCCATTAAAGCAGAAGTTGATATTTCTTTATCAGGTGAATGGAAATGTCGTCTCGACTCATTATCAATAGGTGAAAAAGAGCATTGGGAAAGAGACGTTTTCTCCACTCCTATTGTTTTACCTGGATCCACTGACGAGGCTGGTATCGGCAATTCTTATCCCATTTTCAAATCAATTTTAGGCTGCAATCGTTTTCCTGATTATCCTCAAAATGCCGATTTTGGGATGATGACCAGAAAACATAAATATATCGGCAAAGTATGGTATCAAAAAGAATTTACTATAAAAGCCAACCAAACAGGGATGTTTACTCTATTTTTAGAACGTGTAATGTGGAGGAGCAAAGTATGGATTGATGGTAATCCTGTTAAGAATATAGTAGATTATTTATCATCACCACACAAACATTTTCTTGGACAGTTAGACAAAGGGAAACACACTGTTACCATAATGATAGACAATAGTGAAATTTATCCTATTGGCACGTTAGGACATTCCTATTGCCCACATATGCAAACTCAATGGAATGGGGTTGTTGGAGAAATAGGACTTCAAAAAACACCCGCCATACATATTGATCAACTGAATGTTTATCCTTCCTATTGCAAGAAAGAAATAAGAGTTTCATTAAATATTCTAAATTCACAAAAAGAAAAGGGCAATTTTAAGTTAACCTTTACTGTCACAGACAAACAAACAGGACAAAAAGTATACACGAACAAACAGATAATAGAACTATCCGATACAATAAACAATTACTCATTTACTATTCCACTCCCACTCCCTAAGCCATGGGATGAATTTACTCCAAATCTGTATAAAATTGACGTGTTGCTAAACTCAGGCAAAATTACAGACAGGAAAACTTCCACTTTCGGATTTAGAGATTTAGGGATAAAGGATAAGCATTTCACAATCAATAATAAAAAAATTATCTACAGAAATAGCCATGAAGGAATGTTCTTTAGCAATACGGGATATCCCAACATGAGTGTTGACTACTGGAAAAACATTTGGTTACTATATAAGAAGCATGGATTCAATGCAGTTCGTTTTCATTCATGCTGCCCTCCCAAAGCCGCTTTTATTGCCGCGGATGAGGTAGGTTTATACTTACAAATAGAATTCTTCTGGAAAGACGGATGGATGGGATGGAAAGATCTTATTGGAGAGGCCGACAAACGACTAAATCAATTTGTTTTTAGTGAGGTACTTGAAGCCCTCAAAACATACGGGAATCACCCTTCCATGATGCTAGTGTCATTTGGCAATGAATTAGGAGGAAATTTCGATTGGATGGGTGAGCGCATAAAAGAAATGAAGAATATTGATACACGTCATTGGTATGCAGCCGGAATAGCTCATAATATAACTGTATATGATGATTACGTAGAATATGGTGGTAAAAATCAAGCATTAAATAACAAAGGTACAGACTGGAACTATTCGGACAGTTACAACAACCGATCTGCGCATAATTATGATGAGAAGTTCAGAAGGAAGAACCTTCCAGAATTTACACACGAAACCGGACAATACATAGTCCATCCTTTATGGAATGAAATAGAAAAATATACAGGAATATTAGCTCCTTTAAATCTGAAATATTACAAATCAATAGCTCAAAGAAATGGGATTGACACTCTTGATGAAAAACTCCAAAAAGCTTCCGGTCAAATAAACAAGAATTTGTATAAAGCAGAAATAGAAGCAACATTAAGAACGCCAGAGAGTGCGGGATACAGTTTACTCAGTATGGTTGATTATCCCGGCCAGGGAGAAGCCTTAGTTGGTTGGGTTAACGCTTTTTACGAAAACAAGAATTTCATAACTCCTGAGGAGTTTTCCATGTTTGGTTCTCATACCGTTCCTTTACTGCGTTATAAGAAACATGTATGGGAAGATGGAGAAATATTTACGGGAGGGGTAGAAATCAGCAATTTCGGAAAAGAATCTTTACATTCTAAAAAAATATTCTATAATATTAAAAAAGAGGATAAAGTAATCGATTCAGGATATCTATATTCAAATTGTATAGAACAAGGTGAATTGACAAAAGTAGGTTTTTTCAATCACACACTCCATTCTGGTACATATGGATGTAAGTTAGACATTGAGCTTGAAATAGAAAACACTTCCTATAACAATAAATGGTCAATATGGGTATTTCCCAAAAGAACTAATGAAGTACGACTTAACAATGTGATTGAAACAACTTCTTTGAAAACAGCTATTGCCAAACTGAAAGAGGGAAAGAAAGTGTTGCTTTTGGCCAATAATTTAGGTAACAAACAAAACCAAATTTATTCTGCATTCAATCCAGTTTTTTGGTCTGCAACTTGGTTTACCGGACAAAACACGGATGTCAGTGGTGCTTATATTAGGAACAAACACCCACTGCTGTCACTTTTTCCCACAGAAGATGTCATGAATTGGCAATGGAAAGATATATGTGAAGATAGTCGTGGTTTTATTTTGAATGATTTTCCCAAAGACTATTATCCTATCGTCCAGCCCGTAAACGATTTTCACCATGGAAATAAACTTGGTACCATTTTTGAACTTAAAACACGAGAAGGTGGTAAACTTGTAGTTTGCGGATACAATCTGACAAACGCTTTAGATAAACGTATTGCAGCGCGTCAATTAAGAGAAACGATTCTATCCTATATGAACTCAGAAAATTTTAAACCCACTCAATTTGTTGAATATGATTGGTTAAATAAGAATCTAAAAAACACTCTCAACAATCATGAAAAAGAAATAAAAGAACTCAAAGCTCTTCTATTTATTACTCCTGACAATACCTCCGGCTATTCTCAACTGAGCAAATGGACAAAAAAGAAAGACAATGTTATCACTAATGAAGAAGATCTAGATTATCACATAGATTGCCAAGGAGTATGGCAGGACGATATGGGAAGTTATTGGGTTGGAAATAAAATAATTTTAGAAATCAAAATTGAGCATCCCAAGTTGATGACATTAAAGCTCTGTTTTTTAGACTCTAATAAACTAAATCGCACAGGTGTCATTTCTTGCGAAGATGCACCGGAAGTACAATTGAAAGAACATCACAAAGAAACTTGGATTTCCATTCCTATTACACGCGAGAACTGCTTGGATGGCAAAATAAAAGTTGCCATAAATTGTCTGAATGGGCCCAATATCATGTTAAATAAAATTGCTCTAACAGCACTATAAAAGATAAGTTCATACATTAAAGACACATATATGAAAAAGATTTTTTTATACACTTTATCAGTTATGACATGTTTAATGTCTTACGGGCAGCTCCCAAAAACAAGTTTTCCTTTTAAGGATAAATCTTTGTCTACCGAAGAGCGAACAGAAGATTTAATAAATAGAATGACCTTAGAAGAAAAAATTGACTTGCTAGCAGGTTACAACGACTTTTACCTCCACCCCTGTAAACGCTTGGGAATACCAGCATTTAAAATGGCAGACGGTCCTCTTGGACTTTCCTCCTGGGGGCTTTGGGGGAGAGCTACTGCATTCCCATCTTCTATCTCCGTGGCTTCCTCGTGGAATAAGAATTTGGCTTCCGAAGTTGGAAAAATTTACTCAGAAGAATGGAGGGCAAGAGGAATTCACTTTATGTTGGCTCCAGGAGTCAACATTTATAGAGCATCTAAAGGTGCCCGAAATTTTGAATATTATGGAGAAGATCCCTATCTTACTTCCGAGATGGTCGTTCCATTCATAAAATCAGTACAAGAAGGTGGTGTAATTGCCACAATTAAACACTTTGTAGGAAACGATCAAGAATATGACAGATACACTGTAAGTACAGAAGTTTCAGACAGAGCTTTACATGAAATTTATCTCGCCCCATTCAAAGCCGCTGTAGAAAAGGCGGATGTAAAAGCAGTAATGACCGGCTATAATCCGGTAAATGACATATATTGTACCGAAAACAAATTTCTAATCGATATATTAAAGAAAGATTGGCATTTCAAAGGAATACTAATGTCCGACTGGGCTTGCACATACTCAGCTGATAAAGCCGCCAACCATGGTTTGGATCTTGAGATGGGGAGTAAGAACTGGTTCAACAGAGAGCAATTATTGCCTTTGATAAAAAAAGGAATAGTCTCTGAAGAAGTAATCAATGATAAAGTAAGACGTATCTATGGTACCTGCATTGAAATGGGCTTTTTCGATAGACCACAACTAATTGAAGATAATCCTACTTACAATCAGAAAGCGAATAAAATGGCACTAAAGGTAGCCGAAGAAGGTATCATCCTCTTAAAAAATAAGGATTGCTTACCTTTGAAATCCCCTCGAAAAATTGCAGTTATCGGCCCGACAGCCAATCCTGCCGTCATTAATGATAGAGTCTTTTCGGTCAATGGAAATGTGTATGGTGGTGGCGGTAGTTCCCGTGTTCACCCTTGGTATATAGTTAATGACCTCAAAGGAATAGATAATGAATTTAAAAATGCTGAAATTTATTACACTGAAGGTATCTCCAGTCAGTTCAAAAGACATCTATTTAGGAATAGTGAATTCAGGACTCAACAGGGTAAAAGAGGACTTACCGCTAAATATTATGCGCTAAAGTCGGATACAATACAAATAATTTCTGCCAATCTACTCAAAGAACAAGCAAAAGCCGCTGGAAGAAAAGAAGAATCTACTCAAATAATCTCTTCACAAAAAAACGCAGGTAATTGTATTGTTAACAGAATAGATCGTCAAGTGGATTTCGAATGGTGGGGATATCCTGACAATAACAGAACTTTTGGCTCTGATTATAAAATAGAATGGGAAGGCTATGTCGACATACATAAAAGTGATAGTATTCGTTTTTTTGTCGACGCACAAGGAGGATATCAGTTATTTATTGACGGCAAATTAATAGTAGATGCATCACCCTCTCAGTCTTTCCATGTGAGTTCAAATGCCATTTATTCTAAGAAAGGAGAATCTAAACATATAAAATTAAGATTTTGGAACCAGAGATCTTTGCCCGCAGAAATAAGAATGGGATATTGCTATGACAGCGATATCGACTTCTCAGAAGCTAAACGTCTTGCTTCCAAATCCGATGTAGCAGTGGTTTGTGTCGGTCTTGATGGAAGTATCGAATTAGAAGGAAGAGATCGTCCATTTGACTTACCTTATGGACAAGATTTACTTATCAATGAAATTAGTAAAGTAAACCCCAATACTATAGTTGTAGTACATGCAGGGGGCGGTATAAATATGACAAAATGGATTGATCATGTATCTGCAGTACTGCATGCTTTCTATCCGGGACAAGAAGGAGGAAATGCATTGGCACGCATTTTATCTGGACAAATAAACCCTTCAGCCAAGTTACCTTTCACTTTAGAAAAAAAATGGGAAGACTCTCCTGCTGCAGGGAATTACGATGAGACAAGGAAAGAGAAAAAAGTTTACTATAACGAAGGTATATTTACAGGATACAGAGGCTATGAAAAAAAAGGTATATCACCTCTATTTCCGTTTGGTTTCGGCTTATCCTATAGTTCTTTTAAGTATGACAACCTTTCAATAAAAGTTATAGATGAAACGAATGCTATAGTTGAAATTAAATTTGAAATTTCCAATATAGGCGATGTAAATGGCGCGGAAATAGCACAAGTATATGTAACCGACATGGTGTCAAAAGAGGAGAGACCACTAAAAGAATTGAAAGGATTTGAAAAAATATGGCTAAAATCCGGTGAAACAAAATCTGTTACCATTAGGCTTACTAAAGAAGCTTTCCAATATTACAATGAAAAGAGCAAGAAATGGGTTTTTGAAAAAGGAGATTTCTTGATTAAAATTGGAGCTTCTTCACAAGATATTAGATTAGAACAAAAAATTAAATTGTAAAAATCGACATCAAATATTATTTGACACTTAAAAAAATAAATCATGAATGCATACAAATTATTATCAGCGTTATTTATATCCAGTTTTTATCTATTTTCGTGCACTTCTTATGAAGAGATAGATACGTCAGTATATTTAGATCCCTCACGTCCTGTCAACGAACGCGTAGAAGCTTTGTTAGCACAAATGACTATTGATGAAAAAATCGCTCAGATGGATATGGTCTCGGAATGGGACGAAGATAGTATTTTAAATAACACTTATCATGACTTCGGAGCGTGGATTGCAGGTCAAGAGCCAGAAGAAACGAACAAACTTCAATCTTTTTCCGAAAAAACTCGTCTAAAAATTCCATATTTAATAGGAATGGATGCCGCTCATGGCTATGGTACATTAGCAGGAAGAACAATTTATCCCACTTCTATCAGTATGGCTGCAACGTTTAATCGTACTCTCGTTAAACTTTCAGCTCAAAAAGCCGCTGAAGAAATTCGTTCCGCCGGAACACATTGGACTTTTGCTCCTTGCGTGGATATTGTATATGACGCAAGATGGGGAAGAACAGGTGAAACTTATGGAGAAGACCCATACTTGGCAAGTGAACTCGTCAGACAATCAGTTATTGGTTTACAAGAAAATGCAAATCCACAAAAAAGAGTAGCAGTTTCAGTAAAACATTTAGCTGCCGGTGGAACATCTGTAGGAGGTATTAACCATGCTTCTGCCGATATCTCCGAACGTTCATTACGATCTTACATACTCCCCCCATTTAAAGCGGCTATTGAAGCTGGATGTATGACTATTATGCCTGGTCACAATGATATTGGAGGAATACCTTGTCATTCATCTAAATGGCTACTGACCGATGTAATAAAAAACGAATTCGACTTCAAAGGTTTCTTTATCAGTGACATGAAAGACATGGACAATCTGACAAGTTTACATTATACTGCACACAATCAAACAGAAGCTATAGCACAAAGTGTCAATGCAGGTATGGATATGCACATGTATTCGTCTGACAGTACAGAGTTTCTAGTTCCTATGAAACAACTGATAAAAGAAGGAAAAATACCTATTAGCCGTATAGATGACGCAGTAAGACGTATTCTCAAAGTAAAATTCGAGTTAGGTTTATTTGAAAATCGTTATGTAGATCCCACTAAAGATGTTTACGCAACCAAAATAAATAGAGAAATAGCTTTGAACGCAGCACGTGAGTGTATCATACTTTTAAAAAATAGTAAAAACCTGTTACCTATTAACGAAGCTAAATACAAGCGTATTTTGGTCACAGGGCCTAATGCTAACAATCAGGCTATGCTAGGCGATTGGAGTTTCTTTCAGCCAGACAGTAATGTTGTTACTGCACTAGAAGGTATGCAAATGATCGCATCTAATTCTGAAATAATTTATAGCAATAGCGGCAGAATAAGATCTGAATTATCACATGAAAAGACCAATACGACAGATCCCGCCTTACAAAAAAAAATACTTTCAGAAGGAGGAGGAATCTCTGACTACAGCATTTCCGATGCAGTAAAGAAAGCTGAAAATTGTGATTTAGTTGTTGTAGTTATGGGAGGGTATGGCATTCGATCAGACTGGGGCCTAAGAACTTATGGTGAATCGGCAGATCGCCCATCGATTGATTTTTATGGTCGTCAAATTGAACTAGTCAAAGCATTGCAAAAAACAGGGAAACCTATAATTGCTGTAATTGTTAACGGAAAACCTTTAAATAACGAATGGCTTTCAGAAAACATCTCAGCCATAGTAGATGTATGGGAACCGGGAATGTATGGTGGTCAAGCTTTAGCCGAAATCTTATTTGGCAAAATAAACCCATCTGGGAAACTACCTATTACAGTACCCAAACATGCAGGGCAATTACCAATGTATTATTATCAAACTGCATCAAGATATTGGACTGGTTATAGTTTAGGAAGCAGTCGCTCTGACAATTTACCTGCTTATTGTTTCGGGCACGGACTTAGTTATACCACATTTGAATACAGTGATTTGAAAATTGATTCGATTCATTCAATGAACAGAGAAAATATACATGTTTCTTTTAAGGTAAAAAATACAGGGCAAATGAAAGGAAAAGAAGTTCCTATGTTGTTTGTTAGAGACTGCATATCAAGTGTAGTCACTCCTCTCAAATTACTGAAAGAGTTCACAAAGATTGAACTTGCTCCCGATGAAGAGCAAACAATCAATTTCAACATTCCTATGACAAGTTTGGGTTTATGGAATGAATATATGAAATTTGTTGTTGAACCTGGCGATTTTTTATTTTCCATAGGGCGTTCAGTATCTGACATTCGACTAGAAAAGAAAATAACAATTAAAGAATAACTCCCAAAGAAAATAATTCAGTTATCTATTGGAGATAATATCCCAAATCACCCATTCACCATACATATATTTATACTTATCCAAGCATATAAAATCTAATATATTGTTGGGTCTGTTTATATAAGTATAGAATTATCCAGATGAATCAAGGCTTGCCTATTGATTTATCCAGTGATTACAGTAGCTCTGTCATTAAACCGGAACAGTAGTAACCGACAACGCCCCTTCTCTCTGTCTGAAAGAAGGGGCGTTATTTCAAGTAATAGTAATCCGGCTATAAACGCTTATTATTCATCGATTGCAAATGAAGCTACAATGATATTCTTTTCATCCAAAGAATTAGGATTACGAACCGTTATCCCATATTCCCCTATCGGTTTTTCTTTCAATGTAATCAGATAAGAACTTTCTCCATACTTTTTAGCGGTATACGGAAGTAATTCCAGATTATTGTTAGAAGCCCCTCCAAAGGTACTCAAAGAAGATAGTTCGGCCTTACGTACTTTCTTACCTGTTTCAAACTGAAAGATATTGATAATAGACATCGGATCGGTATTGTTGTCCACAGCCCTCACAATCAACTTAAAATCATCTCCCCGATGCAATCGTACCTGAGCGCTGGGACCATCTACATTTATTTTTGTCTTCACTTTGCCCATGCCCACCAAATATACCGAGGCATTGGCTTTTGTTTTGATCTTAACGGTAGCCTTTTCCAACGGAGTCGTAGTGTTGTCCGAATTCAAGACTAACACCTCACCTATAAAATCAGGTTCAGTAACCGTCTCTTGTGCATAACTACTTGTACAGAACAGAACACTAATCAATAATAATAATTTAATTTTCATACTCGTCGTTGTTTTAGATTAATAGAGTCTACAAATATATGTATTATTCACAATTTCTCCTACAGTAACTACTTACATTATCTTCAGAAGCCGGCAAGTTCTCTCTTCACAATCCAGTATCCGACCCTGGACTCCGAAATACCCGGCTTCACTTTATGATTACATATCAGTTCGTCATCCATTATGGCAGACTCCAGATAATAAAAGCAACAAGAATCGTCTCCATCCAGCCTCCGGGCCAGTTCTATGATATGCGTGGATATCAGGAAACGGCTGTGAATTTTCTCCCTGAGCACTTCGGTCACGGCTACCGATGCTTCAAAAGCATCCCGTGCATTGGTCCCCCTGAACAATTCGTCGAACAGCACAAAACAATGGTTACCTTCATTAATCTGTTGCAACACCTCTTTCACCCGGAGTACTTCCGCATAAAAATGACTGCGCCCATCCCTTAACGAATCCGGAAGATTGATAGAAGTAAAGATACCATCAAACACCGGACAGACCATAGAAGAAGCAGGCACCGGAAATCCGGCATGAGCCAGCCATACGGCGGACGCTATCGCTTTCAAGGTCGTGGATTTACCGGCCATATTTGATCCTGTAAAGATACAGATATTCCCATGCTCCATATCCCAGTCATTCTTCACCGCATCTTTCACCTGAGGATGGTAAAAGTCACGAAGCACAAATTTGCCATCGGTCGTAAACGTAGGAAAACACCATCCTTTCGTAACAGCCGTACGGTGCATGGTACGGATGGCATCCAATTGATATACAATCGAAAGAAGATCAGCAATGGTATGGTTGCGCCGATAGCGAAAAATATAATCCAGTCGGTCAGTCCGGTAAAAACCGTCCTCCTGTCCGCAGGATTCTACCATTTTGCCCAACTCCGTAGCCTGATAAGTCTCCAGGACAGTAGCTACCATGCTGCGGATTAACCGGGGAGAAAGTTCGGTCACATGATCCGCAAAAATCTTCAGTTCCAGCAAGACGTTTTCAAGCAACTTTGTTCCTCTCTGAATGATATAGCGTTCGGGAGTGCTTCTGAACAACCTGAAAGCACGTGATAAAACAGATTCCAGATAAGTAACCCTTGTCGGACGGTCTCCCTGACTAAGATAAAACTCTATAAAATCCAGCTCTTCCCTGCAAATACGTATTTCGGGGAAGTCCGGACACCGGATTGCCTCCTGCCTTTCATGCAGCATCTGCCAATCGGATATGGGATGGGTTGCCCAATCTTCCAGACACCTCTTTCCTCCGTCACTTTCCGTCATGTCAAAGAGAGAGAAAAGAGTTTTCTCTCCGTACGTACTCTCCATCACTCCTAAGTCATTGAGAGTCTGTCTATCTGTTCGTAGTTGTTTCACGGTATCTCATATGATCGATTTCTCAAAGATAGAATATTTTTCCGGAAAGAGCATCATCCATCCTCCCGGAATTGTATAACTTTGCAGCCGATAAATCCGTAGTTTACATATCATAATGGGAAAATATCGTACGAAAGGGAGCATCGCTCTCATCATTACAGGAAGTGTCCTGATCCTTGTTCTGACAGGTTTATATTGGGGACGCAACGGAATTCTCTGCCGAATGGTTGGCAAGCGGATACTGCGCACCGAACAAAAATACGGATTATCCATCCGCTACGATGCCTTGCGAATGAAAGCACTGAACGAAATCGAGCTGAGCAATCTTTCCGTAGTCCCTGACAAGCGGGACACCCTCCTCACCCTGCATGCCCTGAACATGCGCCTCAGCTTCTGGAAACTGCTACGCGGAAAGATCGAAGTACGCAACGTAACCGCCGACTGGCTGAAAGTTTCATTCATCAAAGCAGACAGCACAGCAAATTATGACTTCCTCTTCCTGAAAAAGGAACAGGAGGTACCGGCTGGTTCGGCACAAGCCGACTATGCCCACAGAGTGAACAGGATACTGAACCTGCTCTATGGTTTCTTACCCGAAAACGGAACACTGCGTCAAGTCGACGTCAGCGAACGGAAAGACCGTAACTTCGTAGCCATCCGCATCCCGCAATTAAGCATACGGCAAAACCATTTCAACTCCGATATCGAAGTACAGGAAGATTCGGTAAGCCAACACTGGACCACCTGTGGAGAGGTAAACCGAAGCCACCACACGCTAAAAGCCGAACTTTATGCACAGCATAAGGAGAAAATCGCCCTCCCCTATCTCAAACGCCGTTTCGGTGCGGACATTCGCTTGGATACCCTTACCTATAGCCTGACTGAATCGGAAGGAAACAGCGGTCAGATTATACTGACAGGACAAGCAGCAGTCAACGGACTTGAAGTGTATCACAAAGCTCTTTCCCCTCAAACAGTCAATCTGGACCGCGGACAAATATCCTACCGGGTTCTTGTGGGTAAAGAGTTCGCCGAACTGGACAGCACAACCTTGGTGCAATTCAACCAGATGCAGCTTCATCCTTATCTGAAAGCTGAGAAGAGAGAACACCAATGGCACTTCACAGCAGCTTTAAACAAGTCCTGGTTTCCGGCAAACGAACTCTTCGGCTCGCTCCCCAAAGGACTATTCAGCAATCTGGAAGGGATAAAGACGGACGGCGAACTGTCCTATCATTTCTTGCTGGATGTGGACTTTGCCCTACCGGACAGCCTGAAGCTGGAATCGGAATTAAAGGAGAGAAACTTCCGCATTGTGAAATACGGAGCCACAGACCTTGGTAAAATGTCGGAAGAGTTTATCTATACGGCTTACGAAAACGGACAGCCGGTACGCACTTTCCCCATAGGCCCCTCATGGGAACATTTCACGCCACTGGACAGCATCTCCCCACTATTGCAAATGTCTGTGATGCAAAGTGAAGACGGAGCCTTCTACTATCACCGGGGCTTTCTTCCCGATGCCATGCGTGAAGCATTGATACAAGACCTGAAAGTGAAACGTTTTGCCCGTGGGGGAAGTACCATCACCATGCAGCTGGTAAAAAACGTATTCCTGAACCGGAACAAAAACATCGCCCGGAAACTGGAAGAAGCCCTGATTGTCTGGCTGATAGAAACGGAACGTCTCACTTCCAAAGACAGGATGTACGAAGTATATCTGAACATAGTGGAATGGGGGCCGCTTGTCTACGGAGCACAGGAGGCTGCTGCCTACTACTTTAAAAAACGCCCGTCTCAACTGACAGCCGAGGAGTCCATCTTCCTGGCATCCATCATTCCGAAGCCCAAGCATTTCCGAAATTCGTTCACCGGTGACATGAAACTGAAAGAAAACCTGGAAGGCTATTATCGATTGATAGCCGAACGACTGGCAAAAAAAGGAGTTATCAGCGAAGCGGCGGCGGACAGTATCCGCCCGGAGATAAATGTGACCGGCGAAGCAAGGAAAGACTTGGAGAGAGACAGCATACAGTAATTTATCAGATACCAAAAGCAGAATAGGAGGAAACTCACCACAGAGGACACAGAGTAACACAGAGTGAATTTTAAGTCATTGATTAGTAAAGTTGTTAATCTGTGATAATCTATGTGGTGAAAAGGCTTTTGACACATCCCCATCCTAACTGATTTATCTGCTAAGAGAGCATTTACCGACACAGAACCGTTATTCCTTTGTTAAGTCCCCCTATACGAACGGTATTCAGCAAACAATTCCACCGTAAAAAGTGTTTCATTGTACATTTTTTAGCCGTTTGCTATGGCAATTCAGAAATTATCACCATCTTTGTGGTGAACTACAACATTCTCTCGCTTGGAGAGCAAGACATAGAAAGCATTCTTTGTCTAACTTTAGCTACGGGCATAATTTATTTATGTCCGCAGCTTCTGGATAAAAGACGGCTCTGCCCCCGTGTCTGATACCGTAATGGGTCAGCATATATGCTTTTCTTGCTCTGCAATGGAATGATGTAGTTCAGCGGGTCAGCAGGGCCGTTCATTTTTCCCTGCCCGATATACGTTTGAGCTATGGGCAAACAATCTACTATCAAAATCTTGTCTTTCCACCGGCGCAGAACCAACGCAAACGGTTGGTATCGGTTGGATTTTATTTTTCAGCGAGGTAAAAAGATTCTGCATTATACACTCTCTACCCGGGATTACGAATATGCAGAGTGTTTCTGTTCACCTTCCCATATAGAACGTGCAGACATGATTGTCTTTGTAGCCGAACTTCTTTTAGAAATTCATAAAGTGAAATATTCGTGCCTGAAACGTACACCAAGCCAGGCGTATGCCACTTCCAAATATATATCCCGGATCAAGCAAATATGCAAAAAGAACCATTATCACAAAACGCCTGTCATTATAGACGGGCTATAGTACTTTGATCTTTCATAATAAATTCTCTTTTATAATTGACTTTAAATCTAAATCCGACTCACCAAACCAGTTAACTCGCCGAACCGCTGCCACTCTACCCCCCGGAGGACAGCGGTTCTTTTTCTTTCATTTAACCAGTTCACATGAATCGTTTCTCTATTCTATTTCATATTTAATGATCTAATTATCAAGATTTAATCATTCATGTCGGTATCTTTATCTCGTCCCGCATACCCGGGCTCATGGGCACGCCTACCCGAAACCGGATGCAGATTGCACCATTTCCGGTTAAACAACAAGGGAAAACGAAATGCTTTAAGAGGTGTATTTGCTTAAGCAAGGCGTATTTTTCGGCTGACGACCAGCATTTACGCCTTATTTTTGCCTTAAAACAGTAGGTGGAAGATGGAAGATACGGGTGGAAGATAAAGGGCTGAAAAATGCGATCTTCCACCCGGATATCTCTTTGATTATTAAAGTAATAAACGCAAAAAGATGGAAGATCGAAATGCAGACAAATAAAATTCGTCGAACTGACGTTATTTATCCCGGCTCCCTCTTTCCGACGAGCGGGAAGAAGAACTACGGCTACTGCCTGAAGCAGAATTTCCACTGCTGCGTCTGCTTGAAGAAGAACGCTCAGAGACTGAACTTCGGGTGCCATTATTACTCTTCACCCTCTCCTGGCTCCGGCTACTACTGCGTCTGCTATCCGTACGTTCAGGAGTCACCCTATTAGGAGTTGCCGAACTCCTCGGAGTCACCCTGTTTTTATCTCGTGAGGCAGAACTTTCCCTCCGCACATCATTCCTCCGCACATCATTCCTCCGCACATCATCTCTCCGTGCCGAATTAGGACGTATAGTTACCGTACCGAAATCGGAACGACGGTGCGTGTTATAATTCCGGTGATCTCTTATGCTGTGGGAACCGGAATAGAAATCATGCCGGTAACGTCCGCGATAATAGCTGTTATGATAGTGCGTACGATAGTGTCCGCCGCAATAACTGCTATAGTGGTAAGGCTTTCCGAAATAGAAGTGGTTATGGTTTGTATACCGGATATAGACCCGGAAGCTCCAGCCTCCGCCATTGGCGTAAATCGGGCGATAGAAATAATCCACCCCTATAAAACGCCGATACTGTGAAGCCGTCAGCACCCATCGTAAGTCATCGTTACGAATATCCAACGTGCGATAGTATTTATCGAGCGCCCACTCTTCTCCCCGCATCACATCGTCCATCAGATAACGGATGGAGTAAACAAAATCATAATTGATTTC
>UMKR01047515.1_pt1 | contig 29602 bp, 33 predicted proteins | sample 1966361 | NCBI WGS metagenome assembly UMKR01 (sample SAMEA4836181, study PRJEB28245) | human gut metagenome | biome: gut microbiome; material: fecal sample | place: Denmark | collected 2008 | reverse complement strand
GTCTTTTTTGAAACCTAAATTGTACCCCCTAAGGCATTGACGTATTGATAAAGAGTTGAATTAGAGCGACATACAGAGGTAGGTTCATTACCCTGTCTCTCCGCGATAAATGCTGAAAATCAGCAAATTACAAAAACGCCCAGTTTTACACCTAAGAATGTAAAATTGGGTGTTTTTGTATTATTTAAGAAAACCGCCGAGCAATACAGAATCATTGCGACGTTTTTTGTTATTCGCTTGTATGAGGTAATATTACTTCTTGTCATTTATGGTGCAGACTTACATTTTTCTGTAATAAGTCGATACATCGTTGCAATATCCTCCGATGCCATCTTGAATTTAGATTTCTCAATCAGTATGTTCTGTCCTGTCATTATATAAGATGGAAGGACACGAATACCGTTATATAAAATCTCGGTATTGCGCAATTTATAGGTGGATACGCTTGGAACGACATTCTTCTTGGTTGCCTTCTTGCTTATCATATTAAAAGCTTTCTTTGCCACATCCCCCATAAGCATGATAACCTTGACGTTGGGAAACAATGCAAGTTCTCTTTCCAAATAAGGCAGGCTTTCCTCTATGCTTTCCCTTGAAACAGCATATTCGGTTTTGGGTGTTTTGACAGCATTAGTAATGTAAATCCCATTGTTTAGAATATCCTGCACAGAGTTTACCTCTATCCCGTTTTTCTGGAACAATGGAATTGTCGTTGTCATATATGCAGCATCCGGTCTTCCGTAGAAATCATCTTCTATACATGATGGAACAACCTCGTTTATCATGATTGCGTATATCGTTTCCGGCATAACATTCACGTCATTAAAACGTAAATCAGTTTTACCCGTAGAGAATCGTTCCAGTTCTTTTTTGATATTCATAATCCTAACCCTTATAGTTTTGCTTGATTTCATTGATTGATTTGCCGCCGATGCTGAAATTTTCATCAGGAAACTACTTGATTGTAACAGTGAAGAATTGCGCCGGAATATGTGTCATTTCGGAGGCTGTTACCGTGAACAGTTCAATCAACTCTTTCTTTTGCTCTGCGGTCAATCTACTGCTTTTAATGGATATGCATGGCATTGTAATCTTCTTTCGTTAATTTATAGAAATGCTCAGTTCGTATATCTCCAAGCGGAGACGTAATGTCTTGATTTGTATGATGATAAATGAATCCGTATTTCTCACATATGCGCCTCGATTTGTCATTCCCTTCATAGCATCCGCACCAAACGGCATTAAGTTTCAGCTCATCAAAACTTCTGTGAAGCAATGCCATGACCGCTTCCGGGATGAGACCTTGCCCCCAGAAAGGCTTGCCTATCCAATAGCCTATTTCTCCCTCTTCTGCACCCATTTCCGCACTATGCAATCCGTTGGAAAACATAATGCCACAACTGCCGACAGGCTTACCTGTCGATTTCAAAACCACAGCGTAAGTTTCCGGAGCAGTGAACACTGTTCTTATAATCTCAAGGCTTTCATCAACCTATGAATGAGGATTCCAGCCTGCAATCGGTCCGATGTCAGGGGCACTCGCATATTTGAACAGTTCTTCCGCTTCGCTTTCGTTCCAAGGCCTCAGTATCAATCTTTCTGTCTCAATCATGATGAAATTTGATTATATTTATCCCTTATAAAAAAATGAGTAATTCTTTATGTACTTGTCCATTTGTTCCAATAACAGAATTTCCCTGAGCCGGGTCAAGTGCATTTCCGTTCCAGTCGGTCACTTTTCCTCCGGCCTCTTGTACCAAAAGCATCCCTGCCGCATAATCCCACGGATTCAAATATATCTCGAAATATCCGCCTTGTCTGCCACAAGCTGTATATGCCAATTCCAATGCGGCAGAACCCAGTCTTCGGACATCTTGCGAGTTTTCATAGACTTTGAGAAACCTTGCGAAGTTTTCTTTCGCCAGCTCTCTTTTAGCAGTGCCGATACCGATAATGGTTTCAGAGAGCTTTCGGGCAGAGGAAACGTGTATGGGCTTACCGTTCAAGAAACAGCCTTCGCTTTTGACGGCATGGAAAAGCTCGTCATGAAACGGGTCATAGACAATGCCCATGACAATCTCTTTTTGGTGACAAAGAGCCAGCGAAACCACGCTATGCTGATAGTCGTGCATGAGGTTGGTGGTGCCGTCAACGGGGTCAAGAATCCAGTAGCAGTCTGTATTCATCTGCTGCAAGCCGGTTTCCTCTCCGAGAAACTGAATGTCCGGCGCGAGTATATATAATTCCTTTTTCAGAAAGTCCTGTACTGCCACGTCCACTTGCGTGACGTAATCGGCCACTCCTTTTTCTTTCACATGGGCTGCCATTTCTCTGTTTGTGATTATCCCCTTGGTCTCTTTGACCAGGCTGATGATACGTTGTATATCCATATTTTATTTATAAAGTTTAATTCAATAGTTTTAATAGGTCATCAACAGAAACATCTATTCTTTGGGAAACTTCTTCCAAAGTCATTCCATCAGAGATGAATCTTTCTATGACCATTTTCATTTCCTCTCCGACTTCTATGAGATGCCCATCCAAATCGTAGAAACGGATTACCCATTGTCCCCAATCATGTTCAACGACTCCACTCAATAATTCGATTGTTGGATTGTCATTCAATTTTTGCAGGAATCCGTCAAAATCATGTTCTTCAAAAGCGAGTTCTACATTATTGGGCTTTTTATGAATCCGGTCTTTTGACATGCCTACCAGCCAATCGAAATCCTGCTGCAAGGCCAGTCCACAAGAGAACAGGATGTTTCGGCCATAGTCTTGATTGACCTCCAGTCCGAATATATCTTCGTAGAAACTTCGGGCTTTATGGATGTCTGACACGGATAACAGCGTGCAACAATATCTCATAATACCCGTTTATTTTTTCCAACGTTTCAGATGGGGAAATTTCTACTGAGCCTTTTCGTGTGGTGTAACTATAAAAGCCATTATTTTAGTGCGAGAAAGAAGCAAGACGACCTTGTACGGGATTTTCAAGACGGATATCAGGGACAATATGACGATGAAAAAATATGAACAACTAATATATACAAAACCTAAATCACCCTATTTATAAATTACTCAATATTTAGATTGTGAATTTCCTTCTTATATTCAGTTAAAATACTTTCTTTTATTATTTCTTGATTAGAATAAAAAATATTATGAAAACGTTGATTATATTTTAAACACAATAATGTAATATATACAGGTAGGATACGAAGTAAATGGCGTTTAATATTTTCAGCTCCATCATTATTGAAATGGGGGAATAATCTAAGTGCCGTAATATGCTCCATATGGGTAAAATCAGCAGTATGTACATCTTTACACAATTCAATGTATTCGGTATGAATAGTGTCGAATATATTTTTTTTACTACCGCTAAAAGTTATAGAAGCTTTAGCTATATCAAATACTTCATATACGCTCTTTTTAATAACAATATTAGGGCATTCATCAAAACATACTGCTTTGATAAAATTTTCAATTGAACTACGTAACAACAATTTTGCACCTTTGTAACATCCATGAGTTACTAAAAAAAGTGCTTGTCCAACATCCGAGCACGATTCTAATACATAATTGTATTGTTCTTGGGACATACATGGAGCATAATTTGCATTATTTACTATTTCTTTTAGTTCAATAACTAAAACAAGATAAGAATAATACTTCTTATGACAAGTGGAAATTTGTTTTACGAAATCCTTTTCTTCAAAAATAGATGCAAGACTATATTTTTTGAAGAAATCACATAAGTCATCAAAATCTTCTTTAATCCTTCTAGACATTATAATTTTCCTAATTTAGCGATTGTTTCATTCCAAGAAAAGTCTGGTTCTTTCCTTGCTTTTTTTACTGCTAGCATTTGTTTTTCATTTCCTAATATCTTTTCCAATGCTTCAACGAGTCGATTTAGCTGAATACTGTTAGAATTAGATACTTCACATACAATCATACCTATATATTCTATTTTAGACCTTTTAGCAGCTCGACTTAAATGTAAGTTCAGTACTACTTCTGAAAATTCTATAATGTCCTCTTTATTAGGAAATAAATCTTTATCTTGAAATAATTTTGGTAAAACTCCGACAAGATATTGCGTATCATCTGAAAGAGTATGATTTGTATCTACTATATCTTGTTGCTGAAAAAATTCATAGATATCTTTGAAACTAACATCTTTAAAAGATTCAAAAACCCATGAAAGTTCCTGTGCAAAATTCATCAAACGTTTCTCTTTATTTTTAGTTATCTTTTTCATTTTCTTCTATATCTATTTTTATTCTATCTTCCATTTCTTTTATAATTCCAGTAATAGCCAAATTCAAATCAGGGTCACCTATGTCATAAATAAACTTTTGATCAAGTTGATGTTCAGCGATTTTAATTCGCTTTGGCAATTCTTTCTTATACAAAAATTTATTCCAATATTTATTTTTCTTAATATTTCTGATAGCTGCACCATAAACACGGGTAGCAGGCTCTGTCATTGTTAAAACTAACCCTATGCACTTTACACTTAAATCTAAATCAGATTTTTTCTGTTCTATAATACTCCTTAAAAGGTCAATGCCTGTTAGAGAAAGTGGGTCTGGTTTTACTGGTATTACATAATAATTGCTTGCCAATAACGCGCTGGTCATCCATATTGAAGGCGTTGGCGGTGTATCGATAATTATATAATCAAATCCATATTCCTTATTAATTTCTTGTAGATATATTTTTAATCTATTTACCCAGCCTGATTGTGCTGTTATTTCAATCTTGAAAAGATCTAGATTTCCTGGCAATATATATAATTTATCATTAATTTTATGTGGCTTGATATCTTTAAAAGCTCTATTTTTTGCAGCTTTTTCTCCATCTACTGTACTGACTTTTCGCACTACGTCATTTGCAAACAAATCGCAAATTGTATCATGTTTTTCTGTACAATATTTAATATAATTTTCACCAGTAAAGAAGCACTGCGTTGCGTTAAACTGAGGGTCAATATCAACAAACAGCACTTTCTTTCCTTCTTTTTGGGCTAAATTATAAGCAACATTAGTAGAAAGCGTTGTTTTACCAACGCCTCCTTTCATATTTATAAAACTTATTACAAACATTCTGTTAATTTCTTTAAGTTGTTTTCCTATAATGCAAATATAGCATTTTATTTCATGACATCCATTTCAATTTATAGAATAATATAGAAAAGGGCTGAGATCTATAGGTTTCAGCTTTTTTCTATATCATTCACCTTAGTTACTATTATTGAACGGTGATAAAGGTTGCTGCGTCTGCCCGAAACTGTCGATGATATAGATATCAATCGTCTGCTGGTCGGTCTATGACGATGTTTCCTTGCATTGACGAGCAACACCACCGGTCGGTCAGGTAGGTTTCCAGTTCCAGCGTGAGCGCATCGTCGTAGATGGAGTAGTCCTTGTCCAGCAGTGTAGCTCCGATTGCTGGTTTCATACTCGGCGAAAGTTGACAGCCCCAGCGAGAGGAAAAAAGGTCTTCAACCTGTCCGAGATGGTGAACTTCGGCAGGACGTACACTGTTCGGACGGTGCTTTCCCTGCAATCTCTGTCACTTTGTTGTAACTTCAGATTGCAGCTAGTACTGTTTTCCTGCGTAGTCGTGCGTTTCAGCACTTTTCTATCGATAATATTAATTCGGATAAAGCTCATATCAAAAGGCATGTTTAAACTGTTTTTTGTTTATACATGTACGTAAAGCTTCCCTTTATAGTTATCCTCCCATTAAGAACTACATGCCGAAAGCTTGCTAACCGAGTGGCATATTTACAGTCATTGTTCTTGTAAATAATCTGCATTGTGAGCTTCACTAGCAGCGAGTTTTTGTTTCCCACTTCCCAGAAATAGATGTTCATACGGTATACGAAAAAAAATCTAGTATTTTTTAAGAGGTCAGACAGAAGCGGCTTTCAGAAGGGAATATAGAACGATGTAAAAAACATAAAAAAGAGAGTACAATTTGGAATTATAAACAGGAAAATGTACATTTGTAATGTAATGATAAAGCTTAGACAAGCGAAAGTCTATGAGTGACACAAAAAGACATTTTTCAGTTACTAAATCGTTACATTTGAAAAATTGAACTGAATTAGAACGTTGATTCATAGGAATTTGGGAGAAAAGGGTTTATAATCCTGTCTCTCCGCTCGAAAGGGGTATAAATCAAGTGTTTACGAGATTTATGCCCCTTTTATTGTATCCTCAAAAGTCTATTGCGTGTTTATCATGGAATATAGTCATGCGTCCTGTCAACGGTAGGACATTCCCCGCTAATATCTTCTGAAAAAAGATGATGTATCCCCTTACTGTTTGTCCTAACTATGTCACATTTATATTGTACCATTCCAACTCAAAATTCCCGTAAATATCGGATATACATGGAAATACTACGATGTATTTGTAATAATAATGTCCTAAATATCTGTTTTTATCGTTACTCATAAAGATAAACAGTTGATTGTGCTTGTATTTTTAAAATTATTTGTATGTTTGTATAGTCGCAATCGAGTGGCAGTGTTTTTTGCATTTTAGGAAAAAAGCGTTTAGCCGACTTCTGTATAAAGGGATATCAAGACTTTGTGCTCTATAAGAAGCTAATGCCCTTACGCTTTTTATGTTAATTGGTTTGCACATAAGGGCACAAGCCATAAATGTTTTGCAATATGATAAACACGTGTGTCGCTGTTCCTGTTTTCTTCCCGGAAAGTCTTTTCGGGATTTGAACCTCTCTGATACGGTATTCTCTTTACAATAGAGTGGCAGTTACCTGTTATGAATATACTTAAACTAACCATTATTACTACTAACCGTTTTTATTAATAACCTTTATGGACAAGAAAATTGTAGGTGTCAATGCCGGAAAAGTTTGGCAGGCACTAAATGAAGTAACTGAGATTTCAATCGTTGAGCTTGCCGAGAAGCTGAATTTAAGCGTGGAGAGCACAGCGTTGGCAGCAGGTTGGCTGGCAAGAGAAGACCAGATCAGCATAGAGCGAAAGAATGGAACTATCGAGTTGCAGCGAAAGAACGCTTATACGTTTAATTTCGGCTAAGAGCAGCTCCGACCATAGCATAATGTTCCCTATACTTCCGGTGATGAAAATTCGTCGGACGTATAGGGAATTTGTATCTTTTATTGTGCCGGAATCCAACTGTCTACCAATGCTTGATGTTCTTTCATCCACTGACGGGCGGCATAGGTTTCCGTTTTCCGTGTTTCTTCCACAGCGGTCATCAGCGAACTGATTTGTTCGTCATTCAGCCGGATATTCTGTAAAAGTTCGGTAACAAACGGCTCCTTCTCACTAAAACCTTTCCAAGTTACAGTGTGGATGGATTCCACTTTGCCATATATCTGTTTGGGGTCGTCCAGTACTTTCAGTTTATAACGTCCGAACATCCAGTGCGGAGTCCAGCCGGTTACTACCACCCATTCTTTCTTCTGAATAGCCTTTTCCAGCGAGGTGGTCATGGCGGGAGCGCTTGCGGTCATCAGTTTGTAGTTCAGCCCGTAGCCGTCCAGTGCCTTTTCGGTTGTTTTCATAATTCCGGCTCCTGCGTCGATGCCGATAATTTTTCCGGAGAATTTATCCTTATACCCGTTCAATTCTTCGATAGATTGGATAGTGACGTATTCCGGGACTACCAGTCCAATGCGTGCATTGTCGTATACATCGCTGATGATTTCCAGTTTGTCGCCGTATTGCTCCATATAATCATGCATGGTTACCGGCATCCATACATCCATAAATACGTCCGCTTTTTTACGCGATAATGAAGCGAAGATAGGGGCTAAATCTGCGTTCAGCATTCGTACGTCGTAGCCGTGTTCTTCCAGTATTACTTTGGCCAGGTGAGACATTGCGATACCTTCCGACCAGTTGGCGTAGGCTATGCTGATTTTCTTATCGTTGTTGAGGTGGCCGCAGGCTGTTGTCAGCAAAGCTGCCAGTAACAGTACGGCTGTTGTTTTCAGTCTGTTCATATTCCTTATTCCTTTCCTGTTCTATTGTTTTTTCTTTTTGTCTTGCGCCATACCCTGCGTGATGCGGTCCAGTACGATAGCCAGTATGACGACGGCTATACCGCCTTCAAAGCCAAGTCCTATTTTCATCTGGGTGATTCCTTTCAGGACGACTTCTCCCAGGCCGCCGGCCGAAATCATTGCGGCGATCACTACCATGGACAGAGACATCATGATTGTTTGGTTTATTCCCGTCATTATGGTTGGCAATGCCAGCGGTAGCTGTACTTTATAGAGTAACTGCCAAGGGGTGGCGCCGAAAGAGCGGGACGCTTCCACTACATTTTTCGGAACCTGACGGATACCGAGCCCGGTCAGTCGTACTACCGGTGGCATGGCAAAAATGACGGTTGCAAATGCTCCCGGTACAGTGCCCAACCCGAAGAACAGTACTGCCGGAATCAGATACACAAAGGCTGGCATGGTTTGCATGAAGTCCAATATCGGACGCATGATTTTATTGCATCGGTTGCTGTTGGCAGTCCAGATACCCAGCGGCACTCCCAGCAGCAGTGCGAGACAGGTGGACGATAGTACGAGCGCCAAAGTCTGCATGGTCTCTTCCCAGAAGCCCATTCCGTAAATCAGCAGCAGTCCCAGTACGGTAAATACTGCCGTACCCTTACCCGATTTCATCCAGGCAAGAATTGCCAGTACGGCAATGGTGATATAAAAAGGAATCCCGTACAGCACATGCTGAAAGCTGTCTATAAAGCCGCCGATACTGATGCTCAGAGTGTCAAAGAATGTAGCGAAGTTATTTGTAAGCCAGTTGATGGCCGTTTCTATATATTGTCCTATATTTATCATAATTCTATTGCGTTTTGAATGATTTCATTGATTTCTTCCTTGTTCTTTCCGGTTACTTCGATGATAAGTGATGACAGTGGAACCACTCCCTGGAATTCCCGGTTCTCGTTCACTACCCAGATAGGTGAGTTGGTGTGCGTCATCAGCGGCAGGATATCCTCAAGTATGGCATCGCTCAGTACGGAGTGTACTTCATGGCGCACAACGGTGTCTATCGAGCGGATTTGCTCCTTTCGCAGTTTTATCAGGTCGTTCAGTCTGACCTCGCCAATCAGGATATTGCCGGCATCTACCACAGGCAGTACGGTCAGATTGCGTTCACGCATTTTACGAATCAACACTTCCGGCCCTTCTTTCTTCAGTCGCGCTACGAGCGGTTTGTCTACCATGATAGAGCTGGCGGTGATAATCTTGGAACGGTCTACATTTTCTACGAAACGCTCCACATAAGCATTGGCGGGTTCGGTCAATATCTCTTCCGAAGTGCCTGTCTGTACGATTTCGCCGTCTTTCATAATGGCGATGCGGTCACCCAGCTTGATGGCCTCATTCAGGTCGTGGGTGATAAAGACAATTGTCTTTTTCATTTTCGACTGTAAAGTCAGCAGTTCATCCTGCATCTGTACGCGTATCAGCGGGTCGAGGGCGGAAAAAGCTTCGTCCATCAGCAATACTTCCGGGTTATTGGCAAGGGCGCGTGCCAGTCCCACACGTTGCTGCATACCGCCGGAAAGTTGTCCTACCATTTGGTTTTCATAGCCTTTCAGCCCTACCTGTTGCATACATTCCATGGCTTTCTTCTCACGTTCTCCCTTTTTCACTCCTTGCAGTTCCAGCCCGAAAGCGATGTTGTGCAGTACGGAGCGGTGGGGCAGCAATCCGAAATGTTGGAATACCATAGCGAGCTCTTTTCTGCGTATTTGCAATAACTCCTGTTTGGAAGCCTTTGAGATGTCTGTTTCGTTGATTATGATTTCTCCTGAGGTAGGGCGTATCAGGCGGTTTATACAGCGTAGTAAAGTTGATTTCCCGCTGCCGGACAGTCCCATGATTACGAATATTTCACCTTCGTTGATAGAGAGATTGGCATCCTTTACGGCGACGGCACATCCGGTTGCCTTTAATATTTCCTCTTTGGTTTTGCCCTCTTTCAGCATTTTCTCTGCTTTATGTTTTTCTTTTCCGAAGATTAGGTATAGGTTTCTGATTTCTATTTTACTCATAATAATATTGTTTATTTTAACTAATGGTTCAGGTTCACGTTTCATTTTCAGACCGGGGTGGTTTATTTAACTCGGTTTGTCCTGGGTAGGACAAGTAAATATGGAATTAAAATGAGGGATATTTGTCGTTTTCTGTTATATAAACGGGCTGTCGGTGCGCTTTGTTCAGGGGCGGTTAAAAAAATCCCGTCCTGCTTTCACAAGTAAGACGGGAAAACGACAAAATTTATAATAGCCTTTTAAGAGGGCTATACAAGTATCTAAAAAAAGATAAATGCATAATAAGAAAGGGAACTAAAAAAGCCCCCGACTTGTTAATATTGACACCACTCATGTACTAACAATAAATGCGATAAACGCACCGTCGAGGGCTTAATGCCTTCCCGTTGCGTATATCGCATTTATCGTACATAAGTGGTACTGCAAAAGTAATAATTAAATTTGATTATCGAAGCTTTTTTCGCTTTTTACTTGAGTTTGGTCGAATATAATATATTTCGGCTGATTATTTATACCAAACATTTGGTAAATTCGAAAACTTCCTCTACTTTTGCGCCCCGAAAAGGAGAGGTGCTCGAGTGGTTGAAGAGGCACGCCTGGAAAGCGTGTATACCCCAAAAGGGTATCCGGGGTTCGAATCCCCGTCTCTCCGCAATAGATATTAAAAAGTATATTTCACAATAACAACACCCGGCTTTACATTCTTAAGTGTAAAGTCGGGTGTTGTTATTGTGAAATATTTCTTACTTTTGTTACATTGTGTGCCAAAGGGGTATAGCAGACACAATCGTGAATAAGTAAATTCTAACAAGTATACATATGGATAATGAAGATTTGTTAAATGCTGGAATGGGGTATGTTGCAGGAAACTCGATGATGAGAGGGATAGCGGACAATCTTCGCAGACAGCGTGAGGAAGTCGAGAAAAGATTAGCGCATATAACTACTGAAGAAGTGTTAGCCGTTGAGATAGCAAAATTTTTATTAAATGAAAATAGAAATGGAGCTTATGAATATCTTAATTCACATTTTAACGAGGAAATTATTGATGCTGCACAAAATCAAACCAATTATATATATTCTCTGGAAACTATCTTAAAAAAGAAAAAGGATAAATATACTCCTTTCTATGAGAAAATAGGCATGCAGATGCCGGAGAATTTAGTTTCAATTACTGCAGAAAAACTATGTCAGCTATTAGGAGTGGAAAACTTACATATAATTGATAGTATCGATGGAAAAACATCACCATCACTTGAATCAAATTCGGGTTGTACGGCAGAAATGATTATTAGTGCAATTATCATATTTGCAATGATTATGATTACAATCATTGCAACCACTTCTTGAAAATATTACAAAGGCATGGGGTGTTTGTACAAGGTTGTATTGACGATAAGAACAGTTGTATTTATTGTACATGAATATTTATAACCTGTTTATAGTACGCATGACCATTTCAAATAATTCTTGAGCATTATTGGTACTGCCTTGTGCCCCTTTTTCTTTGGCAAGTTCTTTATGTGTGGGTGAATTAGAGTTCGTATATATGAAGAAAGGTATTTCATTTTTCATTTTCCTAATTTCATCAAGTAGGATATAGCCTTCTTTGTCACTTTCTTTTCTTTTCATATCGGAGATAATTACGGCATACTTATTATTTTTTAGAATTTCTAATGCCTCTTTTGTTGATAGAGCCAGACTAAAACTAAGTCCTTGTGCTTCAAAAGCATGTCTTTCATATACATTATTCTCTGGTCTGTCATCCACCCATAAAATTCTGTTATTCCACTCATTTGTAGAGTTTTGTTCTTTATTAGAAGATGTTTTAGATACTGTTTCAATTATAGAATCAAGTTGTTCTTGGATATCCCCATATTTTTGCGTCTTTTCAAATTGTTTTGCGGACGCAACCGCTAAGGATGCAACCGATGACATTCTCATTTTAAAAAAATTGTCCTCATTCTTGAAATCAGAAGGGCCATAGATTTTATCATGATGTTTTGATACAAGCCATAGAAATCCTACAAAAACAATCACTGGGAATAATATTAAAAAATAGACTAATAATACAATGGAATCTTTAAAATTATCTCCAAATGTAGCAGCCAATGTTGCAAATCCATATATTAAAACAATAAATAAAGCTATTATACCTAGAGGACTTTTTGTAAATCCTAATGCAGAGGTCTGAAAATCGTTAAACTTTGTATTCATAAGTAGTTTTTGGCTAATATAACTTTAAATGTATACGTTACTGTGATTCATATCGCAAAGTTAATCACAAAAAATACCTAACAATATATTCGCTGGTTGTTTATTAACATATTTGTTTAAAAATATATCTTTCTCCGATTATAACTTGTCAGAAGTTAGTTTTATGGCTGTGGAAAATGAAAGTTTGTGAGTGACGGAATAGTTATAATTTAGTTGTTAAATCGTTACAAAGAGAGTATAATCTTGAATAATAAGAGTGTTCGACGGAAAATGTATATAACTACGTCTCTCCGCTATTTCTGTCTATTATAATCCCACTTCCCGGATTGTACCTCCCTCATTTGAGCATCTATATATCCGCTTTCCGCCCTGCCTATATCGTATGTCTCATAAACTACATCATTTAACGACTCCACGGCTTCAAACCATTCATCACTCATATATCGGGTCTGTTCAAGTAGCTTTACGATGCTTACTATCTTATCAAAAGTACGGCTGTTAATAATAAACGGCAACTTTTTAAGATATTTGGCATCGGTATGCATGGTAAGTTTGGAATTGTTGTAGCAGAATTTCAATAGGAAATAGTTGCATAGTCTGGAATGTAAAATGCCCAGAATGTACCGGCACATGTTTTCGTCGCGGTCTGTAATTACAGTGACGGTTTCAGAGGCCTCTAAGTTTCCTGCAAAGCTGGCAATGATACCCGCCTCGGCGCTGTAAATATTCTGAATAAACACCCGGTCACCTTTCTGGGGGACGGGGGCATTCTTTAGGGAGAACTTTCGGATGTCCTTTCCTGTGACGGCGGATGGAGATTTGGATTTGCCCCTGCCCACATAGCCTGTACAGATATCGCCTAACTTCTTATACGAGGATTCTAACCGCTTATATATGCGGAAATCCGTTTCATTCTCAAATAATAGAATCTCGTTGTCGTAAAAGCTCTGCGGAACTTCCAGACGCTTGATGAATTCATTATTGCCGTATCCGTAGATACGGATATTGTGGTTGGGGATGTGACTGTTTTTCAGGGTGATGATTATTTGTTCCCCCCTTACGCTTTTAAAATACACGCCGATGTCAATAATCGACAGTATGGTCTTTTCACTCAATATCAGCTTCCTCAGCTTGCTGTATGAGGCAACATGCAGGAAATTTTTTGGGATGATGTATGAAATCACACCGTCCGGACAGGCCAGTTCAAAAGCTCTGTATATGGCGGCAATAAATAAGTTACTGCCCGATTCTTTTACGCTTTTCATAAACGGTCGGTCGGGAGTGTCTATGGTGATGTCCTTGTTGATAGGCACATAAGGCGGATTTCCTATCACATAATCTACGGGAGATTTTAAATGCAGCTCTCGTAGGATATCCTTGCCGTTGTTCGCTAAAGTATCCAGCACGGTGATGTTCTTTATGCCGCTTTTCCTTTGACAGAGAGCTATCGCGTTTGCGTCGATGTCAGAACCATACACATTTTCATGGCCTGAGTTCCGTGCCGATACGATAAAGTTTCCCGTTCCGCAACAAGGGTCCAGTATATAGGCGCCGCAAGGAATCTCCAGAAATTTGATGATTCTTGAAGACAGTTCCATGTCGGTGTAATAAATACCCTTCCCTTTCTTATATGATGCATCGAGGGAGTTTTCGTATTCTTTGCTTTCTGTTGAATAGGTGTCTGTTGCCATACCACTGCTATGATGTGGCAAAGATAGGCATTTTATCATGAAATCCGGCGGTATGCCTATATTCCCCTTTCTTTTTTTCTTTCCAGTTTCTCCTTCTTTCGCCACAGTTGGAAATGTTTCATCAGGGTGTCCTCGTTGACTAACTCGTCCATGTTGTAATCGGTGATATTTCCCGTCTCATCTGGCTGTTTATTTCTACGGAAAGCAGGCGGATGCTTTCACCGTTCAGGTAGTTGTAAGTACGCGGATCTTTACCGATATCGGGTACGGGTAGGGTAAGAGTGAGATTTCCGATGTCGCGCCAAAAAAAATGAGGTCGGGGAGTGGTAAGTTCGAGTAAAATGTGATAAAGATTGGTTCGTGGCTTAACTTTATGGTACATTCACACAGATAGTCATTGTAATGTCTGAATGAATAGAACTATGGGTAAAAGTGAATTTTATGCTTTTATGTTATTTAAAACAATGAAAGCAGTTATTTCCTATTCGCTCTTATATGATGCAATCATAGAATTTCTTCATTATATACCTTAGCCTCATTCTATTTCCAGTGAGATACTTCTTTTATATCGTGTGGGAATAATGGTAGCTTCATATAACTTTGTTATTCCATTGTTGCTTACTTCTTTGTACTAAGGTACTTTACAATATCCGCTCCTTTAAAGTAGATAATCAGTGAACTGACAATAATCAACATACCCGCTACGGTACTGAATGTGGGGTATTCTCCCGCAAGCATAATCCAACTTAATACAGCTCCGAGAATCGGGTTGATGAGGCGGCACATATTGATGTCGCTGACTTTTGCTCCTTTGCTTTGTAACGCCATAAACCAGAAACTGAATGCAAAGACAGAAATGAATACAAGAATACCCAGACTAATATAGAACCCGGCAGGCTTGCCGATAAAAGAATGATAACCTTCCGTACTCAGTCCGATGATGTAGATAAGGGCGCCACCGAAGAACATCTGTACGGCATTCAGGAAGATAGGGTTGATTTTGCCTTTCTCCTCGGATACGGAGATGGCGGAGTAGCCTTGAAAAATGATACTGAGCAATAATAGTATGATGCCTGTAATGCCTTTCCAATCCAGCGGTTCGCCGTCGCTGCCCATTCCTACAATCAGCAAAAGTCCCGCAAGGCTGACGATGAGGCTGACTATCTTGTAACCGTTCAACTTGTCGTTACTTGCCAGCAAGTGGGCAAGCAATACATTGATAAGCGGTGTCATACCCATGATGATGGATGAGATAGCCCCGCTGACAAAGTCCACCCCGAAATAGAAGGCCGTATAGCCCATGAACATATTGATGAATATCAAGTTGAGGAACAGTTTGCGGTACTGCTTGATTTCCTGCCACATACCTTTGTGCCAGGTATAAGCAAAAAGCAGAATGCCGACACTCGTAAAACGAATACCGGCGAAATTCATCGGAGTAAAATCATAACTGAGCCCTTGCTTGATGAACGGGTTTACGATGGCCCATAGCACAGATGCCAATATAGCGTACAGCAGTCCTTTTTTCATGGTTGTAGAAAGTAATTTTGTAAAATCGGCTGCAAAGATACGCCTTTCTTTTGACAAATGCCTCACTCCGCTTTTATAAAAAGAACTTGAAAAGAGTGTTCCACAGAATAGATTAGTTTTCGTCTTTCTTAAAGTCGACAGTCATATAACGTTCGCCGTCGTACAAACTTTTTACGCGGATATTAAGTCCGGTTTTTCCGGATATCCGGTCGGCTATCTTATCCAGTTTGAAAGAAACAAGTCCTTGTCCCGGCATGAGGGGTTCGTCATCATAGGCGTTTTGGCGGAATTCCAGCGTGACATAGCCTTCTTTATCGTTTTTGCCGTCGGACGTTTCGTTGACTATCAGGTTCAGCATATGTTTCTTGTCGTTATTGTTGCTGTGATATAGCTGGTACTGAATATTCAGATAATTGCCCGTAATCCACATATTGGTTATGTTGATGCGGTCGTCACCGATACTGTCGGCTTTTTCGGCGGGCATGAAGTAGATGTCTTTGGTAAGAATATTCTCTACATGATTGATTTTGGCATTGTAATCGTAGCCATCCACCTTTTCGTCCAGCAAGTTGAAATATACAAAAGCGCGTTGTCCTTCCACCAGCGTATAGTTATTGACTTGGGCGGTATCGCCGGGAAACATTCTGGTTCCTTCATCGAGCGCGAAGTAATAGTCTTTTCCGTTGATGATACGTACAGTGCCGATAGTGAGGGATGAACGCTCATCATCGTCCCAATCGTCCAGACAGGATTGCAATACGGGCATGGCAATGAGCAGTAGCAGAAATGCGGCTAATGTCGTTCTTAACTTTTTCATAAGTAGAGGTTTTGTTATTGGTTCTGTTTTAGATTTCGTATTCAGAAAATGCCGGGATTGTACAAATACTGCTTATAAGATTGTTAAAGAAGATGAAGAATGAATTTCTTATCTGCCGGATGCAGTATTTTTGCGCCTGTTGCATTTATAAGGTAAACACGTGTTAAAAGAGAGAATGGAAGAACAGGTATTGGCAGAACGCTGCAGGCAAGGCGACAACCTTGCCCGCAAAGAACTGTATGAACAGTATGCAGGGCGGATGCTCGGCGTATGTTTGCGTTATGCCGGTGACCGGGAAACCGCACAGGACTTGATGCATGACGGTTTCTTGAAGCTGTTCGATTCTTTCGATAAGTTCACTTGGCGGGGAGAGGGTTCTTTGCGGGCTTGGATGGAGCGTGTAATGGTGAATACGGTGTTACAGTATTTGCGGAAGAATGATGTGATGAACCAGTCTGCTGCCTTGGATGATATGCCGGAAACGTATGAAGAACCGGATGCCTCGGCTGTGGATACAATTCCTCAGAAAGTATTGATGCAGTTTATCAGCGAACTTCCTGCCGGTTATCGTACCGTATTCAACCTGTTTATTTTTGAAGATAAATCTCACAAGGAGATCGCCCGACTGCTGGGCATCAATGAAAAATCCTCGGCTTCGCAGTTGGTACGCGCCAAAGCAGCTTTGGCGGTTAAGGTGAAGGAGTGGATGAAAAAGAACGCATAAATGAAGAAACGTATGGAAGATGAATTGTGGATGCGAAAGATAAAGGAACGGTTGGAGGATTATTCCGAACCGTTACCCGTTTCCGGTTGGGAACGGCTTGAAAAGGATTTGTCCGCTCCGAAGCCGCCGGTAGCCGGAAAATGGAGGATTATTCCTTTCCGCCGCTGGGCTGTAGCTGTGGCTGCGTCATTGCTTATCGCGGTGTCGTCAGTCAGTGTGTGGTTGCTTCAGAGTCCTGTGGGAGAGGAAATGAGGGGTACGGCTGTGCCGGCATTGGCAATTGCTCCGGACAGACTGCCGGAGCAACAGACCCCTTCGATACGGACAGAAATAACGGAACCTGACTATCGCGCGCAGAAACAGGTCTCGTCAGCGGGTACAAATAGGCGTTCTTTGTTGGCGCAACAACTGGATACAGCAGGTGATGCGGAGCAGACAACGAAGATGCAGCCTTTGGATACGGAACCGGAAATTCAAGAGAGTGTACAGGAACAAACGGTTCCGGCAACGAAAAAAGAAGATGAGGTTGTTACAACCGGAAATAATAGTACGGAGAAACAGCAGGCTGAACGTCGTCGTCCGTCCGGTAGGGATAAACTGCAACTGCCGGTTGGAAATACGAAAAAAGAAAAGTCACGCGGCTGGTCGGTCGGGCTGGCTGTGGGAAATACGGGCGGACTGATTGCCGGAAACAGTATCGGTGAAAGCGGTTTTGTACAAAGCGATCCGGGTTTCGGCTATTCCGGCGGGAAGGTCGATTTGGCTACGGTGGCTAACGGTATAATGGATGTTCCGGAAGGACAGGAGCTTGTTTTCAAGAATGGTATGCCGTATCTGATGAAAAACTCGGAAGAGATAGTGGATATAGACCATAAGCAGCCCTTGTCTTTCGGTTTCTCAGTGCGTAAAGGACTTGCGAAAGGATTCTCCGTAGAGACTGGTTTGACATATACGTATCTTGCTTCGGATGTGAAGTTTGCCGGAAGCTCGAAGAAGGTCAGCCAGAAATTGCATTATTTAGGTATTCCTTTGCGTGCCAACTGGAATTTTGTAGATAAGAAGTCCTTTATCATGTATGTTTCCGCCGGAGGCGCCATGGAGAAATGTATTTATGGTAAAATAGGCAGTCGGAGCGAAACCGTAAAGCCGTTGCAATTCTCTGTGATGGGAGCTGTGGGTGCACAGTATAATATAAGTAAAAGGGTCGGTATTTATGTAGAACCGGGAGTATCTTACTTCTTCGATGACGGCTCCGATATTCAGACGATAAGGAAGGAAAATCCCTGTAACTTTACGTTACAAGGGGGAATACGGTTGACTTACTGATTAAATTGAGAATTGAGAATTAAAAATTGAGAAATAGGCTGCGCTATAATAGTAAATAGTAAAATCGGGGTTTATACCGATAAAGAATTTATAGCGCAGCCTATTTCTCAATTTTTAATTCTCAATTCTCAATTCTAATTTACCACTACTGTGGGGAAATACTCTTTGAAGAACTTTTCGGCTCGTTCCAGTTGTGCGGGGGTATTTTCTATTACCTCTTTTAATTGATAATCCCAGCCCATGGCCTCGTATTTATGTACTCCCAAGCGGTGATAGGGAAGTATTTCCACTCGTTGTATGCTTTGGTATTTGCCAAGCTGCTTGCCCATATTACGTATATCTTCCTCAAAATCACTATATCCCGGCACTAAGACATAGCGCAGCCAGAATGGATGTCCTTGTTGTTCCAGCCAGGCGGCAGTGTGCAAGGTTTGTTCGTTGCTGCGCCCGGTTAAAGCACGGTGGCGTTCGGGGTTGAACTCTTTGATGTCAAGCAATACCAAATCTGTCAGACTTAACAATTCCTCTACTTTGTCATTCCAGATACCACCGTTGGTGTCAAGGCAGATGTGGATGCCGTTGGCTTTCAAATCTCTGAATAAAGGTATCAATGCCTCGGCCTGCAATGTGGGTTCGCCACCGGAGAAAGTGATTCCCCCTTTCTTTCCAAAGAATGCTTTTTGGCTGATAGCCATTTGTAGAATTTCATTGGCGGGGGTGGGAGTACCGCCTTTTGCGTCTATGGTGTCGGGATTGGCGCAATACAGGCAACGGAAAGGACAGCCTTGAAGGAAAACGACGAGCCGTAATCCCGGACCGTCAAAGGTACCCATTGATTCGTATGAATGAACATTAATCATAATCGTATATTATAAGTAAGAATGTATTAAGAAAAAAGCACGGGTTACATGGAGCACCCGGATTGTTTACTTAATCCGTGAAATCCGCGTAATCCGTGCCTGAAGATTATACTCTTAAAGTATTACTTACATTCTTTCGTGGAAACTGCGGCTGATGACTTCCAACTGATGCTCGCGGCTCAACTTCACGAAGTTTACGGCATAACCGGAAACGCGGATGGTGAGTTGCGGATATTTTTCCGGATGTTCCATGGCATCTTCCAGCATTTCACGGTTCAATACGTTCACATTGAGGTGATGCGCGCCTTTGGTGAAGTAACCGTCCATCATGGTAACCAGGTTGTCGACACGCTCTTCGTCAGTAGGACCTAATGACTTCGGAACGATAGAGAATGTGTTACTGATACCGTCTTGCGAGTCACGATAACGCAGTTTAGCTACCGAACTCAAAGAAGCGATAGCACCGTTCTTGTCACGTCCGTGCATCGGGTTGGCTCCCGGAGCAAAAGCGACACCTTTGGCGCGTCCGTCAGGAGTAGCGCCGGTCTTCTTGCCATACATCACATTGGAAGTGATAGTCAGCAATGACAGGGTAGGACGGGCATTCTTGTATACGGGCAGCTTCTTCAGCTCTTCGCTGAAATAGTAAACCAAGTCTACGCCGAGATGGTCTACACGGTCGTCATTGTTACCGAAGCAGGGGAAAGAACCTTCGATGTCGAAGCCTTCCGTCAAACCGATGTCGTTACGGCGTGCCGTTACTTTGGCGTATTTGATGGCGGAAAGTGAGTCGATAGCGATGGAAAGTCCGGCTACGCCGTAGGCAAGATTGATGCGCGGGTCGGTATCGACGAATGCCATTTGGGCTTTTTCGTAGTAATACTTGTCGTGCATGTAATGTATGATGTTCATTGCTTCGTTGTAAACGCGGGCAATCTCCGTCAACACTTTCTTGTAGTTGGCCATTACTTCTTCAAAGTTCAGCGTGTCGTGGGTCAGTACGGGGATACCTTTTACCATTACAGTTCCGGTATTCTCGCAACGTCCGCCGTTGATGGCGAGCAACAACGCTTTGGCGAGGTTGGCACGTGCGCCGAAGAACTGGATTTGCTTACCGATGGCTTGGTAAGATACGCAACAAGCGATACCGTAGTCATCGCAGTTACGTACTTCGCGCATCAGATTATCGTTTTCGTATTGGATAGAGCTGGTATCCACAGATACTTTGGCGCAGAATTCCTTGAAACCTTCCGGCAATTCGGGACTCCACAGAACGGTCATGTTGGGTTCGGGAGACGGGCCGAGGTTGTACAGCGTTTGCAGGAAACGGAAAGAAGTCTTTGTTACTTTCACGCGACCGTCATTGAAGCGTCCGCCGATAGCTTCGGTAACCCAAGTCGGGTCTCCGGCAAAGATGTCGTTGTAAGACTGCATACGCAAGTGGCGTACCATACGCAGTTTGATGATGAACTGGTCAATCAGCTCCTGAGCAAAAGTTTCGTCAATCTTACCGTGAGCCAAATCGTATTCGATGAAAATGTCGAGGAATGAAGATACATTACCTAATGACATGGCTGCTCCGTCTTGTTCTTTTACGGCAGCGAGGTACGCCATATATACCCATTGTACAGCTTCCTGAGCAGATGTGGCAGGGTGGCTGAGGTCGAGACCATAGTATTCACCCATGATTTTGATGTCCTTCAAAGCCTTGATTTGTTCTGATACTTCTTCGCGCAGGCGGATACGTGCCTCGGTCATGGGGCCGGTCAGGTTGCGTAAATCTTCCTGCTTGGCCTCGATGAGGCGGTCGATACCGTACAATGCCAAACGACGGTAGTCACCGATGATACGTCCGCGTGCATAGTTGTCGGGAAGTCCGGTAAGGAAACCCAGAGAGCGGAACGAACGGATTTCTTCGGTATATACGTCGAATACGCCGTCATTGTGAGTCTTACGATAATGTGTAAAGATGTCTTTTACTTTATCATCTACTTCTACGCCATTCTCGCGGCATGCTTTCGCCACGACATTGATGCCGCCAAAAGGTTTGATGGCGCGTCTCAACAGTTCATCTGTCTGCAAACCTACGATAAGTTCGTTTTCCTTATCGATATAGCCTGCCTTGTGTGAAGTGATAGTAGATACTGTAGTATGATCTAATGAGCGAACACCGTTATTGGCTCTTTCTTCTTCCAATGCTTCCAAACAGAGGTTCCAAATACGTTTGGTACGTTCCGTAGGTCCTTGCAGGAAAGATGCATCTCCGGTGTAGGGTGCGATGTTTTTACTAACGAAATCACTAACATTGATTTCTTTGCTCCAAAGCCCGTCAATAAAGGTTTTGTTTAATTCCATAATATTCTTTTTTTGAAAGTGATTAGATATGTTATCCTTTAGAGCGCGCAAAATTACGGAAATATTTCCGTAATTGCATAATAAAATGCATAGTTTTTATGCTGAAGAACATAAAATAATCATTAATAGGTAGAGGATGTCGCTGTGTATGCATTTATTTGTTGCTTGCTGTTAATTGGGGCTGAACTGTTTGCAGGCTATTGTTTTCTTGTGGAAAAACTATTCTTACCACGCCTGTTATCCTTTCATACTACTGCCGTTATCTTTTCTTACAACAGCTGTGGTATGAAAAGATAACGGATGTGGTAAGAATAAAATAGATTGTTGTATCGGTTATTAGTTTGTACTGTACCACCGTAGCAATTTAAGGGAGAGAGTGATATTTATGCCGAGTTTGTTTGTTGTTTAAAAAAGAAGTATTATCTTTGCAGCGCTTTAAGAGAAAAGCACTTCTTGAAAAGGAAGTTTTGGAGAGGTGGCAGAGTGGTCGATTGCGGCGGTCTTGAAAACCGTTGTGCTGCGAGGCACCCGGGGTTCGAATCCCTGTCTCTCCGCAATAAACGCTGAAAATCAGCAAATTGCAAAATAAGCACCCAATTTTACACCCAAGAATGTAAAGTTGGGTGTTTTTGTATTATTTAAGAAAAAACCGCCGAGCAATACAGAATCATTGCGACGTTTTTGTTATTTGCTTGTATGGGGCTTGTCATTTTTGATACAGACCTATAAGAACATTATTTTGTAATAAGTCGATACATCGTTGCAATATCCTCCGATGCCATCTCAAATTTTGATTTCTCAATCAGTATGTTTTGCCCCGTCATTATATAAGATGGAAGGATACGAATACCGTTATATAAAATCTCAGTATTGCGCAATTTATAGGTGGATACGCTTGGGACAGCATTTTTCTTGGTTGCCTTCTTGCTAATCATATTAAAGGCTTTCTTTGCCACATCCCCCATAAGCATGATAACCTTGACATTGGGAAACAATGCAAGCTCTCTTTCCAGATAGGGCAAACTTTCCTCTATGCTTTCCTTTGAAACAGCATATTCGGTTTTTGGGGTTTTGACGGCATTAGTAATGTAAATCCCATTGTTTAGAATATCCTGCACAGAGCTTACCTCTATCCTAGCTTTTCGGAACAATGGAATTGTCGTCGTCATATACGCAGCATCCGGTCTTCCATAGAAATCATCTTCTATACATGATGGGACAACCTCGTTTATCATGATTGTGTAAATCGTTTCCGGTATAACATCCACATCATTAAAACGTAAATCTGTTTTACCTGTAGAAAGCTGTTCCAGTTCTTTTTGAATATTCATAATCTTAACCTTTATAGTTCTGCTTGATTTCATTGATTGACTTGCTGCCAATGCCGAAATTCTCATCAGGCAATTCCTTGATTGTGACAGTGAAGAACTGCGCCGGGATATGTGTTATCTCGGAAGCTGTTACCGTGAGCTGTTTAATCAACTTTTTCTTTTGCTCTGCGGTCAATCTACCGCTTTCAATGGATATGTATGGCATATTATTTTTGCTTTATATAGTTTGTAATCAGCATTGAGATTATTCCGATACAAAGATAAATCGTGGCATATACCAGAAACCACGGTTCCTGAATCCCAAAGAACAGCCATACTCCTGCAAGAAATGCCACGGCAGAGATGATAGGGAGATGCCATAATTTTTTAATATTCTTTCCGGAAATAATGCCAAGTATTATTGAATACAATGGATTTATGACAAGGAACAGCATCATGCACAACGCCATGCCTGCACATTCGGATGCAAGCTTTGCTACGGCAAACGGCAGGATAAACATAATTGTTATGGTTATGCCAATCCATATCATCACTATTCTGCGACTTTCCATAATAACGTAGCATTGTCAATAGTATAATCCAAAATACCACGGTCTTTCATCCATGACAGATAAGACCTGACGGTAGAACCAACCAACACATATTGTTCAATCGTCATTGTCAGGCCAAACGTCCTGAATACTTCACTGATGATACCATCTGTGTCTTTCGGTATGAGGCATATTGTTTTAATTGCCTGTTCAATTTCAAAGACTTTCTGTCGGTTAATCTCTGTCAGTTCTCTAATATCCATACACGGGTTGGCATGTGACGGAACGAAGATATTTGCTTTCAGCGTTTCAATTTTAGCCAGCGTGTCAAGATAAGCAGCTATATCGTAGATGAACGTCACCCCATACTTTGACAGTGTGGCGGTACTGCTGACACAATCGGCAATAAACACCGTATTGTCAGGAGACCGGAATCCGACCATATCAAAGAAATGTCCGGGAAGAGGAATTATCTCTATTTCCTTTGGAAAATCAGGAGAAGAAAAATCAGTGACTATCGACTCTTTCGCCATCAAAAATTTATTTCTCAAGCTCTTGCAGGGATAGCCGCCATAAAGAAATGACGGTTCAAGAACAGGATGGCGGGTGAAATCAGCTTCGATGCCGGAACTGAACACGGAACAGCCGGTCTTGTCTTGAATATACGCATTACCACCTATATGGTCGGCATTGGAGTGGGTGTTGAGAATACCTTTTATTATCCAACCGTTAGTATTTGCAATTTTCAATACTTTTTTTGCGGTTTCCTTGTCGTTTCCGCTGTCTATAAAATACACCTCATATTCAGACCGGACATACACTCCAATCTTGGCCGGACAATTTATATAATAAGTCTGTGGACCTACTTGTTTGAGTTCGTACATTGTTCTAATTTTTAGGGAATAATTTGCAGAAGCCCTGCTTGTTGAACTGATAATACATTTCGATACGTTCCGGTGTGTCGTTTTCAAGTAACAGGAGCAACTCCTTTGCAAATTCAAGTGTGGCAGAACCGTTTGCTGTCACGATATTTTTGTCGCTGACTGCTTGGGCATGGGCATATCCTTCCGGATTGATGTAATTGTCGCCACCCCAAATTTTTAGTTGCTCCAAACCGTTGCCGGTATGCTTTACGGTATTGAGGAAGCCGCACTTTGCCATGAAGGAAGTCCCGTTGCAAATTGCACCGACAATCTTTCCTTTTTCTATGGCCTGCCTGACAATCGGCTCGACCTGTTCTGCAACAGGTGTCGTCCAACCGAAACCGCCAATCAACACCAATGCCGCATAATCATCGGGCATCGTTTCAAATGAGTAATCAGGTAAAGTGCGGAAACCACTGATGGATTTTACAGGCTCCATTGTCGGAGCTACAACCTTATTGACATACTTCGGGGTTTCTTTCAGCGCATATTCATCAGAAGCGATGGTCTGTGAAAGATATACTATTTCATGTGTGGCATAATCCGGTAAGAGTATGTATAAAATTTCGTTGTTCATCATATTCATTATAATAGTTTGAGTAATTCTTCATGAACTTGTCCGTTTGTTCCGATTACTTGGCATCCTTGAGCCGGATCAAGAGCATTTCCGTTCCAGTCAGTCACTTTTCCTCCGGCCTCTTGTACCAAAAGCATCCCTGCCGCATAATCCCACGGATTCAAATATATCTCGAAATATCCACCTTGTCTGCCGCAGGCTGTATATGCCAACTCCAAAGCGGCTGAGCCAAGTCTTCGGACATCTTGGGAGTTTTCATAAACTTTGAGAAAACGGGCAAAGTTTTCTTTCGCCAGTTCTCTTTTTGCCGTGCCGATGCCTATGATAGTTTCCGAAAGTTTCATGGCAGAGGAAACGTGTATAGGCTTGCCATTCAAGAAACTTCCTTCTCCCTTGACGGCAGAAAAAAGTTCATCGTGAAACGGGTCATAGACAATTCCCATGACAATCTCTTGCTGACGACAAAGTGCTAATGATACCACACTATGCTGATAGTCGTGCATGAGGTTGGTTGTGCCGTCAACGGGGTCAAGTATCCAGTAGAGGTCTGCGTCCATCCGCTGTAAGCCGGTTTCCTCTCCGAGAAACTGTATGTCTGGTTCGAGTGTATGTAATGCCTTCTTCAAGAAATCCTGAACGGAGACATCTACTTGAGTAACGTAATCGGCAGTTCCTTTTTCCTTTACATGAGATACCATCTCTCTATTTGTGATTATCCCCTTAGTCTCTTTGACTAAACTGATTATACATTGTATATCCATATTTATAGAGCTTAATTTAATAGTCTTTGCAGGTCATCAACAGAAACATCCATTCTTTTGGAAACTTCTTCCAAAGTCATTCCATTGGAAATGAATCTTTCTATGATCATTTTCATTTCCTCACCGACTTCTATGAGATGCCCATCCAAATCGTAAAAGCGGATTACCCGTTGTCCCCAATCATGCTCAACGACATTGCCTAAAAATTTGAGTGAGGGATAATCATTCAGTTTTTGCAGAAAGCCATCAAAATCATGTTCCTCAAAGACGATTTCAACATTATTGGGCTTTTTATAGACTTGCTCTTTGGACACGCCAATGAGCCAATCGAAATCCTGTTGCAAAGCCAGACCGCATGAGAACAGGATATTTCGTCCATAATCCTGATAGACTTCCAGCCCGAATATGTTTTCGTAGAAACTTCGGGCTTTGTTTATATCTGACACGGATAAAACCGTACAACAATATCTCATGGCTTGTTTTTCCAGCGTTTGAGATTAGGATAGAATTGGCGCATCATCTCTTTAGCCTGTTCTACAGTCATGTTTTGCCCAGATTGCTTGTTTATCTCATCGGTGAATTGGGCGCAGTGATCAATCATCTGTTCCATCGTCATGTCCTGCATGAATCGGCCATCCATATAACAATAGTTGCAGTAATCTTCATTGCGGCTACCGTCGGCATTCGTTCCCTTATAGTCGTCAGTCAGTGGCATACCACAACTCTGACAGAATTTCATTTCCATATTTTTTCTTTTTTCGCTCCTCAGCCCAACAGAGCGGATTATTAAATGCAGAAGCGCGGACTACCTATGTCAATCTAACTTGACGGCCCTGAGAAAGCCTATGATGCAGATATAACAATAGCAGCCCACGCTTTATGCGTGAGAACCACTATGCTATCTCTTGCATCAAATTTGAAAGGCTCTCAGGTTTTCAAGTTACAAGATGAGCATAACGCTTCTTTTTTTCTTATGTCTTGGAATGAGTTGCCTCTATCCAAATGCAAAATTAATTATTTTGTTGATACTTCGCATTATATAGAACAGATTTATAACTTAAATCCTCTACTTTTTCTTGGTTCTTCCGCTGGTTGTCTCAAACCTTGCCGAAGTTTCTCCCATTGCTCTTTGAACCATTCGCTTATCGGTTGTCTATTTATAGTCAGTACCAGTTTGCTATCATCGGTTGGATGCTTCTCTACCTTGAAGATGTCGTTTTTAATTTCAAATCTTCGTCTATGCTCTTCAGAATAGATTTTTCCATTACATCTGATGGCATCTTTCTTTGTCAAAAGACAGTCTATCATATCTTTGGTAAATCCAATGACAGCGCATAGCTTTTCCATTCTCAACATTTCTCTGAGCATAGGAAACCACTTGAACGCCTTTTCAAGCAAGGTGTTCAACCGTGATATTTCTCTGTCTTTGGCTTCAAGTTCTTGGTTGTGTATTCCTTGAAGATTGCGTATCTGTTTGCCGTGCTGTTCCTGCATTTGTTGCATCTTGGCTTTTAGTTCGTCAATACCCTTATTGCGCTTGACCACTTCCTGACGCAAATTCTCGTTGGCTTGTTCCAGTTCTTTCAACTTTCCACTTCCGAAAAGAGAACCAACTCCGCTTGCTATGGCAGTGGCAGCATCAGTGGCTACGCTTTTGAGTTTGTCCGTGCGTATTTCCGATTTTACCAGTTTGAGTTCTTGTTCGGCAAGACTTACCTGTTGTTCCTTGTGTCGCTTGGTTTCATCTATACGTTGCAGTTCGGCTTTCTGTTTCTCGATGATGAAATCGTTTCGTTCCAGATGCTCCTTGCCTGTAACAGCTTTTGATTGTCCACGCTCCATTAGGAGAATGTCGGATGCTAAAGTCTGCATTTCCATCATATCATTGTCATTGAGCTTTTGGCTCTTGCCTGTGTCGTGGTTCATCCAGTCGAATACGATGTGTGCGTGGTAATTCGGCTTGAACCATTTTTCACCTACTTGGAAACTTTCCTTGTCCTCTGCATTAGACTGTCCGTTCAGCCAATGCCCTTCATCTTTGTGCAGGAAGATTTGAAGCGGAGTGATGCCCCATCGTCTTTGGCATTCCTCGCCAAATTTCTTCACGTCTGCCAATGTGGTGTCCGGTTTGATGAGCAACACGCCCTCACGGATGGGCGAGCATCCTGCCACTTTTATGATTTTTCCGTTCTTTCCTTTGCGCTCCCGCTCTTTCTCCTGCATGGCACGACCTGTCTTTTCTTTTACCATCCGTTTAATGTTGTCGTAGTGTGTTTGTAAATTCGGATTGCCGAAGTCCGGGTTTATCCATTGCTCGTTGTCAGCAGATAGTTCGGGTACGATGTAGATTCTGGACTCTCCGATATTACGCATATACTCGGCAGTCCTCCTGTTGTGAGCCTCGCTTAATTTGGTGTTGCAAGGTTTGATATGTATGCTTGATTTTGTTGCCATACTACTATTCAGATTTATTGTTTACGATAGATTACTTTGTTCGCTTTCGCAGAGGGGTTCTTAGGGGTGCAACCCATAAGCGGAGTTTCCAAAGAGAGGGTCACTCTTTGGTCTGGGTTCTCAGGGGAGAAACGCCCTGAGTGGGTCATTAGGGCAAAGCCCTAATCCCCTCGGGAGAGCCCACAACTACGAAAGCGAAGCGTGTAGTTATAGTGGGCTATAACCGAAAGCCGTTTTTCTTTTTCGGTGGCCGGCTGTGCGTCTCCTTTGCAGACCGGACTTGCCTGTTTCTTTCAGTCTGCTTCTGTAAGTATTCGTTCAAGTCCTTGCATCCGCTGTAGGTCTGCGAAGCGTCACGGATGTATAAGTCCCTGCCGTATTCCATACGTATTTGTTGGAGTGCTTCCATTCCTGCACGGTCATTGTCAAAGAAACAATGGATGCGCTCGTAGCTCCCCAAAGGATAGAGGGCTTTGGAAATATTGGCTACGGAGTTCAGCACCATATAATCTTGCCTGTCCAGTTCGGGATATTTCGGGCAATTCTCCAATCTCAAAGTAAGGAATGAAAGATAGTCCATAAATCCCTCGAACACATAACACGTTTCTCTTTCTGTTCCCGGCTGTTTGATATGGGAAATCTCTTTCGGTGCGATGCAGCCTTTAAAATAGCGGTTGCGGATTTCATATCCGCCCGATACGTTGGGAAAGGCAATGGCGAAATAGCGTTTGCCATGATGGGTGAAATGTGCTTCACTGCATTCTTTTTTCGCCAGTGCAATGTTTATCCCCCTTTCCTGCAAATAGGTGAGCAAGGCAGGAGAAGAAAGCGATACAATTTCCAGCTGTTGAAAACTTGGCTCGGAAGATGACTGCTTGCCAAAAGAAAAAGACACGGGGCGAATATTGGGTGTCTGTTCTCCGATTCTTTGCAGGAGATATGGCACATGGTCGGAACAATAAAGTTCCTGTGCCAGTGCGATGATATTCCCACCCCTGCCGAGTGCAAAATCATACCATTGGTTACGTTCTGTATTCACCTTGAACGAGGCTTCCGTTTCTTCCCTTAGCGGTGATTTATACCACAGGTTTATACCCTGTTGTTTGACTGGAGAAAAGCCCAAACTGTGCAGATAATCTGCTATTTTGATTTGTTTCGCTGTCTGTATATCCATAAAACGATAGGTTTAATGATGATTAAATTGGACTATTTTTCTTTTCGCCCGTACCTCTTTATGAAGTACGGTCTTTATAACCACTTCACTTTATTTTCGTATATATAGAGTACGGTAATAAAGTGAAGCGGTTTTGCTACATTCCGCAACTACTTCGCTTTATCCCTAATATATAGACCCCCGGAATAAAGTGAAGCGATTGCAAGGTGTGGGCTAATAGTGGAAGTCGGGCATGAATGTGTAC
>UMKR01069155.1_pt1 | contig 30856 bp, 24 predicted proteins | sample 1966361 | NCBI WGS metagenome assembly UMKR01 (sample SAMEA4836181, study PRJEB28245) | human gut metagenome | biome: gut microbiome; material: fecal sample | place: Denmark | collected 2008 | reverse complement strand
GTCAAGGGGGATAAAACGTCTCGGTATTTTGTAAGATGCGATGTTTTTTACCATGTGCTTGCGGATCTTGTCTTCGTCAAAGGCAAAGCCTTCCTTCATGACCACATATGCCCATACCGACTGTCCGCGGAGCGGATCGGGATGTCCTACGACAGCGCATTCGCCGACGCCTTCCACTTCATAGATGCAGTCTTCCACTTCGCCGGGATAAATATTTTCACCGTTCATGATGATCAGGTCTTTGATGCGGTCTACAATGTAAATGTATCCGTCAGCGTCCATGTATACCAAGTCGCCGGTACGGAGCCAGCCGTCTTCATCGAGTACTTTCTTTGTTTCTTCCGGTTTTTTCCAGTAACCTTTCATCACATTGTCCCCGCGGACGACGAGTTCGCCGACCGTGCCCGGAACGTAAGGACCTTCCTTATCAGTGATGACTTTTACCTCTACACCGGGGAGCGCGGGGCCGGAAGTGAGGTACTTCGGCTTAGCCGTGGGGAGGATGGAAACGACGGGGGACGCTTCTGTCAGGCCGTAACCCTCCTGCACGGGGTGGCCGAACCGTTCATAGAAAGATTGTGCCACAGGCTGGGGAAGGGATGCACCGCCGGAAACAAAGGTGTGCACCGTTTTCATGCTGCTCGGTTCGCCGCGGCGGGCAAGCAGGTTGTAAAGCGGCGGCACCATAATCGCGATGGTGACGGAGTATTTCATGATCGTATTGATGATTTCCGTTGGGCTTTTGGAGCGGAGGATGACGATGGTGGAATGGTGGTACAAACTTCCCAGCACCACGGTGGTCAGACCGTAGCAGTGGAACATGGGGAGCACGCAGAGCACTTTGTCCTCCGGTTTGAAACGGACTACGGCAGTGTACTGCTCCACATTGCGCACCTGGTTCTTGTGGGTGATCATGGCGCCTTTTGGGCTTCCTGTCGTGCCTGATGTATAAATCAGGGCGCATACGTCATCTTCTGTCAGATCTGCCGGGAAGGCAGGAGCCTTCGGCGCGTTTTCCGTGGATGCGCGGTAATCCAGATCATGGATGTCGATGAACGGCATGGAAACGGTAAGGGGCATATCGGAAATCAGGAGCTTCGACTCCGCGTCGCGGAGAATGAAATCCACCTCGCGGCTGACGAGGGAATTATTTACCGGCACGATGATCGCGCCGAGGCTGACGACTGCCATGTATACATACACGAACTCTGCGCGGTTCGCTGTGTACAGGCCTACCGTATCGCCGCGGCGGATGCCCATGGCATACAGCGTGTTCCTGTAATTTTCCACTGCTTTTTCAAGCTGGCCGTAAGTGACATTGGATTCGCCTGTCATTGCAAGACTTTTCGGGTCTGCATTTTTGAATATTTCATGAATAAACATAGATCCACCTCTTTGGTAAGAATGCGTACTTATTGTAGCAAAAATCGACCGTCCGTTCAAATAGGACAGAGGGTATCGAAATTGTGCTATACTGTTGTAAAAGAAATCATGATCAGGGAGGCTCTATGAAAGCAGCGCAGATGACAAGAGAAGACGAAATCCGTTCCATCAGCCAAAAGTATGAAATGGATAAAGAGAAAGTGCGGGACATACTCGAAAGAGGTGTTCGCTATGCAGATACGGACAAAGCGGCGCTTTTTGCCTGCATGACGGGAAAGGATATTGAGGAAGTACTGGCGCTCCGCAGGGAAGAGCCCTGGGGCCGTGTGCAGGTCAGGCTGGGCATCACGGGAGACAGGTATGATGAAAAATATTTCCGCCACCGTGCCCGCCGGCTGCATCGTTTCTATGGCGTGGAAGAAACCCGCGCGTTTAACGCCTTGAAGGAAGGATACCCGAACCATTGGATCCGCCTTGCTTACCTTCTCGAAGTGAAGACGGGAAAGAAAATGGAAGAAATTCTGACGGTAAAAAAGAAAACACCGAAGTGGAAAGAATGGGCGGAAATTAATCTGGGGGTAAAGCCTGAAGATTTTTCGCAGTGGATCATGGAAACAAGAAACCCCGCTTTGAAACCGAAGTAAGCAGGAAATCAAAATGCGAAAAAGAATGACGGGGCGGCAAAGTTGAAAAGGGGAATACAGACATAATGAATGGAAAAATGAATCAGAGGAAGGTAGGTTATTATTATCTGAACAATTTCCTTTGGATAGACGGAATGGCTTATGGTAAATGCTGTTTTTTCTTGTAAGAAATTATAGAATCCACTATACTAAGAATAAAGTGATAGTAAGCAAAGGAGCTATTTATGAAACTGACACAAATTCGCAATGCGACGATCCGCATGATATATGCAGGAAATGTATTTCTGATTGACCCGTGGCTGGCACCCAAGCATCAGCTTTCATTCGTTGATATTCCGGGGAGGCCTTTTCATGTACCTGACCCGGTAAAAGAAAATATACCAATGCCGTTCTATGGTCTGCCAATGGATACGGAGCAGATTTTAAGCGGTATTGATTACTACATTGTTACACATCTGCATCCTGATCATATTGATATTGCGAAAGATGGAACTGTCGGTGGGCCGCTTAATAAGCAAACCCCTGTAATCTGTCAATCGACGGAGGATGCAAAAATTCTTCAGTATTCGGGGTTTTCGGAGGTGATTGTATTGCCGGAGACTGGTATGGATTTTGGGGCAGCTAAGCTTACGCGGGTTCCTGCCCGTCACGGGACGGTAGTGCCTTGCGGTGATGCCATGGGGATTATATTTCAGTCTGCAGGGGAAAGGGCTTTTTATTTAGCGGGTGATACAATTTGGTATTCTGGTGTAGAGGAGAATCTGCGGCGATATCAGCCGGAGGTGATTGCTCTTAATTGCTGTGCTGCGGAAACGGTAGAAAATGGACGTCTTATTATGGGTGATGAAGATGTTCAATGTGTGGCAATGGCTGCACCTCAAGCGAAACTTTACCTGACACACCTGGATAATGTTTCTCATGCTTCACTTACACGTCATACATTGCGGGGGCGGTTGGCAGAACGTGGAGTGATGAATTACGATATGCCGGCAGATGGGCAGTCAATAGAGTATTAATAATATCTAATGATAGGAAGTTCATGATGGTCAGTCATGAACTTTTGCATTACATTGAATTGTCTTTAATTTCATTTATTAATGATTGACAGGGGAAGATTGGTCACAATTTCATCTGTTTTTGAAAATAAAAAAGTTTAATTTAATCAGGGGAAATTTTTCTGATAGATAAAAGCAGTAGATATAGTCTGAAAATCGGTATTCGGAACTAGTAAAGCGAACTGTTTTCAGGAAAGGAAGAAAAATGCGTATAATAAAGTATATTTGCGCGGGGTTGTCGTGATAGGAGCTTTTGCGGCGTGGTTTATTTCGCAGCCCCAGATGGAACCGCTGATGACTCCGGAAAGGAAGGCGAGAATCCAGGCGTCGCCCCATTATGTGAACGGCGAGTTTGTGCCGGAAACGCCACATGAACCTATACGGTCGACGTCAGATTTCTGGAAAGATTTCTTTTTCCCCACGACGGGAAAGACGATTCCCAAAGATAAAATGATAACGAAAAAAATCGATTTAAAAGCGCTTGACCCGGCGAAAAATATTGTGGTCTGGATGGGGCATTCCTCTTTTTATATGCAGCTTCACGGGAAAAAGATACTTATCGACCCGATAGCAGATACCTATGCTGCAGATTTGGTTTATAGATAAAGCATTTGAAGGAAGCAACATTTACACGGTGGAAGATATCCCTGACGATATTGACGTGATGGTGCTTTCCCACGATCACTGGGATCATCTGGATTATGACATGGTAAGAAAGATAGAACCGAAAGTCAAATGTGTAGTGACCGGTCTCGGCAATGGCGGATATTATGAGAAATGGGGATATCCGCCGAAAAAGATCCGCGAAGAAGACTGGGATACGGAAGTTGTGATTGATAAGGATCTGTCCGTCTGGGTGCTGCCGGCAAAGCATTTCAGCGGTCGGCTGCTGCCCCGCAACCAGACGCTTTTTGCCGGCTTCGCTTTTATTACCCCGGATAGAAAAGTGTATTACACCGGCGACGGCGGGTATGATGGACGTTTTAAAAGGATCGGGGAGCAGTTCAGCGGTTTTGTCTGGCACTGGTGGAAGACGGACAATACAATGAAGCTTGGCACAGCGTGCATATGATGCCGGAAGAAAGCGCACTGGCAGGGGAGGAATTACAAGTGGCTGCCGTCATTCCCTGTTCCAACGGGAAGTATCCGCTTTCCGTCTATCGGTGGAAAGAACCGTATGAGCGGATAGCCGAAGCAAGCAAAGGGAAAAGTTACAGACTTATTATGCCCATGATCGGAGAATTGGTGGAAATAGGGAACCGGGAGCAGACATTTACAAACTGGTGGGAAGGAATGGAATAAACGCTGGCAGTCATCGGCCGGCCTTCAGCAAGTAAAAATAGGGCAGTTCATGGAATGAAGACGGGGATGTATTTATAAAAACCGAATCTGTTTTATCTGAGCAGAAGAACTATGGAGAAGAAGCCTTTAAACGGGTATCCAGGGAGTTGAAACTGTAAATCAACTCAGGATACCCGTTTTGTTTTTTTGTGGTCCAGCGGTTTTCTGTTTTGGGGATAAAAACGGTAAGAATAGGACCGACTTATTTCATTTCTTCCCCCCTATGCGGACGGTATTAATAGCGAGATGGTCTGCCGCTTTTTCAGGTTCTTCCGCTTCTTCTTTTGTGAGCGTAATGCCCATTGCTTTGACGGCGTCTTCCCCCTGTCCGGTTTTGTCACACCGATGATAAGGAGGGTTCCTTTGGCAATGGCCCGGGCGGCAGGAATTTGCGTGATTTCCACATGGTGTGTATCGGCTGCGGTCTTACTTTTGAAAAAAACAAAGAAATTCGATATAATAAATCAGTTATATCAGGAAAAAATTCTCCGGCAGATAAAGAAAGAAGGATAAAATGTATCTCATTGATACTTATGATGTGATTGTCGTCGGCGCGGGACATGCGGGGTGTGAAGCGGCTCTGGCTGCTGCCCGCATGGGATGCCGTACGCTTCTTACGACGATTTCACTGGACAATGTGGCCATGATGCCATGCAACCCCGCTATCGGCGGGCCGGGCAAGAGTCATCTTGTAAAGGAAATAGATGCTCTCGGAGGGGAAATGGGTATCGCCGCTGATGCGACCGCTGTCCAGATGCGCATGCTGAACCGCGGGAAGGGACCGGCGGTATATGCCCTCCGCGCCCAGTCAGATAAAGGCGCCTATCACCGGTACATGAAAAATGTGGTGGAAAATACGGACAACCTGGATCTGAAACAGGTGCAGGTCATGGACATCATTGTAGAAGACGGAAAGTGTGTGGGCATTACCACCGAACTGGATGAAGAATACCGGGCAAAAGCTGTCATCTTATGTACGGGTACATATCTGGACAGTATGATCATCATCGGCGATACCATGTATTCAGGCGGTCCAAACGGTATGCGTTCTTCTGTGGGGCTTTCCGCCAATCTGAAAAAGCACGGCCTGGAAATCCTTCGTTTCAAGACGGGGACGCCCTCCCGTGTGGACAGACGGAGTCTTCATCTGGAGGGGATGGAACTGGAAGAGGGTGACCCGGAGAATCATGCCTTTTCCTTTATGAGTGAACGGAAAGACAGAAATAAGCGGAACTGCTGGCTTACTTATACCAATGAAAAGACCCATGACATCATCAGGGAAAATATTATGCGCGCCCCCAAGTATGCAGGAAAAATTCATGGTATCGGCGCCCGTTACTGCCCTTCCATTGAAGACAAGGTCGTCCGTTTTGCGGATAAAGACCGCCACCAGCTCTTTGTTGAGCCTGAGGGACTGGACACCACGGAAATGTATGTGCAGGGCATGTCCACCTCCATGCCGATCGATGTGCAGTATGCTTTCCTCCGCACTATCCCCGGGTTTGAAGATGTGAAAATGATGCGGCCCGCTTATGCTATCGAATATGATCTGCTCGACCCTCTCCAGCTCTATCCCACGCTGGAAGTAATCAAACTTCCCGGCCTTTATTCCGCGGGGCAGTCAAATGGTACGAGCGGTTACGAAGAGGCAGCTGCCCAGGGACTCGTGGCGGGGATCAATGCCGCACTCAAAATACAGGGAAAAGATCCGTTTATCCTTGCCCGCCATGAAGCATATATCGGATCTCTCGTAGATGATCTCGTCACCAAGGGCGCTGACGAACCCTACCGCATGATGACAAGCCGCAGCGAATACCGCCTCATTCTGAGACAGGACAATGCCGATCTCCGTCTTACCGAAAAAGGACATAGTATCGGTCTGGTGAGTGAGGAACGGTATGCCCGTTTCCTGGAGCGGAAAAAGAAATATGAAGAAGCTATGGACTATATCCGTACACAGCGTTTTACCCCGAAAGAAGAGATCAATCGGGCCCTGGAGAGCATGGGAACCGCACCCCTGACGACCGGTACCGGGGCCGATCAGATTCTGAAACGGCCTGAAATGACCTATCGGAAAATGATGGAAACGCTCGGCTGTCCCTCTTTTGATGAGGAAGCTGTGGAAGAGATGGAAATTACCGTGAAGTATGAAGGCTACATCGCAAGGCAGGAAGCCGCCGTGCGGAAAGCTGCCCGCATGGAAAATGAAAAACTTCCCCTTGATATGGACTACCTGTCCCTTGACGGTATTTCCACAGAAGCGAGACAGAAAATGGATAAAATCCGGCCGCTCTCTCTGGGGCAGGCGGCGAGAATTTCCGGCGTTTCCCCGGCGGATATATCGGTGCTGATGGTGTATGTGAAGCAGCGCAAAGGAAAGAAAGGCGCGGAATAAAAAAATATTAAAAATAAAAACGGCATGCCCTGTTTTCGAAATGGGGGAAGCCGTTTTTGTGGGGAATATAATTTTCCGGGCGGATACTATTTCTGTTTAAACCGTTTTTTCAAAGGATGAGAACTGTGCTATACTTGAAACCGGAAACGGTATCCGCCGGCCGGCGGAAGTTTTTGTATCATTGTCTGAAATATATGAATTGAAGGAAGGAATGTGTACTAATGGATTCTATTTTTATCGTTGTGGCTTTTTTTATCGCTGTTTCACTTTTGAGTATCCCTTGTATGATGTATTATAAGAAAAAAGAGAAGAAGGAACAGCAGCTTATCAGTGAAAACAGAAATCAGGCCGTGCTGCAGATCTACGGGGATCCCATCCGGATTGACGGGAAAAAGTTTTCCGAATATGAACACATGGGAAGTAAGCTTTCTTACTATACCGTAGTGCTTCCGGAAGGCCGCCATACGCTGGAGGCGAAGTTCCAGACAACATCCGCCGATGTTTCCGGCAATCAGAATTATAAGACGCCGGAACCGATTCCCTGTGATTTGTTTTTGGAAAAAGGTTTTGTTTATACGGCGGGTATTTATTTCTATTCGCCCAAGAGCCGGTATGAGTATTATAAAGGGGAAGTAGGGGAAGCCGTTTTTTCAAAAGAATTGTCCGTAACAGGATCGACTTCTTATGGAACAGCGTATGTCATCGTATATAAGGATAAGGATGCGGACGGCAACTTGATCAAGGCGCCTGCCTGTCCTGAGGAATAAACAGGGCGCGGATCGGGTAGGTCTTTGCTGTAAACGGCAGTTCTTTCCGGTCCGCTGCTGAAACGGAGTAGAGCAATCTATTCCGTTTTTTATTACAGGAATATGATGGTGAAAGTATCGTGGAAACAGAAACGATTGCAGCTCTTGTGCTGCTGGCGGCTATGGGATGCCTGGTACTGAGTATATATAAAGTAAAAGAATGGTACCGGAAGAATACCTGGACCATAGATCCGGATGCCTGCGAACAGGAAAAAGTAAATTTGAAAATGATGGAACAGGCGAGACGGCGGGAACAAGTTCCCAAGCCTGAACCGCCGCCGGACGGATATACGGAAATCGCGGCTCCTTTCGGAGGGCATGGGTTGATGGATTTGAAAAATATGCTTTTGGCGGTTCTGCTGTTTGTCTTTTACGGACTGGCAGCGGAATATGCAGGTACGCATCCGTTTTTAAACGGTGGAGAGAAGCTTTTTATAGTATTTCTCCTTACAGTTCTTACGTGTTGCGCGGCCATCCGGATATATCGCAGGGTGTATTTCGGGTATCGTATATACCTGCCGGAAGATTCGCCGGGGATGGTTGTGTACAATTGGTACTGGGGGCGGCGCTTTTTTTCTCTGTACCGGATCCCGCCTTATAGAGGCTGCGTATCCGTGTGTTCCGTAGATCGGTATGAGGTGCGAGATGATGAAATCCGTATCTACGGAAAGTTTGTTCATACCGGAACCGATGTCACCATACAGGGCTTTAATGATAAAGGGCTGCCCGTTGGGCGCTTCTTCGGCGAAGAGGAGGAAAAACAAATTTTAAATAGGCTGGAAGCGATGCGGAAAACAGGTACGGGAAGCGAGATATGAGATAACAAAAAGCTGTCAGAAGGCGAAAGTCGGATTTTTGACAGCTTTTTCATTTGCTGATGAAAACGGCGCTCATGGCAAGGCGTCATCCGAAGCGAATGTGAAGGATCTGCTGTTGTGATGAAGAAAGCGGTAAGAAGATAAAAGCTATCAGCTGTGAGCTGCCAGCTATAAGCTGTTAGCTATGAGTTAAAAGCCGAAGCATATGATTTCCGTTAGGTGTCATACGAAACATCAGCAAAAGATTTGCTGTTGTAGTGAGGAGGGAAACGTTGAGCGTCATCCTGAACGAATGTAAAGGATCTATTACCGTGGTGAGGAAGCCGGTAAGGTGTCATCAGGGTAATATTCTTCACTCTGTGTCACTATCCCATTTTCCGCCTTTTCCACAAGGCATTCTTGCTTCTCTTCAGAATGACAGGAGTCAGGAAGGGCTGCCGGCTTCCGGTGTCCGGTATTAAAGCATGGGGCGACGCAGGCTGCGGTACGGAAGGACGGTATGAATGTCTTCTTTTGTCAACTGATTTTTTTCTGTATTTCCTGTATACTAAGGGCAGGACAGTATTATTTTTATGAACTTGAATTTTTGTCATTGCGGAAAGGAGAGGGAAATGAAAAAGCTGGTTTCGGTTTGCGTGTTTCTTTTGGCTCTCGTGACAGGTGTTTTTGCCATGGCGCGGGAACCTGTTTATGGCGTCCTGTTCATCCCGAAGAAAGAGTATACCCTTGAAAAGGGAAAGTTTAGAGCAACTGTACCCCAAGTGCAGGCGGTCAGTTTTATAGACGGGAGGACGCCGGTAAACGAGTGCGGCGGGGCGGCGAAGGCGGTCAATAAACAGCTTCGCGCTTATGTAGACAAAGCGTATCAAGACTATCAGAAAGAGGGAGAGCCGGGCACATGGGTCTATCCGATGATTACGAAGAACGGGGATAATATTTATTCTCTTGTCATGGTCAAGCAGATTCTTCACGGCCAGTTGGATGTATATATGGACGAAGCATTCACCTTTTTGCAGAATACGGGGAAGCGGGTATCATGGAAGGATATTGTCCGCAAGGAGGATGAACGTTTCATGACCGTGGAAAGTCTGGAAAAGAATATCCGGGCGGGAATGTTCTTTTACAAGGATGGGGTATGGAGCTCGGAGAGGCCTGACGGCTGCATTCCGGATGGATATCGTCCGGCAGAAATGCCCGGCCCTTACCGCTTCTATGTGGATGAGTCCAACCTCATTATATTTATGCTCCCCTGCGGGGCTTCACGGAAACATTGCTTCGAATTAAATTCAGGAGCGGCTACGAAGTATTCGCGGGCAGTGGGATAAAACAGGCAAGATACGGGGAGAAAGCCGGGGTTTACAGGCTGTTTATGCCGCCTGACGGAAGGCGGTGGGATGGAGGATATTATGAAAAAGAAGATGGCTGCGTTTTTGGCAGTGTCCATGCTGCTTTGCGGACAGGCGCTGGCTGCCGATTTTTCCAATCTGGTTATTATCCACACCAATGATACCCACGGTTTTGACCGGCGGGCGGAAGGAATCAACGGTATGGCCACCGTGTCCGCCCTGCGTAAGCATTACCTGTCACAGGGAAAAGATGTGCTTCTTGTAGATGCCGGCGATGCCATACAGGACAATAATCTTGTAAATTTCAGCAAGGGGAAGTCGGCAATCGCTTTCATGAATGCTGTCGGTTATGACGCTATGGCATTGGGCAATCATGAATTTGATTACGGGCAGGAGGTTCTGGCAGAGCGTATCCGGGAGGCGAAGTTTCCCATGCTGTCCGCTAATGTCATTGTAGAAGCGACGAACAAGCCACTTACCCGGGATTCTGTCATATACAAAAAAGGGGATGTGAAGATCGGAATCATCGGTCTCACTACACCGGAAACCGTGGTGACTACGAATCCGAAAAATGTATATGGTTTGAAATTCCTGGACGATAAGGCGACGATTGCCGTTACACAGAATCTGGTGAAGAAATTAAAAGAGCAGGATAAATGCGACCTCATCGTGGCAGTTGGACATCTGGGCAGTGAAGATGCCAATAGGGGGCACCGTTCTGATGATATTCTCATGAATGTAGATGGCATTGATATTTTTATCGACGGACATGATCATACGGCAAAGAATAAATATATCAATGGGGCGCTGCTTGCAGAGACAGGGCACTATACGAAAAATATCGGCGTCATTACCCACATGGATAATAAATGGACGGAGAATTTCTGCAAGTATGGCGATTTTAATGAAGAAGATCCCGTCGTCAAAGAACTGGTAGACAAGACGCAGCGGGAAGTGGACGACGCGATGGCGTTGAAGCTGGGGGAAACGCCGTTGCTTTTGAATGGCAGCCGCGACCCCGGTGTGCGTACGGATGAAACGAACCTGGGAGACTTCGTGGGGGATGCTTACCTTTGGCAGGCCCGGAAAGCAATGGCGGCATCAGGCGTCAATGTGGACGGATGTCTGTTTAACGGCGGCAGTCTGCGCCAGTCTATTGAAAAAGGAAACATTACTGTAGGAAATATTTCCGGTGTGCTCCCTTACAATAACCAGCTTTATGTGATGAAAATTAAGGGCGAAACGCTCCTGGAAATCATAGAGGCCGCGACCTGTTCCCTTCCGTCCCAGATCGGCGCTTTCCCCCAGGTGTCGGGAATCCGCTACACTGTGAATACGAAAGTGCCTTATGAAAACGGGAAGCAGTATGAAAATTCCACCTACTTTGCGCCCGCCAAGCCGGGAAGCCGTGTCACTATCCATGAAGTCGGCGGAAAACCGTTTGATGCGGATAAGGTCTACGCCCTTGTTACGACAGAGTTTATCTGCCGCGGCGGAGATGCTTATGGGAAACTGACAGAACAGGGGGCTGTGGACATTCAGGCCATCGGCTATGTGGATACGGAAGCGGTGGAAAACTATCTCAAAGAGGAATTGAAAGGAACAGTTCCTGCAAAGTATGAAAAAGAACAGGGACGTGTGACCGTCATAAAATGATTTCTATCATTTATAAGAACCGTGGCGGGGGACTGTCACGGTTTTTATGGTGAAAAGCACAGAATGTGATATGCGATGACAAACAAAGGGAAGGAGGAAATCATGGCAGGCGGCTGCATTTTCGACATGGACGGGCTTCTGTTTGATACGGAACGGATTTTTCAAAATTACTGGAGAGCCATCGCGGCGGAGCGGGGGATTGTCCTTGCGGACAGTTTCATCACGGAAATCACGGGGACGAGCGGGAAAATGATGAACCGCATTTTGAAAAAATACTACCACACGGAGGACGGCAGGGAAATTCAAAAAGACTGCAAAGAAAGGGTTCTGCGCCATCTGGCAAAGAATGTACCTGTCAAAACGGGAGCGGTGGAAATACTCGGACGCTGCCGCATACTTGGTATCAAAACCGCGGTAGCCAGCAGCAGTCCGCTCCGGCAGATAGAAAATAATCTGGAAAACGCGGGAATGGAGAACTGTTTCGATGCTATTGTGAGCGGTGATGAGGTGGAAAAGGGGAAACCGGCGCCTGATATATTTCTTCTGGCGGCAAAGCGGATCGGTGTTCCTCCGGGAGAATGTACCGTTTTTGAAGACAGCCCCCACGGCATCGAAGGCGCATTGCGCGCGGGAATGAAAGCCGTCATGATTCCCGACCTGCTCCCGCCCTGGGAAGAACACAGGCGGCAGATAGAAGTGTATAATAATTTGCAGGAAGCGGCGGAAAAAATTTTAGGGTCGGGATGAGAAACTGAAGGTCAGCCGTAAAACGGTAGCGGGGAAGTGCTGCTGTAAATGGGTAAAAGGTCTCGTCCTGCGGCGGAAATTTATTTTATTAGAAAGAGGAAAGGGCATGAATGGAGAAACGGCTTCATGGATATTTTACAGCGGGCTTCTGATGTATGGCCTGGTGCTGTTTGCCTTTAAAAGACTGTACCTGGATACATTGGAAAGCAGAGTCTTGTCGTACATGTTGGGACTGGTGCTGGCCTATGGAATCCTGGCGGGTGTTTTTCTGGCAAGCCGGGAAAGCATGGTTGTCAAGACTGTTTTACAGGAAGCGCTATGGAGCGGCCGCACCTATACTTATCAGGGTGCCGGGTTTCTTCTGGTCATTGTGCCTGCCGTGTATTCTATTTTTCTCCTCCGCTTTTTTGAAAAAAGGGGGGAAAATGCGGCTTGGAAAGAAAAAGTAAAAGTGATGGGATCTGCATTTATAAATACAGTTATGGCTCTTCTGGGGCTGCTGTGCTTTAATTATATGCTGGACGGGCACAGTATGGAGGAATGCCGGATTGTTTTTGAAGAGAGTTTGGCATCCATAGGCTGGGAATCCGGACTGCTTTCCATTGCACTGATGTATTTTGTGTTTTACATGATAAAACGCGATCATTTCAAACATCATGGCAGGTAGCGGAAATAAAAACGGCAGGCGGGAACTGAATGTGGGAAAAGGAAAGTCATTTCAGGTGAATAGGAACCTTTCCGCTGGGGAAAGCTGCGTACTGCTTCATGGAAAGTTGATTGTAAAAATATAAAAGGATACGGGATGATCATGTTAGGATTTATGGAAACAGAGAAAGAATTTATAAAAAATTGGGAGAAATACAGGGGCGCGGCCGGCTGCCTGCGATATCTCGCCTGCTGGTTCCTTTTGGGAATTATCGTTATTCCCCTGATGCTGACGGTAATCAATCCGGATATATGGTCTACGGTGCGGATGGATCAGCTGGCGGAAGAAGCCGTCGTTTTTTTCGGGTTTGGCTTTTGGTTTTGCATTCTTCCTTCCCTGCTTATAGGGCTGGGCATGTGGGATGAGAAAAACCGAAAGTATAAATATCTTCTCGGAGGGAATATGCGGTACATGCCTTTCAAAGAAAGACCCTGGAAAAAAGGAGAGAAGAGGCAGTTATATGGGATTGGGAGTTTGATGGCCGCATTTTCCGCCTTTATTATTTTTGCATCTGTTACATTGATGATGAGCGGCACCGGCAGAGCCGTTTATATGTTTAGATCCAGCAGCGCTTTTTTTTGTTTTTTGTTTATCTATTGGATCATCCATTTGCTTTATTTCCGCCGGCATGACGGCCCTTTGTATATACATCTGTGGGCTAAGGTTATTATGGCTGTTTTATGGCTGGGGACTGTCGGGGCTGTGATCCAGTATTCCTATTTTTGACCGGCTGATGAGTATGTAAATAAGGAAGCAAAAAATCCCCTTCTTGAGAAAAGGGGATTTTTTGCTGGGAGAATCTTTTTTCTTATTTCTTTTTATTATCCAGTTTGCTTGCGTCTATTCTGTTACTGTCACGGATGAAATCGTTGTAGGAATCTACCATGTCATTGAAGGCGTCATTGCCGCCGCGCCCTGCCAGATAGGTACGGATCCTTCCGATGGCGCGTTCAGCAGAGCTTTTGAAAGATTTTACACCGGAGACATCTTCCGCCGGTTTGAGTTTTTCCATATTTTCCTTTACCTGTCCCAGCAGTTTTTCTATCTGCGCCTTATCTGTCTTGGCAGGATCTTCCGGATCGATAGCTTCCAGAGCCCGTCTCATGTCGCGGCCGATTTCCATATAAGTGGCTGCCATGACTTTGTTGTCCTTTTTCATTTCTTCTATCAGAAGGTCGCGGAGTTCGGAATTGTGCTGGCTGATGGCACTATCAAGTTTGCTGTATTCCGTGTTGAACTGGTCATAGAGTTTCAAATAAGAGGCGACCATTTCGCGGCCTTTCTGATTGCCGTCCGTGGTATATTCATTGGATGTATAGTAAGATTCCATTTTGCTGGTCAGGGGAACCATTTCATCCAATACCTTAAGAACGGCTGTCGTGCTTTCGTCAATATCGGAGAAACCGCTGCTTTCCGCTTTGGCTTTCGTCAAGTTTTCTTTCAGGCTGTTATAAGCGGGGAAGCTGGCAAAGTCCAGATCCTCACCGGCTTTCATCTTCGCCAGGACTTCATCAATGGAAAAGGCAAATCTTACATTGTGGCCGTTGAAACCGTTGGTAGCTTTTACATAGCTGCTGATTTTTTCCAGCTGGCTTGTCGGCTTTGCAGACGTTTCTTTTCCACCGCCGGAAGAAGAACCGCCTCCGCCGCAGCCGGTCAGCATCATGATCGCCGCTGCCAGTACCAATAAAAATAAACCGATTCGCTTTGTCAGATGGGGGGTGTAATCCACTAAAATCGCCTCCTGTTGTAAATAAAATCGTTTCTATAGTATGATCTCCCACAAACGGTTTCATTATATCATTAAAGGGCAGAAGAAAGCTATTTTAAAATTTATTAGTTTTCTTATCAGGTTCTTAAAAAACTTTATGACATGAAGCGTGAGTATGGTATAATGATAAAAAATTAAAAGGAGGGTATTATGCGTAATCCAAAAAACATGCTGATTGTAGGGATTGTACTACTGGTGGTAGGGGTTTGTATCCTGCTGTTTAATCCGGATCAAAGCGCTGCCAATCTGGAAATTGCCAGAAATGCAAAAAATGCGCAGGAAGCTGCCGCCGCTATTTCAGGCAATAACCAAAGGGAGCTTATGATCCATATGGCAGGGAATTTTCTTGCAGGGATCGGCATCGCGCTGACGGCAGGCGGTTTTTTCCTGAAAAGGAAGAAACAGTAATTGTCTGAAAGAAGAGACAGGGAGCATCCGCTTTCCCCATGTCTCTTTTTTTATGCATGGGAAAACAGTGGATGGCTTTCTTTTCGTGAAATCTGTTATACTGATAAAAAATAATTATTTTTGAGATGTATGCCGCACAAGGGAGACATGATGACCGTCAGGGAAATAGTGGAAACGCTCGGCCTGGCAGCAGATGAGGACGCTGTAAGAAAAATGGCAGAGTACAATGCCATGGTGATTGCCATGAGCAGGAAAATGAATTTAACGGGAATCAAAGATGCAGAAGAAAGCCTGGTCAAAAATATTTATGATTCGCTTACTGTATATGAGGAAAAATATTTTCCGAAGAACGGGCGTATGCTGGATTTGGGGACAGGCGCCGGGTTTCCGGGAATTCCGCTGGCCATCCTGCGGCCGGATATGCAGGCCGTGCTGGTGGATTCTGTCTTAAAGAAACTTGTATTTATAGAGAATGCCGCGGCAAAGCTGGGGATTAAAAATATAAAGATTCTTCATATCCGCGCCGAAGAAGGCGGACGGCGGAGGAAGACAAGGGAAACCTTTGATATGGTGACGGCAAGAGCGGTAAAAATGCTTCCCGTCATAGCTGAATGGGGTGTCCCCTTTGTGAAAGAAGGCGGTGTTTTCGCAGCGATGAAAGGGCCTGGTGCCGACGAGGAACTCAGACAGTCGGGAAAGATCCTGAAAGAATTGAAAGCGGAGCTCATGGAGCGAAAAGAGTTGGAGCTCCCTACGGGAGAGAAAAGGACGATTCTCTACTTCAGGAAAACCGCGCCGTCTCCCAAAACCTATCCGAGAAAAGTGGGTGTGGCGGAAAAGAAACCGATCATAGGCGAAGCGTAAAAGAATAAAAGCTCCTGTAAGAAGGAAAATCTTTCTTGCAGGAGCTTTTATTATGGGCGAACTTTTATGGCGGTTACGCAGGTGCGGTATTGAGTGGCAAAGAATTCTTTCAGCGTTTTGCCGTGAAAATAAGCGGCTCGCTTTGCCTCGGCGCGTAAAACGGAAAAGAGCGGGAAAGAGGAAACCGCCCTTACGGTTTCAATCCGCTGATCTGTTCTTTTATTTCCTTTATATCCTGTCCTATTTGCCGGAAAGTGTTTTCCGCATGCTCCATAGCGCCTTTTACATCGGTTTCCTCCCCCCTGTCATTGGTGAGGGTGATGTCGCCCAGCTGGAGTTTGCCGTTCCTGATGTGGAAAGCGTCGGTGGAAAAGGTGCCGAGGGCGGTCTCTATGGATACGTCATAGAAGTCCAGCTCTTTTCCCCTGTTGTGGAAAGCACCCTGTATCTTTTTGAAAGGGATCAGTTTGTAATGACCGCTGCCTGAGGTAAAGGTGCCTTCGGAGATGATCTCTTTCGGATTTCCGTCACAGCGGATGTCGCCTTCTAAATCGACGTAGCAGAAAATGGCAGCGTCTTTTGCGGGATAGCGGGAATCCAGTTTTTTGCCTGCCAGATGGATGTTATAAGCCCTTGTGTCTATGTCATAGTTTCCCGATGCTTTGACTGTGCCGCCGTAGACACGTCCCGTGACATCGGTGAATTTCATTTTCCCATGGTGGTAGAAAACATGGCCGTCCAGATGAGAGAAAGAAAGGGCAGGGATATGGAGCTGCTCCATGGTGATTTTTCCTTCCGCTTTCGGGGAAGCGACGGGGCCGCCCGCTTCGGCGATGAGAGTAAGCTTGTCGTGGATATTGTTTCCCAGTCCCAGGGATGCCGGGTCGACACCGTAAAAAGATACATTCATGGCAATGGTGTGTTCATCGCTCTTCATGTCGATGTCACCGTAAATCTTCACACTGTCGCCGATGGCGGTACCGCCGAATTTGCCGGAGGACAGGTCGACAAAAAGAGAATCGTCGGTGTCGATATTCAGGTGCATGTCCACATGGGAAAGAAGGAAGTGCCTGTTTTCATAGAAAGCTTCCAGCTGGCAGTTTTCCAAGTGGATATTCATTTTCATTTTCTGTCCGTTCCGTTTGAAGTTGGCGATTTTCTCGTGGAGAGTTTTTGTGCGTTCCTCTGCCAGTTCGGATTCAGCGGCCGTTTTATTGATAAGGTCGACATTCATATTCTTGTCAAATTGGAGTGCTGCGGAAGCATTGTGAAGCCGTATCTCGGAAATGGCGGTGGCCCGCAGTTTGCCCCGGAGGATATCTTCCGGGCGCACTTTTATTTTCCCTTCAGGCACAAAGAGGATGGGGACGCCGTGGTCGTCCGTCCAGAGCAGGTTTTCGAAAGAAACATAGCCTGCGATGTCGGCGGAGATTTTTTCAACGGAAATATGTCCCCGGAGCATATGCTGCCTGTTCATGGCATAGCTGAAAATGCGGGCGGCCGCAAAAGCGGCGATCTGGGCGATGAGGAGAAGACCCAGGACGGCGGCAAGCAGCAGGAAGGAAAGCCGCCGTAAAGCGGATCGGTGCCGGTGGAAAAAGTCGATCATGAAGACCTCGCCCAAAGTTACAATTCTTTGAAATGGAAATCTTTTTTATGGCAGGCATAGTCTTCAACGATATGGCCTTTGCCGAAAAGCTTGTACTTGTATGACAGGAGCCCTTCCAATCCGACGGGACCTCTGGCATGGAGCTTGCCTGTGGAAATGCCCACTTCCGCGCCGAAGCCGTACCGGAACCCGTCGGCAAAGCGGGTGGACGCGTTCTGGTAAACACCTGCCGAGTCGACAAGCTGCATGAACCGCGCGGCGGTATTGATGTTTTCCGTGATAATGGCATCGGTATGGTGGGAGCCGTACCTGTTGATGTGATCGATGGCTTCCTCCACGCCGGAGACAATTTTCACGGCAAGGACGAGATCGAGGTATTCGTGACGGAAGTCATCGTCTTCGATGATATTTAGGGGGATAATTTCTCCCGCTTCTTTTGTGCCGCGGAGATGGATATTTTTTTCTCCGGCGGCCTTTTCCAGTACGGGCAGAAAGTCTTTGGCGATATCCCGGTGGACGAGAAGCGTTTCTGCGGCATTGCACGCAGCGGTGTACTGGGTCTTCGCGTCAATGACGATGGGGATGGCTTTTGCCATGTCATAATCTTTGTCCACATAGATATGGCAGATACCGTCGGCATGCCCCATGACGGGGATATTTGTACGGCTCATGATGTGCTGGACAAAAGCATTCGAGCCCCGCGGAATGATGAGGTCTACCGATTCGCGGCAGGCGAGGAGCTCATCTATTTCGCTGTGCTGTTCTGCTTGGAACAAGGCTTCGGAGGGAAGATCCGCGGCGGTGGCGGCTTCATGGAGGAGGGAAAAAAGGACGCGGTTCGTTTCTTTCGTCTCTTTTCCGCCCTTCAGGATGGCGCAGTTTCCGCTTTTCACCGCGAGGGATGAAATCTGGATCATGGCGTCGGGGCGCGCTTCAAAGATCATGGCGATGACGCCGATGGGACAGGTGACGCGGTAAAGGCGGAGCCCTTCATCAAGCTGGCGGGCAAGAGTGACTTTTCCTACGGGATCGGGAAGGGAAATGAGCTGCCGGATGCCGCTGATGCTGTCTGCCAGTTTCCCTTCATCGAATGCCAGCCGTTTCATGACGGCAGGAGGAAGTCCGGATGCTTTTGCCGCGGCAAGATCGATCCTGTTGGCAGCAAATATTTTTTCTTTTCCTGCTTCCAGATTTTCAATCATGTGAAGGAGCGCGGAATTTCTTTTTTCCGCAGGTGCGGATGCCATAAGGGGCGACGCCAGTTTCATTTTTGCCGCTTCTTCTTTTATGCTCATGGGGATTCTCCTTTATTATTCCTTATATAATATATGTTTATCATAATCTTGAAAAACAGGACGGTCAAGGAAAAGCATGTCTCTTACGGAAGAGCGGCCGCCGAAAGGCAGACGGGGAAATATTGAAAAAGTGGTTAATAATTAGCAGAAAGTGTGATATAATGTTGCGTACATAGCACACAAAGTGTGCATCTACTTGAGGGAGCGGTTGCAATTCCCGGGTGTTTTGGAGTATAGCAGAAAGGAAGATTTTTATGGGGGAAAAGACGAACAACGCATTTATCGCGATCGGGCTCATGCTGTTCGCATTATTTTTCGGGGCGGGAAATTTGATATTTCCGGTCTTCATGGGGCAGAATGCGGGGGTAAATACGATTCCCGCGACAATCGGTTTTTTGATCACAGGCGTAGGTCTTCCGCTTTTGGGTGTTCTTGCCATTTGCTATTCCGGTGTGAATCTCCGTGAACTGGCGGGGCGTATTCATCCGGCGTACAGCATTTTCTTCTGCACGGCGCTGTACCTGACCATCGGGCCGTTTTTTGCGGCTCCCCGTACGGCGACGGTGGCTTATGAGATTGCTGTGGCGCAGTACCTGCCTCCTGAAATGCGGAGCATGGGGCTTTATGTTTTTGCCGCGGTGTTTTTTATCATTACCTGGTGGCTTGCGATTTCACCGTCCAAACTGGTGGCCCGGGTCGGCAAGTTCATGACTCCCGTCCTTCTGGTATTCCTTTTCCTTTTGATTATCAGCGCCATTGCCTCGCCCATGGGAAGCTGGCAGGCACCGGCAGCTGCTTATGACACCGGTGTGAAAGCTCTCGGGCAGGGGATCGTTGACGGATATAATACGATGGACGGCCTTGCCGCTCTTGTTTTCGGCATTATCGTGGTGGAATCGGTCAAGATGTACGGCGCGGTTTCCGAAGCGCAGATTACGAAAGACACGCTCCGGTCCGGTCTGATTTCCACATTTTTCATGGCGGTTATTTATGCGGCGCTCTGCTATATCGGTGCCAGTTCCGTATCCCTCATCGGTGTGCAGGAAAACGGCGCTCCCGTCCTCGTAAAAACGGCGCTCCACTACTTTGGTGCCGCCGGCGGAGGCATTCTGGGAGTGATCGTTATCTTTGCCTGCCTGACCACCAGTGTCGGTCTGGCGGCTTCCTGCGCAGCCTATTTTAACCTGCTCCTGCCGAAAATCTCTTCAAAAACCTTTGTTACCGTCATGGTCGTTGTCTGCTTCTTCGTGGCGCTCTTCGGCCTGACGACGATCATCAAGAATGCTGTTCCCGTACTGCTTTTCCTGTATCCCATGTCCATTTCCCTCATTGCGCTGGCGTTCCTGCATAACTTCTTTAACGGCCGCCGCTGCGTATATGTATGGACGACGCTTTTTACCGCTGTGCCCGCTCTTTGTGACGGGCTTCACGGGTTCGGTCTGAAGCTGGGTGCCATGGAACCGATGCTCGCGGCTCTTCCGCTGGCGGAATACAGCATGGGCTGGATCTGTTTCTTTGTGGTAGGATTTGCTGTCGGTATCGTCCAGATGCTGGTGACCGGAAAGAAAGAACAGGCCTAAAAGAAATTTGAAAGAAAAGGTGAAAGCGTGCGGGCCGAACCCGTGCGCTTTTATGATGGATGAAAAGAGTTTCTTACTTTCTGATTGACATATTTCCCCTTTGTCACTATATTAAAGAGTAGGATTATTATGGAAATACAGGGGAAGACGGTATTTCCTTTTATATGGAAAGGAGGGAGCCCGATGCTTACCGCTTATAAACATGATGAAAATCACAGACTTTGTTCCGTTGCTTTTGAGGAGATGGAAAAAGGGTCGTGGATCAATTGCGCGGCTCCTGATGCGGCGGAGCTGGAAAAGCTGAATGAGCTTACCGGTATTCCTGTTGATTCCCTCCAAACCGCTCTTGACCGCGAAGAACGTTCCCACGTAGAATTGGAAGATGATTTTATTTTTGTCGTTGTAAATACGCCTGTCGTCCTTGAAACAGATGCTTACGATGCACTGCCGCTGGGGATTTTTATCACGGATAAGGTATTTGTCACCGTGTGTCTTGAAAATAATACGGTGATCCAGAAGTTTATAAATAATAATTATCCCTCTTTCCAGACTTATAAAAAGACAAGATTCCTTTTCCAGATACTGTCTACCGCATCGTCGTCCTTCCTGTACTTCCTGCAGCAGATTTATAAAAAGACGGACGGCATCGAAACACAGGTGCGGAAATCTTTGCAGAACAAAGAACTCTTCCGCATGCTGGAACTGCAGAAATCTCTGACCTACTTCAACTTCGCCCTTCATGCGAATGAAAACGTCATGGAGCGCCTCATGCGTCTTCGCAACAGCCCCATCCATACACTCCTGAAAATGTACGAAGAAGATGAGGATCTTCTGGAAGACGTCATCATTGAAAATAAACAGGCTTTGGAAATGGTGGAAATTTACACGAACATCCTGATGTCCATGATGGACTCCTTCTCCTCGATTATTTCCAACCGTCTGTCACAGATTATGAAATTCCTCACCTCGGTGACGATCCTTCTTGCCGTGCCCACTTTGATATTCAGCCTTTGGGGTATTAATGTGCCCGTGCCGTGGGAATCAAGCGAGATCGGATTTGCTGCGGTCACCCTTCTCGGTCTCGTGCTGACCCTCGTATCGGCGCTGGTGCTGTGGAAGAAAGATATGCTTTGAAATAAAGAAACAAAGGGACCGCTGCGGTCCTTTTTATTTTGCCGCTTTTGGGGAAATAACTGGTATAATAGAAAAGTATTTGAAGAAAGGAGGAAACGATGGAACCGGCGGAACTTTTAAAAAAATATTTCGGTTATGATACATTCCGGCCTATGCAGGAAGATGTCATCAAAACCATTCTGTCGGGCAGGGATGTGCTGGCTGTCATGCCCACCGGCGCGGGAAAGTCGGTCTGCTTCCAGATTCCCGCCCTCCTCTTTCCCCACGGTACGATTATTATTTCTCCTTTGATTTCTCTCATGAAAGACCAGGTGGAAGCGCTTGCAGAGCAGGGGATTTCCGCGTCCTATGTAAACTCCACCGTGCCTTTTGACGAATCTATCGAGCGGCTCCGCGATTTGTTCCGGGGGCGTCTGAAGCTGCTTTACATGGCGCCGGAAAAACTGGAACCCACCTATTTCACCGACTGCCTGTCCAAAGTACCCCTGTCCATGGTCGTCATTGACGAAGCACACTGCGTTTCCCAGTGGGGCCATGATTTCCGTCCGAGTTACCGGAAAATAAAAACCTTTATCGATACGCTTCCCGCAAAACCCGTAGTCACCGCTTTCACCGCTACGGCGACCTCCTTGGTGGAAGAAGATATGAAACGAAGCCTCGGCCTGGGGAAAGCAGCCGTTTTCCGTACGGGACTGGACCGGCCGAACCTGTCCTTCCGTGTCATCCACGGCGCGGACCGGAAAGATTTCATTCTCCGCTATGTGCAGAACCACGGAAAAGAAAGCGGCATCATTTACTGCGCCACCAGGAAAGCAGTGGACGAAATTTATGAAATGCTCGCAAGCCGGAAAATAAAAGCGGGGCGGTACCACGCGGGCATGGAAGATGACGCGCGGAAGAAAGGGCAGGAAGATTTTTCCTTCGACCGCATCCATGTCATGGTGGCGACAAACGCTTTCGGCATGGGTATCGACAAGAGCAACGTGCGCTACGTCCTCCACTACCAGATGCCCAAAAGCATGGAAGCCTATTATCAGGAAGCGGGGCGGGCAGGACGTGACGGCGCGAAAGCGGAATGCATCCTCCTTTACAGCGGGCAGGACGCGGGCATACAGCGCTACCTCATCGAATCGGGAAACCAGACGGACGACCAGAAACGGATGGACTATGACCGCCTTTATGCCATGGACGGCTATTGCAGCACCACAGGCTGCCTGCGGAATTACATCTTAAATTACTTCGGCGAGACTGCTGATGAGACCTGCGGCCGCTGTGGGAACTGCGAAAGCGGAAGAGGAAAGGTGGATATCACCGACGAGGCGGTTCTCATTTTCCAAACCGTCAGATCTCTCAAGGAACGGTACGGCGCCGGCGTGGTGGCGGATATCCTTAAAGGAAGCCGCACGAAAATGATCAGGGAACGGAACCTGGACAGCCTTCCCACCTACGGCAGACTGTCCTTTGCGAAAATCAAACATTTGAGAACCGCCATCCATTTCCTCATCGCCGATGGTTACCTCAAACGTGACGGCGGCGAATCCCCCCTGCTGCATCTTACGGAAAAAGCGGAAATTGTTCTCGAAAGAAAAGCGCCGGTACTGGGTTTTGCTTTCGGTGCGGAAGATGTTATGGCGTCTGTGGCGGTAGAAAAGAAAGTCATCCTTTCAGAAACGGAGAGCGGTATCTTTGAAAAACTCCGCGGACTCCGACTTGCCATTGCCCGGAAAGAACACGTCCCGCCCTTCGTCGTATTCTCCGATGCCACCCTGGAAGATATGGTCTCCCGCCTCCCGCGGACAGAAGAAGAAATGGCGGAAGTCCACGGCATCGGCGCTTTCAAATTAAAGAAGTACGGAGAATGTTTCCTTGCGGCGCTTGGAGAATTCAGCGGAGCGGAAGAAATGAGGGGAAAAGACGAGAGAGAAGAAAAAAACATATATGAGAGACTCGAACGGCTCCGCCGCTCTTTGGCAAAAAAAGAAAATCTGTCGACATCACAAATTCTTTCCGATACAGTCCTCCGGAGGATCGCAGAAACCCGCCCTGCAACCGAAGAAGAATTCCGCGGTGTGAAAGGCATCGGCCCGAAAAAAGCGGACAAATACGCGGAAGTCTTTTTACAGGCCCTCCATCCGGAACGGAGCCGTATTTCCCCAAAAACAGAAAGTAAAGTGCCGGAAAAAAGAGAACATATCATTCCCAAAACGGCAAAACCCGTCCGCGGACGGAAAGGGAAAATCACAGCGGTACGAAAGGAAACGATTCAGGCCGGACAGACGGTGTCCATAGACATAGAAACAAGAGCGTTTTTCCTCTATCTGAAAAAAGTAAGAGCGCGGCTTGCCAAAGAAGCGGATCTGCCGGCGGAAAGCATCTGTGCCGACAAGGATTTGGAAAAGATGGTGAAAAGCGAAACCGTATCCCAAAACCTGCCTGCCGCTGTAAAAGTGGAATTTGAAAAAGCCATCGCCACCTACAAACAAATCAGATATCAGATGACAGGAGCGGCCGGCAAAAAGGGTAATAGCTGTTAGCTGTAAGCTGTTAGCCGTTAGCTGCGAGCTGTGAGCTGTGAGTTAAAAGCCGAAGCATATGATTTCCGTTAGGTGTCATACGAAACAACAGCAAAGGATCTGCTGCATAATGAGGGGAACGTTAAACGTTATCCTGAACGAACGTGAAGGATCTGTACCCGTGGTGAGGAAAGCGGTAAGACGTCATTGGGGCAATAGATTCTTCACTCCGTGTCATCGTTCTGCTTTCCATCTTTCCCACAAGGCTTTCTTGCCACCGTTCAGAATGACGGGATACGGTAAGGCATCATAATGACGGAGGGACGCTAAGCATTATAATGACAGAGAACATTAAACGTCATTCTGAGCGGCAGCGAAGAATCTGTTACCGTGGTGAGGAAAGCGGTAAGAAGATAAAAGCTATCAGCTGTGAGCTGTCAGCTGCAAGCTGTGAGCTGTGAGTTAAAAGCCGAAGCATATGATTTCCGTTAGGTGTCATACGAAACAACAGCAAAGGATCTGCTGTTGTAGTGAGGGAAACGTTAATCGTTATCCTAAGCGAATGTAAAGGATCTGTATCCATGGTGAGGAAAGCCGTAAGACGTCATCCTGAGCGGCAGCGAAGGATCTATTACCGTAATGAGGAAAAGCGGTAAGAAGATAAAAGCTATCAGCTGTGAGCTGTGAGCTGTAAGCCGTTAGCTGCGAGCTGTCAGCTAAAAGTGCTGAATGACAGCGGGAGACATTGAGGCCGTGGATGAGAAAGCGGTGTGAATAAAGGTATTCGTAAAACAGTATATATTATATAGAAATAAGATAAATCTTTTGTTATAATGAGAACAGAGGTTGTTTAATAAAATAAGTGTTGAAAGAAGAGCGGGAGAAACCCGGCAGGAATTTTCCTGTTTACGGATTCTGTACCCGGCTTTTCAGGCAAATGAAGTGTCATGGGGAAAGGTGGTGTGAAGGCAGTATCGGCAGCATGGGGATGTTGCTTCTTTTTATTGCGTTTCTAAATTAAATTGTTTTTTTATGGGAGGAAAACATGAATCACATCTACAAAGTCATTTGGAGTCGAGTGAAGAACAGTTATGTCGTCGTTTCAGAAATTGCGGGCACAGCGAGAAAAAGCGGGAGGGTGAGAGTCTCTAAAAACACGCTGGCAGCAGTTTTGGCGGCTTTTTTATTGACTGGGATTTCTGTAAGCCCTGTATCCGCGGCGCTTGACGGGGTCAATACGTTTGTAGAGGCGGGGAATCAGAATATTAAAATCGGAAATGGTACTGATCTAAGAAATAACAGTACGAAAAACGGTGCTATTGCGATAGGCGATCACGCCCAGATTGATGATTATGTTATGCAGGAAGGCAGTATTGCCATCGGTAAGAATGCTTTTGTAGAAAACATGTGGGGAACGCAGGACAAAATATTCCGTTTCGGGATGCATTCGACGGATCCTTCCCGTACAGACCATTTACTGCCGGCAGGGATTGCCATTGGGCAGAATACTTATGCCCGCAGCGGCAGTCTGATGATCGGCGACCATAAGTATGTCGGCGCCTTGGGAGATACCACGGTAAATTCCAATACGGATGATGAAAAGCGCAAACTGTCCGTCTTGGTAGGCGCGACCACCGTCGGGCTGAACAGTTATTCTGCCGGTGCGTTTGCGACGACGACCGGCGCCTACTCCATCATGACGAATGCGTATGACGGAAATACGAACCAGGGATCTGCCGCTCAGAATTTCGGGGCGGTCATCAACGGATCCTTTAACAGCATTGAATCAAAAACGTCAGGCAGCAGTGTATCGGGAATCGCCAATGCGGTCGTAGGGACTGCCAATCGGACCCACAACGCAAACGGTACCTTGGTTTTCGGCGCGGGCAATGAAGTGACCAATTCAGTGGACAATATAGCAAATCCCATGTCGTTTTTGGGGATCAACAGTCCCAAGGAATTGGCAGAAAAACTCAGGGAGGATATACGGAGAAATGATTCCGGCGGCGCTGTCCTTGCCATCGGCGGAGGAAATAAAGCAGACTACGCATACCGCTCCCAGCTGGTCGGGGTGGGAAATACTCTGGAAGGAACCGCAGCGGAAAAGGCTGCTTACAATTTACTGAACGGTTATAGAAATACAGGTACCAATGTAAGCGGTGTAACTGTCATCGGTACGAACCGCACGATTTCCAATGCAAAAGATACGATTGTGATGGGTTCTTCTGCCGGCGGTATTACTACAACCGCCAGCAAGGCGGTCATACTCGGCTCGGAAGCCAATGCGGAAAAAGACGGCGGCGTAGCGCTCGGTGCGGATTCCGTTGCCTCTGTTGACAAGGATATTGCGGGATATGATCCGTCTACCAAATTAGCTTCTACAAATACATCGGCCGCATGGAAAGCGACGCATGCAGCGGTATCTGTTGGTAATGGCAGTACTGCTACAAGGCAGATTACCGGTGTGGCAGCCGGCACGAATGACACCGATGCAGTCAATGTGGCGCAGCTGAAAGCTATTGCCGGAGGTACGGGCAGTATTCATTTCGTATCCGTGAAAGGTGGAAACGCATCATCAGTCAATTATAACAACGATGGGGCAAAAGAGACCGGAGCCATTGCGATTGGAGCAAATGCAGAGGCGACGGCAAATAGTGCGGTTGCCATGGGTTTTAATGCCCAGTCCAACGGTTCCGGAAGTATCGTTATCGGCGAATCATCCGGCCTGATTCCTGATGCATCAAAACGGGGGGCTTCCAAAGGAAACAGCAGCATTATCATCGGTACGGAAAATGTTGATAAAGGCGGCACGAAAGACCATGCCGGCTCTAATGACGGTATACTCGGAAGCAACAATACGATACAGGAGTCCAATGGCGCTTTCGTGACCGGCGCGTTTAACCATGTGTCCGATTCTTATCAGTTCGGACAACTCTCCGCTTCGGAGCAGCAGAAATTGGCGCAGGCGATGGCGGATGGCAAGCCTCTGGGTAAGTACATCGGTAAATGGGGAAGCCATGTCTTTGTTACCGGCGACGGAAATACCGTTTCACAAGGAATGAATGTTACAATCAGCGGCTCTCAGAATACCGTTGAAAACAGCAAGAGCCAGACCGTTATCGGGGACAGCAATAAGATTACCGATAGAAATGCCGGTACGGTTTCCGGGAAGCAGGAAGAAAGGACGAAGAATGTGTCCGACCTTGTCATCGGCAAGGGAAATAAAATTGAAGGCAACAGTACCTATATGAAAGGGTATGAGAGCCTGACCGTCATCGGGAATAATAATGAAATGGTCAATCCCGGCGCGGGTATCGTGATCGGGGATAACCAGAAAGTTGGGGCGATTAGAGAATCTGTTGTTATCGGTTCCATGACACCGGAAGAAAAGGCCGATTCCGATATCCGGCAGAAACATGCCAGTGTCGTTGTCGGGTATCATGCCCAGAGCGGAACCAGAGACGGCGGCGGAATGAATGTGGCTCTTGGGCATGGCGCAAAAGCTTATGGCTGGCAGGAGACCGTGACAGGGATCAAATCCATTGTGGAAGCAGGTGATTCCGGCTATGACGGCTATTTGGCTTCTGTCTATGGCGGTCTTAATACCGTAGCGTCAAATAAGGCGGACCAGAATGATGGGATGGCAAACACCGTCGTCGGTACCCTGAACAAAACAGAAGGCGCCAATGGGGCACTCGTTTTCGGCGCGGGCAATAGCGTTACGCATTCTTTCGGGACGGCGCCGACCGATGAAAATGGAAACAGTATGAACGAATATTGGGGTGATATCATATCATTTGAGGGACAGGGATATGCCGGCGGAACCGGACAGTCGGGTCATGATGAGCTCAGGAAAGCGATGGGGCTGGCCATGTCGACTGGAGGCGGCTCTGTGGTCACCATGGGGAACGGAAATACTTCAGATTATGCCGTCCATTCCCAGATCATTGGCTCCGGAAATATCCTTACAGGTACAGCAAATACACCCAGCATCAATAATACGATCAACGGATATGGAAATACAGGCAGGAATGTGGAACGTATGTCTATGATGGGGACCGGGAATAATATGTCCGGCAGTACGGCCGATGTAGTGATTGGGGATTATCACCACAAGGACGGCGGTAAAAACAATGTAATCCTTGGATCCATGGCGACGGAAAAGAAGACTGTAACGAAAACGTATACGAGGAAAGATGCTTCGGGCAATGTTATTCGTGAAAAGAAATATAAGGTGACGGAAAATGTACCGATTAAATCGCATACGGCGAATATAAGCAATGCGGTGATGCTCGGCTACAATACGGATGTGGAAAAAGACGGCGGTGTAGCGATCGGCGCGGATTCCGTCGCCTCTGTTGATAAGGGAGTTGCCGGTTACGATCCGTCGACCGATACGGCTTCTACGGATACGTCAGCAACATGGAAAGCGACGGCCGCTGCTGTTTCTATCGGTAAAGCGGCAACTCCGACCAGTGCGGCAGTCACCCGCCAGATTACAAACGTAGCAGCCGGCACGCAGGATACTGATGCCGTCAATGTGGCACAGCTGAAAAAGGTACAGGCAGCTGCCGGTGCGGCGAAAGTGCATTATTACAGCGCCAAGTCTACAAAAACGGGAGCCGGCAGCAACTATGACAATGACGGCGCCGAGGCGGAAGACAGCATCGTGCTCGGTATTTCCTCTTCTTCGAAAGGGGTGAACAGCACCGTTCTTGGCAATAACAACAAACTGACCGGAGTGAAAAACGGAAGAAACAATAGTATCGTCGCCGGTCAGAATCTGGACGTGGAAGGTGTCCATAATGCCGTATTCGGCACGGATTACAACAATTATGACCATAAACTGACAAAAGTCTTCGGGGAGGAGAATACGGTCATCGGTGTGGGGAACCTGGTTGGCTATACGGCAGAAAAAGATCCGAGCGATCCGACAAAATGGATTTACACCAAGAACTCCAGCGGCAGCGACCAGAATGTGGCTGTCGGTATGACAAATACGGCAAACGGCGGTAGTGTCGTGGTAGGCACCAGTTCCGAAGCGGAAAATCTGGGGGTCTCTTTCGGTCATGGGAATAAAGTCATCGGCTCGAATAGCGGCGGCGGACAGAGAGGTCTTGCCCTGGGGAATTATCTGACAGTCAAGGGCGAAGAAGCGGTAGCTGTAGGTACAAATGCTTCCGCGACCGCGGACTGGGCCATTGCCATGGGCAAGAATAGTAAAGCGGAGAAAGAAACTGCTATGGCTTTTGGTTATGATTCTCATGCGAAGGCAAATCATGGAGTTGCACTTGGCGCATGGAGTGTAGCAGACACGGCAGCAGGTGTGAGCGGTTATGATCCATCTACCCAGGCGGCTTCCACAGATACGTCTGCTGCCTGGAAATCAACTCTTGGTGCCGTTTCTGTAGGGGACAAGACGGAAGGTTATACACGCCAGATTACGAACGTAGCGGCCGGCGCGACAGATACCGATGCCGTCAATGTGGCACAGCTGAAAAAAGCGGTAGCCGGAGCAGCGGATGGCAATGATACACTGGTAAGTGGCAGCAATGGGCTGTCCCTTAGCGGTAAAACCCTGTCCATGAGTGTAAAGGATACGGCCGGAAATGAAGTGAAGGGCAGCGTGGATCTGTCATCCGTTGCAGACGGCAATGATAAACTGGTAAGCGACAACAATGCGCTGTCCCTTAGCGGTAAAACCCTGTCCATGAGCGTAAAAGACACGGCCGGAAATGAAGTAAAAGGCAGCGTAGACCTGTCAGCTATCGCGGGGCAGATTGATACCAATACCACCTATACCATGAGCGGCACACAAAACGCGGATAACACCACCACCATTACGTTAAAGGGCAGTGACGGAAAAGAAAACAAAGTTACCGTGGCCACGAAAGACACAAGAAACACCGTGAAAGCTGGTGAAAATGTGACACTTGACACCGCTGTCAATACGTTTGGCGGAACGGAATACACGGTCAACGTGAAAGCTGATGGAAAAGTGGAAAACGGAAACACAAAGATTGTCAGCGGAAATACGGTGTACCACGAAACCCATGTGAAGAATGACGGCAACTATGTGAAGAAAGAGAACAGTGCCGGAGACAACCTGACCATACTGGACAAACAGGTCGGCAAGAATACAACCAATATTACCAACCTGGGAAATACTATCAACAATCTGAACGGAAAGCTGGGCACCCTGGACAACCGGATCAGTAAAGTAGGAGCAGGGGCGGCAGCACTGGCAGCCCTCCATCCGCTGGACTTCGACCCCCATGACAAGTGGGATATCGCGGCAGGCTTCGGCAATTACCGTAACGCCAGCGCTGCGGCGGTAGGCCTCTTCTATCGGCCGAACGAAAGAACGATGATGAGTCTCGGCTGGACCATGGGAGATGACAGGAACATGATCAATGCAGGAATTTCTGTGAAGCTGGGACGCGGTGACGTTTATACCCGTTATTCCAAAGTGGAAATGGCGAACCAGATTAAGGACTTGAAAGAGAAAAATGACAAGATGCAGGCGGAAAATAAAGAGATGAGATCGGAGCTGGATGAATTGAAGGCTCAGGTAGCAGCTCTCGCTGCCAAGAAGTAGGGAGGTTCCAAAAAGAAAAGAGCAGGCACTGCTGGTGGTGCCTGCTCTTTTTTTCGGTAAAAGTGGAACTCCTGGCAGTGTGTTTGCCAGAACCGTGCGAAAAATCTGTACTCGTGGTGGGGAAAGCGGTAAGGAGATAAAAGCTATCAGCTGTCAGCTGCCAGCTATAAGCTGTTAGCTGTGAGCC
>UMKR01036261.1_pt1 | contig 31782 bp, 29 predicted proteins | sample 1966361 | NCBI WGS metagenome assembly UMKR01 (sample SAMEA4836181, study PRJEB28245) | human gut metagenome | biome: gut microbiome; material: fecal sample | place: Denmark | collected 2008 | reverse complement strand
CACCTTATTCCATTTCCGCACATTTCAGCTTCACTGCCATCACTGTTAAATATTCTCATTTTAAAATCAGCATTATTGCTATCTTGAATTAAAATTATTCCATCTGCTCCTATTCCAAAATGTCTATCACTATATTTTTTTGCTAATTCTTTCACATGCTCCATTCTTTTGTTTCCTGTACAGTTAATGTATATATAGTCATTTCCGGAGTCCTGTCATCTTTGTAAATTTTAGCATACTATTCACCTCTAATAGGTAATATATGTAAAACCTATATTTTTATACATAAAATAAACCTTGAATTATTTAACAAATTTAATAATTCAAGGTTTTTTATATTTTATTTTTTCACTTTATATACTCTGCTTTGTCCATCATCTATTAAAAGCTCATAATCTTTTGCTCCTGTATTTTCAAGAACTGTTTTAAGTGTTTTATCAAAGTCAGACACCCAGCATTTTATGTTTAATATAAATTCTGTATTATCATCCAAGCCATCGATTTCTTTTAATCTGTCTAGTTGCCATGTATTTATTATTATTGAATTATCATATCTTAAAAACTCTTCCATGTCTTGTAGCTGATTAAATGGAGATTGACCTATATATACAAATTTTAAATTAGAGTATTGTTCTGCAATTTCTATTCTTTTTGAATAATCAGTATATAAAAATTCTGGATTGCTTTTTAATAATCCATAACCTGATGATACTAATGCTATAACTACGAGAATTATTAATGATGCATTTTTTATAATAAACTGTGGTATTTTATTATTTTTTATTGTTTTTATTAATTCTTTTACTGAGCTTACCACTCCAAGTTCTACTGCAATTATTATAATTGGAAATACAATTGATATATATCTAATATTTATAAAAGGCGCTATTTTAGCTATCACTAATACAAATAGAAATATTGGCAAACATATTAAAGTTGCAATATCTTTTCTTTTTGCAATTATTATTCTTCTTATAAACATTGCTATTATTATGCCTAGTGTTATATATCCTAATATTTCAGGAATACTGAATCCATAAAATATTAATTTTAAATACTCTTGTAATCTACTTAAGTAACTACCCTCTGCAACTCCACCTGCTGCTCCTCTGTATGAGAAAAATATATGATAAATTGATGCTGGAAATAGTATTAATCCAATTATTGCAGCTTTAACATGACACCATACATATCTTTTTAGCGAATCCCATTTCTTGTTTTTTATCATACAAATCGCTGATATTATCGCTACTAATGCAGCATAAATACAGAAATAATATTGTGTTAAAAATCCAAGTATAACTGTTATTGTTAATTTTCTTTTAGTTTTCTTATCTATTTCAAATGAATTTTTAAATATATTTATATTTAAATACAAATATACCATTGCGAAGAATGTAAGCATCATGTACATTCTTTGGAACATTACAATTGATATCATTCCCATACTTAGACCATAAAGTAACACTGTAATCCATGATAATTCTTCTTTATTAAATAATTTTAATATTTTCTTTAGCACAAAACAACTTGCAATATAGAATATTAAATTTATCGAAAAGATAATATACTTTGTGAAATTATTTAAGCAAATTGATGATACTAAATGCACCAACATATAGAATAATGGAGGATGCACATCTCTTGCTTGATTGTAGTAAACAGACCAATAGTTAAATATTTCATCAGAAGACACTGTCATATATTCTTTTGCTTGTTCCTTTGTCTTCCATATTGGTTTTTCCTCTGCTATTTTTTTATTTAGCTCATCTTGAAATTCATCTTCATTTTTTAAATAATATGATATATTTTTTAATGTTTCTCCAATATTTTTTCCTACAATTTTTTCATCTATTAATTGATTAAGTGAATCTTTATCCCCAAAGTTTAGGAAAAGATTATCATATTTATAGTTTGATGATCCATATGAAAATATTTCATCCTCATGCCAACCATTTTTTTGCCCTATAAATACGAACATTACTATAGTAGTTATAATTATTGCTATATAGAATAATATGTTATTTATTTTTTTCATTTTTCTTCCTCGTTTCGCTTTTATCATTTCATATAGTCAAAAGTAATATCAGATGATCTACCAAGAGCTTACGCCTCCACCACCTGATCCTCCTCCTGAGGACCCTCCACCTGATGATCCTCCACCACCACCAGATGATGGTGCTGATGTCATAGATGATTGAGCTGACTTCATTGTTGAAGACATAAATCTTCCAAAGGAATCCATAGAAAATCCATTTTGTGAAGTATACCAGTTTGGTGCTTGCATAGCGATTGATTCAAATTGTTTTACCCATTTATCTGAAACCCCTAACGCATATGTATATGGTAATATATAGTAAAAATACTGTGGATTCTCACTAACTAAATTTTCCAATTTTTCTTTTTCTGCAACCTCCAAGAATCTCTTAAATCCTTTTATCTTTCCCAGCATTGCGCTTCCATATTTGGTTCTTTTAGGCATAATTTTCGCAAAAACAATTATTATAGCTATACATATCAACCCAATTATATATGATGTAAGATATTGAGGCACTTCTTCTACTAAGATGGGAGTAATTTCCACTACTAGTGGTATTCCCCCAAACAGAGCCCCCCACACAATTCCAAATATTTTTATCATTAAATTTGTTTGTCTAAATCCAACTAAGAGAATAACACTAAATCCAATTATTGGAAAAGCTAACAAAAAAGGAAGATCTTCTCCTGCTGAGGTATTAATAATTGGTTTTACAGTAATCAATAAAAGTATTACTATACACATTAATGCTAACCATATAATTTTACTTAATGATGATTTTTCAAATATTTTGTTTTTATTTTCCTTTGATTCTAATTTTGATTTTATACTTCTTATGGTCTTATAGAAACTATCATATAAATCCTCATTAGTTACAGAATTCTTTTTCTTAAATAACCCATCAAAAAATTCTTTTTCAGTTTCATTGTTCCCTGTATATTCTTTTAATTTTGTTATTCTAAAATCATTACCAAGTATAAAACTCTTCGTTCCACAATCTTCTATTTTTAAATAGCCTTTATTAGCTAAACTTATTAATAAAGATATAATTCCTTCATCTTCAGCAACACCTTTATATATATACGCTAATTCAGCAGAATTTAGTTCCTCTGGTGGATAAAATTCAACTGTTTCAACTACTTTATTGTCTTTTCCATATAATCTCCATAATAGTGCAGATACAATCACACAAGCAACACTTATAATTGAAACCAATATTACATAATTGTCGTCTTTTTCTTGAACTCTTACAAAATATCCTTCTGGCAATGTAAGTCTTACAGTTAAACCTTCAGCTATTCCTAAAGTTCCTATATATGAACCACTTATTGTATTTTTATTAACAGTATATTCTACATTAGAACTATCAATTGAACCCTTTAATCCAGATGAAAACCCCAGCTTATCTCCATCGTAATCAAACTTTTTAGGCATTTTTATTGTAAATGTAACATTACTTATAGTTGTATCACTATCTGTACCAATTAAATTATAATACAGCTCATCTGCGTCTTTTAAAGGATCTTTTCCAATATCATATGTGTATGATATTGTATATGTATGTTTACCTATATATGTTTTATTAGAGCTACCTATTTTTAATATTTTATAGCCATTATTTGTTGATGTTGAATAATTTTCACTAACCTCTATGTTCGTAATTTTTGCTCTATTATTAGAAGTTGTTCCATCTAATCTCTGAATTGTATTTCTTATTGGTATTTTTCTATTAATTCCATGTTTATATTGAGTAAAATTAACAGTTATTTTCTCAGTAATGTCAAATGTATTATTTTCGTTTACAATCATTTTTATGTCATAGCTATCTATTGTATATTCAGCATATTCATTACTTGCTTTTGACACATTACAAACTATGAGTACCCCTAAACACACACATAACATACAAGCAAGTTTTAAAAACTTATTTTTCATTTATAACTCCACCTTAATATTATTTTTTTCTTCCATGTTTGCCTCAAACATAGTAGCTTCTTTAAATCCAAACACTCCAGCAACTATATTACTTGGAAACATCATTATTTTGTTGTTATAAATTCTTACTGTACCATTGTAATATTTTCTACTATTTGCAATATCATCTTCTATTTTGGTTAGTTCTTTGCTTAAATTTAAAAAATTATCACTAGCTTTAAGGTCTGGGTATTTTTCAGATATAGCAACAATGCTTGAAATTGCACCTGTTAATTGCTCATTTAAGCTAATTTTTTTATTAACCGTCAAATCATTGTATGAATTTGATCTAAGTTCTGTTATCTTTGTTAGAGTGTCGTTTTCATATGATGTATAACCTTTTACAACTTCAACTAAATTTGGTACAAGATCCCATCTTTTCTTTAAATACACATCCATCGTTGAAAAAGCTTCTTTAACTAAATTCCTAGATTTCACAAGGCCATTATATATTATCAAACAGCCAATTATTAATATAGCAACTATACTTATAAAAATATAAACTCCCATCTGTTCTCTCCTTTTACTATTTAATATCTCTTTAACAAAATATATCATATTTTTAGTAAATTGCAATAAATTATAGAAAAATTTTAATATAAATTACAAAAAGGAGACAATGTCCCCTTTTTTACGGTATTCAATTTTTCCTTTCTCAGTTATGGATTATAGTAGAGAATTATCTCTTTCTTTGAGGCTTCCATTCCTTCCTCAATCGAAGCAAATTTTGCTCCACTTATGAAGCCAACAAGTCCTGTACCAATCGCAATCGACGCCACAGGTTCTTCTCCTGGGATTGCATCAAAGCATTTTTTTATAACCTCTTCCTGGTCATTCCAGCCATTTTTTAAGGAATGACAGCAAAGTGCAAAAAGCTCAATGTCATCAACCTTTTTAGTTAGCACCGTTCCTAACTTAGTTTCACCAATGTATGCAAGTTCGGGCCAGAATAAATAAGAAATTATTCCAGCAAATCCCGCATCATTTGCGCCCTCAGTGTTAACAGCAAAAGCTATCCGCTTTTCGTTTCCTTTAAGAATGTCGCCTTTTTTTGTTTTGATAATCATAATGCATTTCCTCCTAACTGAATTTTTATTTAATGAATATCATCACATGATATATTATATCATTATTATGTAAATTTTGTAAAGCCCACCTATAAATTTACAATATAATTATTACAGGTACAAAACAACAAAAAGTAAAGTTAGAGAATTAACTCTAACTTTACTTTTTTAATACTTATTGTAATCACTGTTCAATTTTAATTGTTGTTTTTGAATATTTCTTATTATTTCTATTTTATATCAGATAAATCTGTTTTTAAATCATTTTCTGATATTTTTGAGCTTTTAGATGAAAGTTTAATACTCTTCTTAAATTTCTCATTTTCGAGAACTTTAACTTGTATATCGGCACCCTGTTTAAACTGATTTTTTTCTTCATAATAATTTTTAAACTGGAATAATGTACTAGCTAATTCATCTATTGTTTCAAAATCTTTCATATCAACTATCAAATCAGCATCACTTATAAAGTATTTTGGATCGTTTTCTAAATATGTATCTGCTATACAAATTCTATACCTGTATCATTTGATTTAACTGTGTATTCGTTTCCTTCATGATTACCTTTTCCATTGCCCCTAACCGGTATGTTTTTTACTTTTTTATTAGAAATGGTACTAAAAGATTCGTTTGGATATGTGAAAAATATATCATTCAATTCCAATAAAAGCGATGGTTTTAAAAGAAAACTTCAAACACTTTTATGAGAAAATTTTTTCATTTACTTTAAATAAACAAAAATCAACCAGGAAATAAAATCTGGTTGATTTTTGTATCATCTGTTCTATTAGTTCGAACAGATACATTATTGGTGCCTCGAACGGGAATCGAACCAGTGACACAGGGATTTTCAGTCCCTTGCTCTACCAACTGAGCTATCGAGGCGTAATATTTAACATTTAATAAAAAAATGGCGACCTGGAACGGGCTCGAACCGTCGACCTCTAGCGTGACAGGCTAGCGTTCTAACCAACTGAACTACCAGGCCGTAAATAAATACGTTTTGGCTGTGTAATAATTTACACATTATTAAGCTGTAAACTAAAAAAAATTTAGTTTCCTAAATATTTTTTAGAAATGGTGGGCGCAATAGGGCTCGAACCTATGACCTCCTGCTTGTAAGGCAGATGCTCTCCCAGCTGAGCTATGCGCCCATTTCCTTCGACTTGTTTAGTATACTAAATTTTATATAAATTGTCAATATATATTTTTAAATTTTTTAATTTTTTTTAAATTTTTCTGTTTTATTTATACTAGCATAGAATTTCACTAAGTTTCTGTATATTATTTCAAAACAGATTCAACTTAGTGAAATTTTACTTTTAATTTATCTTAACATATATTATTTTAGCATCTCAATCGCTTTCTTTAATTGTGTATCATTATCATCTGTTAGTTCTTTAATATCTGTTGGCAATTTAACTTCTTCATTAGGTTCAATTCCAACTTTATTTATTTTATTTTTATTTGGAGTATAGTATTCTTCAGTAGTCATTTTTAATCCACTACCATCTGATAATTTGATTAATGTTTGTATTACGCCTTTACCATATGTTTTCGTTCCTACTAGTTTTGCTCTATTATTGTCTTTTAATGCCCCTGCAAATATTTCTGAAGCACTAGCTGAATATCCATTTGTTAAAACTACAACTGGAAGTTTTATTTTTTGATTCTTTGTAGATTTCGTAACTGTTTCTTTGTTTTGTTTGTCAATGGTTATTAATAAAGTATCTCCTTTATTACATAGTAACTCTAAGATCTCTATAGATTCGTCTACTACGCCTCCACCATTTCCTCTAACATCTATAATTAAAGATTTAATTCCTTTCTCTTCCAATTCCTTATATTTTTTCTCAAATTCAGCTGCTGCGCCACCATCAAAGTCAGTAATTTCAATATATCCTATATTATCTTCTATTACTCTTGTATCTATATGGCTTACAACAATTTTCTTTCTTTCAACGTCTAGTGTTAGTGTCTCTTCTCCTCTTTGAATTTCAAGTTTTACCTTTTTTCCTTCTTCACCTTTAATTTTATTTGACATTTCACTTACATTATCTTTTGTTACTTCTTCACCCTCAACTTTTGTAATAATATCGCCTGATTTTATTCCAGCTTTCTCAGCAGGTGAATCTTTCATTGCTTCTGAAACAACAATTTTTCCATTATTGCTATCTACAAGCATATATATCCCTATCCCAACATAATTTCCATTTGCCACTTCCAACTGATCAGACATTTCCTCTGGAGTATAATATTCTGTATATTCATCTCCAACTCCAGAAACATATCCTTTAATTGCTCCTTCTATCATTTTTTCATCATCTAATGTTCCAATATATCTGTTTTCCATAATCATTCTAATCTTTGATAGAGCCAACTCTAAACCTGAATTGTCGCCACTAGATGCAATACTTTTTACATCGGTAGTCAAATTCATTTTATTATATACAACTATTGTAGTAATTATAGCTGTAATTAAAGCTGTAATCACTATTAACATCATAGTTCTATAAATTTTTTGACCTTTATTTTCACTCATTAACAATACATATCCTTAAAAAAATATTTAGGTTTTTAAGGAAAACCTATAAACCTATATTTTTATGGCACCTTTACATAATTTAGTGGATTAACACAGCTTCCATTTACTCTTACCTCAAAATGTAAGTGTGGTCCTGTTGAATTACCTGTTGATCCAACTTCCATTATCAAATCGCCTTTCTTTACTTTTTTATGTAGTTCTGTTATAATCTTCTGTCCATGTCCATACAATGTTACCAAGCCATTTCCATGATTAAGCATAACGCAGTTTCCATATCCTCCAAGCCATCCAGCATATGTTACAACTCCATCTGCTGCGGCAACAACAGGTGATCCGTATGTAGCATTACCAATATCAAGTCCACTATGTTCTTTTATAACACCTTGAATAGGATGCTCTCTAACTCCATATGTAGATGTTATTACTGTTCCAGATATAGCAACAGGCCATAACATTTCCCCTCCTGTATATTGTATGTCTAAATTATTGCTACTATTCGTTGCTTGTTGAATTAATGCTTCTATTCTAGCTTGTTCTTGTTTATATTCAGTAATTTTGTTTTTTAATTCTTGTTCTTGTTTACTTAGTTTTTTTGCATAACTTTCTTGTAATGTAATTGTATTTTGTAAAACAACCGTAGTTTGTTCTCTTTTTGCTTTTATAAGTTTTATTTCTGTTTCTTCTTTTTCTAATTTTGTTTTTGTTATTTCTATATCGTCTCTTCTCTCTGCTACTTCTTGCATAAGAGTGTTGTCATATTCAACAAATTCATTTATTAAATAGTAACCTGATATAAATTCAACAATATTTCTAGAAGATAAAAGAATATCTAAATATTGAGTTTCCCCATCTTCATACATTGCAACTAAGCGTTCTCTTAGTAATTCTTCTTTTCGATTATATTCTTCTTCAGCCACAGTAAGTTTCTGTTTCGTTTCATCAATTGAATTTTGCAATGCATCAAGCTTATCAGAAAGTCCTGTCATTTCTTTTTGATACCCCAATATTTTATCTTCTAGCTCTTGTACTTGTAGCATTGTATTTGATAACTCGCTTTGAACATATTCTAATTTTGTATTTGCCTGATTAATTTGTTCTGTAACTTCTTGATTCATTTCATTTAGGTTTTTTTGTTCATTAACTGCTTCTTCATTAGTTATATTTTCAGCAAATACAAAACTATAAAAATATTGTAATAGTACAACAACTAAAAATATTGATATTAATTTTCGTTTCATATTTGCCTCCTTCCGTTTTTTACTTATGTATTACCAAAATATTAATTTTGAATATATGCTATCTGAAATGTAGTTCAATGGATTAACTCTTGAATCATATGATCCATTCGTACGTACTTCAAAATGTAAATGTGGTCCTGTTGAAATACCTGTATTACCTGACGTTGCAATTGCTTGTCCTCTTGTAACCGTTTGTCCTGATGAAACTTTGTATCCAGATAAGTGTCCATAACATGTATATAAACTATTTGAGTGTTTTATCATAATAAAGTTTCCATAACCAGATTGCCATCCAGCTGTTACTATATATCCATCTGCTGGTGCATATACTGTTTGATAACTTATTCCTATATCCAATGCTTTATGACTTGTTGAAGCTCCTGCTGTTGGTTGATCCCTTCTTCCATACCCAGATGTAATAATGTTATATCCATATGAAGAAGTTGATACAGGCCAACTTAGTGTACCAGAAAAACTTCCTTGATATCCACTTGAATTTTTAATTGCTTTATCTATTTCTTTTTGTGCTTCTTTGATTGCTGAATTAAATTCATCTATTTGCGCTTGTAATTTCTTTTCTTGTGCAGTAAGTGAATTTACTTTTGATTGTTTTGAACTTTTAGCATTATTTAAATTCTTTGTTTTTTCTTCTATTTTATTTTTTGATGTAACAATTTCTTGTTTTTCATTTTCAAGTTCTTTCTTTGTTTCTTCTATTTTACTTTGTTGTTGTTGTATTGAATCCATCATTGCTTTGTCTGCTTCGGCAAGTTCAGAAATCATATAGTAGCTAGAAATAAAACTTACAATGTTATCAGAAGATAATAACATATCAAGATATGTTGTTTGTCCATCTTCATATATTGCTACCATTCTTTCTATGAATGCCTCTTCTTTTTCTTTAAATTCTTTTTCTAATTTTTTTATTTCTTTTTCATTTTTATCTATTGATTTTTTTAAATCTGTAATTTTTTTATTTAACTTTGTAATTTCTGTTTCATACTCTTCAATTTGTGAATCTAATTCACCTATTTCGTCTAAAACACTATTTTTTTTAGTTGTTACTTCTTGTTTTGCGTCTTTTACATCATTAAGCTTATTTTCTAATTCTTGTTTTCTTTCTTGCGCCGTTTGTGCAAATATTGCAGGCATAGTTACAGTTAACAGCAATATAACCATTAAAAATATAGATACAATTTTTCTCTTCATAAGCATTTTCTCCTTATTTTATTTCTTGTGTTTTTTATACCTCTAGGTATTTTCTCATTGATATTGCACTACCAATTGTTCCAATTCCAATTCCAAGTACTAAGTATATTATTATTAAAATATTAAATGTTTCTGAGAATTGTAATAAACTTATTTGTATTTTTTCTACCATTCCTACTGTTTGTCCTATTACATAGTTATAGGCTATTCCTAAGAAGAATACTGATAGCAATGCTGCAGTAACTCCTATAATAATACCTTCTACCATAAATGGCCATCTAATGAAACCATTTGTTGCTCCAACATATTTCATTATAGATATTTCTTTTCTTCTTGCGTGAACTGTTAGTTTTATTGTATTTGATATAATGAAAACTGATATTAATATAAGTAAAATTAATATAACAGCTGATACAGTTCTTACTCCATTTGCAATATCTATAAGTTTATTTATTGTATCATCTCTTAATCTAACACTTGCTATATTGTCTAAATCTTTAACTTGAGAATATACTTCATTTATCTTTGTTAAATCTGTTAAAGTTACTACATACGATGCTTTAAATGGATTGTTTTTTGTGTATGGTTCTATTAGTTCTTGTCTGTCTTTAAACCATGATTTAACAATATTTAGTGCATCTTCCTTTGTAACATATTCAGCTTGATTAACATATTGTAATGATCTAATTTTATTTCCCATATCCGCAATTTCTTGTTCTGTTGCATCTGGATTAATAAAAACTTGCATAGCTTGTTGTTCTTCTACTTGTTTCATTACACCTTGTACATTCTCTCCTATTAAAAAGAAAATTCCAAATACAAACATTGTTGCACACATAATCATTAAAGATGCAATTGTTGATTTTTTATTTTTTAACACATTTCTAAATCCTTCACCAATTAAATATCCTAATACACTATACTTCACTATCATAACCACCTTTTTTATCATCTCTTATTATATTGCCTTTTTCAATTTGAATAACTCTCTTTTTCATTCTGTCTACAATATCTTTTGCATGTGTTGCTACTACAACTGTTGTTCCTCTTGCGTTTATATCTCTTAGTAAAGTCATAATGTCCCATGCTGTATCTGGATCAAGGTTTCCTGTTGGCTCGTCAGCAATAATCATTGATGGATTATTAACTAATGCTCTTGCTAAAGCCACTCTTTGTTGCTCTCCTCCTGATAATTCATTTGGATAAACTTTTGCTTTATCGCTTAAACCTACTAGCGATAATACCATAGGTACTTGTCTTCTTATATGTTTTTGTGTTGCTCTTACAATGTACATTGCAAATGCAACATTGTCATAAACTGTTTTATCCGGCAATAGTCTGAAGTCTTGGAACACCACCCCCATACTTCTTCTTAAGTATGGTACTCTTTTAGGTTTTAGGAAAGTAGTATCTTTTCCATTTATAATTATATTACCTGATGTAGGTTCTTCTTCTTTTAATATAAGTTTAATTAAAGTTGATTTTCCAGATCCTGAACTTCCAACTAAGAAAGCAAATTCTCCTTTATCTATTTTAAAATTAGCATTATGTACAGCTTCTGTTCCTGTATCGTATGTCTTATTTACGTTTCTAAACTCAATCATTTTATTCTCCTTTGCCATTTTCTTTTCCAAATATAAATGGCCATATTTTAGTAAAACTAATTGTTTTCAATTTTAAATTACTTTAAATTATTCCTTCTTAATCATAACAATAAAACATTGCAAATGCAATACTTTTTTATACGAAAAACCGTATAATTTTTCTCTTTTTATTTCTTTTTCGTATTAATACTCGATTTTTTTCACGTTTTATTATTATTGTAAATTTTTTCAAAAAAGCATCTAACCTGTACATCGTACAGATTAAATGCTTTTTTATTTTACTTATTTATTAATACTATCTACAATTGCGTCTGCATTTATTTTAAAATAGTCCATCAATTCTTCAGCTCTTCCTGACTTTCCAAATTGATCATTGATTCCTAGCCTTTTTACCTTAACAGGATAATTCTCTGAAAGTACTTCACAGACACTACTTCCAAGCCCTCCAATAATACTATGATCTTCAACAGTAATTATTTGCTTTGTTTCTTTTGCACATTTTATTATCATATCTTTATCTATTGGTTTGATTGTATGTACATCTATTACTCTTACATCAATACCTTTTTGTTTTAATATTTCTTGTGCCTTTATAGCTTCCGAAACGGTTACTCCTGTAGATATAATACTTGCATCTGTTCCTTCTCCTATTTGAATAGACTTTCCAAACTCAAATTTCTGATTTTCAGAGTAAATCTGTGGTGTAGCTAGTCTACTTAAACGTAGATAAACAGGTCCATCTATTTTAGATATTTCTTCAATAGCCCATCTTGTTTGAATATCATCTGAAGTACTCATTACTATCATATTAGGTAATGTTCTCATTAAACTAATGTCTTCAATCATTTGATGTGTAGCTCCATCTTCTCCAACAGTTATCCCTGCATGAGTAGCACATATTTTTACATTTAATTTCGGATATGCAATACTACTTCTGATTTGGTCATAACTTCTACCTGCTGCAAATGCTGCAAATGTACTCACATATGGTATCTTTCCAAATGTAGAAAGCCCTGCAGCCATTCCCATCATATTTTGTTCTGCAATTCCAACATCTATAAATCTATCAGGAAATTTCTTAGCAAAAATCTCTGTTTTTGTAGCACTAGATAAATCTGCATCTAATACAACAACTTCTGAATTTTCTTCTCCTAACTTTGAAAGTTCTTCGCCATAGCTTTGTCTTGTAGCTATTTTCTTATCTAAATTCACTAAAATCACTCTCTTTCTTCAATTTTATTATTTATTATTCAATTACCTTCAACTTGTTATTTTCCAAATTTATGTGTATCTAGTTCATTTATTGCTTTTTCATATTCTTCTTCATTTGGAGCTTTACCATGCCATTTAGCTTGATTTTCCATAAATGAAACTCCTTTTCCTTTTATTGTTTTAGCAATTAAAATTGTAGGTACTTGTTTTGTTTGTTTTGCACTATCAAATCCGTCTATCAAATTACTAATGTTATGCCCGTCTACTTGAATAACATTAAATCCAAAGCTTTTAAATTTTCCTTCTATATTATCTAATCCTGCCACGTCTTGAATTTTGCCATCTATCTGTAAGCTATTATTATCAAGTATTACACATAAATTATCTAATTTGTTTTTATATGCAGCCATTGCTGATTCCCAAATTTGTCCTTCTTCTATTTCTCCATCTCCTAAAACGCAGTAAACTCTGCACCCTGCTTGATTCATTTTCGACGCAATAGCCATTCCGACTGCTGCAGATAACCCTTGTCCTAATGATCCTGTTGTCATATCTACCCCAGGAGTTTTTTTCATATCAGGATGTCCTTGTAAGAAACTATCCATTTTTCTAAAATTCTTTAATTCTTCTTTATCAAAATATCCTTTTCTTGCTAAAACAGCATATAAAGCTGGTGAGCAGTGTCCTTTTGATAAGATTAATCTGTCTCTATTTGCATCTTCTGGCTTTTTAGGGTCTACATTCATTTGATTAAAATATAGTACCGTTAAAATATCTGTACAAGAAAGCGATCCTCCTGGATGACCAGACTGAGCCTGATACACTTCTTCTATAATATCTTTTCTTATATCATTTGCAATATTTTCTAGAGCTTGTATACTTGTTATTTTCAAAATAAATCCCTCCTTTGATTTATGATAAAGTATATCACAACTAAAATAAAAAAAATAGTAGATATTAATTAAAAATATCTACCATTTTTTAATTTACATTTCATTTGAATCTATTGAATTCGTAATTGTGTTTGATATAGTATTTGTTACATTTTGGTTTTTATTTTTGTTTTTAGTCTTTTCCTCATCTGCTACAACCTTATCTAACTTATCAATTAATTCTTGCAATCTCTTAACATCTTTTCCCATCATTTCAAAGTCTCCATTTGATGTTGATTCCTTCAAGTTTGCATTTGCTTTTATTATTGCTTTTACTAAATCATCAGTATTATCTGTATTTTCTATTTCAATATCAACAGCATATTGTGAAACTAAGTTATTTAGAGCTTCTTTTAACGTATTTCCAATAGCAAGTTTGTTTCCAGATGCAACAATTACTTTCTTCAATATTGGTACAGAATTTGTTTCATTAATATATTGTTGATATATTGGTTCAACATATATTAATGTATCATTTAAAGGTACAATTATCATATTCTTAGTAATTTTTGTTCCATTAACATTTAAACCTTCTAACTCCTTCGAAATTTTTTCATCTTGTTCTATTTGTGTATCTAACTGCATTGGCCCTAAAATGTTACTATCTGATGAGAACTTGTAAATTGATAGTTTTGGAACACCATCTTCATATGTTCCAACCATATAAGAAATTATATTTTGTTTTCCATATGGTGTAAATGGTAATACTAGTCCCAATTTACTCTCTTCACTATCTTTGGTTTTTACCATTGTATAATAAGGAGTAATATCTACACCTGCTTTTGTAGGAACCTTACTTGTATTATGTGTTGCTATATCCCATACATCGTCTCCTCTATATAGTACATCTGATTGTACATTATGATATCTTTCAACGATGTTTGATTGTATATTGTATAAAAATTCTGGATATACAAATTGACTACTTATATCTGAAGATATTTCTTCCTTTTTAAATAAGTCTGGATATATTTTCTCATACGCACTTATTATTGGATCTGTTCTATCTGTGATATAAAACTCTATTGTTCCATCATATGCGTCTATCAATACCTTTACAGAATTTCTTATATAATTTAATTCTAGTTTATTAATATTATCTAATTGTAAAGTGGTTTTTTGTGAATACGGATAACAATTAGATGTTGTATACGCATCTAATACCCATATTTGTTTTCCCTCTTCATTTATTACCATATAAGGTTCTTTGTCATATAACAAATATGGCATAATAGCTTTTGCTCTATTTATAATATTTCTATTTATTAAAATTTTGCTATCATTGTTTACATTTGCAGAAAGAGCAAGTTTTAAGTCTCCTTCTCTTACACCTAATATAAATCTATCTAAAAAGTTTAGTTGTAACCCTGCTTTTCCTGTATAAACATTCTCTGCATTTTCAGATGTAGCAGATGTAGAAATTGGATGATCAAATTCTTTTCTATTGTTGCTATTTGTAACAATGTTGTTGTTTGTCTGTAAGCCAAAATAAATTCTTGGTTCACTAATTGCAACAATATCCTTTTTAGTTGTTTCAAAATTCTTTTGTAAATTATTTAAACTTCCATTTGCATTTGTTGAAACTGCTGATGTAACAATAACTCCATATCCATGTGTATACTCATACGTTTTATTATTATATGTACCATTACCATTTATTTCTCTAGGTGAAATATAAACCAACTGTTGTTTTCCATTAACTCTATAACTTGCTATTTGAGTTGATGAGTAGCTATAATATCCTTTTTCTGTTTGAACCGCATTTAAATCTTTTAAGACAGTTGATTTGTCTACAATTGTAATATTATTAATTGTCTGTTCTGTTGCCCCTAGCATTTCTTCTGTTACCGTTGTTCCACCATTTTCAATGTTAACTTCATCTACATTTATATCATATGCATTTTTAGTATATTTCATATTGTGTTCAATATTAGCTTTCTCCTTATCCAATTCATTTGGTGTTACAAATACAATTTGAAATACTAACATTACAATTAATAATATAACTATATATACAGGAACAATTGCAATATTCATTAACACTTGTTTTGTTTTTCCATTTTTGAACGCTCTAATAGCCATGTATATAGATAGAACAATCAAAATAGGAAGTATTCTATATCCCCATAATTTTATTGTAACATCAGTTACACCTGCACCATATATAGAGTATGATGTATCTTCTTGTAAGGACATAAACTTTTCAAATCCTATATCTTGAGTTTTTAAGTATGTAAGTCCTGCAAGTAAAACAGCAACTATCATAACATTTGTTAATAATTGTTTTAAGATCTTACTTTTCTTTAATGTTTCTCTCCCTATTCCATCAAAATATATATTAAACACAGCTATATAATATATTACATTATAAATTGTAATTCCTATAACCATTAGTAATATGTATATAAGCATGAATTCAATAAATGGTTTTTGAAACATAAAATAACCTATATCATATCCAAATACAGGATCTGTTACTCCAAAAGATGTACTATTCATACACAACATGTATGTTTTTAAAATAACAGTAGAAGTAATACTACTAACAATAATTGAAATAATTAAAGCAATTGATTTGTTCGGTAGTTTAGGCATTGTTCTCTTTTCTTCATCAAAGAAAACCTTTACTCCTTTTTTTATTCTTCTATTGTTCATATATATAATGAAAAACAATAAAATAAAATTAATTGCAAATGTAATAGCTGAATAATTTAAATTTTGCCAAAATATACTGACGTATTGTTCGCCTATTTCTAACGTTTCTAGGTATTCTCCTCTAAAAAAAATGTAGCCTAACATAGCAGTAAGAAGCAAGAACAGAAGTACAATGTACATTCTATTTTTACTTTTCTTTGCTTTTTCTTCTTCCTTCTTTTTTTCTTGCATTTTGGTTGCTTTTAATTCATTTTTTATTTCTTCTTCTGAAATCCCTTTTACTTTATTAGTATCTTCGTTCATTTTTTCACTCCCATCATCTATATAATTGGATAGCTTAGATTAAAGCATTTACGAAATCTGTACTATTAAATATCTCCATATCATCTATTTGTTCTCCAACTCCAATAAACTTAACAGGCATTTTGTTTTCAGAAACAATTCCTATTACTACTCCACCTTTTGCTGTTCCGTCTAGTTTTGTTAAAACAATTCCTGTAATATCTACTGTTTCCTTAAATGCCTTTACTTGTTCAATAGCATTCTGACCTGTTGTAGCATCTAATACCATAAGTACCTCTTTAGATGCTTCTGGTAATTCTTTGTCTATTACCTTTTTTATTTTAATTAATTCATCCATCAAATACTTTTTGTTGTGCAATCTTCCAGCCGTATCGCAAATTAACACATCTGCATTTTTTTCTTTTGTAATCTTAATTGCATCATATACTACCGATGCTGGATCAGATCCTTCTGCTTTTTTTACAATATCACAACCTGCTCTATCAGCCCAAATCTCAAGTTGTTCTACAGCAGCTGCTCTAAATGTATCTGCTGCTGCAACGACAACTTTCTTTCCATTTTTCTTTAAATAATTAGCAATTTTCCCAATAGAAGTTGTTTTTCCAACTCCATTTACCCCAACTACTAATATAACTGATGGTTTACTTGCTAGTTTCAAGCTATTATCTACTGAATCAAACACTCTTTTAATTTCCCCACGTAATGCTTGTTTTACACCATCTTCGTCTTTTATATTATCCTTTTTTATTCTATTTCTTAATTCTGAAATAATTTTTACAGATGTTTCTACTCCAACATCTGACATAATTAACGCATCTTCTAAATCTTCTAATAATTCTTCATCTACTTTTCTAAAATTACTAAATACTCCATTCATTTTTTCTTCAAAAGATGTTTTTGTTTTAGTTAACCCCTGTTTTAGTTTGTCAAAAAAACTCATATTTCCTCCAATCATTTAATAACCATTTTATACCATAATAAGTATAACATATATTTACTAAAATGTGTACCCTGATTTTAAAATTGCGTAATATAGATTAGAATTATTTATTAATGAAAATAGAGGCCCCATTATAGAGCCTCTACCAACGTTATGCTGTTTCATTATTCATCCATTACGACCCAGCCCACTGTGTTCATCAAATCGCTGAATGGGCAATTCATTCTCGTAATATTTGATAATGGGGAACTTCTACCAGATTCATACCAGGTACTTCCGGACATAAAGAATCTATGATTCTCTGACTCCAGAAAAACTTTACCTGTATTAGCAAGGTCTGACCACGGACCAATAGGCTTACTTCCAGTTGGGCTTAACTTTCCAGTTGTCTCATGAGATGCATAAGCTCCTAAAGCACTACTATTGCATGAAACCATTCTCCACGCTGTCTCTATAGGAACATTCATCTTTTCAATGAGAAATTTTATTAACCCTCCAAGAAAAATAAGTCTCTCCTTTTTTGAGCCTAGCCTGCTATTTTTCCTTGCTAAGATTAACTTTGCATGTACTTCCCACCATACAGCCGATTTTCCTAAGGCCGGTTTAGCACCTGGCAAGTAAACAATATTACCGTCTCTATCAAAAGACGGATCTAATGCCTGTGCTCTAAAATTAGGAATGTTGCTTTTTAAAGCCTTAATAAGTTCATCGCTAAAGAAACTTCCTCTCAGATTTTTAGGTTCATATCTCAGAAGCTTCTCATCATGAGATATTTCTCTTGAATCCACAATTGGGAAAGTCTTTACAAGTTCCTCCCATGAATATTCTTCTGGAAGTACTATCTTGTCACCTATAGTCTTTTCCTCCATTGCTGCAATTGATGTCATTTCCATGTTGTTTTCCTCCTTATTTTTAAACAGCATATGCTTATAATTTGGATCATTACTGAATCCATAAGACTATTATACCACATCTTTATAAAGATTACAACTATTTATGTCACCTTTTGTTTGTCTATAGCTATACTTTATTTTTATTATATTCCCTTCATTTCTTGTTTGTTTAAAAATTTGTTTCAAAAATTTCAGCGAATTTTATATCGCCACAATCGCAAATAGATTGAAAAGCTATTTTATGGGCTACTACGATTACTGTATTATATTTTTCCTTATATTTATTAATAACAGACATAACCCTATTTTTTAGTTGCTCTTTTGTTTCCCATTTTCTCTTTTTGTTAATAGGATAAACTCCATTATTATCAGTATAATCTTTATAGTATTTTTTCATTTCATCACTATTTTTGTATTGATATGTAAGATCTGGTTGCCATTCTCTTATATCTGGCTCGACTACAATTTCTAGCCCTGTCTCTTTGGATATTATACTTGCTGTTTGTAATGCTCTTGTATATGGTGAAGCCACAATGATTTGTGCATTTTTAAATCTAACGTCTTTTGACGTCTCTATAACATCCTTTATTCTATCTTGTTTCAATGGTGCAAAATCATGCCCTTGCCCTATAAATCCATGAGCATCTCCATATGAATAATCTGGCTCACCGTGTCTAATTAAATAAAATGTTGACATATTCATTCCTCCAAAAAAATATAGATGAATTCTGGTTAAATTTCAATCGTAGTATGAAAAAACAGTTCTATATTTTGATATTTTTTTCTCTTTTTTGATATTATTTATTATAAAAGCAACTTACGGACTGAAAAGTTCGTAAGTTGCTTTTATATGGAGCCGTAACTATACACGTATGCGAAATTAAGACTATAAGATTTGATTAAATCTTTCTGATAAATTAATTATATCATTTTCCTATATATTTTCAAGGGATTATGGAAAAAAATTGTATTTTAATGTATAATATTAATGAAATTAATCTTAATGTTTAATTATACAAGGAGGAAAAATTATGAAAGAACAAATAACACTTGATATGATAAACAATTTTAGTAATACATATAATAGCAATTCATTCAACAGAATTATAGAAAATGCAATAACTGAAAATGGACTAGAAAAAAGTTGCATCGATAAAAGAATAATCGAAGAAAATCAACCCGTTTTTAATATCGAATTACCTGACGGAAAAAGATACGACCAAAAAGATAATTATAGATGTTGGATATATTGTGGTTTAAATACTATTCAATATGATATGGCAAAAAACTTGAATATCGATTTAAAAAAATTTGCATTATCAAACAATTATATTGCATTTTTTGATAAATTAGAAAAATCTAATAATGTTTATCAAAATATCATAAATATACAAAATACTGACTGGGAATATGTAGATAAAGAAGATATATTACAATATTGTGTAAATGAGGGTGGTCATTGGCAATGGTTTGTTTCTATTGTAAACAAATATGGTTTAATGCCTTATGAGTATATGCCAGATGTATTTGAAAGTTTAAGAATGCAAAATATCACTGGTTTATTTAATGACAAAGTAAAAAAAGATTGTATTAAATTATTAAATGCAAAAAGAGAAAATACAAATATTGATGATTTAAGAAAAATGAAAGAAACATTTTTAGAAGAAAATTATATCTTTTTATCAAAGATTTTAGGAGAACCTAAAATGAAGTTTGATTATGAATATAAAGATAAAGAATCAAACTATGTGAAATATGAAAATATGACACCGATAGAATTTAGGGATAAGTTTTTAAGTATTAACTTAAATGACTTTGTTTCTTTAGGTAATATACCTATGTATAATAAAGAATACTATAAATTATACAGGGAAAAATATCTTGGCAATGTTTATCAAGGCAGTTATGTTGAATTTTTAAATTTACCTATAAACGAAATAAAGGAATTAGTAATTAAACAACTTAAAGATAATATGCCAGTTTATATAAGGATTAATTTAAGAAAGTTTAGAGATAAAAAATCTGGGGTATTAGATACTAGATTATTTAATTATAAAAATACATTTGGATTTGATTTTCTAACAAAGGAAGATGCTTTAAATACTCACGATATATATCCTCATCATTGTATGTCAATTTGTGGAGTAAATCTATTAGAAAATAATAAACCTCAAAGATGGAAATTAGAAGATAGTTATGGTACAGAAGAAAAAGTTGATGGGTATTATATAATGAATGATAATTACTTTGACGAATTTATATTGCAAGCAATTATAAATAAAAAATATTTATCAGAAGAACAATTGGAATTATTAAAACAAGATGCGATTGAGTTTGAAATAAAAGATCCATTTTAATAGTAAAGACAATGCTTAGTTGGCATTGTCTTTATCATTTTCATTAGGTATATATTTTTTAAGTGTTGTATTTTGTAATTTTAAATATTCAATTTTAGTTCCAATTGCTCGTTCATCTTCAAAATATCCAAGATAATGAAATTTGTTTTTTACTTTAATTAAGCATTCAATATTTTCTTCTAGTGCTTTAGCAATATTCTCTATGATATATTCTTCTTTTTTAGGTTTAGGTTCTTCTTTAACTACTGGAATTTTAATCTCATATCCTACAATTAAATTTCTAATATATTCAGATTGAGATAAGTTTAATTTTGAAGAGTCTCTTTTTAAAATAAATTTCTCATCATCACTTAAAAATACATTAACTTTATTATTTCTTATTCTCATAATTTAAAATCTCCTTTCTAAACATTAAGGGTATGGGAATTCCCATATACGAATTTTTACAGGAGTACAAATTCAGTGCTTGCTAGACACGATATGTGAGTACGTACTCACACATTTTCAGTATAAATTAATTCATTTAATATGATTTCTTCAGCTGTATTTTTATAATTATTCATTAGTTTTACCCATTCAATTTGATTTGTTTCTTTACTTTTTTCAGATAGTTTTTCATCTAATTTTTTATAACTTTCCATCAAATTATTTAATAAAGGTTCAGCATCTTTACTTACTGAAACAAGATGATTGGTAAGTTCATCTTTCATTAAAAGTGTAGTGTAAAGTGCTTTTTTATGTTGTTTTAAATAATCAAGTCTTAACATTCCATACTTATTAATTGTTCCTTTTTTATTATCATTTAAAGTTAAATTTGGTAATTCATAATCACCAGTTTTTGTATGTTTTAATTCCATAATTTAATCATTTCCTTTCTTATTTGGTTTGTTAGGATTGTAAGTAACAATTCCATATTTTGTTTCAATATCTTCTTTATTTATAATTGATTTTGTTTTTATTTCAGTAGGTGAAATAGGTACTATTCTTATAATTTTTTCGTTCTTTTTAGGTGTAAACTCTCCAATAATGTCACCAGTTTCTTCATCAACTCTTTCATAAAGCTGATACATTTTTGTTTCATAAAACTCATTTAATCTATCTAGATATTCTTGTACTTGTTCATTAGAAATATTAGGACTACCAATAATAAATTCTTCTTTACCATTTACCTCAACAGGTACTAATACATCTAATATTCCTTTATCTAAAAACTTCATTAAGTTGTTTATATAACTCTTTCTGAAATTAATTTTATCAATATGAAGTTCATTATTTTTATCTTTTGTTAAAATAACTGACTCAATAAATTTAGATATAAATTCTTGTTTTTCATCTTTAGTTTTGCTTTCCAAATTTGTTGTTACAACATCATTTAAAGTATCTAATCTTATCATAGTTTCTCGTTCAATATCTCTATCTGCCATTAACTGCTGTGGTGTAAAAGTTATATTATCTAGATTTAAAAGTTCTGATTTCTTTTGTTCTAAAATTTCTAATTTTTCTTCAATTAGTTTATAATCTTCTGAGAAATCTTCCATTTCTACAATTCCATTCATATATGCTTTTTTAATGCGTTCTTTTTGTTTGTCTAATTGTTTAATCTCATTATCTATATCATCAGTTTTTTTTGATTTATGGTCTGCCAAAATAGGCAAAAAATACTTTTTAACTGCCATATCATACTCAACTAGGTCATAAATAAATTGCATTAAACATTCTTCAATTTTATCTTCACGATAATTTAAATGACACTTCTCACAATTGTAATACATATATTTTTTCTTCTTTCCACCAGAACCTTTACATTTCATTATTCTTCCACAAGTAGGGCATTTAATCTTTTGAAAGAATAGATAAACTCTATCTCTAGTATAAGTTCTTTGATTAACTTCTTTTTGTCTTTGACATTCTTCCCACATTGCACGAGATATTATTGGTTCAACTACATTCATATAAATAACAGGTTCTTTGTTTTCTTTTTTAGCAATTCTTTTGTATTGCTCATAATCTCCCATATAGATTTTGTTATCAATTATCTTTTGAATAGTTGTGTCTTTCCATTTCTTTGGATTTAATAATTTTTCTTCATTAAAGATATTTGATATCTGCTGAAAACTTTTACCTTCTAAATACATTTTAAATATTCTTTCAATAATAGGTTTAGTTGTTTCATCTACAATAGTTTTCTTATTCCCATCTTTCTTATATCCTAGTGGGGCAGGACCTGGTAAATGACTAGACTTAATTGCTCCATTAAGTCCAAATTTAGTTCTTTCCGATACAATTTCAATTTCTAATTGTGATAATACTGTTAGCATTCTTACAAAAAATCTTCCGTTAGCAGTAGAAGTATTAACATCATCTCTATCACATACTAAATAACAATTATATTTTTCTAACTGAGATATTAGTTCTTCTAAATCACGAACTGAACGAGTAACTCTATCTAGTTTGTAGGCTACAATATAATTAATTTTTCCATCCCTCATATCTTGTAGCATTTCTTGAAATTCTGGTCTATGTTCCATATCTTTTGCAGATATTCCTGCATCTTCATAAACCTTCAATACTTCATAACCTTTAAATGCACAGAGTTGTAATAACTTTTCTTTTTGTTCTCCTAAAGAAAATCCTTCTCGTGCCTGATCCTCTGTCGAAACACGAATATAAACTGCTGCAATCATCCTTTCATTATTCATAATTTTTCCTCCTTTTCTTTTAATGAAAGGCACCAAAAAAGGTGTCACATAACAAGACACCTTATACTTTATATTGATTATTTACACACAAAATAAACCAATATTATGGGAGTATATAAACTCTCAATTAATTAATGCCTTGCTATGTATTCTGATAAATCAGCAATAGGGATTTTCTTCTTTAAATTCCCAATATAAAAATGTTTTTGTTCATTGAAGAATAAATATAGTGTATCTCCAATAATTACTTTGTGTGGCTCAACATACGCTAGATTAGTATGTTCCACAATTCTTAGGTGACCCTCAATAATCTGGTAGGGTCTGTTATTAAATTTGCAAGACCAATTAATTTTGGCTTTGAGTTCATCACTCATATTGATTTTCTTTTTAATTATTTTAATCATATCACATCACACCTTTCTTTGCAATAACGCACAAAAAAATCAATCTTTTCAGATTGATTTAATCATTAACATCGCTTTAGTGCGACGATTTTATCTTATGGAGCCAATAAGCAGAATCGAACTGCTGACCTACGGGTTACGAATCCGTTGCTCTACCAACTGAGCTATATTGGCATTTTATTGACTTTCTTATTGTACCATATATTTTTGTTTTTTTCTATCTTTTTATTAAATTTCACAATTTATTTAAAAAAAGAACTAATCATATTATTTTAATATGTTAGCTCTTTTTCTTTATACTTTATTAAAAGTGTTTACCTCTTCTTTTCTTTAAAGTTTCATCGTCATCATTTGCATAAAAGTCATCTATTCTTTTCTTTCTATCTTGATCTTCATAAACGTCTTCTACTTCTGCCTTATTTTCTTCTTTTTTCTCTACAGGTTCTTTATTTTTTCTTAGAGACTTTGGTAGATCTTCATCTTCTAATTTTGGCAAATCATTTATTTCTATATTTCCATCTTTTTTTCTACGTTTTGAAATAAATATTATAATTGCAATTATTAAAGCTCCTACTAAAACTCCTATTCCTATATATTTAAATAAATCATTTTCGCTTGTTTTATTTGTTTGAGTATCTTGTGCTGCAGATACATTAACTTTAATTTGATAAGTTGCTGTTTCACTGCCATCTTTTGATTTTAATAGTATTGTAATTGTATTTTCTCCTGCTTTCAATTGTGTGTTTCCTAAAATTTCAACATTCGCCTTTTCTTTATTTGGTGTAGCTGTAATATTTAATTCAGAAACATTATTATCATCTAACGTAATTGTATATTCATATATATTACTATCAAATTCTGGTTGTAGTGGCATTCCCCCAACTAAAAGTTCTTTTAGTTTTAATTGTTCTTGTTTTTCTTTCGTAACAATAATTTTATATGTTCTTACTGTTTCGTCTTCTGCTGTTACCTTGATTGATATTGTGTTCGTACCAACTTTTAAGCTTTTGTTTCCAGATATAGATACCTTAGCTTTAGAATCTTCTGCAACAGCTTCTACTTTTATTGTATCAATATCTGATCCAACAGTCATAGTATATTCAGTTGTACTTGCTACAAAGTCAGAGTCAAGACTTGATGGACTTACCTTCAATGATTTTAAATTTTTATTATTTGATTTTTCTTCATCTTTTTTATCATCTTGCTTAACTTCTGGTTTTGTTGTCGTTAAAAGGTCTGTACTAACATATGCAATTTGGCCATTATATGTTACTTTACTCCAGCCATTACTTCCTACCCCTGTTCTCTTTACGCTGTCTCCTTGTTTTAGACTTCCAATAATACTACTACTTGTGCTATAACTTGATCTAACATTTGCCTCACTTGTTGCATATACTGTTTGATTTACACTCGAAAAACTTGGTGCTGTTGTGTTATTTCCTTTGTTGTTTCCTGTTCCTGATGAATTATTATTAGTATTAGTAGTAGTTTGCTTAGCTTTTACTGTAACTGTTATCGTTTGATTGATACTTTTCCCCTGATATGACTCACTATCACTTTCATCTGATACAGTTCCTGATAAATTAATACTATATGTTCCTTCTTTTTCTGCTTTATATGAGATACTTTTTGAAAATGTTGCATTTTTAGCATCTTCTGTTGCAGATGCATATGCTGTTGTACTACTTGTTGAAAGTGAACTATTAACATGTAGGTCCCAAGCAGCAGCTGTATAACTTAATGTAATATTAACAGTATCTCCAACATTAACGGTTGTTTTATTACTTTTAATTGAAGCAGATGCAGCATTTACGCATCCTCCCCCTATAAATAAATATAAAATAAATACTAAACCAATTATTATAAATCTATTTGTTTTTTTCATATTATCTCTCCTAATTTTTATATTGATATATTACTAATATTTAGTAAATGTCTTTTTATCGTAAGTAAATCTGCTGATGTTATCTTATTATCTTTATTAGCATCTGCCGCATTTTGTTTATATGTGCTATTTAGCTTTGATGAACCAATCAAATGTCTCTGAACAGCTAATAAATCTGCTGATGTTATTTTTCCATCTCCATTTGTATCGCCTTTTTTTACAACCGTATATGTTGAACCGTTTGCCTTAATTGTATAACCCGTTCCTATATTTCCAGATGTAATTTCTTTTCCATTGCTATCTCTTATAACCGTATCTTTTACTGTTGCTTTTATATTTTCTACTGTTATTTTTGGCTCACACACAACGTTCATTCCTCTTGTTTTGAAACCTGTTCCTTTAATCTCAACATTTGAACCAGTTACAGTTACTATGTAGTCTTCATTTGCCTCTCCTCTTGCAACATAACCTTCTATTCCGTCATCTGTAATTACTTTATCCCAAATATATCCGTTAACTTCTTGTACTTGTTTTTGTGTTCGTGTCAAATAATCTCCTCTTTCAACATACTTAAATACTTTTTTATCAGTTCCTGGGCTCTCTCTTACAGCTAGACTACTTGTTACTACTTTAACTATTTCTTTTCCATCAGAAGATGAATTATTGTTTGATGATTCTTGTAAATATCTAGCCACAATATATCCTTGTCTTCCGTCTGATAAGTATATTCTAGTCCAATCTTCTCCATTTATATTTTTATATTTTCCTTTTTCCATTATTGTAACACTTTGACCAACTGTTAATGTTGTTATTACCGTTGTACCACTTGTTCCAGGTCCATTTCTAACATTACCTGGTTCTATTGCAACTGCTCTAACATTACAATTTGTAATATCATCTAGTAATTTAATTCCACTTGATATTATATATCCCTTTGTTCCATTATCTAGAACAATCTTATCCCAATAATATCCATTTGTTTTAGTATTACCTATTTCAATTCTTAAAACTTTATCATTTCTATTTAAAGTTGCAATTTTACTTGAAGTAGTATTCTTTGATGATCTAACAACTATATTATCTGACGTAACTTGTATATTTTGTGTAACAACTGATTGTGTTCCTGGTTGCTCACACTTTGTACTTGGCATATTTTTATATACTGGTATGATAAAATTAAATGACTGACTTAGTTTTGAATCAATACTTCTATATGTACTTAATATTGTACTTCCTTCATTTTTAGCTGCTGCAACATTTTGCATGTATTGATGCCAATATAATGATCCGTCACTATTATCAACATCAAATTTCTGTAAATATAGAGTTGATTGTCCATCATTAATGTATTCATCTGCAACGAATTTTGCTCCACCTTTTATTGACTTTTCGGGGTCTGTCCATCCTTCGCTTTTAGCATGATTTAATGCATTCTTTATAATTGTACTGCTTCCTGATCCATAAGCATTAATATTAAAGAAATTGTAATATCCATTATATCCTGTATGTGTTCCTGTTGCTGTAGAAGATGCACTCTTTCCTGGTCCTTGTTCTTGTCTTATTCTTGCTGCCAAATGATATGCACTTATTTTATTTTCTTTTGCAGCATCATAAATTACCTTAGCATAAGATTTATTTATTGTTGCTGTTTTTCCACTAGTTGTTCTGTACGTTATTTTACTTCCTTGCATATATTTACAATCTGATAATATTTTATTTATTCCATCTATTGTATATACCCCATCTACCCATTTTAAATTTTCAAATTGAAAAATATAATCTTCATAAAGAGAATTTCTTGGATCCATATAGTATGATACAGTTGCTTCTGATGCACATTTCCAACTTCCATTGTCATATTTGTCATCAGCACATTTAGAGCATATCCATTCTCCCGTTTTTCCACCATCTATTAAGTTTCTACCATGAACCGCTGTGGTTTCATTTTTTATTACTTGGTTCCAATCAAGTCCTGTATATAGTATGGTGAAAGTCCAATTTGGATGTGCTCTTTTTAAATTATCAATTAAAGTTGAATAACCTGGGTATGTATTTGAATCTAAAGATGAACTATTTACGTATTTTTCCGTATATTGTGCTGCTTGTACATGAGTATAAGTTAAACAGAATAAAAAAGTAATTATGACAAATATATATATAAATTTTATTAATATTCTTTTAAAATGTAATAAAATGTTGTTTAATAACATTTTCTTACCTCCTCATTTGTTTTTGTATATTATTGTACAAATAAAGTATATCATTAATGTGATTTTGCGTCAATAAAATTCGACATTTTTTCTGACCATTTCTCCCTATTTAGTCAAAAAATTATAGTGACATTTTTTTTATTTTATGATACAATATTTTACAAAGTTCTTTTGAATGAATGGAATAATATTTTACTTAGGAGTGATATTTATGTCAAAAATATTTGATGAATTAATGGAAAGAGGATATATCGAACAAATTACACATGAAGAATTAAAAGATACTTTAAACAACGAACATATCCCATTTTATATTGGTTTTGACCCTACTGCTGACAGCCTTCATGTTGGTCACTTTGTATCTATGATGGTAGCTTCACATATGCAAAAAGCTGGTCATAAACCTATTATTTTAATTGGTGGTGGTACAGCCACAATCGGAGATCCTTCTGGCAAGACAGATATGCGAAGAATGATGTCTAGAGAGGAAATTGATCATAATGTTGAATGTTTTAAAAAACAATTATCAAAATTTTTAAGTTTCGAAGGTGAAAATGCTGCTATTATTGTAAATAACGGTGACTGGTTACTTGACTTGAATTTTGTTAACTTTATGAGAGATATTGGTTCTTTATTTTCAGTAAATAAAATGCTTGCAGCAGAATGTTATAAACAAAGAATGGAAAAAGGTTTAACTTTCTTTGAATTAGGATATATGTTAATGCAATCTTATGATTTCTTACATTTGTATGAAACATATGGTTGTAAATTAGAAATGGGTGGAAATGATCAATGGTCTAATATTTTAGGTGGCGTTGATCTAATTAGAAGAATCGGACATTCTGATTCATACGGATTAACATTTAAACTTCTTACAACTAAAGAAGGTAAAAAAATGGGTAAAACAGAAAAAGGTGCACTATGGCTAGACGCATCAAAAACATCACCATATGAATTTTACCAATATTGGAGAAATATAGCTGACGAAGATGTAAAAAATGTTTTATGTTTACTTACATTTCTTCCAATGGATGAAATTAATCGCTTATCATCTTTAAAAGATGAAAAAATAAATGAAGCAAAAAAAATAGCTGCTTTTGAGATCACTAAACTAATTCATGGTGAAGAAGAAGCTAAAAAAGCTGAGCAAGCTGCTGAAGCATTATTTGAAGGTAATGGAAACCTAGACAGTATGCCTACTACACCAATAGAGGAAAACACATCAATTGTAGATGCAATTATTAAAACAGGTATTGCGCCTTCTAAAGGTCAAGCTAGAACTTTAATAGATCAAGGTGGTATTTCTCTAAATGATATTAAAATAACAGATACTTCTTATATAATATCTTCTGATGATTTAAAAGATGGTTATGCAATACTAAAAAAAGGAAAAAAAGTTTATCATAAATTGACAAAATAAAAATTATTTGAAACTACATAAAAAAGGAAAAGATTAATAATCTCTTCCTTTTTTGTTTTGAATTTATATTACAATAAACTATGAAATAATATGAAGTTTCATTTTTTATTATTTATTTTTTCTTCTCTATTTTTTCTTCTCTATTTTTCATTAAACTAAGCTCTTGTGTTAGTTTTATCATATTGTTATTTTGTTTTGTTACTACAATTGATAAATGTAACATATAAATCATTAAAAAGAATAGTCCAAATAGAAATATCATTGATGGTGCATAATATATATTTAATACTGTAGCAAGGTCATTTATTAATTTAACAGAAATTGACATTACTACAAGTCCTATACTATATAAAATCCATAAAATAGAGTATTTTAATAATAATTTTTTCTTTAATACTAAATAAATTACAAATATTAAAAATAATAAGGCAATTGCAAAAATTATGTAATATATCATTTTTTCTTCTTTCCTCCTACTATTCTTTCAATAATTAATGCTATAGATACCTTTATCATATACCATATAGCTGTAAATGGTGTTATGAATGATGACCCAAACTCTCTTTGTCTCATCTCCATAGTAACTTCCTCTATTTTATAACCTTTCAAGGTCATTGATAAATTAGTTTCAGGTTCTGGATAATCATATGGATATTCTTTTGCAAATTCTTCAATTACTTTTCTATTTACTAATCTATATCCTGAAAGTGGATCATATATTTTTTTACCAGACAAAGCCTTTATTAGCCAAGAAATAAAATCTCCTCCAATTTTTCTTAAGAAGGTTTGTTTATATCCTGTTTTCTCTATAAACCTAGACCCTATTACGATATCTGCATTATTCTTATTTGCTATTTCTAGCATTTCTTTTATATATACTGGATTATGTTGTCCATCTCCATCTATTTGTACTGCATAATCATAATCATTTTCTAAAGCATATTTGTATCCTGTTTGTACAGCTCCACCTATTCCTAAATTGTTTACTAAATTTACAACGTTTGCTCCTGCTTCTTTTGCAATTTGAGATGTATTATCTTTTGAACAATCATTAATTACTACTACATCACAAATTTCCAATTTTTGAATTTCTTTTACAACATTTTCTATACTTTTCTCTTCATTATACGCTGGTACTATTACTATAGTTTTCATTTTGAAACCTTCCCATCTTTTATTTATTAAAAATAACCTTCTTTTGTATTATGTAATTTACAATAAATATCACAACGTCTACTGGCATTTTTATTAGTGTTTTATTCCATCCAGACAAATTAAATATAACTGTTACTAATGCAGCTGAAATTAACATTTGAACAATAACTAACGCATAATACTTTATAAGGGTTGTTTTGTCCATTACTTTTTTATCATCACTCGAAAATACAACATTTCTATTTAACACATAATTAAAAAACGAAGAGATTACTCTTGCAAAAACTGTTGATACAAGTATTGATACATTTTGTAATATTGTGGCTAACAAATTTGAAAATAATGTAAACAGTCCCAAATCTAATAAGAATGAGCTTCCTGCCACAAATATATATTTAATGAAAACTTGTTTTTCTTTTATAAATGCTGCTATCTTACTATTTTTTATCTTATCTCCCATTTTTTCTCCTCAAATTATTTCTTCTTGAATGTAGTCTCGTATTTCTCAATTGCATCTGTAATATCACCATCAAATATTAATTTTCCCTCTTTCATAAGAAGCCCTCTATTGCAAAATTCTTTTGCAACACCTGTAGCATGAGTAACAAATAATAGTGTAACATCTTCTCTGCTAATTATTTCGTTTACTTTTTTTATACATTTGTTTTTGAATTCTTCATCTCCAACGCTTAAAGCTTCATCTACAATTAATATTTCCGGACGAATGTTTACACTTATTGAAAATCCTAATCTTGCTTTCATACCACTTGAATAAGTTCTAACAGGTTGATCAATATATTCCGAAATTCCCGCAAAATCAATTATATCTTGCTCTAATTCTCTTATTTCGCTATCCTTTAATCCTAATAATTGACCTTTTAAATAAATATTTTCTCTACCTGTAAATTCAGGATCAAAACCAGAAGTAAGCTCAAGTAAAGCGCTTACTCTTCCCTTTACTTTAATTTCTCCTTCAGTAGGAAAACATACCCCTGTTATCATTTTCAATACTGTTGATTTTCCTGCTCCATTTTTTCCAAAT
>UMKR01055846.1_pt1 | contig 37177 bp, 41 predicted proteins | sample 1966361 | NCBI WGS metagenome assembly UMKR01 (sample SAMEA4836181, study PRJEB28245) | human gut metagenome | biome: gut microbiome; material: fecal sample | place: Denmark | collected 2008 | reverse complement strand
TAACCCGAAGGTCGTAAGTTCGAGTCTTACCCCCGCAACCACAGATTTTATTAGAGTCGCAAGAGATTGTGGACTCTTTATTTTTTGTATAAAAGTATATTTTAGGCTATTTTGGGGACAGCTTGGGGACACAAGCTACTTTAAATAGCTATAAATAGCCTAAAATTTCACAATAAGACTTAAAAAAAGCAATTTTTGTAATTTTATTGAAAAAAGATTATTAGTTGTCACCTATTAATAGGTCTTGTAATACATACGCTGCTTTTCTCATATTTTTTTCTAGTGGATGCACATAGTATTTTATAGTAGTGTTAATACTTGCATGTCCAAGTCTTGCAGATACTGTTGCTATATCAACATTATTAGCAATCATGAGAGTAGCATTTGTATGTCTAATGCCGTGAAATTTAATTATAGGTAGTCCTAATTCTTCAATATAAGGCTTAAACCATTTTCCAATTGTATCTGGATGCATAGGTTTCCCGTTATCTTGTACAAATAGTTTATTAGATTCAATCCATTTATCTCCCCAGATGTTTTTTTGTTCATCATACCATTCTTTATATTCAAGAAGAGTTTTTGTAATATAATCTGGTATTGGAACAATTCTATTAGAACTTTCTGTTTTAGTATCTTTGTCAAAAATTCCATTCTCAGGTAAGTACTGAGTAGATTTATTTATATTAATAGTTTCATTTTTAAAATCTACATCAGACCATTCAAGTCCAATAAGTTCTCCACGTCTTACACCAGAGAAAATATCAAGAAGAATTGCTACTTTGTACTTTAACTTACTTCCAGTAAGTTCCATTAAAGATTGTATAAGAAACTTGCATTCATCATCATTGAAAAATTCCATTTTAGGTTTCTTAGTTTTTGGTGGTTTAACTCTTCTAGCAGGATTAGAAGGTAACAACTGCCAATATACTGCGTTTTGTAACATGGCACTTATTAGTCTATGGTGCTCTAGAATTGTTTTTGGAGATAATGGTTTTAAAGTTCTTTGACCATTATTTTTTGCTATTCTCTTTATCTGAGTATCATTTTCTAGCATATCATAAAAGTTCATTAAATCTGTGGGTTTGATTTTGTCTAAAGGAAATGAACCTAAATATGGAAGAATTCGAGATTTTAATATTCCAATATATCTTGAATAAGTTTTTGGTGCTAATTCTTTTGAAGCATATTTTTCATCCCAAATATAAAAGAATTCTTCAAAGGTAATTGACTTTCCTTCTGGAACTAATCCACGATTTACTTCTGTAATGAATTCTGCTAAGGCTATTTCAGCATCTTTTCTTGTACCATGTATAGTTTTTGTTTTTTTACATCTAGTACCATCAAGATTTTTACCACCTGAAACGACTAACCTATAAGTATTTTCACCTCTTTTTTCAATACTTCCAGCCATTGCTTTTTTCACCTCCTTTCAGCATACTTATGGGTGGAAGTTTGTTAATATTTAATTGTCATGATTATACTACAATTTTAATGCTAATTCTAGTAGTTTTTCTTTATTTTTCAAGTGTTACAAAGATTACAGTAAAATTCATAAAAGAAAATATATATGACAATAAAATACTAGATAAAATGTAATATTAGCCACATTTCATAAAGTTTAAAGAATTATGTGGAAAAATAAGGAATTTTCTGCTATAATGAAAGCGAAAGGAAGAAATTATGAAGAAGAAATTGAATAAATATTGGAAAGAAATCATATTCGTTATAGTAATTCTTGCAATTACTATTATTACATTTGGGTTTGGAAATCATTATTGTATTGATGGAAAAATATTAGAAAATATAACAGGACTAATATTTGGAAGTTTACTGAGTCTAATCGCTATATGGATTTCAGGTTATTTTATATTAATACAATTATATAAAAATACATATCCGATGGAGATAATAGAAAAGAATTTCCTAAAAACAGTGAAAGTCATACTCATATTTTCAATTGCAAATATTTTAATAGGTATTTTTGTATTAACTATATTTGAGGATTTAATATCTAGGATATATTTTATGATATTATTTGTTATTAATGTTCTTATTATTTTTTATAATACTTATATGATCAATAGAACATTTACATTAAATACATATATAGAAAAATATTTTAAAAGTATGGAGGAAGATTTAGAAAGAAATGTATTAAAAAAAGACACTGTTGATAATATTTTTTCTAATATATATAAGTTTTTTGATGAGTGCATAACTAAAGAAGAATACTATGTATGTAATAATATAACAGAAAAAAATGGAGAATTATTTCAACAACTTATTAAACATTGTAATCAACTATTTTTATCTGAAGATAAAGAAAAAGAAAAATTAGCAGAATATATTTTTAATAAAATAATAATTTCAGGGTGTTATCAAATTGAAAGTGCCAAAAAAATAAATAACAAAAGTTATTTAAGTGATTTATTTGAGCAACAAGAAAAGAATATTAAATTATGTTTGAAAATAAACAATTTTGAATGGTTTAAAAAGTATATAAGGAAGATAAATTTAATAGCTTCTGAAAATGAAGATAAGGAAATATTAGAAAATTTATATAATATGAATGAAAGTATAGGAATTAATTTGTTAGACCAAGAAAAAACATATTTTGAATGGTTTATTAAAGAAATATATAATTTAAATCTTTCGCTTAAATATTTATACGACAATGTAAACTTTAAATACTTTGCTAAATTAATAACAATATTATTAATTAATGATATTAAAGAACACGAAAGTAAAAATTATAAAATAATGAAAGAAATTTTAAAAAATTTTACATATGGGATTACACATATAGAAAGTGATATTCAAGATGTTGTTATATATTATCAGTTATATGGAAATGAAATAATTGAAAAAAGAGATTTAAATTTGGTAAAAGATTTTATAAAAATTATAACTAATGAAAAAAATGGATTAACGGATAATGAAAAATGGAATAGTTTTATATTATATTATTTAAATGCTACTGTAGATGAATGGAATGAATTAGGCAAAGATAATAGAAAATTAATAATAGAAATTATTCTCGATTTGGTTTTGAAAGATTCTAATAATAATTATTTCAGTTTTATGCCAAATTATACAAAAATAATTTTTGATAACAGATGTAATACTAATGATATCAATGATATTTGTGAAGAATTTAAAGAGTTATTAATAAGATTAGCAATAAATAATAATAGTAGTATGTTTTACTATGTGTTAAAAGAATTGAAAAAAGCAATATTAAATCTTGAAACTAAGGATAGGTTGGTACAAGAAAAGTTATTTGATATATGTATTACAATACTTTCAAGAACGGTAAATATTAAAAATAAGGAATTTATAGAAATAACTATAGGTGCGATCGATGATATAGTGGAACATATAGACAAAGATAGAAAAATATCAGATAAATTTGGTAAGCATATTATAGAAAAAATATCAGATATTGTTATTTATAGAAGTAGAATTGATGAAAATGATGCAGTAAATTTAATATATCTTTTATATGGATTTATAGAAGATGGAAAAGAATATAATTTTGTTTCAAATGATAATGCAAAGAAGAAATTACTCTATAAAAATATTTATAATATTGGGATAAGCTGTATAGAAAATAATAAAGAAAATGCTGTAAGAACAGTTTCTAATACTCTAGGTTGGTGTATTATCAGAAGTATAAACAAAGATAATAATGAGCTAACTAACTATATTATTGATAGAACTATAGATTTATATAGAATTGCAGAAAATATGCAAGTTTCAGAAAAAACTTTAATTTTTATAATGACGTTATTTACAACAGTAGGTACATATTGTTGCAAACAAACAAATTACAGACCATATCTAGATAAGATACTGAATATATTAAAAAGGGAAGATTATATGAGAATAAAAACAGCAATAGAGTTAAGAACAAATGAAAATACAATGTGGGACAATTTATATGATAATAATACTAAACAATTAACAAAAAAATTCTTAGAACTATTAAAAAATAAAGCAGAAAATTAATCTGCTTTATTTTTTGCTCTATTTTTATAAACGTTAGCAACATTTCTACAAGAAGGAGTGTCATATTCAGCATTCAAGTTTTTTGCAATAAAAGGTTTACCACAATGTTTGCAAATTTTAACCTCTTTTCTATCATTAGTTTCATTTAAAGCTAAAATAAGTTCTATAGCTTGTTTTAGAGAATTAAAATTCCAATGTAATATTGCTTTATCTTTTAAATCTAACTCAAAACCTATGCCAAAAGGTCTAAAATCACTAACTAAATTAGCATAAATTATTTTTTTATCTAAATTGTCCTCAGCAAGATATTTTTCAGTATCACTAAATACATCATAAAGTAATCTTGCATATGTAATTATAAAAGCGATTTTTTCAGAATATTTCTTTGAAAAAGCTAATCCATAAATATTATCTATACCTAGTTCTAAATAAGGATTATTGTTTCCATATAAATTTAAGAAATCTTCTTGTGTTAAAGGTTTATTAAAATCAATAGTATTTACTGATTTAAAAAATGGACTTATATATTCTTCTAAAGATATAGATTGAACATGGTATGGCTTTTGTAAATATACTTTTCCTTCAGTAACAAAAGTATTATTCATAGGAGCATAAGTTATATCTCCAACTAAACCGTATTTTTTAACAAAATCTAATACCATATCTTGAAAAGTTTTTTCAGTACTTAACAATTCACAGTATATATCTGATCTAGAATATGAAAGTCTAGCTTCTCTACCAATTAATAAAAAATCAACTAATAAATCCTTAGAATAATCAAAAGGATTATATATTTCATAATCTGAATCAGCAGATGGCTGTATATAAAATTCATTATCATATTTTACAATTTCATAATTATCATATTTAACCCATCTTGTACTAAAGTTGGGATTTTTTTCTTTAATCATAAAAACACCTCAAAATTTTATAAAAATCTATTGACTTTTATAAAGAAATATCATACTATGTTATTAGTTAAGCATACCTACATAATAACAATGGTAAAAATGTAAGTTACTAACTCTATTAACATTATACCTTAAAGGAAAGGTATAAGTCAAGTAGAGTAAAAATAAAACCGAAAAGGGAGGTGAGAATATGGGGATACCAGAAATTCAAAGAACTACTCTAACAATGAGAGAGGCAGCAGAATATTTAGGAATTTCATACTGGTTAATTAATCAACTAGTAAAAAGAAAACAAATACCATGCTCTAAAGTTGGTGGAAAAATCTTATTTAGAGTAAAAGCATTGGAAGAGTACTTGAGTGAAAAGGAACAAGCGTCAGTACGATAAAAGAAAGGAGGGCTAATATATGATCCAAGTACAATGGCTTAAAATTTATACGGATATATTTGATAATGAAAAAATAAAAAAGCTATTAAAAAATAGGGATGGGGACACCTATTGTAGAGTATGGTTTCAATTGCTAACAATAGCTGCAAAAAGTAATCAACATGGAGCTATATTACTTGGAGAAAATATTCCAATGACAATAGATGATTTAGCAAGAGTTATGAACAAGACAGTGAATAAACTTACAACGATTATACAACAGTTATGCAATCTTGGCATGATAATTGTAAAAGAAGATACAATCTATATAAAAAATTGGGATGTATATCAAAGTACTGATAAACTTGAAAAAATCCAAGAAGATAACAGAAGAAGACAACGAGAATATAGAGAAAGACAAAAGAAAAATAACGTTACACAAATGTTAGGTAACACAGAAGAAAAGATTAGAGAAGAAAAGATAAAAAATAGAATAGAAGAAGGGAAACAATTTGAGAATGAAAGTGGATTTAAAGACTAAAAAAGCAAAAGTAATTCATGAAAAAAGAAATAAAAAAACAAGGAGGAATAAAAGTATGGTCAAAACAAAAATAATAAAAGAATTAAAATGTGAGTTTTGTGGAAAAGGATTAAGACAAGAAGTTAACACCTGGGTAGTAGGAGGTAAAGAAATTTGTATAAAAAGAATACCAGAAAGATGCGATTGTAAACAAGCAAAAGAGTATTGGAAAGAACAAGATGAGTTTGAAAGAATAAAATTATTAACTAAATTAGAAATTGAAAGAAAAAAGAATATGGAAAGACTATATACACTTAGTGGTATGAGTTCTAGATTAAGAAATTATAATTTCGAAAATTATAAAGTATGTAATGAAAATAAAACAGCATATTTTAAAGCCAAGAAATATGTAGCTGATTTATTAGCAGGTAAGAAATCAAATAGTTTATTTATTACAGGAAATATAGGAACAGGAAAAACACATTTAGCAGCAAGTATAGCAAATGAACTAATAAAAAATGGACAACCAGTAATTTTCGGAACATTAATTAATCTATTAACTGAAGTAAAAGATTCATATAGTATTGATGGCGAATATGAAAGTAAAATTATAAATAAGTATTCAAAAATTGGTTTACTGATAATAGATGATTTAGGAAAGGAAAGACCTAGTGAGTGGACTTTAGAAAAGTTATTTACAATTATAAATAATAGATATGAAAATAACTTACCAGTAATAATAACAACAAATTATAACAGAGAAAAATTGAGAGAAAGGTTAGCTTGTAATAAAAATTATGAGATAGCAGATTCAATAATTTCAAGATTATATGAAATGTGTAAAGGAATAAATATTACTGGAAAAGATAAAAGAAAAGAGTTAGTATAAGTCGCCAAACAAAATACTAACTCAACAAATATTCTAAATTAATTTTAATATAAAATGGCTAAAAAGTAAAGTTTTTAGTACAAAAAAACAAATAATAAGGAGCATTAAAGGTACAAAAAAGTATCTTTAATCGCTCAAATAAAATAAAAAAGGAGAGTGCAAGTTATGGATATAACTTATAGAAAAGTAGGAGATTATTATGTACCAAATATAAAAGCTCCAGAACCAATAAAAGGATTTAAATTAGAAAAATATAGTGCATTAAGGTTGAAATATTTAAAGGAGCATAGGCGTGGTGAATACACATATTTATTGATAGAAAATAAGTTACAAAGTCATCTGTTAGAGGTACAAAAAAATGCAAAAAAGGAATACGAAATGTTAATGAAAGAATTAAGAATAAAAGAAAATATTACAGAAGAATTGAAGGAAAAAGATCAAATGAAATGGGTAGGTCTTATGAATAATATTAGTAATATTGCAGATGAAATTGTAATAAAAAAATATGTATATGAAGAGTAATAATGAATAAAAATGCTTAAGTTTCTGTAAGAAATTTAGGCATTTTCAATATCTGAAGTTTTATAAATTATGTCTAAGCAAGCAATGAATTTCATCAGTCGAAATTCAAATATGGGGAAAATTCCCCAATCCCCTTTTTAAGAGAGGAGGAATAAGAATGGCGACTACAAGTTTGTGGAAAGTAGACAAAAGATTAGATCATGTAATTGATTATGCAACAGATAAAGATAAAATAAAAAATAAAAATGTAGAAGAAAGTGAATATATAATTATGCAAGCAATAAACTATGCAACTAATGCAGATAAAACAGAAAAACAATTCTTTGTATCAGGAATAAATTGTGAGCCAAAGACAGCTTTAAAACAAATGATAAAAACTAAAAAGAAATTTAACAAATATAAATATAGCAAAAAAAATAAAATAATGGCTTTTCATGGATATCAATCTTTTGAAGAAGGAGAAGTTACTACAGAAGTAGCACATGAAATAGGAGTAAAACTTGCAGAAGAAATGTGGGGAGATAGATTTGAAGTTGTAGTATCTACACATTTGAACACAAAACATATTCATAATCATTTTGTATTAAATTCTGTATCTTTTGTAGATGGAAAGAAATATTACAGTAATTATGAAAATACTGCACTACTTAGAAGAACATCAGATGATTTATGCGATGAATATGGACTTAAAGTTTTGAAAAAAGGTCAGTATAAAAATTACAAGGTGAATTTTGATAAATATTATGAAAGTGCAATACAAAAATCAAGTTATTATACCTTTGCAAAAGAAGATATTGATTATGCAATAAAACAAGCATGGAGTTATAAGCAATTTGTAAATATTTTAAATAATATGGGATATTTTGTGAATATAAGAGCGGGAAAAATTAGTATAAGGAGAGAACCATATAAAAGAAATATTAGAATTGAAAGGGCATTTGGAGAAGAATATTCTTTAGAGAGAATAGAGTATAGAATTTTATATACAAATCCAGAAAAAGAAGTATATCCAAAACCTCAAACATGGAATACGAAATTAAAATATAAAGGAAATTTAAAATCAAAACCTAAAGCAAAAGGATTAAAGGCATTATATTTGTACTATTGTTACTTATTAAAAGTATTTCCAAAGAAAAACATGCAACACAAATTAACTCCTGAGATGAGAGAAGCAGTAAAGAAAATGGATGAATATTCTGAACAAACAAGATTGATATGCAAATATAATATAACAACTCTTAGTGAATTAAATACTCGTAAAAACGATTTTAAAGAGGAATTACAAGCATTAATAAATGAACGAAAGAAATTATATTACACAAGAGATAAAATGCCTGAAAATCAAAATAGAGAGAAAATATTAAATGATATTATAGCAATAGGAGAAAAAATTACAAAAGTTAGAAAAAAGATTAAGTTATGTGTCAATATAGAAAAACAAAGCTTGGAAAAATTAGAACAAATAAAAGCTTTTGAAGAAAGACAAAAACAGGAAAAGGAACAAAAGAAAAGCAAGAAAAAAGAAAAAAGATATGAAAGATAGAACTGGCACAGAAATGTGCCAAATTTTTTGTGCTAATTTGTAAAAAAAGCTTGAAAAAAAACATATAAAATGATATATAAACTATAAGCTTATAGTTTATATAAAGAAAGGAATCTAAATGAGTAAATTCAGAACATTTTTGAAAAAAGAATTTAATAATAAAAATACAAGTCAAAATAAATTTGCTCAATCTTTAGGTATATCTTCTTATTATTTGGGACAATTGTTAAAAGGAGAGAAAAGCCCTCCTGATAGAAATTTACAGATAAGAATATCTGAAGAATTGGAGTTAGAGGGACAAAAGAAAAATCAGTATTTTGATTTAATAGCAAAAGAAAGAGAAGATATTCCTACAGATATATATATGAAGATACTGAATAATCCAGATAAATGGGATGAAATAAGGAAGTTTATGAAAAAGGAGATAAAGTAAATGGAAGAAACAATGAATATATCAAAAGAAGTAAGTATGGTTTGGAGTATAGCAAATAAATTGAGAGGAGCATATAAAAGTGATAAGTATAAGGATGTAATAATTCCTATGGTAATAATAAGAAGATTTGAATGCGCTTTAGCGAAAACAAAAGCGGCAGTATTAGAAGAATATGAAAAAGATAAAACAATACCAGCAAAAATATTGTGTCAAAAATCTGGATATTCTTTTTATAATACAAGTAAATTTGATTTAAAAGAATTACTTAATGATTCAGAACATATTGCAGCAAATTTTAAATCGTATATAAAAGGATTTTCAGCAAATGTACAAGAAATTATAGATAATTTATCTTTTAATTCTGAAATAGACAAGATGGATAAAAATAACAGATTATTGGGTGTAATTAAAGATTTTTCTAATCTTGATTTAAATCCAGAAACAATAAGCAATCATAAAATGGGTTATATATTTGAAGATATTATTAGAAGATTTTCTGAAAATGCTGAGGCTGGTGATCATTTTACTCCAAGAGAAGTAATCAAATTAATGGTGGATATCTTGTTATCAGAAGGTAGTGACGATTTAATGGCAGCAGGAAAAACAGTAACAATATTGGATGCAGCTTGTGGAACACGGAGGGATGCTTAGTACAGCAAGAGAAGCTATTTTAAAAATGAATCCTGATGCTGATGTACAGTTGTTTGGACAAGAAGTAAATCCGGAATCTTATGCTATTTGTTTAGCTGATATGATGATTAAAGGTCAAAATGCAAATAACATAAAATTTCAGGATACCATGATAAAAGATTCTTTTGAAGCAACAATTAATACTCCAGAACAAAAAATGAGATTTGTTATTATGAATCCACCATTTGGACAACCATGGGGAGGGAAAGATGCAGCAACAGGTGTTGAAAGTGCAGTAAATAATGAATATAAAAAAGGATTTAAAGGAAGATTTGGAGCAGGTTTACCAGGTACAGGAGATATGCAATTATTATTTATGCAACATGCTATTTCAAAATTAGATAATAATGGAAAAGCTGCAATAATAACTAATGGTTCTCCACTATTCTCTGGAGGAACATCATCAGGGGAAAGTCAAATTAGAAAATATATGATTGAACAAGATTTAATTGAAACAATAATAGCTTTACCTACAGATTTATTTTACAATACTAATATAGGTATATATATTTTTATATTATCTAAAGAAGGTACAAAGAGAAAAGAAAGAAAAGGTAAAATACAATTAATTAATGCTACATCAGAAGAATTTTGGACGCAATTAAGAAAGTCATTAGGTAAGAAGAGAAAAGAAATAAGTGCAAAACAAATAGAAAAAATTGTTAGATTATATGCGGATTTCAAAGAAAATAAATATTGTAAGATATTTGACAAAGAGGAATTTTTATATAGGGAATATTCTGTATATCAACCACTACAAAGAAATTACGCTATAACAGAAGAAAGAATAGAAAATATGATCAATAGTGGATGTTTATCAAATTTCTATAATCAAGATAAAGTAGATGAATTAAGTTTATTAGATCCTATTCCTTCAAAAGAAAAGAAACAACTAGATAAATTTTTAGAAAATAAGATTGTATATGAAAAAATAATTGCATTATTAAAATCAAATACATCAGAGGTTTTATATAAAAGAGAAAGCGAATTTTTACTAGTTATAAAAAATGTTTTGAAAGATGTAGATAAGAAGTTAATAGATAAGATTGTTGATGGACTATCTGAAATGGACAAGACAGCTGAAATACATAGAGATAGAAATGGTAATATTATATATGATAAAACAACTAAGGATACAGAGATTGTTAAATACAATAAAGACATAGATGAATATATGCAAGAAGAAGTTTTACCACATGTGCCAGATGCTCATTATGAATTTGAAGAAGACTTAAATGCTAAGAAACCAGTTATAAAAACAGGAGCAGAATTTCCATTTACAAGATACTTCTATGAGTATAAAGAACCTGAAAAGGCAGATGATTTACTTAAACAATTTATGGATATTGAAGATGAATTAAGTGATAAAATAAAGTCATTTTTTGAGGAGGTGCAATGATGAAAGATACAGCTACAGAATGGATTGGATTGATACCACAGAAATGGTCTTTAAAAAAAATTAAATATTTATCTAACAATGAAAAAAACTCATTTGTTGATGGGGATTGGATTGATTCTGAATATATAGAGGATACAGGAATTAGATATTATACAACAGGTAATATTGGAGATGGAGAATTTAAAGAACAAGGTAATGGATTTATTAGTAAGGAGAATTTTATAAAATTAAAATGTAAATTTGCACATTCAGGAGATTTAATTTTTTCAAGGTTAAATGCTCCGTACGGAAGAAGTTGTATACTACCTGATATTGAAGAAAATTGTGTAATAGCAGTAGATAATGTTATTTTACGAACTAATAATGATAAAAGATATATTTGCTATGTTAGTCAATGTAATGGATATCATCATGCAGTTGAAGATTTTTCAAATGGATCTACAATGCAAAGAATAAGTAGAACAAATTTGGGAAATGTTCTTATACCACTACCACCTATTGGAGAACAACATTTAATTGCTGATTTTCTGGATGATAAAGTACAAAAAATAAAAAAAATTATTATGAGCTTAAACAAACAAGTTATTATATTAAATAAATATAGAAAATCATTGATTAAAGAAATTGTAACAAAAGGATTAAAATCTGATGTTAAAGTGAAAGATACTTATATTAATTGGATTGGAAAAATCCCTGAAAATTGGGAGCTTTATTCTCTAAAACACTTATTTAAGATGTATGCAGGTGGAGATGTAGATGAATACGATTTTTCAGAAGAGTATTCAACTGAAAAGCCATATCCAATATATTCAAATTCTTTAGAAAAGAATGGTCTTTTTGGATATATGAGTAAATATAGATTTAAAGGAAATAGTTTTACTGTAACAGGGAGAGGAGATGTAGGAAAAGCAATTGCTAGAAATGATGCATATTATCCAATAGTAAGATTATTAGTTTGCATACCAAAATTTAATGATGACACTCGTTATTATGCGTATTGTGTAAATTCTGCAGATTTATTAGGAGAACAAACAGCAATGGCACAATTAACAACTCAAAAATTAGGAGTAAATAAATTTCCTAGACCATCTATTACAGAACAAAAGAAAATTGCGGATTATTTAGATGCAAAGTGTGCTAAAATAGATGATATAATATTAAACAAACAGCAACAAATAGAAAAAATGGAAAAATATAAAAAATCATTAATATATGAATATGTAACTGGAAAGAAAAGAGTAAAGGGGGCTGAAGAACTATATGGATAACTTTTTTAAAGAAAGATACGATTATCAAAGATATATAATAGATTATTTGGTAAATGAAAATAAATTTATAGAAAGAGATAGTAAAACAAAATATAATCCAATTTACGCAATGGATACAGAATTGTTACTTAAATTTTTAGAAGAAACTCAGCCTGAAAAAATAGAAGAAATAAGAAAAATTCATGGAGAAGAAGCAAATAATTTAATTATAAAAAGGGTAAATAACGAAATTACTAAGAGAAATAGCAGTTTAATTAGCAGATTAAAAAATGGAATTTATTTTGATAATAATATTAGCCTAGATTTAATGTATGACAAACCAGCTACTACATTCAATGAGGAATTAAATGAGTTGTATCATAAAAATATATTTTCTGTTATGGAAGAAGTATATCATAAAGAGAATGAAAGAATAGATTTAGTTATATTTTTAAATGGTATAGCGATAATTACAATAGAGTTAAAAAGTAATCAATCGGGACAGAATTTCGAAAATGCTATTGAACAATATAAAAATGATAGAGACTTTAATACAAGATTATTATCATTTAAAACAGGAGCATTAGTGCATTTTGCAATGGATACTAAAGAAGTATATATGTGTACTAAATTATCTGGAAAGTCGTCGTATTTTTTACCATTTAATAAAGGAAATGAAGAAGGTGGTAAGGGAAATCCTCATGTTGATGGAAAATTAAATGTATACTACATGTGGGAAGATATATTAACTAAAGATATGTTATTATATTTAATTAAGAATTTTATATTTGTTGAAAAAGAAGAAAAAGAAGATCCTAAAACGGGTGTTATGAAATTAAAAGAAAATCTGATATTTCCTAGATATCATCAACTAGATGCTATAAGAAAATTAGTGGATGATATAAAAATTAATACTACTGCAAAGAATTATTTGATAGAACATAGTGCTGGTTCTGGTAAAACAAAAACGATAGCATGGCTTGCACATAGATTACAATCATTACATGATGTAAATGAGAAAAATATCTTTGATTCAGTTTTAATTATTACAGATAGAATTGTAGTAGATCAACAATTACAAAATGCTATTATTGCTATAGATCATAAACAAGGTTTAATTAAAGTTATGGATGAAAAATGTACATCATCAGACTTAGCTGATGCATTAAAAAGTAATACTAAAATTATAGTTTCTACAATACAAAAATTTAGGTATATTTTAGACGAAACAAAAAATATATTGGATAGAAGTTTTGCAATAATTATAGATGAAGCACATTCCTCAACATCAGGAAAAAATATGGCAGCAGTAACAGAAGTCTTATCTGATGAAGAAAATGAAGATGATTCTGTTGAAGATTTAATATTGGATGAAATTACAAAACAAGGTAAACAAAAAAATATATCAATGATTGCATTTACTGCTACACCAAAAAAACAAACCTTACAATTATTTGGAAATATAAATAAAGATGGTAAACCAGCACCATTTCATATATATGGAATGAAACAAGCAATTCAAGAAGAATTTATATTAGATGTGTTAACAAATTATACTACATACAAAACATATTATGAAGTAAATAAAAAGATGGAAGAAAATCCAGATGTATTTTCTAGTGTTGTAAAAAAGAAAATTAATAGATTTGTTGATATGCACCCAACTAATATAGGACAAAAAGTTGAAATAATAATAGAGCATTTTAGAAATTGTATAATGAGAGAATTAGGTGGAAAAGCCAAAGCTATGGTTATTACATCTTCAAGAGAATCAGCAGTTAGATATAGAAATGAATTTGAAAAATATGTTAAATTACATAATTATGGAGATATTAAAGCTTTAGTTGCTTTTTCTGGAAAAGTAACTGTAGATGGAAAAGAATATAGCGAAGTTGGAATGAATAATATATCTGAGAATGCCCTGAGAGAAGAATTTGATAAAGACGATTATCAAGTACTATTGGTTGCAAACAAATATCAAACAGGATTTGATCAACCTAAATTAGTAGCTATGTATGTAGATAAAAAACTAAGTGGAATAGCAGCAGTTCAAACATTATCAAGATTAAATAGAATATGTCCTCCGTATAATAAGCAAACATTTATATTAGACTTTAAAAATTCATATGAAGATATAAAAAGAGCATTTGAACCATACTATGATGGAACAATACTTTCAGAAAGTATTAATCCTGAAATGGTATATGATTTAATAGCTAAAGTAGATTCATATAATTTTATGGATTTTTCTGATGTATTAAGTTTTAACGATTATGCCTATAAGGATAAGAAGAGAATAACAGATAAAGTTAAAATGGAAAGTTTGATTGATAGAGCTTTGAGTAAAATTAAGTGTAGAGATATTAAAGAACAATTAGAAATTAAAAAGAATATAGGTAGTTTTAATAAATTTTATAGATTTTTAATACAGGCAACAGCGTTTGAAGATATTGATTTACACAAAAAATATAACTATTTATCTGTATTATATAAGGAATTAGATGTTACAGGAATTAAAGTAGACTTTAATGTAGTACAAGCTGTAGATATTACAGGTCTTGAACAAAAGAAAACAGGCGAGTATATCATAAAAAAAGGGACACAAACAGTTGATGCTAAACCTGAAATTAAGTATACTAATCCTCGACCAGTTACTATAGAAATGGAACAAATGAAAAAACTGACAGAGATAATTGAAGAAATTAATATAGAAAAGGGAATAAACATAGATTCAAATCTGGCGCATACATCATTAAAACAAATTAAAGATATACTAATAAACAATAAAGATTTAAAAAATAGTGCAATTGTAAACGATTACAAGGATTTTAATTTTGCATATTATAGAAGTGTAGATGAAGCGTTAGAGGAAGGATATGATCATAACAGAGAGTTATATAAGTTATTGTTAGACGATAATGATGCTAAAAAAAGAATTTTAGGTATATACATGGAAGAAATATATAAAGTATTAAATAAAGTGAATGGAGATATTCCTATGGTAGCAGAAGAAGGTGAGAGATATTATTTGGATAATGATATATTTGAAAAAAATGTAGGAAGATTTAAAACAATAAGTGGAAGAAATATATATTATTATGGAGAAGAATTTGGAGATACAATTCAAGTAAAGAATAGTGTATATGAAGAAATTAAGACATTAAATGGTTTGTTTGGAATTTTACTAAAATGTTGGGATAAAGAAACTGCATATTCAGCATCACAAGCAGACTATATTAAAGATAATGATCCAACATATGGACAATGTGCAATAACTGCTATAATAGTAAATGATATGTTTGGAGGTACAATACATAAAATTAAAATAGAAGGTGGAGGAACGCATTATTTTAATAAAATAGAGGGGCATTATATAGACTTAACAAGAGATCAATTTGATTTATATAATATAGATATAGATTATGAGCCGAATGAAGAAGTAACAAAACAATATTGTCTCAAAGATGACGATACATTAAAGAGATATAACTTATTGAATAAAAAAATAAAAAAATTTGGATAAGAATCAAGAGATTGTACATATTTGTGTACAATCTTTTTGTATAAAAAATATAAAAATATATATAATATATTTACAATTTTAACACAAAATGATAAAATGTGTTTAAAATGCAAATAAAATATGAGGAGAGTTACAAATGTATAAAAATATTATAGATATTATTAATAAAAATGATGGAATAATAACTAGCAAAGAGGCTCAAGAAAAGGGAATTTCAAGGACAATGCTAAAAAAAGTCAATGATTTAGGATTGATTGAAAGAATTTCCCAAGGAGTTTATATAACAGATAAATTTATCTATGATGAATATTACTTATTTCAGTTAAAGCATAAAAATACGGTATTTTCATATAATACAGCATTATATTTGCAGGAAAAAACAGAGAGAACTCCTAATAAAATGGATATTACAACTACAAAAAATAATAGTTTAGCATATTGCAAAGATATTGCTAACATATATAGAGTGAATCAAAATATATTAGAGTTGGGAAAAATAAAAGTGAAAACTCCAACAGGAAAAACAGTTAATGCATATAACTTAGAACGTACGGTTTGTGATATTATTAATAATAAAGCAAATATCGATATAGAAATGGCAAATAAAGCAATTAAAAATTGTATTAAAAGTAAAGAATTTAATGCAAATAAAATGTTTGAATATGCAAAAAAATTGAAAGTATATGAGAAGGTAAAAATATACATGGAGGCAATAATATGATAAAAAATGCAAAAAGCTTAATGGATAAGTCGAGATATTTAGCATCAAAAAATAACATTACAACAAATGAGGTTTTGCAAAACTATATGTTTGAAAGAATATTAGAAAGATTATCGATTTCAAGGTATAAAAATAATTTTATTCTAAAAGGTGGATTACTATTGTCTTCAATAATGGGGATAGATACTAGAACTACTATGGATATGGATACTTGCATAAAAGGCATGAATTTGATGGATGAACAATTATATGAAGTTTTAAATGAGATTTTAAATATCGATGTAAATGATGGTGTCAAGTTTGAAATAAAAAACTCTAAGCCAATAAGAGAAGATGATGACTATGGAGGATTAAAATATAAGTTACTAGCAAAATTTGATAACCTTAGAGTGAACTTAAGCATTGATATTGCAACAGGAGATTTAATTACACCAAGAGAAATAGAATATGATTATAAAATGATGTTTGAAGATAGAAGTTTAAAAATAATGACTTATAATATAGAAAGCATTATAGCTGAAAAATTTCAAACAGTAATATCAAGAGGTATATTAAACAGTAGAATGAAAGATTATTATGATTTATATTATTTAATTACATATGAAAAATACTCAAAAGATAATTTAAAAGAAGCAATAATAAAAACTTTCAAAAAGAGAAATACAGATATAAACTCAATAGATAAAATTATTGAAGAGATAAAACAAAGTGAATTTACTAAAGAATTATGGATTGAATATACTAAAAAACATCAATATGTTAAAAGTTTAAAGTTTGAAGAAATTATAAGGAAAATTAATACTATTAGTGAAATAATATTATAAGTAACAACAAGTGGGGGAAAATAAATGATAAAAGAAATTACAGAAATATTAAATAGTGCTGACCAAATAGATAATTGGAGTATTAATCTAGTAAAAATAAATGTAACAAAAAGGGAAGGGGTAAAATATTACGTTGAAGAATTATCAGATTTTGATGGAAATGGAATATTAAAAACGCTAAAAGAAATCGTTCAAATATATACTAATGGAGAGAAAGCTTCTTTATATAGTGATATTGAAGAGTATAATAGTGATACAATTTCAAATGTAATATATAAAATGGATATTACAAATGAATTAATAAAAGATACATATGATTTATTCATAAGTGCATTATCAAATCCTGACCAAGAAAATGATCCTACAAAAAATAAATATGATTGCTATGTTTTAAAAAGTAGCATTGAAGAAAATGGAGAAGATATACCAATAAAGTTTATTTTTATGAAGAATCCTATAAAAGTACTAAAAAATAAATTTATAAAGTTAGGAGAAAAATATAAAGAAATTACTGATACAGTTATTGGATTAGAATTATCTATTGATATGATAGCATACGGAAATACAATATATTTTTTTAATAACTCTGGAGAAAAACTTTTTAATATGGAAAGAGCATATAAAGCTGTTTGTAAAGAGAAAATAGAAGAAATAAAAGATATGGAAATAGTTTCTGATATTGAAGCTTTTATAAATGTTGCAAATTCAGGACATAATCCTAAAAAATTTATATCTTTTAATAAAGAAAATTTAAAATTATTAAAGAATGATAAAATGAAAGATAGTATTTCAATTAAATTTAACATTCCTCTAATAAATGGAAAATTTGATACATCAAACGATGAAGTATCAAAAAAATTGATAAAATTATTATGTGATAAAGGAAAAATAGATCCATTTAATAATAAACCTGTAGAGGTGGCTGGAGCAAAGGAATGGAAATAGGGAGGATGTTAAATGACAAGTATTAACTCATGGTGTTTATATTATGTCTCATTTGTACCATTATGGTTGGCAATATTATTCATAGATATAAAAAATATTGTAGATAAAAAACAAAATTTATTTACAGAAAAAATTTCTATTATAGCTATAATTGTTTTATTTATTATTAGCTTAATAATTGTAAGAAGACTTATTATAGATAAAAGAAAAAGTGGTGCAGAAAAATACATAATTGTGGAAGCAAAAAAATCTAAAGATATTACTATTGAATATTTTTTAGCGTATGTTTTACCATTATTTGCTTTTGATTTTACTCAATGGGATCAATTAATAATATTTTTGATATTTTATTTATCACTTGGCTTTTTATGCGTAAAACATAGCTATTTTACAGCTAATATTATTTTAGAAATTTTAAAATATAATTTTTATGAGTGCTCATTAAAAAATTCAGATGGAAAAGTTATTGACAAATATGTTATAAGCAAAAACAATTTAGAAACTGAAAATAGTATATTGTTAAAAAGTATAAATAACGAATATATGATAGAACCAAAAACATAATACTGGAAGAATGTAGACTTCCAGTATTTTTAAATTATCAATATTTAATCAAAACAACCATTAATTAGTTCAATACCATCACAAAATCCGTTTCTATAATATTTTTCATCCCAATAAATAATATAATCTGTAAAATTTGAATCAAGTAAATCAAGCTGTTTTTTTACAAAATTTCTGTTCTGTTTAGGAATACTATTTAAAATCTTTTCAGAAATTTCATCAAAATCAATAGTATGTTTTCTATCTTCTTTAGTTAAATATCCTAATTCAGTTTCTTCTCTATAATTTAACCATTCTCTTAAAATATCATCATTTACTTTTCTAAAATTTCTCATAATTATCCTCCATTAATATAAAAAATCTGTAAGTGATTTTAAGGTTCCAAAAATATATAAATTTAAAATTTTGGGGACACAATGGGGACAAAAGTACCCAAAATTGACTTAAAATCACTTAAAAATACATAACTTATAAATCAATAAAACCATTGAAATATAAGCAAAAACTATCAATTTCAATAAAATTCAAAAATTGCTGATAATACCCTCATAACCCGAAGGTCCTAAAGTAACATATTTAATACAAAAAACGAAATATATTACAGAAAAAAATATTTTATCCCATGCAGTACTATAACAAAAATATAGAATAATAAAAAATGTCGAAAAAATTTCATTAATTTACAAATTTCGACAAATTTCGCAACAAAAGAATGCTATACTATCCGAGGGGGATAAATATGAAAAAACATAGTTCAAAAATAATAACAATTTTTTTTATCGTATTAACTATAATTTTTATAGGATTTAATGCATATGCTCATTCTGGAAGAACTGATGCAAATGGAGGCCATAGAGACAATAAGAACAAGAGCGGTTTGGGGAGTTATCATTATCATTGTGGAGGAAATCCGGCACATTTACATACAAATGGAGTATGCCCATATTCATCAACGACAAAGAAAAGTAGTGCATCATCTTCAAGTAGTAAAACGGAAACAAGCACAAGTACCAATACTAATAAAGCCCAACCAACTACAGTTGAGGTAGAGCAAATAAAAATAAATGAAAATATAGAAGAGTTAGATGTAGGAAACAGTATATTGTTTACGGTAACAATAACTCCTGAAAATGCAACAGATAAGAATATCAAGTGGGAATCTAGTGATGAAAATATTGCTGAAGTTACTTCTTGGGGGACAGTTGTTGCTAAAAAAACTGGTATAGTAACTATAACTGCTAGATCAATTAATGGAAAAACGAGTAGTGTGGAAATAAATGTCAAAGAGAAAAAAGAGGCTCAGAACACTGCTATAATAACTTCATCAGTAAATAGTAGTAATAATATTATTACAAGCAATAATATAAATGATCAATCATCATCAAATTCTGCAGGAACAATATTAGGTTTAGGCATTTTAGCTGGAGGAGGTTATTTAGGATACAAAAAGTATAAAAAATCAAATTAAAGTGGAGATGATAATATGAAGTTTGGAATGAGAAAACCAAGTATAAAAAAGAGTATTTCAGCAAGAACAAAAGGAAAAGCAAAAAGAAGTCTAAAAAAAGCAATACTTCCAGGCTACGGGAAAAAAGGAATAGAATGGATAAAAAATCCTAAAAAAGCAGCATATAATAAAATTTACAAAAAGACTACTTTCAGTATATGGGAGTTGTTTAAATAATAAATATAAACTTAGAAATTGTGATAATAGATGTATATAAAAAAGTGTTATTTGGTAAAATTCTAAATAACACTTTTTTTAAATGAGTTATAATTGTTTTAATATAATAAATATATAAATGAAACATAATTATTTGCTATCCTCTGAGATTTCTACTTCCACTACATCCAAATCCCTAATCGCAGGATTATACAATTGATGTCCCATATAATCAAACCTAGAACCATGGCAAGGGCAATCCCAAGTCTTATCAAGATTATTCCAACTAAGCAAGCAACCTAAATGAGTACAAATAGGTTTAACAGCAAAAATTTTACCATTAGCATCCTTATAAATTCCAAGCTTTTGACCTTTATATTCAAGCACATGCCCAGTATCATTTTCAAGATCAGCAAAAATTTTTTCTGATACATGAGGAGAGCTATTTTCAATTTTTGAAAAATCACTATCATTTATATACGCCATATTATTATCTTCTTTTCTATTAATCGCAGAGCCATTTGTATCAGTATTATTATCAGTTTCATTAATTCCAGCTTCAGCCACAACCTCAGGGACCTTAAACTTATTAATTACAAGCGAATTAGCAGTTTCTTTTATCATATTCCCAAGCTCTGCATTATTCTTAATAGGATACAATCTAGTAGCTTTGAAAACATCCTCATATTCATTTTCTTTTCCTAAAATTTTATCAACAATAATATTAGCAGCAACATTAGAAGAAGTCATTCCCCATTTATTAAAGCCGGTACCAATGTACATATTAGGCATAAAATGAGAAAACTCACCAATATAAGGGATTTTATCAAGCGTAATACAATTCTCAGTATTCCATTTATATAAAACTTTACAATCAGGATAATATTTTCTAACCTCATCTTCCAATATATTGTAGGCATTTGATAAATCTATCTTACTACCAGTCTTATGATCTGCACCGCCCAACTAACAACAATCTTTTTCCATTAGAACCATTTACAAATCTATATGAAAAAGTAGGTTGCTCAGAATTTATATACATTCCATCAAAAGTCTTATTTCCAATATCTACTGCAATTACATAAGATGTTGATTGATACATCTTTAAAAAATAGTATCCTAAACGATCAATAAAAGGATAATGAGAGGCTAGTATTACATATTTTGATTTAACAACACAATCTTTACATGATGTTATAAACTCATCGTTTTCTTTTTCAATATTTTGGACAAGCGTATCTGTATAAATTTCACCTGTACCTTTTGTAACCTTAAAAGAGTTGATGTGTTTATCAGAACTTTCTGTAAAAGAATTGATCGGACCAGTAGAATTAATAGAAAATGAATTATTAGACTCAGTAGAATTAGAAGTAAAAGAATGACTATCCTTATTAGCTCCTTCTGAGCTAGCATTACTCGAATCATTTTCAACGATGTCAGCCCCAATTGCTCTATCTTCAGTCGAACCAGCTCCAACTGAACTAGCACTGCCTGAACTATTTTCAACGATGCCATCTCCAACTGAAACTGAGCCAACCGAGCCCGCATTAACTAAACCATCAATCACACTAGAACCACTAGAAGTAATACACTTTGCCAATCCATACGCATATTTCATAGGATTAAACTCAGCTTGATTTGGAAACTTTATAGCACCTAACACATCAAAAGGAAGAGGAGTAGATGTAACAAATTCGCTTTTAAATCCAAGAGAATTTACAGCTTCATTTTCCAATTTGATTTTTTCTAATTCATCCAAATTATTAGTATAAACATAACTATCCTGTCTTTCAAAATCACAATCGATTTTTTCTTTCTCAATTATTTTAGCAATATTTTCTATAGCATCTTGATTTGCATACAAATATTTCTTAGCCATAGATTTACCTAAAGAGTCAATTAAATATTTATATATAAGATTATGCTGACTTGTTATTTTTGCAGTAGTATGCCCAGTTGTTTTACTGGCAATATCTTTCTCCTTCTCTAAAAGAACAACATTATATCCTTGTTTTATTAAATAATAAGCGCAAGTAAGTCCAAAAATACCAGCACCAACTATACAAACATCAGTAGATATATCATTTTCTAATTTATTAAACTTAGTCTTATTTTCTATAGAATCAAGCCAAAAAGAATTCATAAAATACCTCCATCAAACCTAGTTATAATTCTAGCCACCAAAGCGTACTATATCAACTAAATATGTAGATTAAAAAATCTATATTAAAATTATGTACGAGCCCATAAAATTTATTCGACAAATATGTAAACTAAGTAGATTTCTTTGATTAAATATTGGATAATCTAATAAGAAATAAAAATAAACACATATTGAAACACATAGTATTTTAAATAATAATTTTAGCGATGCGAAATTTTATTTAAAATAAGAATATAAAGACAAAAAAATGAAAGTACCAGTGACGAAACAAATAAAACAATGATACTTTCTTGAAATAAATCTTTTATCAGCAAAGGAAGAAAAAAATATATAAGTCCTTTACTTTACATAATTGTAACATAATAAAAATGCAAAGTTTGTAGAAAGCTGTCGAAAAAATCAAAAAAGTTAAAAAAACGCAAAAAAATTAAGATATAATATATTTTTATAGCCCGAAAAGTGAATAAATATTATGAAAAGCACAAAAAACATTAAAAAAATTAAAGAATTTAACTTGTAAGTCGTGGTATTCAAAAATAAAATATAAAAAATTTAATATTTTGTAGAAAATAGTCGAACTATATGTTATATTATTTATAGTAGGATTGGTGAAAGAATGAATGCAAAAAGCATAAAGATAATACTAATAGAACTTTTTATATTAATACTAGCAATTATTGGGGTAAATAGTAATCTAATGCAATATACACCAAGTTGTTTATTTTACAAAGCTACAAATCTTCAGTGTCCTTCTTGTGGGGGAACAAGGTGTGTAGAAAATATATTAAAAGGTAATTTTAAAGAAGCTTTTTTGTTTCATCCAATATTTTTTATAACCATTTTTTATTTATTACTTTGTAATATAGTATATTTAATTAACTTAAATAAGAAAAATAAAATTTTAACATGGATATATCCAAAATATTGGTATGCTATAATTTTTGCTGTAATCCTAGTAATATATGGAATACTACGTAACCTAGTCTAGTAAAAATAGCAGCTAAGTTTTAACAAAAAGTAAATAAATTAATAGACATTAAGTATTACATAAATAGTATGATTTTAAATAATAAAATCAGGTTTGCCCAAAAGAAAAATTTCCTAAGAAAGTTTAATAAAATAAAGGAGGATTTTTTATGGACGAAAATAACAAAGATGACGTTATCAAAAATGATAACAATAATATCGAAACAAATGATCAAACTATAGAAAAAACTGAAACAAACATAGAAGAAATAAAGAAGGATGCTGAACCTAATCTAGCAGATAATATAACATCTAAGCCAGATTCTCAGCCAGTAGTTAATACAACATCTAAGGTAGAGCATCAACCAGTAGTTCAATCAACATCTAATACAGATGCTAAACCAAACATTGAGCCAACACCTAAAACAGACACAAACACAGCACCTCAAGTAGTAAAAGAAGAGCAACCAGTCCAAAAGCAAGAAAATGTGAATAACAACAATACAACAGCAAACCAGCAACAAAAAGATAAGAAAGGATTTAGTATAGCAGCTTTAGTTCTTGGTATTGTAGCAATTGTACTTTGCTGTGTATGGTATATATCAATACCATGTGGAATTTTGGCTATTGTTTTTGGTACTATAGGACTAAGATCAAGCAAAAGAGGAATGTCAATATCAGGAATTGTTACAGGTATTATTGGTATGATTATTTCTATATTTATAATATTAATGCTAGTTATTTTTGGATTTGCATTAGGAATGACAGAAAGTATAAAAGATATTATTGATGATAATGACTATTCAGATTCTTACGATTATGACTTTGAATACGATAGTTTTTATAACTTTTAACGCTTAATATTATTATAAAGCAAATGAATTAAGTACAATAGCAAATAATATTAAGAAATTAATTACGGTATTTATAAAATTAAATACATATATACAAAAAGAAAAAAATAGGAGGGAGTTTTTATGAACGAAAACAAAGAAAATGAAGTAAACAATGTTGAAAGCGAGGTAAATCAATCAACTAATACTACACCAACAAATGACAAAAAAGGATTCTCAATTGCTGCATTAGTATTAGGAATAATTGCACTTGTACTTTGTTGTATATGGTATGTATCTATACCTTGTGGCATTATCGCATTAATACTTGGAATTATAGGTTTAAAATCAAGCAAAAGAGGAATGTCAATTGCAGGAATTATTACAGGTGTTATTGGTATGATACTAAGTATTGTATTAGTAATAGCAATTGTTATGTTAGGTGTAAGTATTTTTAATAGTGCTAAAGATGCAATCGAAGATAGCGATTATCCATCAAGCTATTACTACTACAATGACTAGGAATTAGTAAACTATGAAGAATGGAGAAAAAGTTGCTCTTCCTTACCAAAGTGTTAAAGAAGAGCATTATAAAAAATATAGTATAGCATCTATTGTATTAGGAATTTTATCAATACTTTTATCATCCTTTTTTCATATATCGATCTTATGTGGCATTATAGCAATTGGCTTTGGAGCCTCGAGTGTGAAAAATGGAAAGAAAGTTTTTTCAATAATTGGAATTATTTCAGGAGCTATTGGTATTGTCCTTACAGCTGTAATTGCTATAAATTTATTATCATTTATAACAAGTAGTTCTTTTAGGTTTATTACAGCATTATTTGAAGAATTAAAAAAAATAACAAGCTTATATTAATATTTAAGCTTGTTTTTTTATATTTAACAAGTTATTTTATCGACAAAAATTGCAGTATTTTATTGTACAAATAAATTTCTTTTGATATAATGAGCCATAGTATCATATACTGTATAAGTATATATATTCGAATGTCATAGCTACACATTAAAAACAATACAGAAAGAATAATTATGACAGAATGGAGGCAAATATGTGCGAAAAAAATTGTATGGACGAAAAATTAGCTAACGAAATGAAGGAGCTACTTAAAAATTATTCACAAGACAAATCAAATTTAATTCAAATTTTAAATGAAGTTCAAGAAAAGTATGGTTACATTCCAAAACAATCTCAAATTGAAATTTCTAATTATTTATCAATTCCAATGGCAGAAATTTATGGTGTCATAACATTTTATTCTCGTTTTACATTAGAACCAAAAGGAAAATATAATATATCAGTGTGTCTAGGTACAGCTTGCTTTGTTAAAGGCTCACAAGCTTTATTAGATAGACTAAAAGAAAGACTTAAAATAGATGAAGGTCAAACTACTCCAGATGGTAAATTTTCTATAGATGCTACAAGATGTGTTGGTGCATGTGGTTTAGCACCAGTATTTACTATTAATAATGAAGTATATGGTAAAGCAACTGTAAAAAAACTAGATGAAGTATTAGATGAATACATGAAAAAAGAAGACTAAATGGCAGATGTATGTACAGCAAAAAAAGTGTAATTAAACATAATTAAGATACTTAAAGAAACATAGGAGGAACATTTTGAAAAAAGATTTATTAAAAACAAACTGTTTTGATGTAGAAGAAAAAATGATAATAATTGGAAGTTGTTTGGAATATATGTTTCCTAAAATATATAATGAATTAAATAAAATTTCAGAAAATATTTATGATGTATGTTTAGAAGATACACATTTAAATATGGTTATAACTAAAATTGCTGGAATGATAGCTAGAAAGAAATGTAAGGAACTAACATTTGTAACAGTAGATAAATCCCCACATTGCGTACAATTACATTATGTTGTAAAAGAGTTAGAAAATATAATGGATTTAAAAGATATAAAAATCAAAAATTGTGTGGCAACAAATGAAGGACTAGTTGAAATACCAATCGAGGTTATAGGTTTATCTAAAAATTTGTCAAAATTAAAAAAAATTAATTTAGAAAAATACTAAATTAGCAATATAATATCGAAATGAAGGGCAACTGATTAAGAGTCAGTAGGTTTACCAAATGAGTACTAAAGATGGATTAATATATCGAAAGGAGAAAAGTATGAAAACTTTAGAAGAAATTCACCAAATAAGAGAACAAAAAAGAAAAGAATTGGACTTAAGAGTAAATATCAAAGCAGATACAAGAGAAAAACATATTTTAGTATGTAGAGGAACGGGTTGTACGTCTTCAAAATCACCAGAGATTATAGAGAATTTTAGAAAGATTATAGATGAAAAAGGTATCCAAAATGTAAGAGTTATTCAAACAGGATGCTTTGGTTTATGCGCCAAAGGACCTATTGTTATAATTCGTCCAGAGGATACCTTTTATGCTATGGTAACTCCAGAGGATTGCAGAGAAATTATAGAAAAACATATAGAAAAAGGTGAAATTGTAGAAAGACTACTTTGCAAAGATGTTGATAATACAATGGTTAATCGTTTAGATGAGCTTAATTTCTATAAAAAGCAAAAGCGTATTGCTTTAAAAAATTGTGGTATTATTGATCCAGAGCAAATTGACGAGTACATAGCATTTGATGGATATAAAGCATTAGAACAAGTTTTAACATCAATGTCTCCAGATGATGTAATTAATGAGATTACTGAATCTGGATTAAGAGGTCGTGGAGGAGCCGGTTTCCCAACAGGTAAGAAATGGCTGTTTACTAAACAAGCTGAAGGCGACCAAAAATATGTTGTATGTAATGCAGATGAGGGTGACCCAGGTGCTTTTATGGATCGTAGTATTTTGGAGGGTGATCCACATAGTGTACTAGAGGCAATGGAGATTGCAGGTTACAGTGTTGGTGCAGATAAAGGATATATCTATGTAAGAGCAGAATATCCAATTGCTGTACAAAGGCTTCAAGTTGCAATAGATCAAGCAAGAGAATATGGATTACTTGGAAAAAATATTTTTGGTACAGATTTTTCTTTTGATATAGAAATTAGATTAGGTGCAGGTGCATTTGTCTGTGGAGAGGAAACAGCACTTCTAGAATCTATAGAAGGAAGAAGAGGGCAACCACGTGTTAAACCTCCATATCCTGCAAATTCTGGTTTATGGGGTAAACCAACATTAATTAACAATGTTGAAACATATGCAAATATTACTAGAATTATCTTAAATGGTGCTAAATGGTATGCAAGTATTGGTACAGAAAAATCTAAAGGAACTAAAGTTTTTGCCTTAGGTGGAAATGTAAATAATATCGGACTTGTAGAGGTACCAATGGGAACGACTTTAAGAGAAATCGTTTTTGATATAGGTGGAGGAATTCCAAATGGTAGAGAGTTTAAAGCTGCTCAAACTGGTGGTCCTTCTGGTGGATGTATTCCAAAAGAGCATTTGGATACTCCAATAGATTATGAATCTCTTTCAAATATTGGTTCTATGATGGGTTCTGGTGGACTAATTGTTATGGATGATTCTAAATGTATGGTTAATATTGCTAAATTCTATCTAGACTTTACAGTTAGCGAAAGTTGTGGTAAATGTACACCATGTAGAATTGGTACAAAGAGAATGTTGGAAATATTAGAAAGAATGTGTGAAGGTAAGGCTGATGAAGATGATTTATATAAATTAGAGAAATTAGCGTTAAATATTAAAAAATCTGCTATCTGTGGACTTGGTCAAACAGCTCCAAACCCAGTTTTAAGTACTTTAAAATATTTTAGGGATGAGTATATGGAGCATATTAAATATAAAAAGTGTAGAGCTGGTCAATGTAAAGCTTTAGCAAATATAGAGATTGATCCAAAGAAATGTAAAGGTTGTGGTATTTGTAAAAGAAATTGTCCTGTTAATGCAATTACAGGTGAGCCAAGACAGCCACATAAAATTGATCCGGATGTATGTATTAAATGTGGTACTTGTGTTGATAAATGCCCATTTAAAGCTATTATGAACTAGTAAGGCAAAAGGTTGTTATAAGAATGAATTTGCCAAGTCCAAGTGAAGGGAGAATTAAGATGGAAGAGAATTTAGTAACATTAAAAATTGATGATAAAGAAGTTAAAGTGAAGCAAGGAACTACTATTTTGCAAGCTGCAAAGCAAGCAGGAATTGATATACCTACATTATGTTTCTTAAAAGATATTAATGAGGTTGGAGATTGCAGAATGTGTATAGTGGAAGTTGATGGAAGAAAAGGATTTGCAACTTCTTGTATTCAAAAGGCTGAAGAAGGTATGGTTGTGCATACACATTCACCAGCTGTTATGGAAGCAAGAAGAGTTATACTAGATTTAATCCTTTCTAATCATCATCGTGATTGTTTAACTTGTAGTCGTAATGGTAATTGTGAGTTACAAGCATTAGCAATGAAATTTAATGTTCAACATGTTGAATTTGAAGGTGAAATGACAGAACATAAAGTTGATGATAAATCTCCAGCGATTATGAGGGATTTTAATAAATGTATTTTATGTAGAAGATGTGTTGCTGCATGTAAGAATGTACAAGAAATTGGTGCTATAGATTGTATTAATAGAGGTTTTGAATCTTGTATTTCTACAGTTGGTGATCATAGTTTAAATGATGTTAACTGTACTTTTTGTGGTCAATGTATAGAGGCTTGTCCGACAGGGGCTTTGAAGGAGAAAGAATATATTAAAGATGTTTGGAGAAATTTAAAAGATCCAGATATTTATACTGTTGTTCAAACAGCTCCTGCTGTTAGAGTAGCTTTAGGTGAAGAGTTTGATATGCCTATTGGAACAAATGTAACTGGTAAAATGGTTTCTGCATTGAAGAGTTTAGGATTTGATAGAGTTTTTGATACAAATACAGGTGCAGATTTAACTATTATGGAAGAGGCTAATGAATTTATAGATCGTTTTTCTAAACAAGAATGTTTACCAATGATTACATCTTGTAGTCCAGGCTGGGTAAGGTTTGCAGAAAAGAATTATCCAGATTTATTAGGACATTTATCAAGCTGTAAATCTCCACATCAAATGTTTGGAGCAATGGTTAAATCATATTATGCCAAAAAATATAATGTAGATCCAAAGAAAATATGTATGGTTTCTGTTATGCCTTGTATTGCTAAGAAATACGAATGTCAAAGAGAAGAAATGGAAGTTGATGGTCTTCGTGATGTTGATTATGTAATTACAACAAGAGAATTGTCTAGAATGATAAAACAAGCAAATATTGAGTTTACTCAATTACAAGATGATGTATTTGATGAGCCAATGGGAGAAGCTACAGGTGCTGGCGCTATTTTTGGAACTACAGGTGGTGTTATGGAAGCAGCATTAAGAACTGCAGCAGATACTTTGGAAGGTAAAGACTTACCTCAATTTGAATATGAAGCTGTAAGAGGTGGTAAAGGTAGAAAAGAAGCAACTGTAGAAATTGCTGGTAAGAAAATTAAAGCAGTTGTAGTAAGTGGTTTAAGTAATGCAAGAAAAATAATGGATGAGATAAGAGAAGGAAAAGCAGATTATCAATTTGTAGAAATAATGGCTTGCCCAGGTGGATGTGTAATGGGTGGAGGCCAACCAATAAAGAGTTCTAAGATAAGAAGTGAAGTTGATGTTAGAAAATTAAGAGCAGACGCTTTATATACAATAGATGAAAAGAGTGTAATAAGAAAATCACACGAAAGTCCAGTAATGAAGCAAATGTATGAAGAATTTTTACAAAAACCAGGAAGCGAAGTAGCTCATAAATATTTACATACACATTATACAGCTAAAAATATGTATGATATCTAGGATTAGCAGGGATTTAGGGGGATTTGGGGACGGTCCTAAAATCCCTGTTTTTCCCTGTTCTATAATAATGAAAAGTGAAAAAAGCTTATTAGTCAATAATGTGTTAGCTAAATAGGAATATAAGGAGTAAGATATGAATACTGAATATGAAATTAGAGTACTAGAAATTGATAAAGAAAAATTAATAAAAAAGCTAGAAGAATTAGGTGCAGAATTTAAAGGCGATAATGAACAAAAAAGATATGTTTATGACATAATTCCAAAGGAAGATGGTAAATGGATTAGATTAAGAACAAATGGAAGAAAAACAACACTTACATATAAAAAAATGTAGTAAAGACAACAATAGATGGTACAAAAGAATTAGAAGTAGAAGTTTCTGATTTTGAAAAGACAAATGAACTATTAGAAAATATGGGAATTAAGAGTAGAGGATATCAAGAAAATAAAAGGACTCAGTATATTTTGAATGGTGTAGAAATAGATATAGATTCATGGCCAATGATTCCTACTTATGTCGAAATTGAAGGGAAAAATGAAGAAGAGGTAATGAATACGTTAGAAATATTAGAATTGCCAAAAGATAAAGTTACAACTTTGGATGTTGATAGTGTTTATAAGAAGTATGGAATTGATTTGAAGGTAATTAAAGTGTTAAAATTTTAATAAAGAAAAGATAAAGGGGGAATTAAAAGATGAAACAGAAAAGTAATGAAGAAATAAAAAATAATGAAAATATAAAAATGAAAGAAAAACATAAGGTTAATTGGTTTCAAGCATTATGTTGCTTACTTTTTTGGATAATTTTAATAAAAGTATTTATTGATGTATGTTTAAAAATTGGTGGATTAGTTGGTTTAATAAGTTCAATGTAATTTTGTATTAATCTAGAATTATAAGTAAATTAAAACAATAAAGTATTTGCGTATTAAAGCAAGTACGTTAATATTTAAAAAATCAGAATTTAACTTTTGGTTAATAACATATCATACTGACTACTCATACTAATAGAAAAAAATAAAAATAAACTATATAATAGCAAAAGAAAAATTGCGGAAAACTAAAAATACTTGCAAAAATGAAGTGAATAATATTTAATATATGAGTTGGTTTTAACGAGAAACTTACAGATAATTTGAAACTTTAAGGATAGCATATAGAAAGTTGATAAATAGGAATTTTAAGGGATAAACTTGAATTTCTAAAGGAGGAACAAAAAAGTATGGTAATAGACAAAATAAAAAAAGTAAATAACGCAGAAGATGAGAAGCCACAAAAAAATACCAAAGCTGCGGATATGCTAGTTGGTAAATGGGTAAAATGCGATGCATGTAAAGAGATACTATATAAAGATGATGTTCACAATAATTTTAGTGTATGTCCAAATTGCGGTAAACACTTTAGAATATCAGCAAGAAGAAGAATAAAACAAATAATAGATGAAGGAACATTTGTAGAAACATACGAAAATATGCCAGAAACAGACCCTATACATTTTGATGGTTATCTAAAGAAAATAGAAACATTAAAAGAAAAAACCAAAATACAAGAGGCTGTTACAACAGGATTTGGAGAAATACATGGTAATAAAGTAGTAATAGCTGTAATGGATGGAAATTTCTTAATGGGAAGTATGGGAAGTGTTGTAGGAGAAAAAATAACACTTGCTATAGAAGACGCAATAAAAGAAAAATTACCATTTATAATTTTTTGCGTGTCTGGTGGAGCTAGAATGCAAGAAGGCATGGTATCATTAATGCAAATGGCAAAGACTTCAGCTGCAGTTGCAAAATTAGATGATGCAGGCCTGTTAAATATAACTGTACTTACAGATCCAACAACTGGAGGAGTTACAGCGAGTTTTGCAAGTTTAGGAGATATAATTTTAGCAGAGCCTAATGCATTAATTGGTTTTGCAGGACCAAGGGTTATAGAACAAACAATAAAACAAAAATTACCTGAAGGTTTCCAAAGATCAGAATTTTTATTAGAACATGGCTTTATAGATAAAATAGTAGAAAGAAAAGACATGAAGAAAACTTTAGCACAAATATTAGAGTTACATAAAAACTAAGATAGGAGATGAAATTAATGAGTAAAAAAACAGCATGGGATATAGTTATGCTTGCAAGAGATTCACAAAGACCAAAAGCAAAGGACTACATAGAAAGTATCGTAGATGATTTCATCGAATTTCATGGTGATAGAGCCTTTGGAGATGATAAATCTATAATTGGTGGAATTGGTAGAATAAATGGTACAGTAGTTACAGTTATAGGGCAAGAAAAAGGTAGTACAACAAAAGAAAAAATGGAAAGAAATTTTGGTATGACAAATCCAGAAGGATATAGAAAAGCTTTAAGACTTATGAAACAAGCAGAAAAGTTCCATAGACCAATAATTACATTTGTAGATACTCCAGGAGCATATCCAGGACTAGGAGCAGAAGAAAGAGGTCAAGGAGAAGCAATAGCAAGAAACTTGATGGAAATGTCTAGATTAAAAACGCCAATAATTTCTATAGTAATTGGTGAAGGTTCAAGTGGTGGAGCTTTAGCAATTTGTATTGGTGACAGAATAGCGATGTTAGAAAATAGTGTATATTCTGTATTATCACCAGAAGGATTTGCAAGCATTTTATATAAAGATGCAAGCAAAAATAAAGAAGCAGCAGAAAAAATGAAAATCACAGCTAAAGACTTAAAAGAATTAGGTATAATAGATGACATTATAAAAGAAAAAGATAATCAAGAAGAAAATTTAGAGTTTGTATCAGCAGAACTAAAAGAATATATTACAAAAACTCTAAAAAAATTAACTAAGTTAAAAACTGAAGATTTATTAAATCTTAGGTATGAAAAATATAGAAAAATAGGAAAGATGGAGGAGTAAGATTATGTTATTAGAAAACAAAAAATTAGTATTAATGGGAGTAAGAAACAAATGGAGTATTGCATGGGGAGCAGCTAAATCAGCTCATGACAATGGTGCACAATTAATTTGCACATATAACCCAGAAGAAGGTTCAGAAAAATTAGCAAAATTATTAGAAGAATTTCCAGGAACAAAATTATATCCATGTGATGCAAGTTCAGATGAAAGTATAAGAGATTGCTTTGCTGCTATAAAAGCAGATTTCGGAAAAGTAGATGGAATATTACATAGTATAGCTCATGCTTTTACAGATGATTTAAGAAATGATTTTATTAATACATCAAGAGAAGGATATGCTCATGCATGTGATGTAAGTGCATATTCATTAGTAAAAATAGTAAACGAAGCTGTTGCACAAGATGCATTAAATGAAGGAGCAAGTATTGTTACATATACATATTACGGATCAGAAAAAGCAGTTGTTGGATATAATGTTATGGGTGTTGCAAAAGCAGCTCTAGAAGCTAGCATTCGTTACCTAGCACAAGATTTAGGTAAAAAAGGTATGAGAATTAATGGTATTTCTTCAGGACCAATCAAAACATTATCTGCAAAGGGAATTAAAGATTTTGGTTCAATATTAGATGTTATAGAAGAAAAAGCTCCAATGCACAAAAATGTTACAATAGAACAAGTTGGAGATACTACAACATTCTTATTTAGCAATATGTCATCTGGAATCACAGGTGAAATAATTCATTGTGATAACGGATTTACAACGGTAGGTGTTTAATTAGACAAATAAAAAACTCTAAGCTATTAAATTAGTTTAGAGTTTTTTTGATGTTATATTTATCAAATATTGCAAATAAAAATGCTTATGATATAATTTAAAAAATGTATTAGAATGAATTATGATAAAAGATAATAAATAAAGGAGACAAAAAATGAATATTAAATTAACAAAAAACATAGAAGAAGCAAATTGTATAACACATAACGGTACATTTCATTGTGATGAAATTTTTTCTACAATTATGTTTTCAAAATTATTACCAGAAGTTGTAGTGTGTAGAACATCAGACTTAGAAAAAGCAAGAGAGAATCAGTACATATATGATGTTGGTGGTGGAGAATTAGATCATCATCAATTTGGTGGCAATGGAGAACGAGAAAACGGAGTAAAATACTCTTCTTGTGGACTAGTTTGGAAGAAATTTGGAAAAGAAATAATAAAAAAATATACTAGCGAGTATATAAATGAAACTTGGCAAATGTTAGATAAAAACTTAATTCAATGTATAGATGCAGGTGATAATGGACAAATACCAGATATAAATGTAGATTACAAACTTGTACAAGTAGCAAGTATAATAGCTGAATTTAATCCAAATTGGGATGAAGAGATAGAGCCAGATGTTAAGTTTGAGGAAGCTTTGCAATTAGCAGAAAAAGTATTTGATAATTCATTAAAGTCTTCTATATCGAAAATGAGGGCTAAATCAAAAGTAGATATGGCAATTAATTCTTCAAAAGATGGAATTATGACATTAGAAAAATTTTTGCCTTGGAAAGAAGTTCTATTAGAATCAACTAGTGCTAAAGCTAAACTAATTAATTTTGTTATATTTCCTTCAAACAGAGGTGGATATAATATTTATACTGTGCCAGAAAAACTAGGCTCTTTTACAAGTAGAAAATTATTTCCAAAAGAATGGGCAGGTTTAAAGGACGAGGATTTACAAAAAGTAACAACAGTAGAGACTGCAAGATTTTGCCATAACAAATGTTTTATATGTGCTGTTGATACTAAAGAAGATGCCTTAAAGTTAGCAAAAATAGCAAACGGAACATATTAATAATGTTACAAAATATTTACATATAGTAAAAAAAATTAAATTATGATAAAAAATTACTAGAATAATTATTCTAAAGATAAAATTTGATATGTATTTTTTTACATATATATTATTTTAAGGGGGAAAACTTATGGAAAACACATTAAAGATTACGGTATTGTGCATTATTACATTAATTGTAAGTCTAGTAGTACCAACTATTAGTAATGCCGCAGGGGATGATGATTATTCAATTAATCTTAATTATCCTTTAAAATCTGTATTAATAAATACAGAACAAAAAATATCTGCAAGATTAACTTCAACAGCAGATGCAACAGGATTAACGAACGCTAGAATAAAGGTAGAAGTAAGTGGACCAGCTACGCCAAAAGTTATGGCAAAAGATACTTTGGGAAATGATATCGATGTAGTAAAAGAAGGATATTGGGGACCAAATGCAGGATTTCCTGTAGGAGCAAATTATAACGTTACAACAGAATTTACAGCTACATTCCCAGTTGCAGGAACTTATACAGCAACAATATCTTTAGTAGATATTAGTGGTGGAACAGAAAGAACTGTTACAAGCGAGAAAATGTCTATGACAGTAGGAACACAAATAAAAATTATAATGAGTGGAGTTGAATTAAATACATATTCAACAGTAGGAGCACAATCTTTAGCTGATTTAGGTTTAGCAAATGGACCAACTAATATAGAAAAAGGATATAAATTTGCTGGTTGGTTTACTGATGAAGCATTTACTAAACCAATTGATGCAAACACTCCAATAACAGAAGCAATAACTGTATATGCTAAAGTTGTTCCAGAAACAGTATCAGAGGAAGAAACTACAGATACAGATGAAGAAGCAATAGAGAATGTTGATGAAGCAACTTCAGAAGAAGAAAAAGACGAAACTCCAAAAACAGGTGTAGCAAATTATGTGGGAATTGCAGTTTTAGTAATTGCTATATCAGCAGCAACATTATTTATAATAAGAAAAAACAGAATATAAAATATTAATAGGATAGACTAGACTTGCTCTGTCTATCCTTATAATATATTTATGGAGATGAATTATGGCAAAACATTTTAAACAAACCGCAAAGAAAACAAGAAGATTAATATATATAGTGTTAATTATATTAATTATTATAGCTACTATATATATTGTATTTTTTATTAGAGGTAAAAATAATACAATACAGGAAAGTTCAGCTTTAAATGAAGTTCAAATAGATGAAGCAAAAGTAGACAGTAAAACTACAGAAAGAATGCTACAAGTTCAGGAATTACAAAAAGAAAATCCAGATGTAGTAGGTTGGATAGAAATAGAAGAAACAAATATAAATTATCCTGTATTACAAGGTACAGATAATAGTTATTATATGACGCATAATTATAAAAAAGAAGAAGCAAAAGATGGTTCTATTTTTTTAGATAAAGATTATGATTGGAGTATTCCTAGTAGCAATTTACTTATGTATGGACATAATATGGGTGATGGTGCTATGTTTCAAGATTTATTAAAATATGAAGATGAGGAATTTTATAAACAACATCCAATTGTAAGATTTACGACAGCAACTGAAGATGCAGAATATGAGATTATTTCAGCCTTTAAATCTAGGGTATATTATAAGTCAGAAAAAAATGTATTTAGATATTATTATTTTATAAATGCAGATAATGAAGAAGAATATAATGAATTTGTAAATAATGCAAAAGAAGCATCTTTTTATGATACAGGAAAGGATGCAGAATATGGAGACCAACTAATGACTTTATCTACATGTTCATATCATACAGAGGATGGAAGATTTGCTGTTGTTGCAAGAAAAAAATGAGGCAAATTATTTTGGTCAATTGAAAAAGTAAAATATATTTAGAAAAAGTAAATT